>Ga0070713_100001383_pt1 | contig 15532 bp, 10 predicted proteins | sample LARL82metaG_FD_65465 | JGI IMG/M metagenome (GOLD analysis project Ga0070713, IMG submission 65465) | Corn, switchgrass and miscanthus rhizosphere microbial communities from Kellogg Biological Station, Michigan, USA - LAR L8-2 metaG | ecosystem: Host-associated > Plants > Roots > Rhizosphere ...
CTCAACGCCGAACCGAGCACGTCCAGCACCATCTCGTGCTCGTGCACATAGGCTTGCGGCGCGATCGCCTCTTCCATAGACACCAGCTCGAGGCTCATCACCGCCTCCATGCCGTGCGCCACCGGTTCGACATCCGGCGCGAGGAAATCGGCAGCACTCAATTTCTCGATGCCGAACGCGGCGGCATCGTGCTTTTCGGCGACCGCCGATGTTGCCGGTGCCGCGTCATCGTCCACCAGCGCCCAGGCGGACGGCGCGCGCACGGCCGGGGAGGTATCCCTCGGAACCGGTTCGGCTGCTGCGGCCGGGGTCGTGGCCACGGATGGATCGGTCAGCGACGACAGCTGTAGATGATCGGTCCGGAATGCCGGCGGCGTCACGCCGGACAAGGTTTCGTTGAATCCGGTTTCGTTGAATCCGGTTTCGTTGAATCCGGTTTCGTTGAATCCGGTTTCGTTGAGTCCGGTTTCGTTGAAACCGGCTTCATGGATTCCGGTAGGCGACGACTCGAGGGTGGCAGCGGCAGCCGGCTCGCCGAAATTGCCGTCATGCAACGGTGGTAGCTCCTCGTCGTCGAAATAGCGCAGACCCGGGCCGGATCCGTCCTTGTCGTCGGGCGACAGCTCGTCGGAGGCCAGCAACGCCTCCAGCTCCGCCGCCAGGTTTTCCGACTCCACCGCTACCGTCTGTTCGTGTTGGCCCGCATCATCGTGAACCAGAAAGTCGGGTTCCAGCTCCGCATCCGGCGCCGGCTCCAGGTCCTGGATCGTGGGTTCCTCGCCAGCCTCGACTGGCGGCGCGTCCGGCGACACCGCCTCGAAAGGCGCCGCCGGCACTTCAACCGGCGCAGCCTCCATCGAGGCTTCCGGTGGCGTATCGACACCGCGTGCATCATCAGGCCGCGGCGGGTCGATATCGCCCTCGGCCAGTACTTTGACAGCCAGATGGCGTGCCCAGCGGGCGCGATCCCAGCCGATCAGCGCACGACTGGCTTGCGCATCGTTGAAGACCACCCGCGGCCGATCGCCATCGATCACCTCGTACAGCTGGTCGAGCGCGTCGTCCGCGCTGTCGTCCAGGTTGACCACCAGCACGTCGGCGCCCACCTGCTGCAGCAACTCGCGGCTGAGACTGGATACGCCCCCTTCGTGCACGATGCGGGCGCCGCGCTCATGCAGCGCCGCCCGCAACTGGCCGCCCAGCTCGGTGTCGTCGAACAGCAGGGCAATCGCCGGAACCGTCTCAGTCATGAACCGGCTCCACCGCATGCTGTTCCAGCACCTCGCCGATCTGCACCAGCAGCTCGGCTTCCTGATACGGCTTGCCGAGATAGCGATCCACGCCGATATCGAACGCCCGCTGGCGGTGTTTATCGCCGCTGCGCGAGGTGATCATGATGATGGGCACGTCACGCAGGCGCGGATCGGCCTTCATGTGGGTGGCCAGTTCATAGCCGTCCATGCGCGGCATCTCGATGTCGAGCAGCATCAGATCCGGCACGCGCTCATGCAGCTTCTCGAGCGCATCGACACCGTCCTTCGCCGTACTGACCTCGTATTCATGGCGCTCCAGCACGCGGCTGGTGACCTTGCGCATGGTGATCGAATCATCCACCACCATCACCAGCGGCCGCACCAGCACTTCTTCGATGATCGGTGCCTGCACCGCGCTGAGACCTTCGGACAGACGCTGATCGCGGCGGATGATGCCGTGACGGACCAGCGGCGCCAGATCCAGAATGATCAGCACCGAACCGTCGCCCATGATCGTCGCACCGAGCAGGCCCGGCACCGAGCTGATCTGCGGACCGACCGACTTGACCACGATCTCGCGCGAACCGAGCACCGCATCGATGCGGATCGCTGCTCGCAGATCGCCTGCACGGGTCAGCAGCAACGGCTGCTGCTCGCCCTCGGCCGGAAGGCCGGGCGGCAGACCGAGCAACTCGGCCAGGTCGTGGATGCCGTATTCCTCGTTGCCGTACTGGAACGATGGCTCGTTCTCCGCCAGCAAGGCAGCCAGATCGTCCGGGTTGACCCGCGCCACACCCTGCACCGAGGTCATCGGAATCGCGAATGTCGCCTCGCCGATGCGTACCAGGATCGCCTGGGTCACCGCGAGGGTGAACGGCAGGCGCAGCACGAAGGTGGTGCCCTTGCCCTCTTCCGACTCGATCGACAGCGAGCCGCCGAGCTGCTTGATCTCGTTCGCCACCACGTCCATGCCGACGCCGCGGCCGGAAAGCTGGGTAATCGTGCTGGCGGTGGAGAAGCCCGTCTGGGTGATCAGCGAGAGCAACTGGTTGTCGGTCGGCTTGGTTTCAGGACGCAGCAGGCCACGCTCGATGCCGCGCTTGCGGATCGCTGCGCGATCCAGTCCGCGACCGTCATCGCTGACCCGGATCACCACTTCGGTGGCCTCGCGCGCGACCTGGATATGCACCGAACCTTCGGCCGGCTTGCCGGCTTTGCGGCGTTCCGCGGGAGTTTCGATACCGTGCGCGATCGCGTTGCGCAGCATGTGCTCGAACGGCGCCTTGATACGGTCGAGCAGGTTGCGATCCATTTCGCCGTGCGCGCCATCCACGTAGAGCTGGGCGTTCTTGTTCTGCTCCTGCGCCGCCTGGCGCAGGGTGCGGCGCAGGTTCGGCACCATCGTGTCGAACGGCAGCATGCGCGTGCGCAGCAAACCGTCCTGCAGCTCGGTACTGACCCGCGACTGCTGGATCAGCAAGGTCTCGGCCTGGCGCGTCAGCTCGTCCAGCATGTTCTGGATGGATACCAGATCGGATACTGACTCGGCCAGCGCACGCGAGTACTGCTGCAGCTGCGAGTAGCGGTCGAGTTCGAGCGGATCGAATGTGGTCAGGCCTGCTTCGCGATGCTCGCGCTGGAAGCGCGCGATGATCTGCGCCTCGGTCTCGATTTCCAGCATGCGCAACTGGCTGCGCAGGCGCGCCACGGTCTGCTCCAGCTCCACCAGGTTGAAGCGGTAGCCGGCGACCTGCTGTTCCAGTCGCGAACGGTAGATCGCCACTTCGCCGGCATGGTTGACCAGGCTGTCGAGCAGGTCGGCGCGGACGCGGATCTGCTCCTGCGAGGAGCGCACTTCCTCTTCCACCTCCGGCAACAACTCGGGCAGATCGAGCGTGCCGACCGGAACGGGTATCGTCGGCTGCTGCGCGACCTGTACCTGGGCGGGTGAAGCCGACGCCGGCATGGCCACCGCGGCCAGCATGTCGTCGTCGGCCAGGGTCGTTTCGCCGGCCAACGCGAGCAGGTGATCGATGGTCGCCTGCGGGTAGCCTGGTGTCTGGCCCTGCGAGATCTGCTGCACCAGTGAGTGCAGTTGGTCGAAGCTCGTCTCCAGCGCGGTGATCAGCGTGCTGCTTCTCGCCGTGTCGCGGATCGGCTTTTCGAGCAAGGTCTCGATGGCATGGGACAGATCACCCACCGGCACCAGTCCGGCAATTCGCGCACCGCCCTTGAGGGTATGTAGATCGCGCTGCAACTCGGCCACATAGGCCAGCTCAGTCGGCTCGGCGCGCCATTGCGCCAACACACCGTCGGTGTGATCGAGGATCTCGCGTGCCTCGTCGATGAATACTTCCAGCAAGTCGGCGTCGATCTGGCCGGAACCGGCCAAGGCATACGCCGGCTCTGGCTGTTGCGCCGCCTCGGCACTGACTTCATCCGCTTCGTCGACAGCCGCATGTTCGGCAGCCGCCTGAATCATGGCGGCCTGCTCGGTGGCCAGCTTCTCTGCTGCCGCCTGTTCCGCCGCGGCCTGCTCGGCAGCCAGCTTCTCCGCTGCCGCCTGCTCCGCTGCGGCCTGCTCGGCGGCCAGCTTCTCCGCTGCCGCCTGCTCCGCTGCGGCCTGCTCGGCGGCCAGCTTCTCCGCTGCCGCCTGTTCCGCTGCGGCCTGCTCGGCGGCCAGCTTCTCCGCTGCTGCCTGTTCCGCTGCGGCCTGCTCGGCAGCCAGCTTCTCCGCTGCCGCCTGTTCCGCTGCGGCCTGCTCGGCAGCCAGCTTCTCCGCTGCCGCCTGTTCCGCTGCGGCCCGCTCGGCGGCCGCTCGTGCAGTGCTGGCTTCTGCGTGTTCAAATGCACCCAATGCAGCCACCAGTTCGGCAGCTACCTCGGCGTGATGTGCATCCTCCGGGTTGACCTCCTGCTCCTCGCCTGCTTCGGACGACGCCGCACCGGATGCTTCGCCTGCCTGGGTACCGGTGGCCTTGAGCATGCTGGCATCCAGCGAAGCCGCCATGTCCCTCTCGTCGGCGTCGGCATCCGCCGCGCCCGCGCCTTCCGCCGACTCCGTCTCGTCGGCATGGGGCTCGTACACCACGTGCGCGACCTGCGACTCGGGGTAGCGATCGCGCATGGCGATGATCTGGGCAGTGAGCGCGTCCACGTTAGGCAGTTGCGGGTCGGCGACGTCGAACTGGCTCATCACCTGATCGACCGCGTCGATCGACTGTCCGAGCAGCATCACGCCCTCGGACGACAACGGCAGGTTGGCCGCGCGCAGACGCTTGAACAGCCCTTCCAGCGGCGACAGCAGTTGCGTCAGCAACGGGATGTCGACCATCGCGATCGCACCGTGCAGCGTATGCACGGCGCGCAGCAATTCTTCGCCGATCGGCAATTCGCTCTTGGTGCGCTGGATGGCCGCGCGAATGGTCTGCAGGTACTGCGCCACTTCGCTGCGCAGGATCTCCAGCAACACCGGGTCCACCGGCGGCATCACCGGCATCGCGATGACGTGCTCGGACTCGATCTCAACCGGCTCGCTTCCGGCAGCGGCGGTATGCGCATCGGTGAGGCCAGCTTCCGGAACACTGTCCGCTGCCACATCGACACGCGGTACGCGGCGGCGCACGACGCGACGGACGGTTTCCATCCCCGCTGGTGCGTGATCCTCCAGACGCACCTGGTTGCCGGCAGCCAGTTGCTCGGCGGTATGCATGATCGCGCTGAGCGGCGCGTCCGGCGCGCCCTCGCCCTTCAGAGCAGCCAGCAGTTGCGGCAAGGCATCGATCGCGTGCCGCACCAGCGCCTGCACGTTCTCGCTCGGCTCGATCGTGTTGTCGAGCACGCGGTTCAGCATGTCCTCCACTTTCCACGCGAACTCGCCCAGCACGCCGGCACCGACCAATCGACCCGAACCCTTCAAGGTGTGGAACGAGCGGCGGATGCTGATCAGTGACGCGGTCTGGGCGGGATCGGCCAGCCACACCTTTTCGGCGGCGCGCAGGTTGTCGATCTCTTCCTGCATTTCTTCCAGGAAGATCTCGCGGATGTCGTCGTCGATACCTTCCGCATTGACGTTGAAGCTGGTGTTCGCCGCCAGGGCATCGCGCACCGGCATCTGCTCGAAGACCTCTTCCTCGATCTCAATCCAGTCGCCGTCCGCCTGCTCCGATGCGTCGCCTTCCAGCATCGCCGGCGCGGTCGCTTCGGTCTGCGCCAGCCGCAATCCATCCAGGTCGTGAACGGGTTCGACACGCGGCTCCATGGTCCCTACAAACAGGTGTCCCAGATCGTCGCCCGGCAGCAGGCTGACGGACTCGGACAGTTCCGGATGCTGCTCGTGCTCGAAGCCGTGACTGGTGGGCGCCTCTACTTCGGGTACGGCCGCCGCCCTGATGGACACCGGGCGTGCGGACGGCATCGGCCAGTAGCCGAGCAGGCCCAGGCTGTGTTCGGCGACGTCGAGGATATGTTCCAGACCGCCGCGATGTTCGCGCGCGGCTTCGAGGTAGTATTCGAGCGCCGCCAGCGCATCGGCCAGATGATCCATCTGCGCGCCGCTGGGCACGCGTCGATCGTCCAGCAGTTCATAACCGATGAAACGGCCCACGCCCTGGGCCAGATCGGCCGGGCGCGGCGACGACAACATGCGCATCGCGCCGGCAACCTCGTCCATCAGAGTCGGTGCACCGGCCAGACGGTCGTGCTCCCAGCCGGATTCGACGAACGCAACGATCGCGTCCTTCACCCTGCCGGTATTGCCGATCGCTTCCTGCATCAAGGTGGTGACGACGCCCAGCGCCTCGCTGCGCGGCAGACCTTGCATGGCGGTGTCGGCGCCCGACTCATCCTCGGAACCCAGGCTCTCGATGTGGTCGTCCAGCGACGCCTCGACATATAGCAACGCGCCAGCTACATCGAGCAAGGTGTCTTCGTCCGCCGCGCGCATGCGATTGGCGATCTCGTCGAGCACCCGCCGCTGTTCGTTGACCACCCGACGCGGCACAGCCAACGCCAGCATGCCCAGCGTATCGCCGACGCGCTCGAGCACTTCACCCTGCGCCGCCAGTTGTGCCGGGTCGCCATCCTGCTGACGCAGGAACAGATCCAGGGCTTCCTTGACGCGCAACAAATCGTCCTTCAGCGCGCGCGATACCGAATCGAGCAGCGCGCGGTTGTGCCCGGCCATCGAACCGCGGGCATGTTCCAGCTCGCCTGCATCAGGCAGCAAGCTGTCCAGGGCGTAAGTGGTGCGCAACAGTTCCATTTGCGGACTGCGCTGCTTGGCCTGAGCCACGATGTACAGCAACTTGCAGGCCACTTCGTCCGCGTCGCCATTGCGCAGGCTGCCCTCGCCATGCTCGATCAGCTGACGGATGTTGCGGTCGACCTTGCCGACCAGCTGACGTATTTCGCCGGCGTGAGCCTTGAGCGAGCCCTGCTCGAGGCCTTCCAGCACTCCGGCGGCAATCCACCACAGGCGCCGGCCATGCACGTGATGGCAGCGCGCGGTAATCGCCAGCAATGTCTTGCGCATGCCGATCAGTTGCTGCGGCACGTTCTGCCCGCGGAACCAGCCCAGCAACTGCTGCTGGAAACGCAGGCGCAGGTCCACCAGTTCGCCATGATGCGCTTCGGCGTACGCCTCGCTCATGGCCGCAGGCGCCTGTTCCGGCAGGAACGCGTCGAGATTGGGATGGAACATCGCCGACTCGGTCAGCGGCTCCTGCTCGCGACTGGCACGCAGGTCGTTGAGCAGCGGCAGCAGCACGATAGGCACGTCGCGATGGCCGCTGGACAGGCGCTCCAGGTAATCGGGCAGCTGCATCAGGCCGCGCATCAGCGCGGCATAAGCTTCCTCGCGATAGGTGACGCGATCTTCGAGCAGCGCGATGGCAAGCGCTTCCATTTCCGCGGTGACCATCGCCGCGCCATACAGCTCGACCATCTTCAAGGTGCCATGCACCTGATGCAGATGATCCGCGCAGGTACGCATGAAGTCGCGCTTGCCCGGATTGTCGACGTAGGACTCCAGTGCCTCGCGGGCGATCGACAAGGTGTCGTCGAGCTCCGGCTTGACCCACTGCAGGGTGGTGAAATCGATGTGGTCTTGAAGTCTCATGCGCCTCTCTCAGTGGTTGCACAACGCAAGCATCTTGCAACCAGCGAGACTGCCCCCCGTCAAATGCTTTTCTCAATCGGGCTGACCTCAGCCCGGCCGATGTCAACCCGGTAGTTTGAAATGCGCCACCGAGCGTCGCAGATCACTCGCCAGCTGTGCCAGCGTACCGATCGAGTCGGCCGTCTGGCTCGCGCCTTGCGAAGTTTGCGAGGTAATTTCCTGAATCGCGTTCATCGAATGTGAAATGTCGGTCGCCGCCGCGGACTGCTGACGCGCCGCGGTGGAGATGCTTTGAATCAGCGACGACAGATCGTGCGAGACGCGCTCGATGTCGCCCAGCGCGCTGCCGGCGTCCTCCGCCTTGCGTGCACCGGCCACCACCTCGGCGGTGGTCTGCTCCATCGAGTTCACCGCCTCGTTGGTATCGGACTGAATCGTCTGCACCAGCGTCTCGATACGCTTGGTCGCGCTGGTTGAACGTTCGGCCAGTCGCTGCACTTCGTCCGCCACCACCGCGAAACCGCGGCCCGCCTCACCGGCCGAAGCCGCCTGGATCGCCGCGTTCAATGCGAGGATGTTGGTCTGTTCGGCGATGTCGTTGATCAGTTCCACGATCGAGCCGATCTCCTGCGAGGATTCGCCCAGGCGCTTGATGCGCTTGGAGGTTTCCTGGATCTGGTCGCGGATCGAGTCCATCCCGGAGATGGTTTCGCGCACCACTTCGGCACCGTGCGAGGCGATCTTCACCGAACGCTCGGCCACGTCGGCCGATTCGGCGGAGTCCTTGGACACGATGTCCATCGAGCTCACGATCTGGTTGATCGCCGAGGTCGCCGAGCTGATCTGCTGCGCCTGCTGCTCTGCCGCGTCGGCCAGGTGGCGGGCAGTGGTCTGGGTTTCCTGCGCCGACGACGACACCTGCTCGGAGGTCTCGTTGATGGTGGTCACCAGTGAGCGCAACTCGTCGATGGCGTAGTTCACCGAGTCGGCGATCGCGCCGGTGATGTCTTCCGACACCGTGGTCTTCACGGTCAGGTCGCCTTCGGCGAGCGAACCCATTTCGTCCAGCAGGCGCATGATCGCCTCCTGGTTGCGCTGGTTCAGCTCAGTACTGCTGGCGAAACGGCGGCGCTGTTCAGTGACCAGGGTGACGACCAGCATCAGTGCGAAGGCCACCGCGGCGATCGCGCCGAGCAGGCCCCACCATACGTTCGGGAACAGCCGGCGCAACGGCAGCTTGCCGATCTGCTCGGACAGGTCGTTCGCGCGCAACAGCACGGTCTGCGAATCCAGTGAGGCCTGGTTGCCTGCGTGTTTCACGTCGGCGATGTTGCCGGCAGCGGCCACCAGCTTGGCGACCGGGTCGACCAGCTTGCCCCAGTTCGCATCCATGTCGGTGAGGATCTTGCGTGCATTCGCGTCACCGATCGGCTTCACGCCGCTGTCGGGACTGCCCTCGATCAACCCTTTCAGCACGCTGCCATACAGCTGCGCATCACGGGACAAACCATCGGCCGCCGACTGCGCGGAATCGCCACCTTGCAGCACTTCCTGCACGCGGCGGATGATTCGGTCGGCAGACAACATCTGGCGCGATGTGCCCAGCATCTGGTCGGCGCTGGCACCACGCTGCTGCAGAATGTTGACCACCTGCTCCATGCTCGAGTTGAGCAGCGGCATCTGCTGGGACAAGGTGTTGGCACGCTGGCCGGAGTCGAGCACCACGGCCTTGTTGGAGAGGATTTTGCCGATGTCTCCGTCCAGCTGTTTCCAGGAGTCGTTCAGGGCGCTCACTGCACGGCCCGCAAGGGATGCGTTGCTGTCGGCATAGGCTTGCATGCCGGTGGCCGAGTCGCCCTTGTTCAACCGCTGCACCGCTGAATCGATGGAGTTGCGGGTGGATTCGAGCTCCTTGAACGAGTCGACGTTGCCGCCGGCCGATTCCAGCGCGAACTTTGCCGTCTGCTGCGACAGCACCTGGATCTGCGTGGTCAGCGCGATGGCCTGGCGATCCTCATCGTTCTTGATGTTGAGCCGCCAGAAATCGAACGCCGCCAGCGCGATCGCGATCAGCAGCAGGACAATGAGTGCAGTAGTAAAACCGCGTTCCTTGCTGACGCCCCCTGTAGTGCTCATGTTCACCTCATCCGTCTAACGTATACATTGCCGGCTCCGCAGAGCGGGTACTGGCCAGGAAATGGTTGCCCCAAATTTCCGACCCTGACTGGCGCCGGCCCTTCACATGGCTGCGGTCTGACGCGAGGTCAGGCCGCGGCCTGCCGGAAATCCGGTGCCCGCACCAGCCGGTTCATGCTGAAAATTGCCAATTGCTGCTCACCCACCCGGCTCTCGGCGAAACGGGCAAGCCGCGGATCATCCTCGCGCCCGGCCTCGCGGCGCTGCTCCTCATCCACCGTGCGCTGGCCGAACACCTCGTCCACCAGCAGCGCGACGCTGCCGCCACCTTGACGCACCACCAGCAGGCGGGTTCGGTCCGACTGCTGTGTGCGCTCACCAAACAGGAAGCGGGCAAAATCGACCACCGGCACCAGATTGCCGCGTACGTTGGCTACGCCGAGCAGCCACGGCTGGGTTCCGGGCACCGGAGTAAGCACCGGTACCGCAAGCAATTCGTTGATTTCGTCGATGCCACTGACCAGCAGGCGGGAGCCGACGCGAAAGCCGATGCCGCGCCATAGCCCAGGCGCCTCCAGCTTGTCCTGCGTATCCGAGGCATGCGCCAGCGACAACCGCTCGTAGCGGGCCAGAATCTCGAAAGGAGTGCGATTGACGGACTGGCTCATGTCTCGCTCGACAACAGATCGTTGATGCAACCCAGCAATTCTTTTTCGTTCACAGGCTTGGTGATGAACGCGCGGGCACCTTGCCGCAGACCCCAGACGCGATCGGTTTCCATCGATTTGGTGGTAATCATCACGATCGGTACCACCGCCGTGACGGGATCGCGGGTCAGCGTGCGGGTCGCCTGGAAGCCGTTCATGCCAGGCATGATCACGTCCATGATGATCAGATCAGGCAATTCGGCGCGCACGCGCTCGATGCCTTCTTCGGCACTGCTGACAGCGGCGACCTGATAGCCGGCCCGTTCGAGCAGCGTGGTGAATACGCGCACGTCGGTCGGCGAATCGTCGATGATGAGAATAGTGGCCACAGCTCCCCCTCAGAATCTGCAGTCAGTGGCTCGATACCGTGCTGACATGGCGATGAATGGCACCAAGCAGCTCGTCCCGCGTGAACGGCTTGGTCAGATACTGCTCGGCACCCACGATGCGACCTCGTGCCTTGTCGAAAAGGCCATCCTTCGAACTCAGCATGATCACTGGTGTGGCGCGGAACTGCGGATTGTTCTTGATCAGCGCGCAGGTCTGATAACCATCCAGCCGCGGCATCATGATGTCGACAAAGATGATGGCAGGCTTCTGGTCGGAGATCTTGGCCAACGCCTCGAACCCGTCGACCGCGGTCAGCACCTCGCAGCCCTCTTTTTTCAGCAAGGTTTCCGCTGTGCGGCGGATGGTCTTGGAGTCATCGATGACCATGACCTTGAGACCAGCCAAGTCGTTAGCACTCACGTTCAAATTCACTACTCCCCCTGCGGCCCGCCCCGAGCTCAGGTATAGAAATCATTGCATGCAACAGCCATGCCGTATGGTGCGCATGTAAAAAAATACGAAAACGAACCGCCCAATACGCGCTCTGCGGCGATCATCCGATGCTTTGTTGTTTACTGCCTGCCCGCCGAGACTGTCAAGCAATAATCGCCAGCGTTGCCCGTCGAATGCACAACGTGACCCATATTGGCACCATCTGGTCACAGATGGACAGTCGCGTGTCACGCTTGTCGCCAAAGATGGCCTCGGCGACCATCCACTTGTAGATACCCACTGACGATCGACATCCTCCTGCACTGAAACACCCCCAACGGAGAACCACAATGACCCTTTCGGTCGGCGTGCTGATGGACCCCATCGGCGCGATCAAGATAGCGAAGGACACCACTTTTGCGATGTTGCTGGAGGCCCAGCGCCGCGGCCACTCGCTGCATTACTTCGAGCAGGGCGACCTGGCTCTGCGCGATGGCACACCATGGGCCCGGATCGCGCCGCTCGCCGTGCGCGAGGATCCGCAGCACTGGTATACGCTGGGACCGGCGCAGTGGCGCGACCTGCGCGAACTCGACGTAGTGCTGATGCGCAAGGACCCGCCGGTCGACGCGCAGTTCATCTACGACACCATGGTGCTGGAAGCGGCCCAGCGTGGTGGCGTCATGGTGGTCAACGACCCGCAATCGCTGCGCGATTGCAACGAGAAGCTGTTTTCGCTGGCCTTTCCGCAGTGCATCGCGCCGGCCCTGGTCGCCCGTGATGTGGGCGAACTGCGTAGATTCACTGCCGAACACGGCGAGGTGGTGCTGAAACCACTGGACGGCATGGGCGGACGCGGCATCTTCCGGGTCAAGGCCGGCGACAGCAACCTCAACTCGATGCTGGAGACCCTGCTCGGCGGCAATGCCCACCGCGAGGGGCGGCAATTGGTGGTCGCGCAGAAATACATCCCGGAGATCAGCGCCGGCGACAAGCGCATCCTGGTCATCGACGGCGATCCCGTGCCGTATGCGCTCGCGCGCATCCCGCAAGGCGACGATTTCCGCGGCAATCTCGCGGCCGGCGGCCGCGGCGTCGGCGTACCGCTGTCCGACCGCGACCGCTGGATCGTGGCCCAGGTGGCGCCGGAGCTGCGCCGGCGCGGCCTGCTGTTTGTCGGTCTGGACGTGATCGGCGACTATCTGACCGAGATCAACGTCACATCCCCGACCTGTGTACGTGAACTGGACGCGCAGTTCGGGCTTAACATTGCCGGTCAGCTGTTCGATGTCATCGAGCAGTACGTCATCGGAAAGCGTATCGCGTGAGCACCACGGCAACTGCCCCTCCTGCACCGAATCCCATCGGTGCCACCATGCTGTTCTCGCTGCTGCTGCACGGGGTGCTGCTGCTGGGCATCACTTTCCATTTTGTGAAACCCAGCCCCAGCCTGCCGACGCTGGACGTGACTCTGGTCAATGTGGCCAATCAGCAGGCGCCGGACAAGGCCGATTTCCTGGCTCAGGCCAATAACAGCGGCGGTGGTCAGAGCGATCGCGCCGCCAGGCCATCGCAGATGTTTTCCGGCGCGCTGCCCAAGCCAGATCCGGGCATCGCGGCGCAACCGGTCGAAGCCACCACGCCGCAGCCTCGGGCGGTTACGCCGACCCGCATGGTCACCACCACGGGTGCGACCGACTTCAGCGTGTCCAGCGATACCGCGCAGACCGAGGTCGATCCGCAGGATCAAACCCCGACCGCGGCCGAGCTGAAGCGTCAGCAGGCGATCGCCCAGTTGGCCGCCGAACTGCGCCAGCAGACCGAAGCGCTGGCGAAACGGCCGAAGAAGAAATTCATCTCGGCCAATACGAAGGAATATGTCTACGCCAGCTACATGCGCGGCTGGTCGGATCGGGTGCAGCGGATCGGCAACCTCAATTACCCGGATGAAGCGCGCCGGCGCAAGCTGTACGGCGATTTGCTGCTCACCGTCGGGCTCAACCGCGACGGCGGCATCAAGAACATCACGGTCATCAAGAGTTCGGGCTATCCGCTGCTGGACGCTGCCGCCGAGCGCATCGTGCGCTTGTCCGCACCGTTTCCGCCGCTGCCGAAAGATGTCAACGTCGACGAGCTCTACATCACCCGTACCTGGCAATTCCTGCCTGGGGACGTATTGCGCAACAAATAGCGCCGCCCTCACCCGCTCTTTGCACGACTCGACGCCGACCGGGCTTACAATAACCGCATGAGCACGACCGCGCCGAGCACCCTCACCGGGCATTTCCTGATCGCCATGCCGAATCTGGCCGATCCGCCGTTCTCGCGCAGCGTGACGTTGCTGTGCCAGCACGACGAGGACGGTGCGGTCGGCCTGCTGGTGAACCAGCTGTCCGAATACCGGCTTGGCGACGTGCTGGCGCAGATGAAGCTCGAATGCATGGACAGCGAGCTGGCCGACGCGCCGGTGCTGATCGGCGGCCCGGTGCAACAGGAACGCGGTTTTGTCCTGCACCGCGAGCCCGGCGACTGGGAATCCAGCTATCGCATCAACACCGAGTGGTCGGTCACCACCTCGCGCGACATCCTGGTCGCGATGGCTGCCGGCGAAGGCCCGCGCCAGGCCATCATGGTGCTCGGTTACGCCGGCTGGGATGCCGGCCAGCTGGAACAGGAACTGATGGCTAACGCCTGGCTCACCGCCGAGGCCTGCGGCCGGGTGGTATTCGACACGCCGCTGGAAGAGCGCTGGAGCGCCGCCGCCGGGCTGGTCGGGGTCGACCCGCGCCAGTTGTCCGGCTACGCGGGTCACGCATGAGCTGTGTGTTCGGTTTCGACGTCGGCAGCCGGCTGACCGGCGTGGCGATCGGCAACACCTTCACCGCCAGCGCACGGGGATTGACCACTGTCCCGGTGAGAGATGACGGCCCGGACTGGAGCCGGCTCGATGCACTGTGCAAGGAATGGCTGCCGGACACCTTGGTGGTCGGCCTTCCGCTGACCCTCGATGGCGCCGAACAACCCGCCAGCCGACGCGCGCGCCATTTCGCCGCGCAACTGCAACAGCGCTACAGCCTGCCTATCGTCTTCGTCGATGAGCGCCACAGCTCGCAGGAGGCCGCGCAGCGGTTTGCCGCCGCCCGCGCGGCCGGACTCAAACGCCGCCGCGATGCGGCCAGCATCGATGCCGAAGCCGCAGCGGTCATTCTCGAACGCTGGCTGAGCGGTGCCGGATCAGCGGCATCCGACGACACCACCGGTGACTGAAAGCACCGTCCCTCCCACCTCCCGAGTCGCCGCCATGAGCCCTCGTCTGCGCCACCTGACTTCCCTGGAAAACCTTCCGCGCGAAACGATCGAGCGCCTGCTCGACCGCGCCGAGGCACTGCGCGATGCCTGCGCTCATGGCACCCGCAAGCTCGACGTGCTGGCGGGGCGAACCGTCCTGAACCTGTTCTTCGAACCGTCCACGCGCACCCGCACTTCGTTCGAACTGGCGGCGCGGCGGCTCGGTGCGGACGTCATCAATTTCGACATCGGGCTGTCTTCCACCAGCAAGGGCGAGGAGCTGTTCGACACCTTGCACACGCTGGAAGCGATGCATCTGGACGCCATCATCGTGCGCCACAAGCGTTCGGGTACGCCGGACGAACTGGTCCGCCACGCAATGAGCGGGGTATCGGTGATCAACGCGGGCGACGGCAATCACGCGCACCCCACCCAGGGCCTGCTGGATGCGCTGACGATACGCCAGCACCGGCCGGACTTCGAAAACCTCAGCGTGGTGATCTGCGGCGACATCAAACATTCGCGGGTGGCCCGTTCGGACATCCACGCATTCGGAGTGCTGGGCGTGAAGGACATCCGCCTGTGCGGACCGGCCGAGCTGATGCCAATGCCGGACGAAGTTCCGCAGGGACGCCGCTACACCGATTTCGACGAGGCCATCAACGGTGTCGATGCAGTGATCATGCTGCGGCTGCAGAAAGAGCGCATGACGTCCATCGATCTGCCGGACGAAGCGGCGTACTTCGCCCACTACGGGCTGGATCGGCGCCGCCTGGCGCTTGCCTCCAAGGGCTGCCTGGTGATGCACCCGGGCCCGATCAACCGCGGTATCGAGATCGCGTCGGACGTGGCCGACGGCGCGCAGTCGCGGATTCTCGAACAGGTCGGCAACGGCGTGTTCGTGCGCATGGCCGTACTCAACGAAGTGCTGGCCCGCTGAGCCGCGGCAGCCGGCAAACCAGGTCGCCACCTTCCATGGTTGCGCCTGATTGCATCCGGCCGGCACTCGCCACAGCGCGATGGTCCCCAAGCGGGCATAATGTGCACCGCACCATTCCACCACCTCTGGGGATCAACATGCGATCGACGATGCGATATGTCGCGCTGGGTTTGGCCGGCATCATGCTGGCGGCCTGCGGGCACAAGAACAAGGATGCTCCGCTGGCGTTCGTACCGGCAGACACGCCGTATGTGGTGGCCAATCTGGAGATCATGGACGACAGTACACGCCAAGCGTTACTCGTCCAGGCCGACGCGCAGCTGCCGTC
>Ga0070713_100001385_pt1 | contig 15525 bp, 16 predicted proteins | sample LARL82metaG_FD_65465 | JGI IMG/M metagenome (GOLD analysis project Ga0070713, IMG submission 65465) | Corn, switchgrass and miscanthus rhizosphere microbial communities from Kellogg Biological Station, Michigan, USA - LAR L8-2 metaG | ecosystem: Host-associated > Plants > Roots > Rhizosphere ...
CGGGACGAGCCGGAGCCCGGGAAGCAGCTCGAGCTCGCCGTCGACCGGCACGTACCGCACACCGGGCGCCTCGACCCACTCGCGGATGGTGTAGTCGTCCTCGCTGCGCGCGTCGTCGAGCTCCCGACGTTGAACGTGAATCGGCCTGCCCGCGAAGAGGTGATTGCCGCCGCAGTGGTCGAAGTGGAGGTGTGTGTTGACGACGATGTCGATGCCGGCGAGGTCGAAGTCCTGGTCGCTCAGTGGACGGAGGCGGGGATCGAGGTCGGCCACCGCCGGGTGCAGCTCCGTCATGCCGGTGTCGACCAGCACCCGCGCATCGGGATGGTCGATGACGTGTACGTAGACCGGCATCCGCTCGCCCTCGGCGAGCAACTCGGCCACGAGGACCGGCGCGATGGTGGGCGGCGACGACACGCGCTGATGCGGCATCGAATGACTCCTCTCTCGGCGGCCTCCTCGGGCCGCACGTAAGACGTTGCTCTCCGGTAGACGGCTCGGCGACCGGTAACTCATCGGCCTCCGTTCGCGCCAGCGTCTGCCGGTCTGGAAGTGTGTGGGCATGAGGTTTCTTCTTACGTCCGCCGGCATCTCGAATGCGAGCATCCACGACGCGCTCGTCCACCTGCTGGGCAAACCCGTTGCCGAGTCGAGTGCCCTTTTCATTCCGACGGCGGTGTACCCCTTCCCCGACGGGCCGGGCATGGCCTGGAAGGCGATCTGCGGTACGGCCCCGAGCCCTCTGGCCGAATTGGGTTGGAAGTCGCTGGGAGTGCTGGAACTCACTGCGCTCCCAAGCATCCAGCTCGAGAGTTGGGTCCCCAGGCTCCGCGAGACCGACGCCGTCCTGGTCTGGGGCGGCGATGTCCTGTACCTGTGTCATTGGATGCGGCAGTCTGGACTGGCAGACCTCTTGCCGTCGTTGAGCGAATCGGTCTATGTGGGGGTGAGCGCCGGGAGCATCGTGGTGACGCCATACAACTGCGACGCGGAGTTCAACCTTCAGTACGTGCCCGCGGGCAGCGCCATGGCGGAGGAAGGGGGCAGAGCGTTGGGGCTGGTCGACTTTGCGTTGCGCGTGCACCTGGACCGCGAAGGCTTCGACGACTCGTCTTTGTCCAACATCGAAAAGTGGGCGGCCGGGATCCCAGTCCCGACGTACGCAATCGACGATGAGACCGCCATCAAGGTGGCTGACGGCAGGGTCGAGGTCGTCTCCGAGGGGCGCTGGAAACTCTTTACGCCGACCCCGGAGGCGGCGTAGTTGGGTCAGGGCTACTTGCCGCTGCGGTCGATCAGCTCGATGCGGTAGCCGTCCGGATCCTGGACGAAGCAGATCAGCGAGCCGCCCTCGCGGACCCGGTAGGGCTCCCGCTCGGGCTCGATGCCCTGCCCCTTCAGCTCCGCGAGCGTCTGCTCGAGATCGTCCGCGGCGACCGCGATGTGCCCGTAGCCCGTGCCGACGTCGTACGTGCGGCCGTCGTGGTTGTAGGTCAGCTCGAGCACCGACTGCTGATCGCCGAGCGAGAAGAAGTAGTTCGTCGCCTCGACCTCGCCGTTGCGGACGATGTCCATATCCCGGTCGAAACGGAAGCCGAGCGCCTCGTAGAAGGCCCGGCTCTTCGCCGGATCCGTGATCCGCACCATCGTGTGGAGGAACTCGGCCACACCTGGATCCTACGAGGCTCATAGAATCGACGTCGCATGGCACTCGCAGTCCGCACCCTCGAGAACTTCGTCGGCGGGACGTGGGTCCCCGCGACCGGCGACCGCGCACGCACCATCGTCTCCCCCGTGACGGGTGAGAGCCTCGCCGACGCGCCCGATGCGAGCTCGGCGGACGTCGACGCCGCGGTCGGGGCGGCACGGCGAGCCCAACCCGCGTGGGCTGCGCGGTCGGCATGGGAACGGGCGGAGATCTGCCACGCGATCGCGGACCTGATCAGCGAGCGCCGCGAGGACTTCGCGCACGAGCTGACGCTCGAACAGGGCAAGCCGTACGCGACCGAAGGGCTCGGCGACATCGACGAGACCGCGGAGAACTTCCGCATCGCCGCGGAGGACGTGAAGCGGCTGGAGACGGCGGTCATCCCTTCCCAGGATCCGGGCAAGCGGATCCTCACCTTCCGAAAGCCGAACGGGGTCTACGCAGCGATCACGCCGTGGAACTTCCCCACGCTGATCCCGGTCGAGCTGATCGCGCCTGGAATCGCCGCCGGGAACACGATCGTGATCAAGCCGTCGGAGTGGACGCCGCTGGCGATGGCGAACTTCATGCAGATCATGGCCGACGCCGGGCTGCCGGACGGCGTCGTGAACGTGATCTACGGCGGCGGAGAGGTCGGCGAGCGGCTCGTCACGCACGCGGACGTGGACGGGATCGGCTTCGTCGGCTCGCATCGGACAGCCGACAAGATCGTCCGAGCGGCGGGCCTGAAGCGGTCGCTCATCGAGGCGAGCGGCAACGGACCGGTCATCGTCTGCGAAGACGCCGACCTGCCACGGGCCGCACTGGGGGCTGTGTTCGGCGGCTTCTTCTGCGCGGGTCAGGTGTGCTGCGCGACCGAGCGCGTACTCGTCCACGAACGCGTCCACGACTCGTTCCTCGACGAGGTCGTCAAGGTCGCGGCGGAATGGCCGCTCGGCGATCCGTTCGAGGCGGACACGAAAGTCGGGCCGATGAACAACGAGCCGACCGCAGCGAAGATGGACGCGCACCTCGACGACGCGGTCGGCAAGGGCGCCGAGATCGTGCTCGGCGGCTCTCGCGAGAGCGGCCGGCCGACCGAGCTCTATTACGAGCCGACCGTCGTCACCGGCGTCGGACTCGACACGTTGATCAACCGCGAGGAGACGTTCGGGCCGATCGTTCCCCTCATCCGGGTCGGATCGGACGACGAGGCGCTCTCCGCGGCGAACGACTCGCACCTCGGGCTCCAGGCGGCGGTCTACACGTCGAGCCTTTCGCGCGCGTTCCGCTACCTCGACAACCTGCGCGTGGGCAACGTCGTCGTGAACGATTCGACCGACTACTGGGAGGCGCACGAGCCGTTCGGCGGCGGGTCGGGTACCCAGAGCGGCTGGGGCCGGATCGGCGGCCGCTACACGATGCTCGACATGACCGATCTGAAGACGGTCGTGCTCGACGTCGGCGGCGGGCTCACGTAGCGGCTCGAGGCTCGGCGGTCTTAGGCGGCTTCGCGCGCCTCAGCCCGCGCGGCACGCAGCGAGGCCAGTCGAACCGAGCCGGTGGCGAGCGCGACGCCGACGAGGATGAGCGCGAGGGAGGCGAAGTCGGTCGCGCCGAAGCTCTCGTCGAGGAACACCGTGCCGTAGAAGAGCGCGATCGGCGGCACGAGGTATGTCACGAGCGTCGCGTAGTTCGGGCCCGCGCGCTGGATGAGCGCGAAGAAGAGCAGGTACGCGATTGCGGTGCCGACGATGCCGAGGACGAGGATCGATGCGATCGTCTTTCCGTGCCACGCTTCCGCCGGCGCCTGCGCGACGCCGACCGGGAGAATCGCCACAGTCGAGACGACGGTCGAGGCGAGCGCCACCACGAGCGGCGTCGTTCCACGCAGGTAGCGCCCTGCGAGCAGCGTCCCGATCGCATAACAAAGCGCCATCCCGACGACGGCGAACGCGGCGAGCAGCTTTCCGTGCGGCTGCGCGCCTACGAGCAGCGCGACGCCGACGAACCCGATGCCGAGTCCCACGAGGCGGATTCCGCCCACCCGGGCCTCCCGGAAGAAGGCGAACGCGAGCAGTGCGTTGAAGATCGGCACCGATCCCTGGATGATCGAGGCGAGCCCGGAGTCGATCCGCGTCTCGCCCCAGGAGAGAAGCCAGAAGGGCAGCAGCGTGTTCACGAGCCCGATCACGACGAGCCAGCGCCACACGCCGCGGATCTGAGCCAGCGTCTCGCGCGGGCCAAGCCGGACGACGGCGATCGCGGCGAGGAGCAGGGCGGCCGAGGCGAGACGACCGAGGATCAGCGTCGACGGCGCGAGCTGCCGGTCGGCGATCTTGATCAGCATGAAGGACGCGCCCCAGATGAACGCGAGCAGCGTGAGGATGACGATCGGCCGGCGCATCTACCTGGGGGAACGCAACGCACTCCTGCGGCGTGAGATTCCGCCGCAACCCTGGTTAGACTGAATCACCTGTCGGAGGTCGCCGCCCAGCCTCTCCACCGCGCCCTCGGTCTCACCGACCGGGAGGCGGAGCGTGTCCGGGAGCTGCTCGGCCGAGACCCGAACCATTTCGAGCTCGCGGTCTTCTCCCTCCTCTGGTCGGAGCACTGCGGTTACAAGCACTCGGCGCCGCTCCTGAAGCGGCTGCCCTCGGCCGGCGAGCGCGTGCTACAGGGGCCTGGCGAGAACGCCGGAGTGCTCGACCTCGGCGACGGGACGGCGGTCGCATTCAAGGTCGAGTCGCACAACCACCCGTCGGCGGTGGAGCCGTTCCAGGGCGCGGCGACCGGCATCGGCGGGATCCTCCGCGACGTGATCGCGATGGGCGCGCGGCCGATCGCGCTGCTCGACGGGCTCTGGTTCGGCGCCCCCGACTTCCACTTCCAGCAGGCCGTCGCGGGGATCGGCCATTACGGCAACTGCGTCGGCGTACCGACGGTCGGCGGGCAGACGGTCTTCGACAGTGCGTACGCCTCCAACTGCCTCGTCAACGCGATGTGCGTCGGCCTGCTCGAGACCGAGCGGCTGCGCTCCGCGAAGGCGAGCGGGCCTGGGCGCGTCGTCGTCCTCTACGGCGCGACGACCGGGCGCGACGGCATCGGCGGCGCGTCGGTGCTCGCCAGCGCCGAGCTGAGCGAGGACGACGCTGACAAGCGCCCGTCCGTCCAGGTCGGCGATCCGTTCACCGGCAAGAAGCTGATCGAGGTCTCGCTCGAGCTCGTCGAGTCGGGCCTCGTCGAGTCGCTCCAGGACTGCGGCGCGGCCGGCCTCGCCTCCTCGCTGTCGGAGATGGCGTCCGAGGGCTCAGGCATAGACGTCCACCTCGACCGCGTGCCGCTGCGCGAGGAGGGCATGGAGCCGTGGGAGATCATGATCTCGGAGTCGCAGGAGCGGATGGTCGCGGTGGTACGACCGGAGATGCTCGACGCGGTGGTCGACGTGTGCGCGCGCTGGGAGCTGCCGTGCACGGCCGTCGGGGAGGTCACGGACACCGGATTGCTGCGCGCCTTCCACGACGACGAGACCGTCGGCGAGATCCCGGCTCGGCTGCTCACGGACGAGTGCCCGCGCTACGAGGTCGAGCAGGTCGCCGAGCAGCGTCCTCCGTGGCGGCTCGGACGGTCGGCGTTCGACGCGGGCGAGGTGATCGAGCAATACGACCACCTCGTCGGCTCCCGCACCGTCCGTCGTCCCGGGCTCGACGCCGCCGTGCTGCGCCTCCGCCCTTCGCTGCGCGGGCTCGCGGTCGCGCTGCAGGGGCCTGCGCCGGGCGAGGTCGACGGCTTCCGCGCCGGCGTGCAGGCGACGCTCGGAGCTGCCCGCAACGTCGCGTGCGCCGGCGGCGAGCCGATCGGCCTCACCGACTGCCTCAACTTCGGCAATCCCGAGAAGCCGTCGATCGCACACGAGCTCGCGCAGGCGATCGAGGGGATCGCGCAGGCCGCGGAGGTGCTGGGGATCCCCGTCGTCTCCGGCAACGTCTCGCTCTACAACGACGCCGACGGCGCCTCGATCCCGCCCACGCCGGTCGTCGGCTGCGTCGGGCTCGTGCCAGACGTCCGAAAGGTCCCGGGCTGCTGGCGCAGCGGCGACGTCGTGCTCCTCGCCACGTCGCCCGACGGGTCGCTCTCCGCGGAGGCGGCACTCATTCGCTTCCTCTGGAAGGCGGCGCCGCATCTGAGCCTCGCGCACGACGTCGGCAGCAGCGGCATCGAGGCTGCGCTCGCGGAAGCCGCCGAGTGGAGCGGCGGCCTCGACGCGAAGGTCGAGATCCCGGCCGGCTACGACGCGCGCCGCGGCGCTGCGATCCTCGCTTGCAGACCCGAGCGTGTCGCGCGCCTGGGCTCGCGTGGCTTTGTCCAGATCGGGCAGGTGCCCTAGGCATGTGTGGAGTCTTCGGCGTCTACGCCCCCGACCGCGACGTCGCGCGGCTTGCGTACTTCGGGCTGTTCGCACTCCAACATCGCGGCCAGGAGTCGGCGGGCATCGCGGTCTCCGAGCACGGTCGCCTGACAGGGCTGCGCGACCTCGGGCTCGTCTCCCAGGTCTTCGACGAGCAGAAGCTCGGCGGCCTCCGGGGCCAGGTGGCGATCGGCCACAACCGCTACTCGACGACCGGCTCGTCGCAGTGGGCGAATGCGCAGCCGCTCGTCCAGCACGGGCGGGCGCGCACGGTCGCGCTCGGCCACAACGGCAACCTCGTCAACGTCGGCGAGCTGCGGGAGGGCCTGCGGGCCGACGGAGTCCCGCTCGGGACGACGTCCGACAGCGAGCTGATCGCTGCGCTGATCGCGAACGATCCGGCTCCACTGGAAAAGGCTGTGGCGAACGCGATGCACCGCCTCGAAGGGGCGTACTCCGTGACCGCGCTGTCGGAGGGGCGGCTCATCGCCTTCCGCGACGCGCACGGGTTCCGGCCGCTCGTGATCGGCAAGTTGCATGAGGATTGGGTCTTTGCATCCGAGACGTGCGCGCTCGATCTCGTCGGCGCGGAATTCGTCCGCGAGGTAACGCCGGGAGAGCTCGTGATCGCCGACGGCGAGGGGCTGCACGCGACGCAAGCACTCGAGCCCGTCGAGCGGGGCGCACTCTGCATCTGGGAGTTCTTCTACCTCGCCCGGCCGGACAGCCGGCTCGAGGGAATCGAGGTGCACGAGGCCAGGGTGCGGATGGGCGAGCGGCTCGCGCAAGAGGCGCCGGTCGAGGCGGATCTCGTCCTGCCGATCCCTGACTCGGGCACGCCGGCAGCGATCGGCTTCGCGCGCGCGCTCGGGCTGCCGTTCAGCGAGGGCCTGATCAAGAACCGCTACGTCCAGCGCACGTTCATCCAGCCCGACCAGGAGCTGCGGCGGCAGGGCGTAAAGCTCAAGTACCACCCCGTCGCGGAGGTCGCGGGCAAGCGCGTCGTCGCGGTCGACGACTCCATCGTTCGCGGCAACACGACGCGCGAGATCGTCCGGATGCTGTTCGACGCGGGCGCGGCCGAGGTGCATCTCCGCATCTCGTCGCCGCCGGTGATCGGGCAGTGCTTCTACGGGATCGACCTGGCCGACCCGTCGGAGATGATCGCCGCGACGCGGAGCGTGGAGGAGGTGCGCGAGCACGTCGGCGCCACGTCGCTCGCGTATCTCTCGCACGACGGGCTCGTCGAGGCGACGCGGCGGCCGGCGTCGGCGCTCTGCCGCGCCTGCCTCACCGGGGACTACCCGACCGAGGTGCCCGCGGAGGCCGCAAAGCTCCGCTTCGAGCCGGCTCGCGCGTAGCACGGTGCAGCTCTTCCACTATCACCTGGTCACGAGCCGCGTCCGGGAGGTCGAGGCTCGCTACATCGGCAAGCTCGCGTTCGACCTCGTCGCCCGTCACGGGCGGATCGGCGAGGACCTCACCTCGTACGAGCCGGGCGTCTCCTGGACCGAGCTCGATGCGCTGGGCTTCAAGCTGCGACTGAGCGAGCTCGAGAAGGGCGCGGTCAACGTGGTCGTCCAGCCGGGCCAGTGGCCGACCCCGCGGGTCGACCACATGGGGCTCGTGCTCGACGAGGACGAGTTCGAGTTGGCGCTCGCGCGCGCCGAGCGGAACGACCTCCGCGTGCAGGAGCATGGCGGCCGGCGGACGTTCGTCTCCACGAACGCCGGTTACAGGCTCGAGCTCCATCCGCCGCGCGAGTGGATCGACGAGCTGCTCGCGCAGGGGGACGAGCTGCGGCTGTCCGAGCTGCACCTGAAGGCCGACGATCCCGTCGCGAAGGCGAAGGCTCTGGCGGCGATCCTCGACCTGGAGCGCGACGGATCCGACGTCGAGGTCGGCGACACCGTCGTCCGCTTCGTCCGCGGCGGCCCGCAGGGCAGGCCCGAGCTCTTCGGCGAGCTGTTCATCTAGCGGCGTTCGTAGACTCGCCATCGTGAGCGACAAGGCACCCACATACGACGCGGCGGGCGTCTCGCTCGCCACGGCCGGCGCTGTCGTGGAGCGGCTGCGCGCCGCCGTCGAGTCGACCGGCGCGACCGGGTTCGGGCAGTTCGCCGCGCTGCACCCGCTCGGCGACGGCCGCTTTCTCGCCGCCTCCACCGACTCGATCGGGACGAAGCCGATGGTCGCCCGGCCGCGCGGCCTGCTCCGCAACTGCGGCGCCGACATGGCGGCCCACTGCATCAACGACGTGATCACGTGCGGAGCCGAGCCGCTCATCCTGCTCGACTACGTCGCCGCCGCCCACATCGAGCTCGAGGAGGTCGCAGAGCTCGTCGAGGGTGCGGCCGAGGTTTGTCGCGAAGCGGGCGCCGGACTGATCGGCGGCGAGACAGCCGAGATGCCCGACGTCTATCGGGAGGGCGAGCTCGACTTCGCCGCGACCTGCGTCGGAATCGTCGACGACCCGCTCGACGGCTCCGCAATCGAGGCCGGCGACGTGGTGCTCGGCTTCCCGTCGGCGGGCGTGCACGCGAACGGCTTCACGCTTGTCCGGCGCGTGCTCGAGGAGGAGGACTACGACGGCGAAGACCTGCTCGCATCGACGCGGCTCTACCTCGACGTCGTCCGCCGGCTCCGCGGTCGCGCGCACGCCTTCGCACACGTCACGGGCGGCGGGATCCTCGGCAACCTCGAGCGCGTCCTCCCCGCCGGCCGCCGCGCCGAGATCGACTGGGTCGCCTGGGAGCGCCCGCCCGTCTTCCACTGGCTTGCGCGCCACGTCGAAGAGGAGGAGCTCCGTCGCGTCTTCAACCTCGGCATCGGCTTCTGCGCGGTCGTGCCGACGGCGGAGCCGGGCGAGCTCGTGATCGGCCGGATCACGTGATCGGCGTGCTCGTCAGCGGCGAGGGAACGAACCTCCAGGCGCTGATCGACGCTGGGCTGCCGATCGCCGCCGTCGCCTCCAACAAGCCGAGCGTCCGGGCACTCGAGAGGGCGGACGAGGCAGGGATCCCCACCGCCGTCTTCGCCGCGGGCGACTACGCGACCCGCGAGGAGCGCGACGTCGCGCTCGCCGAGTGGCTGCAGGCACACGACGTCGAACTGGTCGTCTGCGCCGGCTACATGCACCTCTTCCGCAAGCCCTTTTTCGACTACTACGGCGGCCGGATCGTGAACACCCACTCCGCGCCGCTGCCCGACTTCCCGGGTGCCCACCCGATCGAGGACGTGCTCGCGGCCGGGATCGACGAGACCGCCGCCACGGTCCACTACGTCGACGAGGGCGTCGACACGGGGCCCGTGATCGCCGCCGAGCGCGTACCGGTACGTGCAGACGACACGGTCGAGACGCTCCGAAAGCGCGTCCAGGCGGTCGAGCACCGGCTGCTACCCGAGGTGGTGAGAGAGCTGTGCGCGCGCTGATCTCCACCTGGGACAAGACCGAGCTGGACACGTTCGCGCGCGGTCTCGTCGATCTCGGCTGGCGGCTCGTCGCTAGCGGGAACACTGCCAACGCACTCGAGGCGATCGGCCTCCCGGTCGAGCACGTCGAGGCCCTCACGGAGTCGCCGGAGATGCTCGGCGGCCGCGTGAAGACGCTCCACCCACGCGTCCACGCCGGCATCCTCGCCCGGCGCGACGAGGAGGACGATGTCGCCACGCTCGAGGAGCACGGGATCGAGGCGTTCGACCTCGTCTGCGTCAACCTCTACCCGTTCGAGGCGGTCGCTTCGCGGCAGGCCGTGACCGAGGCCGAGGCGCTGGAAATGATCGACATCGGCGGCCCGTCGATGCTGCGCGGCGCCGCGAAGAACTTCGCCCACTGCGCTGCGGTCTGTCGTCCCGGCCAGTACCACCACGTGCTCGAGGAGCTCCGCGCGAACGGAGAGCTCTCGCTCGAGACGCGCCGGCGCCTCGCAGCTGAGGCGTTCGCCCACACCGCCGCCTACGAGGCCGCGATCGCGACCTGGTTCAACACCCACGACGCGTTCCCCGACTCGTTCGTCGTCTCGCTCGAGAAGACGCTCGACCTGGCGTACGGCGAGAACCCGCACCAGCGGGGCGCGTACTACGCCGAGCGTGGCGTCCGGCGCCATCTCCTCTCCCGCGTCGAGCAACTGCACGGGCCCGAGCTCTCCTTCAACAACCTCTTCGACCTCAACGGAGCGCTGGCGATCGCACGGGAGTTCACCGAGCCGACGTGCGTGATCGTCAAGCACGCGAACCCGTGCGGGGTCGCGCTCGGCACCTCGTCGGAGGATGCGTACGACAAGGCGCTCGCCTCCGACCCGACCTCGGCGTACGGCGGCGTCGTCGTCCTCAACGACGAGGTGGAGGCCTCACTCGGCGAGAAGATCGCCGTCTCCGCCGACCTCGTGTTCGCGCCCGGCTACAGCGAGGAAGCGCTCAGCGCGATTCGCGGCCGGCGCAAGATGATCCGGGTCCTGGTCGACCAGGAGCGGCGCGCGGGCGAGCCCGGTGAGCGCAGCTACAAGCGCGTGCTCGGCGGGATGCTCGTCCAGGACCCCGACTCCGAGATCGAGGCGCGCGACGGCTGGGACGTCGTGACCGGGGAGCCAACCGAGCCGGGGTGGGCCGACCTGCTCTTCGCCTGGCGCGTCTGCAAGCACGTCGCCTCGAACGCGATCGTGCTCGCGAAGGACCTGCAGACGATCGGGATCGGCGCCGGCCAGATGAGCCGCGTCGACTCGGTGCGGATCGCCGTCGAGAAGGCGCGGGAGTTCGGCCACGACACACAGGGCTCGGTGCTCGCCTCCGATGCGTTCTTCCCGTTCCCCGACGGTCCGCAGATCGCGCTCGACGCGGGCATCACGGCGATCGTCCAGCCCGGGGGCTCGCGCCGGGACGAGGATGTGATAGCCGCGGTCGCACAGTCGGACGCCGCGATGGTCTTCACCGGGCGCCGCCACTTTCGTCACTAGCCGCGCCGCTGTCGATTTGTCTCGCGGCCGTTCGTCTCCGTACGATGACGCCCAGACCAGGGGAGGAGTTCTCGATGCAGGTTTCGGTGCAGGCTCGGCAGGCTGATCCACTTCGCTGGAAGGCGCTCACGGTCGTGTGCGCGGCCTTCTTCATGACGATCCTCGACGTGTCGATCGTGAACGTCGCTCTGCCCTCGATCGAAAAGGCACTCGACTTCTCGCGCGACAACCTGCAGTGGGTCATCACCGCCTACGCGATCACGTACGGCGGCCTCCTCCTGCTCGCGGGGCGCCTTGCCGACCTCTACGGGCGCCGGCGTCTCTTCATGATCGGCGTCGTCATCTTCTCCATCGCCTCGCTCTTTTGCGGGCTGGCCTGGTCCGAGGGTGTCTTGATCGTGTCGCGCGCAGTGCAGGGCGTAGGCGCGGCGGTGATCACCCCCTCCGCGCTGTCGATCGTGATGACGACGTTCGACGAAGGCGCCGAGCGCAACAAGGCGCTCGGGATCTGGGGAGCGCTCGGCGGCGGCGGTGCCGCGGTCGGCGTGCTCGCAGGCGGGATCCTCACGACGTACCTCAGCTGGAGGTGGATCTTCTTCGTCAACGTCCCGGTCGGCGCGGTTGCCTTCCTCCTCACGCCGCGCGTCGTACGCGAAAGCCGTGCCACGGAGAAGAAGTCCCTGGACGTCGCCGGAGCGGTCACGGTCACCGCCGGTCTCGCGCTGCTCGTCTACGCGGTCTCGAAGGCGCCCGACCACGGCTGGGGATCGGGCTGGACGCTCAGCCGTCTCGCCGTGGCCGTCGTGCTGCTGCTCGCGTTCGTGGGCATCGAGGCGCGCGCCAAGGACCCGCTCATGCCGTTCAGCATCTTCCGGATCAAGACGGTCGCGGGAGCAAACGTCTGTGGCCTGTTACTCGGCGCCATCACGTTCGCGAACTTCTATCTCCTCACGCTGTACGTCCAGCAGGTGCTCGGCTACAGCGCCATCAAGACCGGCCTGACGTTCGTCGTCACGGCGGGGAGCGCAGTCCTGTGGGCCGGTCTTGCCCAGAACCTGACGACACGATTCGGGGTGAAGCCCGTGCTCGCCCTCGGCTTCATCGCGATGACGGCCGGCGCCGTCTGGTACACGCAGATTCCGGTGGAAGGTTCGTTCGTAAGCGCGCTCCTGCCCGGCTATCTCCTGATCGGCTTCGGGCTTCCGTTCACCTTCATTCCGGTGTCGATTGCCGCGCTGGCGGGCGTCAGCTACGACGAGGCCGGGCTAGCTTCGGGACTCATCAACACCACGCAGCAGATCGGAGGCGCGGTCGGCATAGCCCTCTGTGCGTCCGTATTCCTGAGCCGCTTCAACCACCTGATCGAGGTGCACGGGCAGAGCTACTTCGCGCAGGCCTTCACGTCCGGGACGGCCCTGGCCTTCTGGGTGCTCGTGGGCATCAGCGTCGCCGCGTTTATCGCCGGAATCGTGTTGATCAAGCGCGAGGAGCTCGCGCCCGCTTCCGAGACTCACAGCTCTCCCGGCGTCGCATAGCTCTAGGCTTCCCGCGATGCCGCGCGAGTATCCGACCGTCCTCGACCTCATCGGGGGCACGCCGATCGTCCGGCTGGACAGGCTCTCCCCGCCCGGCCACGGGCGAATCCTCGGCAAGCTCGAATTCCTGAATCCGGGCGGCTCGGTCAAGGACCGGATCGGACTCGCGATGATCGAGCAGGCGGAGCGAGAGGGGAAGCTGAAGCCGGGCGGGACGATCGTCGAGCCGACGTCCGGCAACACCGGCGCCGGGCTCGCCATCGCCGCCGCGCGCAAGGGCTACCGCTGCATCTTCGTCATGCCCGACAAGATGAGCCAGGAGAAGATCTCGATGCTGCGCGCGTACGGCGCCGAGGTCGTGATCACGCCGACCGCCGTCGACCACGACTCGCCCGAGTCCTACTACTCCGTCTCGTCGCGGCTCGCCGAGGAGATCCCCGGCGGCTTCAAGCCCGACCAGTACTCGAACATGGCGAACCCGGAGGCGCACTACGAGGTCACCGCACCCGAGATTTGGGAGCAGACCGGGGGCGAGCTCGTCGCGATCGTCATCTCCGTCGGAACCGGCGGGACGATCTCCGGCGTCGGCCGCTGGTTCCACGAGCGCAAGCCCGAGGTGCGGATCGTCGGCGTCGACCCCGAGGGCTCGATCTTCACGGCGAAGGACGAGTCCCAGCTCCATCCGTACCTGGTCGAGGGAATCGGCAAGGACACGTGGCCGGAGACCTTCGACATGAAGGTCGTGGACGAGTGGGTCCGGGTCTCCGACCGCGATTCGTTCCTCATGGCGCGGCGGCTCGCGCGCGAGGAGGGCATCCTCGCCGGCGGTTCCGCGGGCTCGACGCTGTGGGGCGCGATCCGCATCGCGGAACGGCTGCCGGCCGGGGAAGACGTCCTCGCGATCATCCCCGACTCCGGCCGTTCGTACATGTCGAAGCTCTACGACGACAACTGGATGCTCGAGCACGGCTTCGTCGAGCGTCAGGCATCGCTGCCGACGGTGGACGAGCTGCTCCATGCCAAGCACGGCGGCGAGCTGCCGGAGCTCGTCACGATCGCCGCCCATGCGAAGGTCGGCGAGGGGATCGACACGATGCAGCGCTACGGCATCTCGCAGCTGCCGGTCGTGCGCGACGGCGAGTGCGAGTCGCTCGCGGACGTGATCGGCTCGCTCCAGGACCGCGCGCTGCTCGAGCGCGTGTTCGGTAATCCCGATGCGGTGCACGAGGACGTCGCCGCGGCAATGCAGCCGCCGCTCGCGGCGGTCGAGGCGTCGGCGACGCTGGACGAGGTGTTCGCCACGCTCAGCGGCGGGATGAACGCCGTCGTCGTCGCGCGGGACGGGAAGCCGGTCGGTGTGCTGACGCGCTCCGACCTACTCGACTTCCTCGCCCATAGGCGCTGACGCGCGGGCTACTCTCCGGCAATGGCTGTCGAGAAGCTCGAGTCCTTGCTCCGCGACGCGTTTCCGGACGCGCCGGCGCTGAGCGTCGAGGACCGCACCGGCGGCGGCGACCATTTCCAGGTGACCGTCGAGAGCCCGCGCTTCGACGGGCTGCCGCTGCTCGAGCAGCACCGGCTCGTCAACGACGCGCTCGCCGAGCCGCTGCGCGACGGCACCATCCACGAGCTCAGGATCAAGACGAAAGGAACGACGTGACAGAGGTTTCCGAGCGGATCAAGGACACGATCGAGAACGAGCCGGTCGTGCTGTTCATGAAGGGCACGCCACAGTTCGTGATGTGCGGCAACTCCGATCGCGCGCTGCGCGCATTGCGCGAGGCGGGAGCTCCTGTGACCGCGGTCGACGTCCTCCCCGACCCGTCGATCCGGCAGGAGCTGCAGGAGGTGTCCGGCTGGCCGACGATCCCGCAGGTGTTCGTCAAGGGTGAGCTCGTCGGGGGCGCCGACATCACGCAGGAGCTCGCCGAGAGTGGCGAGCTGAAGAAGATCCTCGAGGACAAGCTCGGCCCCGGCTACGCCGACGGCGCCGAGGAGCAGGTCGTCGACGTGCTCAGCGGCACCCGCGCCTAGGCGTTCTCACTCAACCGATGATTTCCGCGGCCGCGCCGAGTCTCTGCGGCATCACTCCGACCTGCGAACGAAGGAGCGACGATGTCGCGAACGATGAGTGAGTGGCCGGGCGGGATCGCCGCCGTCACGCTCTTCATGGACGACCTCGAGGCGTCGAAGAGCTTCTACGAGACGGTGTTCGGGCTGCCCGTCGTCTTCGAGGACGAGAACTCGGCCGTGTTCAGGTTCGGCGAGACGCTCCTCAATCTGCTGCGGTCGACGGAGGCGCCGAGCCTGGTCGCGCCGGCGAGCGTGGCGCCCGTCGCCGCCGGAGTCCGCTTCCAGTTCACGCTCGAAGTCGCAGACGTCGACGCTATGTGCGACGAGCTGAAGAGCCGGGGCGTCAAGCTGCTCAACGGACCCATGGATCGCCCGTGGGGTAACCGGACGGCGAGCTTCCGCGATCCCGGCGGCCACATCTGGGAGATCGCCACCTAGTCCGAAGCGGGCGCGTACGCTTAGGCGTATGCCGAGACTTTCCATCGCCACCTACAACAGCTGAGCGATCGATCACGCCGAGCGTGTCTCGGTGGCGCTGAGAATGCAGGAGCTGCGGAACCAGCTGCGTGAGGCCGAGTCCACGGCGCCTCAACCGAGCCCGCCGCGCCGGCGCCGCCTGTGGCTCTTCCGTGGAGCCGCGAGCGCTCCCGCGCAATGAACGCGCCATTTACCCAGAAGTAGCGCGCCGATACCGCCCTGGCCGAGACCTACGGGCGGGGAGTCACCGGGAGCGGCTCGAAGAACTGGAAGTCACAGTCGCTGGTGGCTCTCGCATTGTGCGCCACGTTCGTAGGCGGCATCCTGGCGCTGTTCGGGAACCTGGTCGGCGTCGGGCTGTTCGTCGTCGGCCTCCCGACGTTCGTTGCGACC
>Ga0070713_100001386_pt1 | contig 15522 bp, 12 predicted proteins | sample LARL82metaG_FD_65465 | JGI IMG/M metagenome (GOLD analysis project Ga0070713, IMG submission 65465) | Corn, switchgrass and miscanthus rhizosphere microbial communities from Kellogg Biological Station, Michigan, USA - LAR L8-2 metaG | ecosystem: Host-associated > Plants > Roots > Rhizosphere ...
ACATCCAGGTGAACATCGACGCGACCGCTATGCAGCAGGCAGGCATCGGTGCCGGCTACATCCACAACATCATCACCCAGCGCCTCTCGGCCTATCTCAAGCGAACGGATGTCAACACAAACGGGCCCGTGAACCTAGTTCAGCGCAAGATGTTCAACCCGAACGGCGTCTCGGCATGGTTCTCGAGCATCGTGGCCATCATCAACCAACTTTCGCTGCTCACGATCGTGCTCACGGGAGCAGCGGTGATTCGTGAGCGCGAACATGGCACGCTCGAGCACCTCCTAGTGATGCCCCTTACACCCTTCGAGATCGCGATGGCGAAGGTCGTGGCGAACGGTCTCGTGATTCTCATCGCTACGATGCTTTCGCTGTTCCTCGTTGTCCGAATGGTTCTAAAAGTTCCCATCCAAGGATCGGTGTTACTGTGGTTCGCCGGTGTTCTGTTATATCTGTTCTTTGCGACGGCGCTCGGCGTATTCCTCGGAACCATCTCGCGATCAATGGCGCAGTTCGCGCTGCTGATCGTTCTGGTGGTTATGGTGATCCAGCTTCTTTCGGGCGGATCGACTCCCGTCGAGAGCCAGCCCGGTTGGCTGCAGGCGATTACGTATTTCCTGCCTTCACGGCACTTCGTCAGTTTCTCGCAGATCATCATCTACCGCGGCGGCGGCTTGGCGGCTGTGTGGCGCAACTTCGGAATGGTCGCGGTGATCGGGCTGGCGTTCTTCTCATACAGCGTTGCGCTCTTCCGCAAGTCGATCGCAGTAACGAAATAATCAGGGACGACACAAGGTGCGCAACGATGGGGATTCCTGAAGCAGTAACGTCAGAAAAGGTGAGAACGGAGAGTAGGTTGTCAGGAGGCAGCCAATCGCAAAGCAAGTCAAAGGCAACGCCAGCACCAAACCAAAGCTGAGATCAAAAGGCGACACCCTGAAGGAGGAAACATGTCACCCGTAGCAGAAGCCGAAATCGCGACTAACCCCATAAGCGCATATGGTACCGCGAGGTCCACAGTGCAAGGCACGCCCTTGAGTCCTGACGAACTTAACAAGATCCATGCCTACTGGAGAGCTTGTAACTATTTAAGTATTGGCATGATCTACCTCCAGGACAATCCCCTGCTCAAGGAGCCGCTGAAAGCAGAGCATATTAAGAACCGGCTTTTGGGGCATTGGGGTGCCAGCCCTGGACTATCGTTCATTTACATACACATGAATCGCCTTATTAAGAAATACGACCTGGACGCTATCTTTTTGGCTGGGCCGGGCCATGGTGCTCCTGGTGTTCTTGGTCCGGTCTATTTAGAGGGAAGTTATTCAGAGATCTACACCGATAAGAGCCAGGACGAACACGGTCTGCGCGAGTTTTTTAGGCAATTTTCATTCCCTGGCGGTATTGGAAGTCACTGCACACCGGAGACACCCGGTTCAATCCATGAAGGAGGAGAGCTGGGATATGTACTTTCTCATGCCTGTGGGGCGGCTTTCGATAATCCAAATTTAGTTGTCACGGCCGTGGTTGGGGACGGCGAGGCGGAGACCGGAGCCTTGGCTACATCTTGGCACATAAATAAATTCTTAAATCCTGCTCGTGACGGCGCTGTCCTCCCCGTTCTTCATTTGAACGGTTACAAGATCAACAATCCTACGTTACTTGCGCGGATCAGCCACGAGGAATTGGAAGCGTTCTTCTATGGCTGTGGCTGGACTCCCTATTTTGTAGAGGGCTCAGATCCGGAAAGCATGCACCAAGCAATGGCTGCGACGATGGAGCAGTGTGTTTCTGAGATCAGAAGGTATCAGCAGACTGCTCGAGAGAAAGGCGTGTCAGAGCGGCCACGCTGGCCAATGATTGTGTTACGTACGCCGAAAGGATGGACGTGTCCAAAGGAAGTCGGGGGACACAAATTGGAGGGCTTCTGGCGGTCACATCAAGTGCCAATGGCAGATGTCAAGAGTAATCCTGAACGACTTCATGAGCTAGAAAGTTGGATGCGCGCGTACAAACCGGAGGAACTCTTCGACAGCAATGGATCCCTGATTCCTGAACTGAGGGAGCTTGCACCGACCGGCCAACGCCGCATGGGTGCTAACCCACACGCCAACGGCGGACACCTGAAAAGGGCACTGCGCCTTCCAGACTTCAGAGATTATGCGATCAAGATCGATGCGCCTGGAGTTGTAGAAGCAGAGAACACGCGTCCGCTGGGTGCGTTCCTGCGCGATGTGATGAAACTCAACATGAACAATTTCCGGGTTTTCGGTCCAGATGAGAATACTTCAAACAAATTGAACGACATCTATGACGTCAGTAAGAAATTATGGCTCTCCACTTACTTCCCGGAAGATTCTGACGGCGGCGAACTGGCTCCTGATGGGCGAGTCATAGAGATGCTCAGTGAGCACACGGTCGAAGGCATGCTGGAAGGGTATTTGCTCACCGGGCGGCACGGCTTCATTTCGTCCTACGAGGCATTTATCCATGTCATTGACTCCATGTTTAATCAACATGCAAAGTGGCTCACCATTACTAACCACCTTCCCTGGCGCGACAAGATTGCGTCGTTGAATATTCTCGTTACCTCTACAGTATGGCGGCAGGATCACAACGGATTCACTCATCAGGATCCCGGCTTTCTTGATGTGGTTCTAAACAAGAGCGCCGAGGTTACCCGGATTTACATGCCTCCTGATATCAATAGCTTGTTGTCGGTTGCCGACCACTGTCTGAGAAGTGAGAATTACGTCAACGTAATCGTCTGCGATAAGCAGAAGCACCTTCAATTCATGACGATGGACGAAGCTATTACCCACTGCACGAAGGGCATCGGCAGGTGGGAACCTGCATGCAGCGATCAAGGCACTGAACCCGATGTCGTCTTGGCTTCAGCTGGTGACATTCCGACGCAGGAGGCTCTAGCGGCCATTGCGATGCTTAGGGAAGAGTTTCCTGATCTGAGGATTCGATACATCAATATTGTGGATTTGTTTAGATTGCAACCTAACACTGAACATCCTCACGGTTTGACGGATCAGGATTTCGATTTACTCTTCACGGTCGATAAGCCGATCATTTTTAACTTTCACGGGTATCCGTGGCTCATCCACCGGCTAACTTACAGCCGCACCAACCATCCCAATCTGCATGTCCGTGGTTACAGGGAAAGAGGAAATATCAATACTCCGCTGGAGTTGGCGATCGACAATGAGATCGATCGTTTCACCCTGGCAATGGACGTGATTAGGTATGTTCCAAAACTGCAGAAGGTCGGTAGTTCCGCTTTGGGAAGACTGCTCAATGTACAGATCGCCTGCCGGAATTACGCACACCAGCACGGTATAGATAGGCCTGATGTTGCGAACTGGAAATGGCCGCTGGGGGTGCGCAACGCCGGAGCGTCTTCTGCAGCAGAACCCTAACGAACACAAGGGAGGCTCACATGGTCAAAAGGAACGTCATCCCGATTGACCCAGGAACGCCGCAAGCAAATGTTGCCAAACTCTTGAAGCAATATGGTTGCGGCCCCATTCAGTTCATAGGAACTGACGGGTTGTACGAACGGCATCTGCTCTTCGACAACATCAAGAGGAATGACGCAATTCGTGCCAGAGAGCAGTACGAAGCCTTTGCGCGCTCCGTCCGAGATGTTCTATCACAGCGATGGGTACTCACCGAGGAAACATACGAACGGAAGAATCCAAAGCGGGTGTATTACCTCTCGATGGAGTTTCTACTGGGGCGCTCGCTGGCGAACAACGTCACCAACCTCCTGCTCGATCCACTTGTGGCACACGCTGCGAAGCAAAAGGACATTGACGTTTTGTCACTGGTAGAGCAAGAACCCGACGCGGGCCTGGGGAACGGAGGGCTGGGGCGGCTGGCTGCATGCTTCCTTGATTCCATGGCAACCCTGCAACTTCCAGCCATGGGTTACGGTCTGCGGTACGAGTACGGCATCTTTAAGCAATCCATCTTGGATGGCTGGCAGCATGAGCAAGGTGACAATTGGCTGCGTTACCCGGATCCGTGGGAGGTGGTGCGCCCCGATGAAGCAGTAGAAGTAAAGCTGAACTGTTCGTTCCACCTCCAAGACGGGACGTTTCATACAGTGCTTGGCCATCCCTCAATTCTGCTGGGTATCCCCTATGACAGGCCGGTTGTAGGATTTGGCGGCAAAACGGTTAACACTCTTCGACTTTGGACGGCAGGCGCGACCAATTATTTCGATTTCCAAGAGTTCAGCAGTGGCGCTTTCGCTGAGGCACTTGGCGATACTCTCGCGGCTGAGTCTGTGACACGCGTCTTGTACCCTGATGACTCCACCAGTCAGGGACAGGGGCTGCGGTTTTTGCAAGAGTATTTTCTTGTTGCATGTTCACTAGCCGATTTGGTGCGCCGTTTTCGCCGCAGTAATCCCGACTGGGATTCGTTTGCGGATAAAGTCGCGATCCAACTCAATGACACCCACCCATCCATGGCCGTTCCAGAATTGATGCGAATCCTGCTTGATGAAGCTCACCTCGGATGGGACCAGGCTTGGGATTTGACGCAAAGGGCCCTGGCGTACACGAATCACACACTTTTACCGGAAGCTCTGGAAAAATGGCCGCTGGTGTGGTTCGAAAGAATGTTGCCACGGCACCTCGAAATCATATTGGAGATCAACCGACGCTTACTCGATCAGGTTCGGATCCGGTTCCCAGGCGACGAAGCACGAAGAGAGCGGGTCAGCCTGGTCGAGGAAGAAGGTCAGCAGAAGGTCCGAATGGCGAATTTGGCAATTGTCGGATCGCACAGTACGAATGGCGTGGCGGCAATACACTCTCAGTTGTTGCGCACAAATACAGTCAAAGAACTGGCAGAACTGTTTCCCGAACGTTTCAACAGCAAGACAAACGGCGTTACACCACGACGATGGTTGTTGTTGGCGAATCCCATGCTGGCGCACACGATTACGGAAGCAATAGGCGATGCCTGGATTCGTGATCTTGATCAACTTAAGAGACTTAAGCCACTGGCCGAAGAAAGGAGTTTCCGGGATGCCTTCTGCAGGGCACACCGCCAAGCGAAGACTCAATTTACTGATTGGCTTAAGAATATATCCGGCCAGACGGTAGACCCGGACAGCATCTTTGACTCACAGGTTAAGCGGATTCACGAGTACAAACGCCAGCTACTCAACGCATTACGTATCGTGGTTCTGTATAACCGTTTGCGTGAAAACCCGGAGCAAGAAGTGATTCCACGCACATTCTTCTTCGCCGGCAAGGCAGCGCCCGCTTATCGACTGGCCAAGCTGGTCATCAAATTTGTCAATAATCTTGCCCGCACTATCGATGGTGATCCAGCGGTGCGCGGTCGGATCAAGGTGTTGTTCCTCCCTGATTACAACGTCTCGCTTGCAGAACGGTTGATCCCTGCCAGCGACGTCTCCAATCAGATTTCCACGGCTGGTTACGAAGCCAGTGGAACCAGCAATATGAAATTCATGATGAATGGCGCGTTGACCGTGGGTACGCGTGACGGTGCGACCATCGAGATGGCCGAAGCTGCCGCCGAGGATAACTTTTTCCTTTTCGGACTGACCGCGGACCAGGTGGCCCAGAGCCGGGGTTGGTATAACCCATACTGGCATTACGCGAATGAGCCTGAGACGCGCGCGGCGTTGGACCTGATCTTTTCCGACCACTTCAGCCGATATGAGCCAGGAGTCTTCGCTCCGCTCCACGACGTGCTGCTAACCGAGGGAGACTTCTACATGCATCTCGCGGACTTCAAGTCTTATCTCGAAGCAGATCGGCGAATGACAGAGTTGTACGCTCATCCCGATGACTGGGCGCGGAAAGCTATCTTGAATGTTGCCGCCTCGGGCAGGTTCTCAAGTGACAGAACAATCCAGGAATATGCGACCGAAATATGGCGGGCGAAACCATGTCCAGTATCGTAAGCGACACTTCCGCATGCAGTAGTAGAGGTGATTATGGCAAAAAAGAAGCAAAATACTGTTGACCCCAAATCGAAACTAAACCGAAACGAATATAACGAAGAGCTTCGGCGCCTTCAGTCAGATCTCTGTCTACTGCAGGACTCAGTCAAACAAAATGGTGACCGCATCGTTATTGTATTCGAGGGACGCGACGGTGCAGGTAAAGGCGGAACAATTCGAGCAATTACAGAGCGGGTCAGCCCAAGAATCTTCCAAACAGTAGCTCTTCCTGCCCCATCTGACCGGGAGAAAACTCAACTATACATGCAGCGTTATATTCAGCACTTTCCGGCTGCTGGGGAAATCGTGATCTTCGATCGCAGTTGGTATAACCGCGCCGGCGTTGAACACGTCATGGGCTTTTGCTCGCCAGAGGAACATAAGCGCTTTCTCTTTCTCTGTCCGCTCTTCGAGAAGGCCCTCACCGCGAGTGGAATTACGCTGATCAAATTTTGGCTTGAAGTAAGCAATGAAGAGCAGGAGCGGCGCTTTAAGGCACGCATCGAGGATCCTCTGCGTCAATGGAAATTGAGCTCAATCGATCTACCTTCCCGTGAGCGCTGGTATCAATACTCGCGGGCACGTGACATGATGCTTGATGCCACCGATACTCCATACGCTCCCTGGTACATTCTTCGGTCCGACGACAAAAAGCGAGCACGATTGAATTGCATCTCCTATCTCCTGACGTTGATTCCCTGGAAACAAGTTAAGCGCAAGAAGATCAACCTTCCTAAGCGTTCTAATAAAGGAGCTTATGACGATCAAAAAACACTCAAAGGAAGGCGAATCGTACCTGAAAAGTACTAATTGAGTTCCAAGCCCGTTGTTTTATCGACAAAGCCGACATCATATGACCGTGCAAGAGATATGCGTTTCCAGGAGGTAGGACGAAGCCACCCTTTGGGGCCACCATAATAGGTGGTGGCTTGAATTTTTGTGTGTATTCAAGTGAAGCGTCAAGCGTCGAACTGCTGCTCTTCCATTACGAAGATGATGTTCAACCTGAGGTAATAACGTTAGACCCGTCCAGCAACCGCACCTTCCACTACTGGCACACCTTCGTTCCGGGCCTTCACGCCGGGCAACTCTATGGCTATCGAGTTCATGGAGCATTTGATCCCAACAGGGGGATGCGGTTTGACTCTTCCAAGCTTCTGCTTGACCCATATGGTCGCGGGGTCGTTATGCCGAAAAGTTACTCCCGTGAAGCAGCCACAGGTAAGGGCGATACCGCTGCCACAGCGATGAAGAGCGTAGTAGTGGATACAGATTTGTATGATTGGGAAGGCGATAGGCCGCTTCACCGGCCATCGTCCCAGTCAATCATTTACGAAATGCATGTTAAGGGATTCACGCGTCATCCCAGCTCGGGTGTCGACCCGAAGACACGAGGGACTTTCCGCGGCCTTATCGAGAAGATTCCCTATCTCCAGGATTTGGGAGTATCGGCTGTCGAGCTTCTTCCTATATTCCAGTTCGATCCGCAGGAAAGTCCGAAGGGCCTCGTCAACTATTGGGGCTACGCGCCTATATCCTTTTTCGCGCCGCATCAGGCCTACTGCTTTCGACAGGATCCACTTGGTCCAGTGGATGAGTTTCGTGACATGATCAAGGCACTGCATCGCGCGGGCATCGAAGTAATTCTCGATGTGGTCTTCAACCATACCAGCGAAGGTAATGAAAACGGGCCAACCATTTGTTTCCGCGGGATTGATAACAATACGTACTACATTCTTGAAGACGACCGATCGCGTTATGCCAACTACAGCGGCACTGGCAATACCCTCAATGCAAATCATTCGGTAGTGCGTCGCATGATACTGGATAGCTTGCGCTACTGGGTTGCGGAGATGCATGTGGATGGTTTCCGATTCGATCTGGCGTCGATCCTTGCCCGTGATTCGAATGGCCAATTAAATGGCCAATCCGCCTGTACTTTGGAGCATTGAATCGGATCCGGTGCTTGCCGGTACAAAACTCATTGCCGAAGCTTGGGATGCCGCCGGGCTATACCAGGTGGGCAGCTTCATTGGTGATAGCTGGAAAGAATGGAATGGACGTTTCCGAGATGATGTGCGTGATTTCTTTCGAGGAGAACCAGGATCGGTGCGGCGCTTCGCTGACCGACTGCTTGGTAGCCCGCAACTCTATGGTCACGAGCAACGTGAACCTGAGCAGAGCGTCAATTTTTTAACGTCTCACGACGGATTCACGCTCAATGACTTGGTCTCTTACAATCAAAAACACAACCAAGCGAATGGGGAGGAAAATCGCGACGGAACCAACGATAATCATAGCTGGAATTGCGGTACTGAAGGACCCACGAATGACCCAGCCATCCGACAACTGCGGAACCGTCAGGCCAAAAATTTCCTGGCTGTGACTCTGTTCTCACTGGGTCTGCCCATGTTCGTAATGGGCGATGAAGTCCGGCGCACACAACTCGGTAACAATAACGCATATTGCCAGGACAATGAAATCAGCTGGTTGGATTGGTCTCTACTTTCGAAGCATGGGGACCTGTACCGGTTCGTGAAAACCCTCATCGCAAGAAGACGGTCGCGCGACTCTAGCGCTGAAAGCCTTCGGATACCCTTGACCGAGCTAATCAAAAGAGGTGTTACGGGTTGGCATGGAGTAAAGCCCAACCAACCGGACTGGAGCGATCAGTCGCACAGTATCGCTCTGAGCCTCGAGTTACTTAAGGAATCGCTGGAGGTCTACCTCATCTTCAATGCCTATTGGGAACCTCTTCACTTCGAACTTCCACTGACAAAACTTGGAGAGCAATATCCATGGAGGAGATGGATTGACACCTCTCTTGAGACTCCTCAAGATATTGTGGAATGGCAGGAAGCACCCTCTGTAGCTGACCCTACCTACCGAGCCGGACCTCGATCAGTTGTCGTTCTCTGGGCTACGGTCAAGAAGACTTCTTTCCTCTTTGCCTGTTGATACGCTGCTCACCCTAATTAGCGCTCGCTTGAATTGGGCGACGCCAGCCATTATTCCTGCCTTCCGAGTCACCAGCGCGGGCTTCTCCGCCACATAGTCCGCAACCTCGTCGGCCTTCGTAGAAGCCCCGACTAGCCGCGTCGCCGCCGACGCTATCCCTATTATCTTATCCTTGCCGCCGGAAACCTTAGCGTCGCTGGGCCGCCGCTCCGGCAAGCGCCCTCTTATCCAGTCGACCTGCTGACCTTTACGAGTGAGGGTCCAATTATACCCAGCTGTTAACCCATCGCGGTCGAGGTCAAAGTCGAACTGTTATACCTGCTGAACGGGATGCGCTCGAATCACGGACCCAAGCTGGCCGACATCCCCGGCAGGGTGCTTTATGGCACCGAGGACGACCCGAAGAACGAACAGGAGTTCGCACCCATGCGCCAATTCGGGCGGAAGGGACGCCATTTGCCATTCAACTGGGACAGCAACGCCGTCCGCGGCCTCAGCACCTCAGTTGGGCATACTCAATTGAGCGGAAATACGGTATCAACCCGCTTGTGGAATCGCAGGTGAGCGCATGCACCTGATTGCAAGAAGATCGTTCCCTCCCGCCATCGGTCGCTAACACATAGCGCTTTAGAAAGTAAGTTTCGGATCTCGCAACCAACCCACGCATCGCCCCTTTCGTGGAACGGGACTCAATGCGCAGCCGTGCAATGAGTGACGAACGCCGATTTTGATTTTCCTTAAGCTTAAACGTACAGGAGTTTTTGGCGCGACGCGCCCTGTCCCATGTTAGACATGTCGTATGCCTTTTTACGCGCATACTAGCCGGGACTCGGGTACAGATGGTTGGCAGGAACTCCGAGAACATCTTGAGGCAGTTGCCGCGATCACTTCGCGTCTCGCTGATTCTTCAAAGATTCGCTTGAGCGTGCGAATGAATTCATCATCGACCGCCGTCGGAGTCGCGGGCCAGATGCTGGGTTGCCAAGCGACGAAGAACGAACTCGGAGTGATCAGCGCTCCCGTAATCGGAGATGCCGTAGCGCTTGGTTGCGGAGTGAGATTCAATTTGTATTTCATCGCAATCTAACCCTCTTGTACCTCGGCTGCCTCTGCGGCTGCGGCAACCAGCTCAGGGACGAAGGACGAAACATCTTGAATTACGACCGAGTCCTTCCTCGGGAGATAGTAATCACGGACCTTACGATAACGATCCCCATTATCCCTACATTAGGGATAACCGCAGCGCGGAGCGGCGGTTCCGCGGGGGTAGATTGGGGGGTTCTATAATCCCAACATTGAAACTTATCTTGAAAATCCTGGGTGGGTTGAAGTCCTAGTCGAGTTGTAGCGTATGTGGACCAATTACGGGCATTAGCCCCGCACGGATCAAGCTGTTCCAGAGCGAAATCGCAGCATCTTAACACCACGCTGAATCTGCTCCAGAAAGTCAGACCAATCCTGCATCATTCTGCTACGTGGCTTCAAGTACAACGCGTGGTTGTAAGCTGCACTGACGGCGTTGCGTGGAGCATGAGCAAGCTGCAGTTCGATATGCTCGTGCGGATATCCTTGTTCGTGAAAGCGGCGGGGCCACTCATGGCCGATATTGCAACGGTGCTGATAGACACTGGGATGCGACCGGAAGAGAACTCCCGCCTTCGCTGGGAGTCTATCGGCTGGTCGAACGGGCACTGCGGAACGCTACAGGTGACGCACGGCAAGACGGCAGCGGCGCGGCGGATGCTTCCCTTGAGTCCGCGTGTACGGGCGCTCCTCGAACGGCGCTGGGAGGCAGCTAAGACGCCCTCCGAGGGCTGGGTGTGGGCAACCGCTACGGCTAGCGGGCACATAGAACCTTCCACGGTGAAGAAACAACACCAGCGCGCGCTAAGGCTCAGTGGAGTGCGTCCCTTCGTGCTCTATGCCCTCCGGCATACCTTCCTGACGCGACTTGGTGGAGCGGGATGCGATGCCTGGACTTTGGCGCGGATAGCGGGCCACTCTTCGATTGCAATGTCCGCCCGCTACGTTCACCCCAGCCAAGATGCAGTGATTAACGCCTTTTCACGTCTTCAAGTACCAAAACAACTTTCGCCTTCGAAGCAATAGCTCCTAGGGAGTGCCTATATCGGCTTATCCGCCTCTCTACCTCTGATTGAAGAAAAGAAAGAGATCACCGCAGGGGCGTCCAAGTTGCTCGGGTCTCCGTGATCACCATGAGAGGTGCGAAGAGTCACGCTCCCCCCTGCGGCGTTGATGGCAGCTGAGAAGGGGTCCTCGTTCTTTAAGCGCGATACAGTCTGGTCGGAATAAGAAGCCCAAATCAGAATTGGAAAACCGGCGAATGTATGAGCAGTGGTCAGCAAAGGATCGAAACCTGCGGTAGCAGTCGAGTATCCCTCGGGAGAATCAAATCCATAGGCGGACTGAATCGTAGGAACAAATACTGCATTTGCATACATGTTAGCTAGACTGCAAACGGGATAAATGCCTACCACTGCCAGAGGCTTGACCTTGTCGAGTGAGATCGCATTCCAGGTGACAATCCCTCCCATGCTCTCCCCGATTACATAAGGTTGAGGCGTGAGGTTTAAAAGCGAACGCCATAGGATCTGCAAGTTCGCCACATCCTCTGCACATTCCATATCGCCCCAGCAGGCCAGGTTCCGATACTCACTTGCAATCACCACATATCCAGCGGCCGCAAGAGACTGAACGAAGCTACTTTGAGGTGGATTTGCAGTAATGGAATTGATTGTCTGGCCAAAGCCGTGATTGTAAATAATCCAGGGGGATGCTTTCGAGGCATCGTAGGAATCGGGCACGATCGCCCAGGTGGATACACCGTTCGCGTCCGTGTGTTGCAACGTCGTGCTGCGAGCGGGAGACGCACGTTCGACTTTCAAATCGACCCCGCAACCCACGGTCAACGCGGCGCATATCACCAGCAATCCGAGTCTGTTCAAAGTGCTGCCATTCTATCAACGCAAATCATTCACTTCAGAATTCGAAGTTGCCGCTAATACCGTATTGCAGGAACAACGATCTGCCGAAGTGTCCGAGTCGAGTTCCCCCAAGGCAAATCCGCACACATAATGACCGGACTTGAATCCCGCATCTAGTGAAGTCGGGTTGATGGAAACAACGGTGATTTTCGTGAGGGAGGGTTGGCGAAAGTGGGATCGGCTCGTAGGTTGGCCGCATGCGAAAAAGCGGCCACCCGCTACAGTATTCGCTACAGTGCATTTTCGAGGGTATGCGCGAGTGCGCTAAGTGATTGATTCAATGGTCGGGGCGGAGGGATTCGAACCCCCGACCCTCTGCTCCCAAAGCAGATGCGCTACCAGACTGCGCTACGCCCCGACTCTGTTTAGTTTATCGCATCGACTCTGCAACCGCCCCTACAGAGCACCGAACATGCCGTGAGAACCTGCGCCGAACATCGCGTGGAAGAGGCCGTCGAAGACCCATGCCAACAGGAGCATGGGCAGAAGAACCAACGCGGCGAGCACGAGGCAGAGGCCGCCAAGAAAGAGCCAGCTCTGCACAGTATGTTTTCGCGGCTCCTCCATGCTGCCGATCAGCAGAGCGTAGTTGCGGCGGTTGGCACGCCAGGCGATGTCAAACATATCGCCCAGCACCGGGATCGAACCAACCACAACTTCGATCGCGACGTTAGTCACCATCCGGGTCACTGTGACATAGGAGACGCCGCGAACCCAGGCGGCGATGATGATGATGCAGGAGGCGATGCCGCCGATCAGGTCGCCGATGCCGGGAATGAAGCCGACGATGCCGTCCAGGCCGAAGCGGATTGAGGTGCCGGGAATTTTGATGAAATCGTCCAGCACATGCGACAGAAGGTCGAGGTTTTCGTCGTCGAAGGCTTTGCCGCCGCGTTTCAGGCGGGGCAACAGGACTTCGGGTTTCGCGGTAAACGCCATCGGACCCCCACCTAGGCCCTGCAGGGGTTGCCCGCGGGGTGCCGGTGCTATAATTCCAGTATACGGCGGCTATAGTTCAGTGGCAGAACGCCGCTCTGTGGCAGCGGATGTCGTGGGTTCGAAACCCACTAGCCGCCCCAAACTTCTCTGATACTTTTTGATGATCGCGGCCCAACCTTGTCCCGCATCCTCCAAGCCTCGTCTTCTGCACCGTCCAAGCGTCTTTACGCTGGAACTTCTGGTTGGGCTTATCCGACGTGGAAGCCGGACTTCTATCCCGCGAGTACGCCGGCGAAGAAGTTCCTCGAGTTCTACGCTTCGCAACTCACCTCCGTCGAAGTTAACTACACCTTCCGCACTCTGCCCACAGCCAAAATACTTGAAGGCTGGCTTGCATCTACCCCGGCCGATTTCCGGTTCAGCTTCAAGTCCCCACAGCGCATCACCCACTTCAAGCGCCTCGGCGACTGCAGCAAAGACGTAGCCCAATTCGTCGCCGCGCTCGAACCGGTCCGACAGCGGGGAAAACTCGGCCTGCTGCTGTTCCAGCTCCCACCTAACTTCAAGGCCGATACCGAACGTCTCACCGACTTCCTCAACATCCCCGAATTTCAGGCGTCAGGCGATACGCCTATTGCATTCGAGTTTCGCCACGAATCGTGGTTCAGCGAAGAGATCTACGCCATTCTGCGGGAACATAACGCCGCGCTCTGCATCGCGGAGAGCGACGACTTCCGGACGCCGGAGGTTCATACCGCAGCCAGCCACACCTGCTTCCGGCTGCGGCGAACCAACGGCTACTCAGCGGAAGAGCTTGACGCCTTCGCCAAACGCTTCACCGCGCTCGCCGAGCAGCGCGACGTCTACGTGTACTTCAAGCACGAAGATGAACCGACCGGCGCACTGAACGCGACGGCGTTCCTCACACGCGCCCGCGACGATGCAGGGAAGCGTTGATGCAGACGGCGGAGCTTGAGACGATCGCGACTCACGATGCCGAATTTCGTCCACGGCGTTATCTGAGCAACGGACATCTCCAGACCATCGCGGGAAACTATCTGTCGCGTGTCAACGGCCTGCCGGCACCGGTAGAGCAGCTGGTCGAGGTGTCGCCTGCGACTGCGCACCAGATGGCAAGCCAGGTTCTCTGCCACTGTCACTGGCAGCCGGAAGAGGTTCGCGCTACGCGACCTACAGCCATTATTGTGCATGGGCTCGAAGGCTCGTCGAACTCGCAGTATGTTGTCGGCAACGCAAACAAGCTGTGGCGCGCGGGCGGCAATGTCGTTCGCATGAACATGCGCAACTGCGGTGACACAGAGGAGCTTTCGCCCACGCTTTATCATTCCGGGCTCTCCAACGACGTGCTCGCAGTGATGAACTCCTTCGTTGCGCAGTACGGGCTACAATCGATGTCTCTGATTGGCTATTCGATGGGAGGAAACCTCGCCCTGAAGCTGGCGGGCGAACTGGGCACGGCTGCGCCGGCGACGCTCCGCTCCGTGGTCGGGGTTTCTCCTGCGGTCGATCTGCAGCCTTCGGCTGACGCGCTACATCTGCCGCAAAACCGTCTTTACGAATTGAAGTTCCTCCACAATCTTCTGCGCCGCTTCCGCCGCAAAACGGTTCTCTTCCCTCGCGCGTACGATCGAAATCGCGCGACGGGAATCCATTCGCTGCGTCAGTTCGACGATCGCATCACGGCACTTTATTCCGGCTTCAGCAGTGCTGATGATTACTACAACCGCGCGGCGGCAGCGAATGTGCTCGATCGCATTGCCGTGCCGGCCCTGATCCTGCATGCCCTGGACGACCCCTTCATCCGTTTTACTGCTGAAACCCGCGAGAAGATCAGCGCGAATCCCAACATCACGCTGATTGAAAGCAAGCACGGCGGCCACTGCGCCTTTCTCGCTCAGCCGGATGCGAGCTGCGGCTACGACGGTTACTGGGCCGAACATACGCTGCTGCGCTTTCTGCTGGCGCACGCCTGAGTTTGCCCGTCCCTCCCTGCCGTCCTATGACGCTAAGATAGTTTGTAATGCTCTCTGAATGGTCCGCTGAATGTTCCGCTGACGATCCTGTGCTTATTGTGCCGTGGGCCGATTCGTCGGACAGCACCGGCAACCGGAGATTCATCGACCTGCGCGAGAATCCGTACGACCTCGATCATCTGCCCGAAGCTGAGCGGTACCCTCCGTTGATGCATGCCCTGCGCGCGCTGAACGCGGCACGGTCGCCGGTCTTTACGGCGAAGTGCGATGCGTGGCCGCTTGATGCCGAGGAACTCGACGCGCTGCGCATGCACCTCGACATCAGTGCCGACGAGGGTGCGGCCGGATTCAACAGCTACATCGACATCCTGTGGCGCGAACGCTCGCTCTTCGCGTCGTTTCATTTACAGGAGCAGATGCTGCACCGTTTCACCCGGCATGCTGCTCCGCTGGAATATCCCTACGCGATGCTCGACTGCATTCTCCGTCCGGCGATGGTCGACCTGACGGGTCCGCAGGAGGGATTCGCGGTCAGCCTGTACGTGAAAGCGCTTGGCCACGATGCGAAGTCCGCCGAGGAGAACTGGGCCTCGGCCCTGGATGCAGCAGTCGCACTGATTCGCAGCAAGGACCT
>Ga0070713_100001388_pt1 | contig 15519 bp, 11 predicted proteins | sample LARL82metaG_FD_65465 | JGI IMG/M metagenome (GOLD analysis project Ga0070713, IMG submission 65465) | Corn, switchgrass and miscanthus rhizosphere microbial communities from Kellogg Biological Station, Michigan, USA - LAR L8-2 metaG | ecosystem: Host-associated > Plants > Roots > Rhizosphere ...
CGTGCTCGTGCAGGTCGGCCGCCCGGGCGAGGCGCAGGCTCTCGGTCACCATCCGCACCCCGGCCTCGATGTCGCCCGAGATCGTCTCCGCGCAGCCGAGGTTGTTCAGCGCGTGCACTCGCACCTCGACCGCGGCCGGACCGTCGGGCAGCCGGTCGAGCAGAGCGAGCGCCCGGCCGGCCCACTCCCGGGTGCCGGGCAGGTCCGAGGCGAGCATGCGCAGCTGCGCGGCGTTGCTCTGTGCCATCGCCAGTTCCACCGACTCGGTGCCGGCCAGCACCTCGGTCGCCCGCGCCGCATGCCACTCGGACTGCTCGTTGCGGCCGACGAACCAGTTCAGCCGGGACAGGAGCCGGTGGGTGTCACCGACCCGCACGGTGTCGTCCAATGCGGCCCAGATCGGCAGCGCCTCGGTCTCGGCCGCCAGGGCGTCTTCCATGAGGTCGGTGAGGTAGCACTCGTACCCGAGCAGCCGCAGCAGCTCGGCCCGCTGCCCGTCCGGGAGCGGGTCGGCGTGCCGCAGCGCCCGCCGGTACTGCTGCACCGCCTCCCGGTGCGCACCCAGCGCCGCCGCCCGCGCCGCCGCCTCCGGCGCGTACGCCCGGACGCCGGCGGACTCCCCGGCCGCCTCCGCGTGGTGGGCCAACCGCGCCGGATCCACGTCGGCACCCGCCGCCGCCCACGACCGCAGCACGGCCAGCAGCCGCCGGTGCAGCGACAGCCGCCGGGCCGGCGGCACCTGGTCTGCCACGGCGAGCCTGGCCAGCTCGTGCCGGAACGTCACGCCGCCCTCGTCCACCCGCAGCACCCCGCGCTCCAGCGGGTCGTCCAGCGCGCCGAAGCCGTCCCCGAGCACGTCCTCGAGCAGGCTCAGCTCGGCCCGGGCACCGGCCAGCGCGACCGCGTCGAGCGCGTGCCGCGCCGGCGGGGACAGCCGCCCGACCCGGGCCACCACCGCGTCCCGTACGGTCGCCGGCACGTCGCTGCCGCCGGCCGCGAGCACCTCGGTGACGAAGAACGAGTTCCCGCCGGTGACCTCGTACAGCCGGGTGGCGTCCGGAGCGCCCGCGGTCGAGGCCAGCATCCGTACGGCGGCCAGCGACAGCGGCGGCAGCACCATCCGCCGGGCGCCGGCGGCGGTGGCCGCGTCGCCGAGCACCAGCCGCAGCGGGTGCCCCGCGGCCGCGTCCTCCGGCCGGTACGTCACCAGCACAAGCGCCCGCCGGTCGTGCACCCGCCGGGCCAGGTGCCGGATCAGGTCGAGGGTGGCCTCGTCGGCCCAGTGCGCGTCCTCGATCACCAGTAGGTACGGCGGGGCCGGCGGCGGCTCGGCCAGCGCCGCGGTGACCGCGGTGAACACCTCGTGCCGGGACGCGCCCGGCGGCCACAGCCCGTCCGGGAGCGCCGGCAGCATCTCCGCCAGCGGTCCGAGCGGCGCCGGCGTCGCCGACCCGTCGCACCGCCCGACCGCCACCCTCGCGCCGGCGCCGGCGGCGGTGACGACCGCGGTGACGAACGTGGTCTTGCCCACCCCCGCCTCGCCCGCGACGAACAGCAACCGGCCGTGCCCGTCGGCCGCGTCGGCGAGGTAGCCGTCCGCGGCGCGCAGCTGGTCGTCGCGCTCCAGGAGCGGCACGGACCCGATCGTACGAGCGGACCGGCGTGCCAGACTGGCGAACGGCCCGGGCCACCCGGCCCGGTTCGAGGAGGTCGCAGTGGCCGCGCCGCCAGCCGCAGCAGGACAGAAGGCAGCAGACAGGTCCCGCCGGCCGCGCCGGTTGACCGGGCGGCGCACCGACCCGCAGCCGCCGCGGGGTCTGGACGAGGCCGAGGTCGAGCGGCTGCTGACCGCGCTCACCGCCGTACGGGACGGCGACTTCCGGGTCCGGCTGCGGGTGCCGGGCGACGTCGACTCGCCGATGGCCAGGCTGGCCACCGTCGTCAACGAGGTGGTCGAGCGCAACAGGCACCTGACCGGCGAGCTCGACCGGGTACGCCGGGTGGTCGGCCGGGACGGCCGGCTGGACGAGCGGCTGCGGCCCGGCAACGCCGAGGGCGCCTGGGCCGGCGCCGTCACGGCGGCCAACGACCTCGTCGACGAGCTGGTCCGGCCCACGGTCGAGGTCGGCCGGGTGCTCGGCGCGGTCGCGGCCGGCGACCTGACCCAGATGATCGACCTGCGCTCGGGCGACCAGCGACTGCGCGGCGAGTTCCTCCGGATGGCCCGGACCGTCAACGGCATGGTCGCCCAGCTGCGGGACTTCGCCGACGAGGTGACCAGGGTCGCCCGCGAGGTCGGCACCGACGGCAAGCTCGGCGGCCAGGCCAGGGTCCGCGGCGTGGCCGGCACCTGGCGGGACCTCACCGACTCGGTGAACACGATGGCCAGCCGGCTGACCAACCAGGTCCGCGACATCGCGCTGGTGACCACCGCGGTGGCCAACGGCGACCTGTCCCGCACGGTCACCGTGGACGTGGCCGGCGAGATGCTCGAGCTGAAGACGACCGTGAACACGATGGTCGACCAGCTGCGCGCGTTCGCCGACGAGGTGACGAGGGTCGCCCGCGAGGTCGGCACCGACGGCGTACTCGGGGGCAAGGCGACCGTCCCGGGCGTGGCCGGCACGTGGAAGGACCTGACCGACAGCGTCAACTCGATGGCCGGCAACCTGACCGCCCAGCTGCGCGACATCGCCCAGGTCACCACCTCCGTGGCCCGCGGCGACCTGTCCCGCAAGATCACCGTCGACGTGTCCGGCGAGCTGCTCGGGCTGAAGACGGCCGTGAACACGATGGTCGATCAGCTCTCCGCGTTCGCCGACGAGGTGACCCGGGTCGCCCGCGAGGTGGGCTCGGAGGGCCGGCTCGGCGGCCAGGCCGAGGTCCGCGGCGCGTCCGGCACCTGGCGGGACCTCACCGACTCGGTGAACTTCATGGCCGGCACGCTGACCGCCCAGGTCCGCAACATCGCCGAGGTGACCACCGCGGTCGCCCGCGGCGACCTGACCAAGAAGATCGACGTCGACGCGCGGGGCGAGATCCTCGAGCTGAAGACGACGATCAACATCATGGTCGACCTGCTCTCGGCGTTCGCCGACGAGGTCACCCGAGTCGCCCGCGAGGTCGGCACCGAGGGCAAGCTAGGCGGCCAGGCCAGGGTCCGCGGGGCATCCGGAACGTGGAAGGACCTCACCGACAACGTCAACTCGATGGCCGGCAACCTCACCAGCCAGGTGCGGTCGATCGCCGCGGTGGCCACCGCGGTCGGCCGCGGCGACCTGTCCCAGAAGATCATGATCGAGGCGCAGGGCGAGACGGCCGCGCTGGCGCAGACGATCAACACGATGGTGGACACGCTGCGCGCGTTCGCCGACGAGGTGACCCGGGTCGCCCGCGAGGTCGGCACCGAGGGCATGCTCGGCGGCCAGGCCAGGGTGCCCAACGTGGCCGGGACGTGGAAGGACCTCACCGACAACGTCAACTCCATGGCCGGCAACCTCACCAGCCAGGTGCGCAACATCGCCGAGGTGACCACCGCGGTCGCCCGCGGCGACCTGCGCCGCAAGATCGACGTCGACGCCAGGGGCGAGATCCTGGAGCTGAAGACGACGATCAACACGATGGTCGACCAGCTCTCCGCGTTCGCGGACGAGGTGACGAGGGTGGCCCGCGAGGTCGGCACCGAGGGCAAGCTCGGCGTCCAGGCCGAGGTCGAGGGCGTGTCCGGGACCTGGAAGCGGCTCACCGAGAGCGTCAACCAGCTGGCGAGCACGCTCACCATCCAGCTGCGCGCGATCGCCGACGTGTCCACCGGCGTGACCCGCGGCGACCTGACCCGGAAGATCACCGTCGACGCCGCCGGTGAGGTCGCCGCGCTGAAGGACACGATCAACCAGATGATCGCGACGCTGCGCGAGACGACGAGGGCCAACCAGGAGCAGGACTGGCTGAAGACCAACCTGGCCCGCATCTCCGGCCTCATGCAGGGCCAGCGGGACATGCGCGCGGTGGCCCGGCTGATCATGTCCGAGCTGACCCCGGTGGTGACCGCCCAGTGCGGCGCGTTCTACCTGGCCGAGGCGGAGGCGCCGCCGGCCGGGGAGGCGTACCCGGACGGGCGGTCCCGGCTGCGGATGATCGCCGGCTACGGCTACCCCGCCGGCACCCGGGACGGCGAGACCTTCGCGTTCGGCGAGACGCTGGTCGGCCAGGCCGCGGCCGAGGGCAGCCGGATCCACGTCGTCGACGTCCCGGCCGGCTACGTACGGATCTCCTCCGCGCTGGGCAGCGCGCCGCCGGCCGAGCTGGTCGTGCTGCCGGTGCTGGTCGAGGGCCAGGTGCTGGCCGTCATGGAGCTGGCCACGTTCACCCCGTTCAGCCCGGTACACCTGGCGTTCCTGGACCAGATCACCGAGACCATCGGGGTCACGGTGAACACGATCATCGCGAACTCCCGGACCGAGGAGCTGCTCAACCAGTCCCGCCGGCTCACCGACGAGCTGCAGGTGCGCTCCGAGGAGCTGCAGGGCCAGCAGGAGCAGTTGCGCCGCAGCAACACCGAGCTCGAGGTGAAGAACGCCGAGATCGAGGAGGCCGGCCGGGCGCTGGCCGACCGGGCCGAGCAGCTCGCGCTGTCGTCCCGGTACAAGTCGGAGTTCCTCGCCAACATGTCGCACGAGCTGCGTACGCCGCTGAACAGCCTGCTCATCCTGGCCCGGCTGCTCGCCGACAACGCGAGCGGCAACCTCACCGCCGAGCAGGTCAAGTACGCGACGGTCATCCATGACGCCGGCAGCGACCTGCTCCAGCTCATCGACGACATCCTCGACCTGTCGAAGGTCGAGGCCGGCAAGATGGAGTCCTCGCCGGCGGACGTCAGCTTCGCCAGCCTGATCGACTACGTCGAGAACATGTGCCGGCCGCTGATCGCGGACAAGGGCCTCGACTTCACCGTCTCGGTCGATCCGGACCTGCCGCGCACGGTGCACACCGACGAGCGCAGGCTGCAACAGATCCTGCGCAACATGCTGTCGAACGCGGTGAAGTTCACCGAGTCCGGCCAGGTCAGGCTCGTGGTCAAGCCGGTGGACCGGAGCCGGTTCCAGAGCCCGAGTCTGCGCCGGGCCCCGGTGGTCGCGTTCCAGGTCGTCGACACCGGCATCGGCATCGCCGCGGACAAGCTGAAGATCATCTTCGAGGCGTTCCAGCAGGCCGACGGCACCACCTCGCGGCGGTACGGCGGGACCGGGCTCGGGCTGTCGATCAGCCGGGAGATCGCCCACCTGCTCGGCGGCGAGATCGAGGCGGAGTCGGTGGTCGGCCGGGGCTCGACGTTCACCCTGCACCTGCCGCTGCGCCGCGGCGCGCCGGTGCCGCCGCGGGAGGCGCACCGGTGGGTGGGCGAGGCGGCGGCGGAGCCGGTGCGGGAGCCGGTCGTGCCGGACGAGACCCTGCAGGGCAGGCGGGTGCTCATCGTCGACGACGACGTCCGCAACGTCTTCGCGCTGGCCAGCGCCCTGGAGCTGAACGGCCTCGAGGTCAGCTATGCCGACAACGGCGAATCCGCGCTGGCCGCGCTCGACGGGCCGCCGCCGGTCGACGCGGTGCTGATGGACGTGATGATGCCGGGCATGGACGGCAACGAGGCGATGGCCGCGATCCGCCGCCGGCCCGAGCACGCCGATCTGCCGATCATCGCGGTGACCGCGAAGGCGATGAGCCTCGACCGGGAACGTAGCCTCGAGGCGGGAGCGACCGACTACGTGACCAAACCGGTGGACACCGAGCATCTGCTCGGCCTGCTCCGGGACCACTTCGCCTAACGCCGCGACGGCCGTATGGCCCAGCGACACCTTTCAGACTAGGTTGGCCGGATGGCACGCATCCTGATGGTCGACGACCGTCCGGAGAACCTCCTCGCCCTCGAGGCGATCCTCGGCGTCTTCGACCACGAGCTGGTCCGCGCCGGCTCCGGCGAGGAGGCGCTCAAGGCGCTGCTGACCGGCGACTTCGCGGTGATCCTGCTGGATGTCGCCATGCCCGGGATGGACGGCCTTGAGACCGCCGCGCACATCAAGCGCCGGGAACGGACCAGGGACGTGCCGATCATCTTCCTGACCGCGGTCCACCCCGACGCCGAGCACGCGTTCCGCGGCTACTCGGCCGGCGCTGTCGACTACGTGTCCAAGCCCTTCGACCCGTGGGTGCTGCGGGCCAAGGTCGCCGTGTTCGTGGACCTTTACCACAAGCGCCGCCAGCTGCAGGAGCAGGCGGCGCTGCTGCGCGGTCGGCTGAAGGAGGCGGCGCTGGCCGAGGGCGCGAGCGCCGACCACCGGGCCGACCTGGCCGCCGAGCTGTCCGACCGGCTCACCGCGGTCGAGGAGTGCTTCGTCAAGCTCCGGTCGACCGTCACCGAGCGGGCCGCCGAGGACGCCGCCGAGCAGCTCGCCGCGGACCTCGGCCGCCTCCGGGCCGCGATCGACGCCCTGGCGCCGCGCTGAGGATGTCCTCGACCGAGGCCTTCTGGGCGCAGGACCGGCCGCCCGACGACCCGTACGCCTATCGGGTCGTCACGGTCGGACACGGCGAGGTCGACTCGCCGGCGGACAAGGAGCTGGTCGAGCAGTTGCACGCCGGCGTCGAGGCGGTCCTTGTCGCGGTCGGCGGCGTGGCCAGCCGGTCGATGGACGACGAGCTCGGCGAGTCGAGCTGGCTGCTCGCGCCGCCCCGCGCCGGCGACCTCGCCGACATGGTCGTCGCGGTCAGCGAGCGACTCAACCCCGGCGGCTGGCGGATCGACCGCTTCTGAGGCCTACTCGACGGTGACGGACTTGGCGAGGTTGCGGGGCTTGTCGACGTCGTAGCCGCGGGCCTGGGCGATCTCGGCCGCCAGGACCTGCAGCGGCACCGTCGTGACCAGCGGGGCCAGCAGCGTCGGCGTGTGCGGCACCTCGATCAGATGGTGCGCGTACGGCCGGACCGCGGTGTCGCCCTCCTCGGCGATGACGATCGTGCGGGCACCGCGGGCGCGGATCTCCTGGATGTTGGACAGCAGCTTCGCGTGCAGCACGTGGCGCCCGCGCGGCGACGGCATCACCACGACCACCGGCAGGCCGTCCTCGATCAGCGCGATCGGGCCGTGCTTGAGCTCGCCGGCCGGGAATCCCTCGGCGTGCATGTACGCCAGCTCCTTGAGCTTGAGCGCACCCTCCAGCGCCACCGGGTAGCCCACGTGCCGGCCGAGGAACAGCACGGCCTTCGAGCCGGCGATGTCCCGGGCCAGCGAGCGCACCGGCTCGACGACGTCGAGCACCCGCTCGATCAGCGGCGGCATCGACTCCAGCGCGTCGAACTCGCGGGCGACCTCGTCGGGATACTTCGTGCCCTTCGCGCCGGCCAGCGCCAGCCCGACCAGCTGCGTCGCCGCGAGCTGGGCCAGGAACGTCTTGGTCGCGGCCACCCCGATCTCCGGCCCGGCCCTGGTGTAGAGCACCGCGTCGGACTCCCGGGGGATCTGCGCGCCGTTGGCGTTGCAGATCGCGAGCACGCGCGCCTTCTGTTCCCGCGCATGCCGGACCGCCTCCAGCGTGTCCGCGGTCTCCCCGCTCTGCGAGATCGCGACGACCAGCGTGTCCCGGTCCAGCACCGGGTCCCGGTAGCGGAACTCCGAGGCCATCTCGACCTCGACCGGGATCCGGGTCCAGTGCTCGATCGCGTACTTCGCGATCAGCCCCGAGTGGTACGCGGTGCCGCAGGCGACGACGAACACCTTGTCCACGTCGCGGAGCTCCTGCGCGTCCATCCGCTGCTCGTCGAGCACGACCTTGCCGTCCACGAACCGGCCGAGCAGCGTGTCCGCGACCGCCGCCGGCTGCTCCTGGATCTCCTTGAGCATGAAGTAGTCGTAGCCGCCCTTCTCGGCGGCGGCGAGGTCCCAGTCGACCCGGAACGGCGAGACCTCGACCGAGTTGCCGGCGAAGTCGGTCACCTCGTAGCCGTCCGCGGTGATCTCCACGACCTGGTCCTGGCCGAGCTCGACCGCGTCCCTGGTGTGCTCGACGAACGCGGCCACGTCGCTGGCCAGGAACGTCTCGCCCTCGCCGACGCCGAGCACGAGCGGCGAGTTGCGTCGCGCGGCCACCAGCCGGCCCGGGTGGTCCCGGTGCGCCACGACCAGCGTGAACGCCCCGTCCAGCCGCCGGCACACCTGCCGCATCGCCTCGGCCAGGTCACCGCCGGTCTCCGGCAGCGCGGCGGCCAGCAGGTGCGCGACGACCTCGGTGTCGGTCTCGCTGCGCAGCTCGACGCCGGCGGCCTCCAGCTCGGCCCGCAGCGGCGCGAAGTTCTCGATGATCCCGTTGTGGATGACCGCGACCGCGTTGGCGGCGTCCAGGTGGGGGTGGGCGTTGCGGTCGGTCGGCGGGCCGTGGGTGGCCCAGCGGGTGTGCCCGATGCCGGTGCTGCCGGGAATACCGCCCGGGTGGTCGGCCGCGATCGCCTTGTCCAGGTTCTCGATCCGGCCCGCGCGCTTCTCCACGACCAGCTCACCGTCGAGCACGGCGACACCGGAGGAGTCGTAACCGCGGTATTCCAGCCGGCGCAGGCCCTCCAGCACCACGTCAAGCGCCGGTCGGGATCCGACGTACCCCACGATGCCGCACATAGCAACCAAGCCTACGTGAGCGGCCGCGCGGGACGGCGGCGTTCGGCTGGCGGCGACCCGGCCGGCTCAACCGGGATCGATCGGGTGCCGGGCCAGCGCCACGGTGAAACTCGTCCCCGCCGGGCTGGACTCCACGGTGACCGCCGCGCCGTGCTGGTCGGCGACCTGCTTCACGATGGCCAGGCCGAGACCCGACCCCGGTCGTGACCGCGCGGTGGAGGACCGGTAGAAGCGCTCGAAGACGTGCGGAAGGTCCTCGGCCGGGATGCCGGGGCCTGTGTCGCTCACGCACAGCCGGCCGTCCCGCAGCGTGACGGCGATGTCGCCGTCGGCGGGAGTCCAGGCCACCGCGTTGTCGAGCAGGTTGGCGACGGCCCGGTACAGGGCCTCCTCGTCCCCGACGACAAGGGTGGGTTCGAGGTCGAGGGACAACGCCCGTCGCGGGCTGCGGTCCTGGACGCAGGCCGCCGCGGACGCGACCACCTCGTCGAGGCGGACGTCCTGCACCACCTGCGGTCGTCGACCGTCCCGGGCGAGGCTGACGAGGTCGGCAACGAGGTCGGACAGCTCGACGGTGCGGCGCCGGGCCCGCTCCGCGAACTGAGGTGCCCGCGGATCCGCCAGGCCGGGTGGGTCGCAGAGCAGGTCGAGATCCGTACGGAGGCTGGTCAGCGGAGTCCGCAGCTCGTGGGAGGCGTCCGCCACGAGCTGGCGCTGCGCCTCGACCGACCGTTCCAGGGCCGCCAGCATCGCGGTGAAGCTGGACGCGAGCCGGCCGACCTCGTCCCCGCGCCCGGGGTCGCCACCGGCATCGGGGCCGCGCCCAGGGTCCCGACCGGCGTCGGGCCGGCGCGCGGGGTCCCGACCGGCATCGGGGCCGCGGCCAGGGTCGAGACGGGCATCGGCTCTGCGGCCGGGGTCGCCGGTCGCGGTGATCGTCTCGGCGGTCCGGGTGAGCTGGGTGACGGGCCGAAGGGCCCGGCCGGCGATGGCCCGGCCGAGCACTCCTGCCATGACGGTCGCCGCCGCCACGAGCGCCGCGAGCAGGAGGCCGAACCTGACGACGGCGCGTGTGCCGGTGGCGACCGGCAAGCTCGCCCGGACCAGGCCGCCGCCGGTCCCGGCCATGGGCGTGGTGTAGACGCGGTACCTGATACCGCCCACGCTCCTGGTGTCGAGTCCGGCCGGGAACTCACGCCGGGCGATCCCGGCATCCCGTTCGGTCAGCGGGCCGGCGGCCATCGGCGGGGCGAGCGGGACACCGTCCGGGACCAGGTCGAGCGAGACGTCACCGATGGTCAGCGGCTTGTCGAAGGCGGGGGTCTTCCCGGACAGCGCGGCCTGCCGCTTCATCGACGTCGCGAAGTCGCCGGCCTGGGCCGCCGCGGCGACCAGCCTCGCGTCCGCCCGCGAACTCACGCCACCCGCGTAGACGACCAGCAGCACCGTGGCGATCACCAGCGTCGCCGCCGCCGCGGACGCGGCGGCCAGCAAGGCGAGCCGGGTACGCAACGTCACGGCCGCTCCCGCAGCACGTAGCCGAGCCCGCGGACGGTGTGTAGGACCCTCCCCTTGCCGCCGGCCTCGAGCTTGGCGCGCAGGCTGCTCATGTGCACCCACAGGGCCTGCGTGGTCGCGAGGTAGTCGCCGCCCCACACCAGCCGCACGAGCTGGGAGGGGGCGAGAACCCGGCCGGGGCGCCGGAGAAACGCCTCCAGCAGCGCGTACTCGGTCCGGGTCAGCGCGATGCGGCGGTCACCCCGGGTGACGATCGCCGCGCGCAGATCCATCCGCACGTCCTCGAAGTCGAGCACCTCGGTGCCGGCGGTCGCCCGGCGCAGCAGAGCCCGCACGCGGGCCCGCAACTCGTCGAGCGCGAACGGCTTGACGAGGTAGTCGTCGGCTCCGGCGTCGAGGCCCGCGACCCGGTCCTGGACGAGGTCGCGCGCCGTGAGGATGAGGATGGCGGTCGGATCCTCGGCCGCACGGAGCCGACGACAGACCTCCAGGCCGTCCAGACGCGGCATCAGGACGTCGAGGACGATGAGGTCGGGGCGGCTCCGGCCGGCCTCGTACAGCGCGGCCACACCGTCGGCCACGGTGACGACCGTGTGCCCGTCCCGGGTCAGCGCCGCCTCCAGCGATCCCGCGACATCCTGGTCGTCCTCGGCCACGAGAATCATCACGATGCCGATTGTGCAGCGCGGACCGGACGGCGGTCCGGGACCATGATCGCGCCTATCCCGCTTCCTTCAACACGCCGATGGCCCGGGCGAGCTGCGCGGGCGAGACCCCCAGCTGGGCGGCGGCCGCCACGAAGCCGTGGCTGGCCACGTCGAGGCCACCGCTCGCCTCGCTCAGCGGGACGAGGGTGCGTAACGCCGCCCTGACCGCAGCGTCGGACACCCCGAGACTCCGGGCGATCGAACCCGCGGCGTCGGGTCGCCGCAGGAGGTTGTCGCTGCCCGAGCCGTGCCTCTCCTGGGCCGCGGCGGCGCGCTTCGCCGCGGCGTCGCCAGGCGACCCGCCGGAGCCGCGCTCCTCCCGAGCCGCTGCGGCGCGCTTCGCCGCGGCGTCGCCCGGCGACCCCGCCGCCGGCGCGGTCTTGCCCGGCGACGCCACCGACTGAGCCGACGAGGCCGACGAGGCCTGCGCGGCCGCCAGCGCGAGGACGCCGGCGAGACCGGCCGCCACGCCGGCCACGAGCAGTCGGGTCCTGGACACCTGCATGGTCACACCTCCGGAGGGCCTGCCCGGAGCATCCGGGCTTCCTCCAGTGCAGACCTGCCGGCTCTCGGCGACCTCCCGGTCACCTGAAGACGGCCTCAAGAAAGCAGAGAGACGCCGAGCCTCAGCTGCCGGCGACGGCGGCCGCGACCCGCTGGGCGATCGCCTCGGCGGCGTCCTGCGTCGGCGCCTCGACCATGACCCGGACGAGCGACTCGGTGCCGGACGGGCGCAGCAGCACCCGGCCGTCGTCACCGAGCTCGGCCACCGCCGCGGCCACCGCGGCCGCCACGGCCGGCGCGGTGGCCACCGCGGCCCTGTCGGCGACCGGAACGTTGATCAGCACCTGCGGCAGTCGATGCACCACCGCGGCCAGCTCGGCCAGCGAAGCGCCGGCGCCGGCCACCCGGCTGAGCAGCTGCAGCGCGGTGAGCAGGCCGTCGCCAGTGGTGGCCCGGTCGGCGAACACGACGTGGCCGCTCTGCTCGCCGCCGAGGGACAGGTCCTGCTCGCGCAGCGCCTCCAGCACGTACCGATCGCCGACCGGGGTGGTCAGCAGCCGGATGCCGGCGTCGCGCATGGCGTGGTGCAGGCCGAGGTTGCTCATCACGGTGGCGACCACCGTGTCCGACTTCAGCTTGCCCTGCTCGCGCAGCGCGAGCGCGCAGATGGCGAGGATCGCGTCGCCGTCGATCACTTCGCCGGCGGACGACACGGCCAGGCAGCGGTCGGCGTCCCCGTCGAACGCGATGCCCGCGTCGGCACCGGTACGCCGGACCGCGTCCACCAGCCCGGCGAGGTGGGTCGAGCCGACGCCGTCGTTGATGTTCTCGCCGTCCGGGGCGGCCGCGATCGCGGTGACCTCGGCGCCGGCCCGGGCCAGCACGACCGGGCCGACCGCGGATGCCGCTCCGTGCGCGCAGTCCACGATCAGCCGCATCCCGTCCAGCTTGTGCGGCAGCGTGCCGAGCAGGAAGTCGGCGTAGCGCTCGGCGGCGTCGGTCAGGTCCCGGGCGCGGCCGACGCCGGCCCCGGTCGGCCGGGTCCAGCTCTCGCCGATCCTGGCCTCGATCTCGTCCTCGACCGCGTCGGCCAGCTTGTGCCCGCCGCGCGCGAACAGCTTGATCCCGTTGTCCGGCATCGGGTTGTGGCTCGCGGACAGCACCACGCCGAAATCGGCGCCAAGCTCGGCGACCAGGTGGGCGATCGCCGGAGTCGGCAGCACGCCGGCCCGCAGCACGTCCGCGCCGGCGCTGGTGAGCCCCGCGATCACGGCCGCCTCGAGCATCTCGCCGCTGGCGCGGCCGTCGCGGCCGACGACCACGGTCCGGCGGGCACCGCCGGAGCGCTCCGAGAGCACGTGCGCGGCCGACACCGCGACGCCGAGCGCCAGCTCGGGGGTCAGGTCGGCGTTCGCCAACCCGCGCACGCCGTCCGTACCGAACAGCCGTCCCATCAGACAACCTCCGTCAACCGGGCGTCCGGGCGCTGCTCCTGGTCATCCGGCGGCGCGGGCGACGCCGGACGACCACGAGCAGCGCCGGGCGCGCTCGGGCAAGTCGAGAGGGGGACGACTTACCGCTTGCTGTACTGGGGGGCCTTGCGGGCCTTCTTGAGACCGTACTTCTTCCGCTCCTTCACCCGCGGGTCACGGGTGAGGAAGCCGGCCTTCTTCAGCGCCGGGCGGTCCTCGGAGTCGGTCTCGATCAGCGCGCGGGCGATCGCCAGCCGCAGCGCGCCGGCCTGGCCGGTGATGCCACCGCCCTTGAGCAGCCCGATCACGTCGTACTGCTCGGACTTCTCCAGGGTGACCAGCGGCTCGCGGATCAGCTGCTGGTGCACCTTGTTCGGGAAGTACTGCTCCAGCGTGCGGCCGTTGAGGGTGAACTGGCCGGTCCCCGGGACCAGTCGAACCCGGACGATGGCCTCCTTGCGGCGGCCGACGGTCTGCACGGGCCGCGAGGCGTCGTACGCGTAGGAGGTCGTGGTCGGGGTGGGCTCGGTCACGTGAATCCTTTACTGCGCGATCTGGGTGATCTCGAACGGGGTGGGCTGCTGCGCCGCGTGCGGGTGGTCGGGACCCGCGTAGACCTTGAGCTTGGAGAGCTGCTTCCGGCCCAGGGTGTTCTTCGGCAGCATGCCCTTCACGGCCTGCTCGACGACCCGCTCGGGGCGCTTGCGCAGCAGGTCGGCGTAGGTCTCCTGGCGCAGGCCGCCCGGGTAGCCCGAGTGCCGGTAGGCGAACGTGCGCTCCGCCTTGTCGCTGGTCATCACCACATTGGCCGCGTTGACGACGACGACGAAGTCGCCGGTGTCGACGTGCGGGGCGAACTGCGGCTTGTGCTTGCCCCGGAGCAGGATGGCCACCTGGCTGGCCAAGCGGCCGAGGACCACGTCGGACGCGTCGATGACGTGCCACGCGCGAGTGACCTCGCCGGGCTTCGGGGTGTACGTGCGCACGGAGATGCCTTCTCTATCTGCTCGGAGCGGGGAGGCACAACTCGTGCGCCAGCCAATGAGGGTACCTGTGGGCCGCCGACCGGGTCAAAAGGGCCCCGGTCGGCGGCCCGCGGGCTAGACGGAGCGCTGGTACGAGGCGAACGAACGCGCGGCCAGAGCGCCGGCCATGAGCGCCAGCGCGACCAGCCCGCCCAGGCGCGGCCCGACCACGCTCCAGTCGACGTCGGCCGACAGCGTCTGCCGGCCGATGACGACCGCCCAGTCCACCGGGTTCCAGCGGGCGATCGCCGCGATCCAGCCGGGCAGCGACCCGGTCGGCACGAGCATCGAGGACAGGAACGACAGCGGCAGCACGACGAAGTTCACCGCCCCGATCACCGACTCCTGGCTGCGCAGCAGCAGCGCGAGCGCGTTCGAGTACGACGCGAACGCCGCCGCGAGCAGGATCACCGACACGACGAACACCAGCATGATCCCGACCCCGCCGGGGAACCGCGCCCCGGTCGCGAAGCCGAGCGCCAGGATCACCAGGGTCTGCACGATGGTGGTCACCTGCTGGTTGAGCAGCGACCCGGTCATCACCGACCCGCGCCGCACCGGCGAGACCAGCAACCGGTCCATCACCCCCCGCTCGGCGTCGGTGATGAAGCCCATCCCGGCCCAGCCGCTGGAGAACAGCGCCGACATCACCACGATCCCGGGCGTCAGGTAGGCGATGTAGTCGCCGTTCGGGGCCGGCACGACGTTCTGGAACAGCGCCCCGAACAGCAGCAGCCAGACCACCGGCTGCACCAGCGTGATCGCGACGAACCACGGCTGCCGCAGCAGCGCCCGAACCCCGCGCCCGGCCAGGTGCACCGGGTCGGACACCATCGCACCCACCGTCCGCTGGTCGGCCGGCCGGGCCGGCGCAACCTCCAGACCGGCAGTGCCGGTCGCAGCCTGCGCGCTCATCGCGTCGCTCCTTCCAGTTCGGGGGCGGCATCGGCGGGAAAGGCCCGGCCGGTGTGCCGCAGGTAGACGTCGTCCAGCGACGGCCGGGCGACCGTCACCGAGGCCGGCACCAGCCCGGCCGCCTCCAGCCCGGCCAGCACGGCCGGCACCGCGCGGGCGCCGTCGTCGACCCGGGCCCGCAGCGTCCGGCCGTCCAGGGTGACCTCGCGGACGCCGGCCAGCACCGGTGGCACGGCCGGGGCCGTCCCCAGCTCGACCACCAGCGCGTCCCCGCGAAGCTCGCTCTTGAGCTGCTCCGCGGTGCCGGCCGCGACCACCCGGCCGCGGTCGACGATGACCAGCTGGTCGGCCAGCCGGTCGGCCTCCTCCAGGTAGTGCGTGGTGAGCAGGACGGTCAGCCCCTCGCCCCGGGCCAGCCGGGCGATCTCGGCCCACAGGTCGGCCCTGGCCTCCGGGTCGAGCCCGGTGGTCGGCTCGTCCAGGAACAGCACCGACGGGCCGTGCACCAGCCCCATCGCGACGTCGAGCTTGCGCTGCATGCCGCCGGACCAGGTCCGGACCAGCCGGTCGGCCGCGTCGGCCAGCCCGAACCGGTCCAGCAGCTCGCCGGTGCGGGCCCGCAGCGCGCTGCCGCGCAGGCCGTAGAGGTGGCCCTGCAGCAGCAGGTTCTCCCGACCGGTGGCCTCGGGGTCGACGGCGTGCTTCTGGAACACGCA
>Ga0070713_100001389_pt1 | contig 15519 bp, 11 predicted proteins | sample LARL82metaG_FD_65465 | JGI IMG/M metagenome (GOLD analysis project Ga0070713, IMG submission 65465) | Corn, switchgrass and miscanthus rhizosphere microbial communities from Kellogg Biological Station, Michigan, USA - LAR L8-2 metaG | ecosystem: Host-associated > Plants > Roots > Rhizosphere ...
GAAGGGTCTGATGCCGCTCGTCGACGAGGTGCTGTCGCAGGAATCGCTGGCTGCTCGAGGCATCTTCTCGCCCAGCGCTGTGCGGCGCTTGATCGAGCTCGACCGCCGAGGCGCCATCGACGCCGCATATCCCATTCTGTCGATCGCCTGTATAGAGCTCTGGTGCCGGCGTTTTCTCGATGTCGGCCCTTCTCTTACATCGAGCTCGTTGTCGTTCAACTCGTCGAGCGCGTCATGACTACGCCATTCGGTACTCAGCTGTCCGGGGGAAGTCGGCTGACACCTATCGCCGACCAGTCGCAGGATTGGGAGCTCGTGAAGATTCTCGTCGCGCGATGGCGCATCCTGCTCGTGCTGCCGGTCGTGGGCGCGTTGATCGGCGTGGTGCTGATCTTCCTGATCCCCCCGACGTATACCGCGACGACCACCTTCGTCACCGCGTCGCAGCGAGACATCACTGCGGCGCTTGGCAGCTTCGCCAATGTGGCGTCACAGCTGGGTGTTGGGCTGCCGTCTAATCCATCGAACAGCCCACAATTCTACGGCGACGTGCTGCGGTCGCGGCAAGTGATGGAGGACGTGGTTCGCGTGCACGTGCCGGACCCCCGTTCGCGTCGCGCGGGGGACTCCGTCGCCATTGGAGATCTCTACACACGTTCCGATGGTGCGCCGGTGGCGCGCGTCAGCGATGCCATCATCAAACTGACACACGAATCGGCGGTCAGTGTCAACCCTCGCACCAACATCATTGAACTCCGCGTCTCGTCGCGCTATCCCTCGACCGCGGCGATGGTGGCGCAGCAATTCCTAGTCGCGCTCAACCACTTCAATCTCGAGACACGGCAATCACAGGCACGCGAACGACGGCGATTCGTCGCGGATCGGCTCCGCGAGGCGCAGGACTCGTTAGCCGGGGCCGAGCGGACGCAGCAGGATTTTCTGCTGACGAATCGAGGAAGCTTTCGCATGGCGCCGACGCTCGATGCCCAATACCAACGCATCCAGCGGCAGATTCAGACCTATCAGGATCTCTACTCCAACTTCCGGCGCGAATATGAGACGGCGCGTGTCGATGAGATCAACGACACACCCGTCATCACGATCATCGACACGGCCGCGGTTCCGCTCAAGCCGTCGGCTCCGCAGCGCCTCGTCACCGTGATTGCCGGCGCAATGTTTGGCGTCTTCCTCGCCGTCGCGGTTCTGCTAGTGCAAGCCTACCTCGAGCGGCTGCGGCTTCGTAGCCCCCGCGACTACGATCAGCTGCGTGAATTGCGTCGAATCTTCTTGCGCACGATCGGTGTTCGGCGTGCCAGCGCCGCCTAGCACAGGACGACGAGTCATGACGGCGACCATGTGGATCGTGACGCTCTGGGCAACGATGATTCCCGTTTTTGCGCTTGCGTTCCGCGTGCTTGAATTGCGTCGAGACACATTCTTCTTGCTCGTATACGTGCAGACGCTTGCCTATCTGGACATTGCACCGCTTCTCGCCGCTTCCGACGTCAATGTCGCGACGCAGGATCGATATGGTTGGGTGCAAGCGTGGGCGTTGGCCCTGTTTCAGATTCCACTCCTTCTGACGTATCTCTACGTGCTACGACGGCGACGGCGCGCGTTACCGGTCGAACGACAGTTCCGCGTGTCTTCTCCGCGGTTGGCACTCTTCATTCTTGGCAGCGCGATGTTCGGCGTGATCTATTTCGTCGTTGCGGCCAAGTACGGGCTACTCTACCGGCGCCTTGGCGAGGAGCTGTCGAGCATTCAACTGTCGATGAACCTCGTCGAGTTCGCGCTCTACCGCGCCTTCACCGAGCTCGGGCCGTTCTTGATCGCCGTCCAGCTGGTACTGCTCCGCACGCAGACGGACATGTCGCCACGGCTTCGACGCTGGGGATGGCTCGGACTCGGGCTGACAACAGTGCTGTTCATGGGCTACGCGATCGTGAACTCGCGCCTGACCGCACTCATGACGCTGGCAATTCTGTACGCAGTCGTGAACGTCACGTCCGATGGGCGTCGTCGCATCAACTTCGGCGCAGTGGTCGGAACGGTGTTGCTCGCGATCACTGGCCTATACGCGCTTCGAGTCGTGGCGAACGTCCGTTTGTCGGTGTCGAACGGCGACGGAATTTTTGCGCTGCAAAATTTTCTGCCGATCGCAACGCGCCCGGGCCAACTCGACGACACGCTGCGTTGGCGAATGAACGGAGTCGACTTGATCGCGATCATCGCCGATAACGTCGAAGCCCAGGGACCGGCGCTCGGCACAGCTTGGGCCGTGCCGTTCGTGCTGTCGCTGGACCCGATCGTCCGCACGCCATTCACCGTCGAGGCAAAGCGCGCAAATCTCACATCAGCGAAGACCTGGCTGCTGTTGCGGTATGGAGGCGTGTCGAAAACGGATTACTACAGCTGCATGCTCTCCGACGCGTATGGAAATTTCTCGGTGTACGGATTCTTGTTAGCCGCATTCGTTCTCGGACCAATTCTCGCCTACTCGACTGCCGCACTGCGTTGGAGCGCCGCACCTATGGGTTTGGTGTTTGCGGCGTTTGCGATCACGCGCATCTTGCCGTTCGAGCAGGAGTTCGAGTCGATTCTCTTCGGCTGGTACAAGCTCATACCGTTTGTTCTGGTCGCGGTGGCCGCCTATCCACTGCGGCGGGCTGGCCCGCTTCACCGCGCGTCCTGGTCGCCAACAGTATCGGCGGATTTCGCATGAGGCAGGTTCTCCAGCGACTCGACAACGGCCAGACCTATTTGCTGGACGTCCCCGTCCCCGCGGCGGCCGGCGTGCGACTCGTCATTCGCTCGCATGCCTCCATCATCTCCGCTGGCACCGAGCGCATGTTGGTCGAGTTCGGACGCGGCAATCTGCTCGACAAAGCGCGCGCCCAGCCTGACAAAGTCCGCGAGGTGCTGGCCAAGGTGCGCACCGACGGTCTCCTCTCGACCGTCGAAGCAGTGCAGGGCAAGCTTGCGACACCAATTCCCCTCGGGTACTGCAACGCCGGCACGATCGTCGAGGTGGGCCCGAGCGTGACGCGGTTTCAGCCGGGAGACCGCGTCGTCAGCAACGGACCGCACGCGGAGTTCGTCGTCGTTCCGCACACGCTCGCCGCAAAGATTCCCGACAACGTCGGCTTTGAGGCCGCGGCATTCACGCCGATCGCCGCCATCGGCCTGCAAGGTATTCGCCTCGCGCAGCCGACACTCGGCGAGACGGTCGTCGTGTACGGCTTGGGACTGATCGGACTGCTCTGCGTGCAGCTGTTGCGCGCCAACGGATGCGTCGTGGTCGGCATCGATCGCAGCGCCTCACGGCTGGCATTGGCGGAAGGGTTTGGTGCGCGCGTCATCGACGGCGCATCGGGAGACGTCGTCGGACAGGTCGACGCGCTCACCGAGGGGCGCGGCGCCGACGCGGTGCTGCTGACGCTCGCGTCGGACTCCGACGACCCCGTGCACGACGCCGCGCGCATGTCGCGCAAACGTGGACGTCTCGTGCTCGTCGGCGTGACGGGACTTTCGCTGAATCGCGACGAGTTCTTCAAGAAGGAACTGAGCTTCCAGGTATCGTGCAGCTACGGGCCCGGTCGATACGATGCGCAGTACGAAGAACACGGCGTCGACTATCCCGCCGGCTACGTTCGATGGACTGAGCAGCGAAACTTCGAGGCCGTGCTCGGTGCCATGGCTGCCGGACAACTCGACCCGACGCCGCTCGTCACGCATCGATTCGAATTCGACGCGGCGCCGCGGGCGTATGAGCTGATCACCAGCGCCATGCCGAGCATCGGGATCGTATTGCGCTACGCCGAGCCGGAGTCGACGAACGGCAATGGGACGAGCGCTGCGCAGGTGCGGCGCATCGAGCGCGTGGCGACACCGGCGCGCGCGACCAGCGCACCGACCGTCGGGGTCATCGGCGCCGGCAACTTTGCGACGCGCATGCTGTTGCCGATTCTTCAACGACGGGGCGCGCGGCTGCGCACGATCGTGTCCGGCAGCGGCCCGAGTGGAGCCGTCGCGGGTCAGACGTTCGGCTTCGAGCGCGTGTCGGTGGAGGTCGACGACATACTGAGCGACGCGGCCATCGACACGGTGTTCGTCCTCACGCGGCACGACAGCCACGCCGCGCTCGTTCTGCGCGCGCTCGAGGCTGGGAAACACGTCTTCGTCGAGAAGCCGCTGGCCCTCACCGACCACGACGTCGATCGCATCGATGACGCGGTGAACGCGAGTGGCCGCCTGCTCATGGTGGGCTTCAATCGCCGCTTCGCGCCGCTCACGCGAGAGATGGCCAAACACGTCGCGGCGCGCGGCGGACCGCTCGTCATCAATATCACGGTGAATGCGGGTTCGATTCCGCGAAATCACTGGACGCAGGATCCCGCGATCGGTGGCGGGCGCATCGCTGGCGAAGCGTGTCATTTCATCGATCTGGCGCGCGCGCTCGTCGGGCATCCGATCACGCGCCTCGATGTGCTTACCGCCGCGACGCGCACCGGACAAATGATCGACGACATCGCGACTTTGACGCTGAGCTTTGCCGACGGCTCGATGGCGTCGATCACGTATGTCGCGAACGGCGCCAAGTCGTTCCCCAAAGAACGCGTCGAGTGCTTCTTCGACGGACGTACGTTGGTGATCGACAATTGGCGACGCTTGCGACGCTTCAACGTGCGCGGACCGATGTTCGAGCTTGGCAAGCGGCAGGACAAAGGCCACGACGCCGAGATGGAGACGTGGCTCGCCGCGGCGCGGCTGGGCGGCCCACCTCCGATACCTCTCGACGAATTGCTCGAGGTATCACGCTGGGCCATTCGCGCCGGAGAATCGGCGCGCCGCCGCGTCGTTCACGACGCGGTGAGCTCGCGGTGAGTGGCATGTCACTCCTGCAATCATCCCGCGTCGCACTCGAGTCGTATGGTGCCGCAGGCCTCGGGCTCCGCGCTCGCTACGAGGTGCGTCGTCGGCTCGGCTTGTACCGATCCGCCCCGCGCGTCCCGCACGTCGACGCCGAGACGCTGCCCGCGACGTCGGCGTTCGACGTCGACTTGAACGGCGTTCGTGACGCAATCGATCGCGACGCCGCAATCGCGCGCGCCGAGCGCGTCGCCGCGGGTTGGTACGAAGCATATCGAAGTGAGTGGCGACGACTGCCCACGACGCCCGAGCAGTGGTCGACGCATCCGCTCACCGCCACGCAATATCCCGCGGCGCCGTGGTGGGAGCTGCGCTCATACCTCAGTCTGAATCCGGCGCACGGCGATGTGAAGGACGCGTGGGAGCCGGCGCGGTTCACCTGGGCGTTCGATCTCGTGCTCGGCTACGCGGCGTCGCGCGACGAGCGTTACGCCGAGGCATTCTGGCGCGGCGTCGAGTCGTTCGTCGACGGCAACAAGCCGTTTCGCACGATCCAGTGGAGCTGCGGACAAGAGACGTCGATTCGCGCACTGTCGTGTCTCTGGGCGGAGCGCGCCTTCGCGTCGTCGGCTGCTTCGTCGCCGCAACGGCTGGCGCGGCTCCACGACTTGCTCGCGTGGTCCGGCGAGCGCATCGCGAACGCGATCGAATACGCGGTCTCGCAGCGCAACAACCACGGCATCTCCGAGGCGACGGGCCTCATCGCACTCGGCGCTCGCCTGTCGGGGGCGCATCCCGACGCGGATCGGTGGTTTCAGGACGGCGCCAGGTGGATCGAGCGTCTCGTGCTTGATCAATTCGCCAGAGACGGATGGTACGTGCAACACTCGCTGAACTATCTGCGCATGGCGCTCGATCAGTTGGTCGTCGTGCAACGCGTGCTCGTGCACGCGCGGGGTGGTCGCGGGTTGTCCGACGCCGCGGTCGCGCGTGTGCGTGCGGCGATCGCGCTGCTCGTCGAGCTGCACGATACCGACTCGGGCGACGTGCCGAACCACGGCGCGAACGACGGGTCGCTGGTGCTTCCGATCTCGACGCGGCCGTATCGCGACTTTCGTCCGGCGATCACCGCGGCGGCGGTGACGTTCGACGCTCCGCTCCCGGCGAATTTTTGTACGCCGGCCGACGCCCTGGCGTGGGTCGGATCGACTCCACGGCCGCGTACGAGCGAGCCCCCGGGGCCGCGGCTTGTCGTTGGCTCATCGGGCTGGGCGTCGGTGCGAACCAATCGGACGCGCGTGTTTGCGCGCGCGGCACGATACGCGTCGAATCCGTCGCACATCGACCCGGCGCACCTCGACGTTTGGATCGACGGCGAGCCACGCGCGATCGATGCGGGCACGTATCGCTACAGTGCGCCGTCGCCCTGGGCGAACGCGCTCTCGACGATCGCCGTGCACAACACGCTCGACATTCCGTCGCTACCGGCGGCAGTGAAGGGCTTTCGATTTCTTTGGCTTCAGCGCCCGAGCGCTCGCTTCGTGCGCGCCGAGCAGACGGCGAACGGTGACTTGTTGGAGTTGTTGAATGAAACGTGGGCCGAACATGGCGTGCGTCATGTTCGGCGGGTGATCGTGAGCGACGCCGGCGTCGATGTGTGTGACGACCTTACGATGGAACGACCCGCGACGCTCGAGGCGCGCGTGCATTGGCTCGTGCCGCGCGGCGCCGCGTTGCCCGAGATGAGCGCGTCGACCGGCGGCGTGGTGACCGTGGTCGAGAGTGCGCCGGACTCGACCGAAGGCTGGTGGTCGCCCAGATACGCCGAGCGTCTTCCGGCGGTGTCGGTCTCATTTGTGACAACGCTCGGACACCAGCCGGCGACGATCCACAGCCGATTCATGGCGACGAACTTGCGAGGCTGATCGGCCGGTTTCTTCCGGAGGAGAGAGCGAACGTGCCAGAGAAGCGCATCTATATGTCGGTCCCTCACATGAGTGGCCGTGAAGAGGCATTCGTCGCGGATGCATTCCGGTCGAACTGGTTGTCGTCCGTCGGGCCGCACATCGACGCCTTCGAGCGCGATGTCGCGCAACGACTGGGCGGCGGCGTGAGCACGGTCGCCGTCTCGAGCGGGACGGCGGCGATGCATCTCGTGCTGCGCTACATCGGCGTTGGGCCGGGCGACATCGTCGCCGTGCAATCGGCGACGTTCATCGGCTCGGTGTATCCGGTGCTCTACCTCGGCGCCACGCCGGTCTTCATCGACAGCGAGGACACCTCGGGCAACATCGATCCGGAGCTCGTGCGCGAATACTTCGCCGACGCGGCGCGCGCGAATCGTCTGCCCAAGGTCCTCATCGTCGTTCACCTGTATGGACAGCACGCCGACCTCGATCCGCTGCTCGCCGCGTGCGACGAATACGGCGTCACGCTCGTTGAGGACGCCGCCGAATCACTTGGCTCGACGTACAAAGGTCGGCAAACCGCGACGACGGCGCCGTTTTCGATCTTGAGCTTCAACGGGAACAAGATCATCACGACGACCGGGGGTGGCATGTGCGTGAGCCAAGATCCCGCGGCCGCGCCGGTGTTCAAGAAATGGGCGACGCAATCCAAAGAAGCGAAGATCGAGTACGAGCACACGGAGCTCGGTTACAACTATCGGATGAGCAACGTCCTCGCGGGCATTGGTCGCGGCCAGCTCGAGGTCCTCGACGACCGAGTGCGTCAGCGCCAGCGCGTCGCCGAGCGATATCGCGAAGCGTTGGCCGACATTCCTGGCGTTGCGATGCAGGCCGAGGCGCCGTGGGGAATGCACACGCGATGGTTGAGCGTGATTCACCTCGACTCCGAAGTGCACGGCGTGAGGCCGGCCGACGTCGTTCGCGCGCTCGAGACAAACAACGTCGAGACGCGGCCGGTGTGGCGGCCGATGCACACGCAGCCGTTGTTGCGCCACGCGAAGGCGATCGGCGGCGCGGTCTCCGAACGGCATTTCGCGCGCGGTCTCTGCCTCCCGTCGTCGTCGAGCCTTACGGAGTCCGATCAGGACCTCGTGATCGAGTTGCTGCGGAAGTGCTTCGCTGAGACTCCGGCGATGAGTAGCCTGTGAAGTAGGGCATCGTCGCTTCGCCCGGCGCACTGATGCCCTTGCGGCCCAGGACGGCGCGTAACGTCTTGAGGAGCAGAGTCACGTCGACGCGGAGCGATGCGTGATCGACGTACCATACGTCGAGATCGAATCGCTCGGGCCAGCTCAGCGCGTTGCGCCCCGAAACCTGCGCGAGTCCGGTGATGCCCGGCCGAACGTTGTGGCGACGCCGATGGTCGTCCGAGTACAGCGGAAGGTATTGCACGACGAGCGGCCGCGGCCCCACGAGACTCATGTCCCCGCGCAGCACGTTGACCAGCTCCGGAAGCTCGTCGAGCGAGGTGGCGCGAAGGCGTCGCCCGAACGACGTTATGCGGCGGTCGTCGGGTAGGAGGCTGCCGTCGCTGTCGCGCGCGTCGGTCATCGTGCGAAACTTGAGCAGCTCGAACGGGCGATCATCGAGGCCGGCGCGGCGCTGGCGGAAGAACACGGGACTACCGAGGCGCGCGTGAACCACAACGCCGACGACGAAGAGCAGCGGCACCCACAACGGACTCGTGAGCAGCACGAGCGCGAGGTCGAGCAGGCGCTTGCCGGCGTACGGTCGCATCAATGACCAATCTGCCATCGTTCGCTCGGCCGACGGAAGGCGTCGGCGACAACGGGGTCACGGTGATCATCGGCGGCGGCATCATCGGGCTGGCGACTGCGTACAAGCTGCTCGCCAATGATCGCAGCCGCCGCGTGATCGTGCTGGAGAAGGAAGCAGCCGTCGCCCAACATCAGAGTGGCCACAACAGCGGCGTGCTCCACGCCGGCCTCTACTACGCACCGGGTTCGCTCAAAGCGCGTCTCGCCGTTGACGGTATTCGTCAGATGAAGGCGTTTTGTCGAGAATTCGGCGTGCCCCACGAGGTCTGCGGCAAGCTCGTCGTCGCGACCACCGAACAGGAAGTGCCGGGCCTCGAGGAGTTGCTGCGACGCGGGATCGCGAACGGTCTCTCGGGACTTCGCATGCTGTCGCCCGCCGAGGCGCGCGAGCGAGAGCCGCACGTCCAATCCGTGGCGGCGGTGCTCGTGCCCGAGGAGGGAATCGTCGACTACACAGCGGTGTGCAGTGCGTTGGTCGAGAGGATCGTCGAGCGGGGCGGTGAGGTGCGAACCAACATGGCCGTCGAAGCGATCGCGTCCGTGCCGGGCGGCTGGGTCGTCGCGACGCCGAACGACAGTGTGGATGCTTCCTATCTCATCAACTGTGCGGGGTTGCACTGCGATCGCGTGGCGCGGCTCGCGGGAGAAGCGGTCGATCTCCGCATCGTGCCGTTTCGCGGCGAGTACTTCACGCTTCGTCCGGATCGTCGCGCGCTGGTGAAGCATCTCGTCTATCCGGTGCCCGACCCCGTTTTCCCATTCCTCGGCGTGCACTTCACGCGCACGATCGGCGGCGACGTCGAGGCCGGCCCGAACGCCGTGCTGGCTCTCGCGCGTGAAGGCTACCGCGCGACACGCGTGAACCTGCGCGACGCCGCAGACGCGTTGCTGTTTCCGGGACTTTGGCGCTTTCTTCGCCGGTACCCGAGTATGGTCGGGTACGAGCTGCGGCGTTCGTTCAGCCGCCGACGGTTTTGCGCATCGCTCCAGCGTCTCGTCCCGGAGCTTCAGGAGGACGACCTGGCTCCCGGCGGAGCCGGCGTACGCGCGCAGGCAGTCGCGTCCGACGGTACGCTGATTCAGGATTTCGTCATTCGTCAAAGCGCGAAGGCCTTGCACCTGCTCAACGCGCCGAGTCCTGGAGCGACCGCGTCCCTCGCGATCGCGGATGTGTTGGTGTCCTCACTGGGCTCGGCCTGACATGCGAAGGCGCGCTCCCGGGCGCGTCGTGACGAGCGCATCGACAACGCGTTTGGCGGCGCACCCATCCCAACCTTCGGGGCCGGCGAACGGCTGTCCGCGCCGCGTGAGTGCGTCTCGATATGCGTCGACGATGCCGTCCGGCGTCGGCGGCCACGGCGCGAGGCGATTGGTGCCGTGCGTGATCGTCACGGGTCGCTCCGTCTGCTCGCGCAGCGTGACGCACGGAATACCCAGCGCCGTCGTCTCCTCTTGCAGGCCGCCGGAGTCGGTGAGCACGACCGAGCTTCCGTCGGTCAGACCGAGCATCTCCAAATATCCGAGCGGCTCCGTCGTGCGCACAGCCTCGAGCATCGGTTCGAGACCGAATTCGCGGGCCCGGGCCCGCGTGCGCGGATGTAGCGGAAGCACAACGGGACGCTCGCTGGCGATTCGCGCGAGCGATTGCAGCAGAGTACACAAGGTCGCCTCATCGTCCACGTTCGACGGACGATGCAACGTGGCCACGACGTAGTCGTCGCCGAGGCCAAGGCGGTCCGGCATCGCGAGTCGGCGCGCCGCATCGCGCTGCGCCAGGAGCGTGTCGATCATGACGTTGCCGACGAAGCAGACGAGCGCGTCGGGAATGCCTTCGCGAATGAGATTCTGTCGCGCGTCGGGCGACGGCGTGAGCAGGAGGTCCGACAGCTGATCCGTTACGACGCGGTTGATCTCCTCCGGCATGCGCCAATCGCCGCTGCGCAATCCCGCTTCGACGTGCGCGAGACCGCAGCCGAGCGCCTCGCGCTGCTTGGCAACGACGAGCGAAACGCCCAGCGTCGAGTTGACGTCGCCGACGACGACGACCCAATCGGGACGCGTCTCCAGCAGCACCGGCTCGAATCGCTCCATGACGCGCGCGGTCTGCACGGCGTGCGTCTCCGAGCCGACGTCGAGATGGAAGTCGGGCTGTGGCAGGCACAGTTGTTTGAAGAACGTGTCGCTCATCTGCGGGTCGTAGTGCTGGCCCGTGTGGACGAGCACGCACTCGGCGCCGCGCGCCGTGAGCGCGCACGCGATCGGCGCGACCTTCATGAAGTTCGGGCGCGCGCCCGCGACGAGGAGAGCTCTCAGATGCGTGTCCTCGGCTACGCGGACGCCAGCGTTGCGTGCGTCTCGGGATGGGCGAGCACCTGACGCAGCGCTTGCACATTGTGGAAGACGGGATCCATGTGCGTGCGGAGGCTGTGATCGGCGCGCATCGCGGTGACCACTTCGCGCACGCCGTCGCTCACGCCGTATTCGGGAACGAAGCCGAGCGTCCGATGAATCTTCTCGAAGCTCACGCGATAGTCGCGCGGATCCGGGATCTCGTTTTGGAGGCTGATCGCGACGTCGCCGACCACACCGGCCACGATGTCGCCGATCTCGGCGATCCGATGATTGTTCTCGTCGCCGCCGACGTTGAAGATCTCGCCGGCGACCTTGCTGCCCGGCGCCTCGAGCGCCGTGAGGAACGCCCGCGCCGCGTCGCGGCAATGCACGTTCGGCCGCCACTGGCGTCCGCCGAAGATCGAGATCTTGTGATCGACCACAGCGCGCGCCGTCAGCGTGTTGACGACGAGGTCGAACCGCATGCGCGGCGACAGGCCGAACACGGTGGCCAGCCGCAGCACGACGGGCTCCGTGTCGCCGCACCGGTCGAAGATGATGTTCTCGCTGAGGACTCGCGTTCGAGCATAGAGCGAGACCGGATTCAGCCGCGAGCGCTCGGAAAGAAGGTCGTCTTCCTTCACGCTCGCGCCGTACACGCTGCAACTCGAGGCGAACACCAGCCGCTGGACGCGATAGAAATCCGCCGCCTCGGCGAGGATCTTGGTCGCGGCGTAGTTGAGGTTGATCGTCTCCTCGGGATCGAGATTGCACGCCGGGTCGCCGACGATCGCCGCAAGCGCCACGACGCCCTCGACGTCGCGCATGGCGCGACTCACGTCCCGGAGATTGCAGATGTCGCCTTTGACGATCTCGAGGTGCGGATGCGACCGAATGGCGGACAACCCGGCCATCCCGTAGGTGAAGTTCTCGAGGACGCGAACTTGATATCCTCGCTCGAGCAGCATCCGCGTCAGATGCGCTCCGATGAAGCCGGCACCACCCGTCACTAGCACGCGACGCTCGGCGCGCGGCGCGGCGTGACGTGCCGCGCTCGGCCATTCGACGACTTGCTCCGCCGACAGGTCGCCGAGGTTGATCGTCCCCGGACGGGGCGCGTCGCCGTTCGTGAGGAGGCGGCCGACGCCGCCGACGATGCGCGCGCGAATCCCGACGTCTTCGGCGCGGCGCACGAGCGCGCGAACGTACTCCGACGGCGCCGACGGCATCGCGATGATGACCTCGGTGACGTTTTCATTCTCGGCGACCGCAAGCATGTGCTCGACGGGCCCGAGCACCGGCACCTGATCGAGCAGGGTCCCGATCTTCGAGCGGTCGTCGTCGAGATAGCCGATGAGCTCGACGTCGCGTGGTCGTCGCTCATGCAGTTGTTGGCCGATGGCGAATCCGACGTCGCCCGCGCCGACGATCAGAATGCGATGGCGGTCGGCGATCGGACTCATCGCGCGCCGATATCCGTCACGCCGGCGTCGAAGTGAGCTGAGTCGCCACCGGCGAGCCGTACGTGCCGAACTGCACAACAGTTGAGCGAGCACTGCAGAAAGCAGCACCGACGCCCACGTGAGCGGCACCAGTCTGCTGACTTTGAGCAGGCCTAGCGCGAAGAACACAACGCCGCTGCACGTCATGAAGACGAGCGGCTCCTTCACGCCGACGTAACGCCACGTGGTGCGGTAGCTGATGCCGATCGCGTTGACCGCGGCAACGATGGCGCCGGTGAGCGCGCAGGTGAGGGCCACTTGGACCGCGATCGGTGCGAGCGCGCCGAATTGCACAACGAACCCGACGAGCGCGGCAATTGCGCCGCAACTGAAATCCACCGCGATCTTGAGACCGCGGCGCACCACCGGGTTTTGCGTCAGATCCAAACGCGAACTTCCACTCGGCATGAAGCCACAAAGCTCAGGTTCCGCGTCATGTGTCGCGGCATGCGCGCTGCTTCGCCACCAGCGACGAGCGGGCGGGCATGCACCGCGCTAATTGTGCCAGCACGCACCATGAATGGACGCAGCGGCGCGCGGCCCGTTAATTGTTGCTTTACGTCTTTTTGTACTGTCGAACCACATTCGTCTCTTCGGTGCACGTCATGTCATCGCAGCGGAGCACGTATTTGATCGGTGCCGGCGGCCACGCCAAGGTGATCGCCGACATTCTCATGGAATGCGGATGTCCGCCGGCCGCTTTCCTCGACGACGAGCCACCGCACAACCGAATCCTTGGCATAACAGTCATCAAAGGACTCGAATTACCCGAACCAGACTCGGCGGTAATTGTCGCCGTCGGCGACAATGCCACGCGAGAGCGCCTCGCACGACGCTTCTTTCTCTTCGACGTCGCGATTCACCCGTCAGCCAGGGTGTCGCGCGATGCAGAAATTGGACCGGGCTCCGTCGTCATGGCCGGCGCGGTGGTCAACGCGGGCGCACGGATCGGCTCGCATTGCATTGTTAACACGAGCGCGACGGTTGATCACGATTGCTTAATTAGTGATTTCGCGCACATCGCACCCGGCGCGACGCTTGGCGGCAACGTGCGCGTCGGCCGCGGCAGCATGGTCGGGCTCGGCGCGCATGTCATCCACGGGTGCGCGATCGGCGAGCACACGATCGTCGGAGCCGGCTCGACCGTCGTGCATGATCTTTCGTCGCGTGTCGTCGCCATCGGAACGCCGGCGCGGCCACTACGGACGCGGACGCCTGACGAGCCGTATCTGTAGCCGTCGCGGCGGTTACGGCCGGAAGCGAACGCCGGTCATGAGCCGGAGGTTCGTGACATCTGACGTGAAATTGCGGTTGAATTCCCGCGCCGCAGTCACGGTCCACGTCACATCGAAAGTCGGACGGAACATGACGCGCTCCAGCGACAGCGCGTGAATGACGTCCGCCTGATTGGCGACGGGCAAGTGCTCTTTCGCGGAGAAGAGTTGCTCGCGACCGAATCGCACCCATGACGCCGTCCATCGTCCTGAAAGGTCGTACTGCGACGCCTCGAGCGTTGAACCGCCACCGCCATATACGGCGTAACCGCCAAGCACCTGGCCGTATTGTGTGTGGCCTTGGGTGACTACCGTGTGCACGTAAAATGGATTCTGCGGACGGCCGAGTACGATGGAAGTGACACGTGCATCCGTGTGTTCACCACGCAGTGTGAACAAGCTACCGTCCGCGCGTGTCCACACCTTCTGAAGACCGAGCGTGTACGCCGATTCGTGGTCGGGCTCGACGAGCAGGTCGCGCGTGTCGAGATTGTGGTCGTCGCGGCCATACTCGCCGTAGAACTCGACGGCGCCTCGCGGAAACACCCACCGAAAGAAGATCGAGGCGAGCTGATTGTCCCCCTCGAGGCCGACCGCGGTATGTCCCGGTCCTTGGTTCGCGAGATACGACAAGCCCTCAAACGGCCGGAGAAAATCGTGCGACGTGAATCCCGAATCGGGCCAGATGCTGTGGAAGAATCGCGCTCCGCCGATGTCGAGACCCGGCGCGCCGCGCGGGCTGAACGTTGCGATGAGTCCGGACGTGAACCGTCGAGTCTCGCTGTCCGACGGGAACGCGTATGCTGATTGACTAAGCCGGCCATAATCAATGCGAGCCTGAACGCGACCGATGTAGATGTCGACCGGTTGCGATGTTCCGAAGAAAACGTGCGGGAAGCCGGCGGCGTTGTTTCCGAGGATGAGCGGATTGTCAATCGCGGGACCCCACTGATCGTTCGCCGTTGAGGCCCCGATCGCGAAGAATGGCACGTCGAGACGAACCGTGGTCTGTCCGGGATCGATTCGCTGGTATACTCCGTTGCCGAAGCGTTGCGGGAGATCGATCGTCTTCGGGTTGGTGCCGTCATCGAACACGTACTTGCCCGTCTGACCGTTCGCGAGCAGAGGAAACTCGCCGTTCTGCGTGCCAAAGACGATCGGCTCGAGGCTGAACGACAGTGGACCGAAGCGTCCGCCGACGCCCGCTTGCAGGGCCCCGGTGAGTCCGCGACCGGCCCAAATGGCGCCATCGTTGAACCCATAAGGAAACGCTGAGTTATAAATCAGCATCGCCTCGGGTGCGAAAAAATAGAAGTCCGGCTGAGACTTTGTCGGGCGCGCCACCCGCGCGGCCCACGGATGATTGTTTGCCGACGGAGTGAGCGTGTCGACGGCACGTGGCCCGAACGCACGAATGTCCCACGAATACGCGGGGACGATTCCCTTGTCTTGCAGCACGCGGAGATAGCGCTCGACTTCGGAATTGACTGCGACGAGATCGCGGGTCCACGATCCCGCCACGACTTGGGCGGGCACGCGCGACGCGAGCGCGCCCATGACCATTGCACCCCAACCAGCCGCGCGAAGCCGGATCACGCCGCCGCCTGCCGGGATGCGTCGCCCGTCGGGCTGAGCGATCGCCGCACGATCGAGCGCATCGCGCGGCGCTCGCTCGCCGTGACGAGACCCAGCCAGGCCACGGGCAAGTACACCGCGCCGGCGGCGAAGACATACGCGATTCTGGCGGCACTGCCTCGAAGCAATGCGCCAACGGCGAGCGCCAAGCCCATCGTCA
>Ga0070713_100001392_pt1 | contig 15508 bp, 16 predicted proteins | sample LARL82metaG_FD_65465 | JGI IMG/M metagenome (GOLD analysis project Ga0070713, IMG submission 65465) | Corn, switchgrass and miscanthus rhizosphere microbial communities from Kellogg Biological Station, Michigan, USA - LAR L8-2 metaG | ecosystem: Host-associated > Plants > Roots > Rhizosphere ...
TCGCGCGGGATCGACTTGAAGAACCCCATCATGAGCCACGTGCAGAACGGCACGGTGAAGCTGGGGTAGACGAGGACCAGCGACCACAGCGAATCCTGCAGCCCGAGGTCGGCGACGATGCGCGAGAACGGGATGAAGAGGATCGTCGGCGGAATCAGATAGGTGAGGAAGATCGCGATGCCGAGCCGGTGTCCCCAGCGTCCCGACAGTCGCGCAAGCGCATAGCCGGCGGGGACCGCGAGCACGAGCGTGATTAGCGTCACGAGCACGCCGACCTCGGCCGTGTTGAGAATCCATCGCCCGAAATCGGTCTGGAAGAACAGCACGCGCAGGTTGTCGAGCGTCGGCGGTGCGCCGAACAGGAACGGGTTGTGCGAAGCGTCGATCAGGTCCTTCGTCGACTTGAACGTCGTGATCGCCATCCAGTAGAACGGGAACGCGAGGAACGCGACGAAGGCCGCGAGCAGCAGCACGTGGCCGCCTCGCTTCAGCGAACGCACCGCGCTGAATGGCCGGTGACTCACCTCACGTTACCTCCGTGCGCTTCGCGATCGTCAGGAACACGATCGCCACCGCCACCAGCACCGGGAACAGGAACAGCGAGATCGCGGCGCCGGCCGCGAGATCGCCGCCTTGAACGCCGGTGAAATACGCATAGCTCGCGATCACCTGCGTGCTGTCGAACGGTCCGCCGCGCGTGAGCACGTACACGACGATGAGATCCGTGAACGTGAACACGATGCCGAACAGGAGCGCCACGAGCATGATCGGCATGATCAGCGGCAGGTTGATGCGGAACAGGTGCCGCCAGAAGCCGGCGCCGTCGACCGCGGCCGCGTCGTGGATGTCCTGCGGAATCGAACTCATGCCGGCGAGGATGATGACGGTCGCGAGCGGCAGCAGGCGCCAGACGTCGACCATGACGATCGACGCCATCGCGAGATCCGGCTGGCCGAGCCAGATCGGCCAGAAACCGGGACCGAAGAGGTGCAGCGCGCGACCGCTCCAGTTGATCACGCTGTAGACCGGATCGAAGATCCACAGCCAGCCGATCGAGCCGAGCGAGATCGGCGCGACCCATGGTAATAGGATCAGGAAGCGAACGATCCACTTGCCCCGAAAGTCGGCGTAGAGCGCCATCGCGAGGATCTTGCCGAGCACCACGACCAGCACCTGCGACACGACGGTGAACACGACGGCGTTGCGCAGCGACCGCCAGAACGTCGGATCCTGCAGGATGCGTTCGTAGTTGCGAAGGCCCACGAAATGCAGCGTCGTGCTGCCGACGGTGGCGTCGCTCAGGCTGTAGAAGATCGCGAGGAAGAACGGAAATCCCACCAGCGCGACGATGTAGATCACCGCGGGCGCGAGCAGGATCCGACCCAGCCACGACTCGTCGTCGAACGGATGGATGCGGCGGCGGGGCGATGCTCGAGCAGGCGCACCAAGCCCGCTTGCCGCAAGCTCCCCCGGCGCGTTCACCTGGCCGCTCCGCGTTCCACCCGCCGCCCGGTCGCGCGATCGAAGAACTTGAGGTCGTGCTCGCGAACCGCGAAGTCGTAGCGCCGGCCGGTTTCGATGGGCAGCGCAATCGTCGAGGGGAGGCGCGAGATGACCTTGGTGAGCGGATGTGGCGCGGCGAGCGTGCCGTACACGAGGCGGTCGGCGCCAAGGTATTCGATCCGCTCCACGGTGAACGGAAACGGCACGAGCGACTCCCCGGCCTCGAACACCGCGCGCGGCAGCAGCTGTTCGGGGCGCACGCCGGAGAGCAACGCGCCCTCCTCCAGCAGGTTCATCGGCGGACTCCCGATGAAGGTGGCGACGAACGTGTCCGCGGGATCGTGGTAGACGTCGCGCGGCGCGCCGAGCTGATGAATGCGGCCGTGATCGAGCACCGCGATGCGATCGCCGAGACCCATCGCCTCGATCTGGTCGTGCGTCACGTAGACGGTCGTCGTGCCGAGGCGGCGCTGGAACTGCTGCAGCTCGTCGCGGGCCGACGTTCGAAGCTTCGCGTCGAGATTCGACAGCGGCTCGTCGAGCAGGAACACGACGGGATCACGCACGACCGCGCGCGCGAGCGCGACGCGCTGGCGCTCGCCGCCGGAGAGCTGCCGCGGTTTGCGCGCAAGCAGGCGCTCGATGCCGAACATCGACGCGGCCTTTTCGACCCTCGTGGCGACGTCCTTGCGCCCGAGGCCGGCGGCCTGCATCGGGAAGGCGATGTTCCCGTAGACGGTCAGGTGCGGGTAGAGCGCGTAGCTCTGGAAGACCATGGCGATGTCGCGCTTGCGCGGCGGCAGCCACGTGACGACGCGTCCGTCGATCAGCACGTCGCCCGAGCTCGGCGTTTCGAGCCCCGCGAGCATGCGCAGCAAGGTCGTCTTGCCGCAGCCCGAGGGACCGACGAGCACCAGGAACTCGCCTTCGCGCACCGACAGATCGATGCCGTCGACGGCGTTGCCCGAATCGAAGTGCTTGGTGAGCGCGTGCGTCTCCACCGTGGCCATCGTGCCGCTTCCTCCTTCCCGCCAGTCACGGCGAGCGCGGGCCCTGCGCCGCGCTCGCCTTCGGCCCTGCGATTTAGACCAATCCCTTTTCGTCCCACTTGGCGAAGATAGCCTTGCACTTGCTGTCGGCCTCCTTGATCGCGTCGGCGATGGGCAGCGTTCCGGTCGCCGCCTTCGCAAACATCGTGTTCAGCACCCAAGTGTTGAAGATCTCGTCGGTCGCCGCGTTGGCGTAGCCGGGGTAGCCGACGTTGGTCGCCCAATGCAGCACGTCGTCGAGCGCCTTGTACTTGCCGAGCGGCTTATGGGGATCGTTCGCGAGCAGCGCCTTGATGTCGGGCACCGTGGTGGGGAAGCACGGGAAGTTGTAGTACTCGCTGCCCTTGAAGCCCTGCTCGAAGTTGTCGATGTAGTCGACGAGGAATTTCTTCGCGCCCTCGATGTTCTCGGCAAATTTCCAGATGACGTAGCAGTCCATCACGTGCTCGAGCCCGATCGCACGCACGCTGCCCTTCAATGCGGGCGTGAGCCCGAGCTTGTCGGCGATCGGCAGCTTCTTGTCTTCCGCAGCGCGCGTGGTCGAGATCGCGTTCAACACCAGCGAGACCTTGCCGGCGAGCAGCGCGCGATTGTTCGACGACGCGTCCCACGCCATCACTTCCGGCGTCATCGTCTGTTCGTAGAGCTCCTTGACGAAGGCGACGGCGTCGCGCGTGTGCGGCGAATCGAGGACGACGTGGCCGTGCTCGTCCTGCACCGAGCCGCCGAACGCATACAGGATCGTGCGCACCGCCATCGCCGTGTCGAGCTCGGAGGAGAGTCCGATGCCGACGGGAATGCCGCGCTTGTCCTTGATCTTCTTGCCGACGTGCAGCACGTCTTCCCAGCTCGTCGGGCCGTGCGGCATGCCCTGCTCGGTCCACAGATCGATGCGGTAGTTGACAGGATCGGGCACGAAGCTGTCCGAAAAGCCGAAGTACTTCTTCGTCTTCGGGTTGTAGGTGCTCTTCACGGCGAGATCGATCGGCTTGCCGTGCTTCTTCGCGCACTCGTCGTAGATCTCCTTGTGATCGATCACCTGCGTCTCGTAGCTCGGCGCGGGCCACAGGAACATGAAGAGGTCGTGGCCCTTCTGCGCCGACACCTCCGCTGCGGCGCGCGAATTGATCGCCGGAATGCCGACGTGGTCGACGATCACCTGCGTGTCGTTCTTCTCGCCCCACTGCTTGGTGTACGTGTTGTCGAACCACTTGTCGTACGCCGGCACGAAGTGGCTCCACTGGAGAATCTTCAAGGTTCGCGTTGCGGCGCGCGCGGAACCCGTGAGGATGTAGGGTCCCACGCTCGCGGCCAGCCCGACCGCGCCCGCCACCTGCACGAACCTGCGGCGCGAAACGCCGTGCTGATCGATCGTGTCCGGCTTCGTTTCTGCGGCCTGCCCTTCCAGTGCGCCGTCCTGCTTCAACTTCTCTGACATGGCGATGCTCCTCCTGATGTTGATGGGAGTCGGCATCAATGGGCTTCGTCGTGATGCGATCGATCGAACAGCCCGTGACAGCGACGTCCGAGTCGTTCGCGGCTTCGTCAGGCGGCTGTCGGGGCGCCAACGGGAGGGACCCGTCGGCGGGCTGCGGTCGGTGGCGCGGCGCGTGGACTTTTCGCGACGGTAGGCCGTCACTCCGGACGTTGTTCACGCCCGGTCATTGTCGTGCCGAGTGCCTGTGAGACCGGATGTCCGGCGTTAGGTTCTGTGCTTCTCGCGCGACGTCGATCGATCGAGCCTCGGATGAAGAGCCGTGTGTGATGGCGCTGACCGACTCGATCGTGAAGCCGCTGCGCAAGGTGCTGCCCGGATTTCGCGACATTCGGCAGACCGCACGATTCTGCTATTTCGCCGGTGTCGCCGCCTGACTGCTATATGTCGGCGTCTGCGAAAATTCCGCCGGCACATCCCACATGCGCGCCGCATACCAGACCGCCCAGGCCACGACGAACAGTGACAGGACCCAGACCCAGACGGGAATCAACGAGCGGGCTTCGGCCCGACGAGGATCGAATGGATCGTCGGCGCTGAAAGCATCTACAGTAAAGCGCACGGTGCCACGCCGAGTCGCGTGAGCGTCCAGACCGGAAACGATGATGCCCGGTCCGTTCCGTACCTGAAATGGAATCTCCTCGATGCCTTCGCGACCGTTCTGATCCTGCGCACGTATCGTCAGCCGATGCGCACCATCGTCCATGCCGCGCGTATCGAGGATGACGTCGGTCGGCAGCTCGCGATCGACGATTGGCTGCGGGTCGTTGTCCAGAAACACGCGCACGCGCGGCTTATCCACAACTGCAAGCATGTCAGTAATCATCATGCAGAATTTCGTACTTGGGATGATGCGGGTCGGTCTCGCCGGGGCGAAACAGCATCCGGAACATCGCCATGAAGCAGCCGAGTGTAACGGCGCCGGCCACCGCGACGATGATGACAACTCCCAACACCGGCCCGGCCAGGTGCTCATGCATGGCGGATCTCCATTTCATTTGCCCTTGGCGCGTTCGGCCGCCACTTGTTGCGTCGTTACCGGTGCCCCGTGGTTGCCCCACGCGCTGCGCTCGTAATTGATGATGTTTGCAATGTCCGCATCGCCCAGCGTATCGGCGAACGGCGGCATCGGACTGGAGTAGACGACGCCGCCTACGTTGGCGCCCTGCAGTCCATGCAGCACGACGTGGATGTGTGTTGTCGCATCGGCGTCGTTGACCGCAGCGTTGCCTTTCAGTGCAGGAAACGCTCCGGGAAGACCCTCGCCGGTGGTCTGATGGCACGCTGCGCAATTGGCAGTGAACAGGGCCTGCCCCTTGGCCGCGTCGTAACCAACGCCACTGGTTGCCGCCACAGATCCCGCCGCTCCGGAAGCTGTAGCGGCGGCAGGAGCCGCACCCGCGTTGCTCATCACCGTGGCCGGCGTGGCGCTGCCGTTTTCACCGGCACTTCCAGGCAATGCGGGTTGCTTCAGCGACAGCAGATATGCAAGCAGCGCCCGCGCCTCGTGCGTTGGCACGACCACGCCGTCCGCCGGCGCATACGCCTTTGGCAATGGTATCGGCGTCACCCCGGGTGGCGCGCGGTCGACGACCTGGAACATCCAGTCGAACGCGGGCATTACCGATTCCGGCACCACCGCGCGCGGATTGTAGAGGTGAATGTACTGCCACACCTCGCTCGGCTGGCGCACGCCGACGTTGGTCAGATCCGGCCCCGTGCGTTCCGAGCCCAGCAGTTCCGGCGTCTGGTAAGCGAAGTCTCCCGGTGCTGACGGACGACCATAGATCTTGTCCTGCGGCAACGGGCGGACCTGCTGCGTATGGCAGTAGCTGCAGCCGTTCGCAACATAGACGCCGCGACCTTCGGCCTGCAGCGCGCTCAGCGGCTTGACGCCGGGACCGGGCGGCGTTCCCGACAGCGCCATGCCGGGCAACACGCCCATCATCAGCGCCAGTACCGCGTAAACCAGCGTGGAGCCGCCCGCGATGAGGACCAGCTTGTTCATGCTGCCGCCTCCACGGCCGGAAGCGTGTCAATCGGCGCTGCCTGGGCGGCGCGACCATACGTCATACGCCAGACGTTCCAGGCAAATACGATGTGACTCAGGAACATCAGCGAACCACCCACGCCGCGCCACACGTAGTACGCCTGCATGTCCACCACCGACTGGATGAACGGCAAGCCGTTTTTCCAGTCCAGTCCCTGAATCGTGCCGCCGATCGACAGCGAGATGACGTAGATGAAACTGCCGACGACGGCCATCCAGAAGTGCAGCATCAATCCCAGCCGGCCCGGCTCCTTGCCGGTCGCCAATGGCAGCAGTGCATAAACGCCGCCCCAGATCGCAAAGGTGACGAATCCGTACATCGTCAAATGCGAGTGGCCGACCGTGAAATTGGTCAGATGCCAGACTTCCTGCAGCGAGCGAAACGCTTCGAACGTGCCCTGCGTGGAGCCGACGAGATAGCCGATCACGCCGACCAGAATGAACATCAGCGGATAGGAATGCGCGAGGTCGCGCACGCGCCCGCGCATCGTCAGCAGGAAATTCGCACTGCCGCCCCACACCGGCACCAGCATGGCGACGCTGAACACGATCGCCGTGGTCTGCAGCCACCATGGCAGCGGGCTGAACAGGAAGTGATGCGCGCCGATGATCGGGTAGAACACGAGGTTGGTCCAGAAGGCCAGCACGCCGAGCGCGTAGGAATAGATGGGGCGGCTGAGCAGCCTCGGTAACGCGTAGTAGAAGATGCCGAGCGCGAGCGGCGTAAACCACATGCCGACGGCGTTGTGCATGTAATAGCCGGAAACGGAGACCTGACCCAAGCCGTACTGGTACCAGGGCAGGATCGCCACCACTGCGATGATGCAGGTCCACAGCACCCCACCGATCGTGTACCAGTTGGAAAGATAGATACCGTCGGTGCTGCGTCGCGCGACGGTACCGATCAGGTTCCAGGCGGTGACGACGAGCGCGGCCAGAAAGACGAGGCGGATCGGCCACGGCCATTCGCGGTATTCGAGATTGCCGTCGTTGTAGCCGAGATCCAGCGCAACCGTACCAGCCAGCGCGGCGACGTTGAACAGCACGAGCCCGATCCAGGCGAGCTTTACGCTGTACAGGGAAATGCGCGAGCTGCGGTCGGCAACGTAGTACGCCATCCCGACCAGCGCGATGCTGGCCCAGCCATAGAACGTCGCATTGGTGTGGATCGGGCGCAACCGCCCGAATGTCAACCAGGCTCCGGGGCCGAAATCAGGTGCGCCAAACTTGTAGGCGAGCAGGATGCCCACCCCGGTGGCGAACAACAGCCACACCGTGGCCGTTACCGTATAGGCCGCGAATATCGATGCAAGAGCCCGATCGTCCTTCTCGACGAGGCTCGAGTGATGTGCGGCGACGCTCGTCTGCATCGGCGAGATTCCATTCAACTGCTGCGATATCACCCGCTATCGCTCGAGGCACATCGCTGCAACTGCGCAGCGCGCTTCAGCGAGCACGCACCGTTCCTTTCTGCAGGATCTCGGCGATTGGCGGAAATGCGTTGCGCGCCACGTCCGGAATCGGCTTCCAGGACTCGTTCGGCGCGTAACCGAATGGCTTCGTCCCGGGCCCATTGCCGGGCTTCCCCACCACGATGCGTCCCACCATGCCGGCCATCTCGTGCGGCTTGCAGAAATAGTCGTAAACGCCGGGCACCGTGAAAACGTGCTCGAACGTTGCACCGGGCTTGGGATAATCGGCAAGCAAAATGTCCGAATCCCACGGTTCTGCCGATTCGGGAATCCGCAGCTCGTGATTGTCATTACGCGGGTGGTAGGCGGTGACCGAATGGAACCCGCTGATCTGCACCCACCGGACCGTATCGCCCGGCGCAATGTGGATACCTGCCGGATCGAAATGCGTATTGCCCTCCGGCGTTTGCTCCAGTTTGACTTCCACCGTGGCCGCTGTCGCACTCACTGGCGCGACGAGCAGTGCCGCGCCGGCGAGGCACGCCGCCAGGAACAGTTTGGCGGCGCCGCCCATGATCGCCTTCGTCTTCATCGACACCGGTGGAGTCTCCAATTGCCGCTCGCTTGCGTCTACTGCATCTCCGACTTGACCGCGGCAGGACTGATCAGCCATTGCACGATGTGATAGTGCGGCTCCTCGACACCGGGGTGGCCCGGGTTGTACTGAATGTCGGTATGGTTGAGCTTCACACCCGCTGCCACGCCACCGAGTGTCTCGAAATTCTTGTGGCCGTCGATATCCTTGATCGGGACCATGTAGGTGATGTTGACCAGCTTCCCTTTATGGTTGTAGCCGAGGAAAGGCCCGACCGGCAATGTTGCCGGATCGACGTAAAGCGTTCCCAGTCCTGGCAGGAAGTCCGGAAGCTTCACCAGCGTGCTGACCTTCTTGAAGTTCGCGGGTGGTGACGTGGTGACCCCAGCCGCGGAGACTGCGGGCGCCACCATCATCAGGGGTACGCTCAGTGCAACCGCGGCGATGGTTCCCATGGCCCACGTGAAGTTGTACTTGCCGTTTCGATTCATATCCGATCTCCTTGGTGTAAGGACGCACAAAACGACCGACGCATCGTGGCGTCGCGGCAGCGAGCCGCGACAGCAATTGCGCGTCGGCATGACGTCCACACTAACGTGACCCGGACAGGACGACTATCAGCAAACCTTGACAGGTTGTGTCCGGCGTTCTTGATCGGAATTACGACGCCCCGGCTTGTCGCCCCGGGCATCCTGATCAGCGTCGCAGGTTTTCGGCGCTCGCGAAATCGATTCGTTTGAATTGTCGCTTCATCTGGCGATCTTCGAGCAGGTCGGCGAGGGTCACTTCGTTGAGTGCCGCAATGAACGCGCGGCCGCCGCGGTCCAGCGCCCGCTTGAGCGAGCATCCCGGTGAGAGTATGCAATCGAGGGCGTCGCAATCGACGATGGCCAGGTCCTTTTCCGTCGCGAGAATGACGTCTCCGATGCGCATTGCCGCGGGATCATCGCCGAGCACGATGCCGCCGCCTCGCCCGCGTCGCGAATCGAGGTAACCGAGCTTGGCGAGCTTGTGAATGACCTTGCGCAGATGCTCTTGCGAGATGCGGTGATGAGCTGCTATCTCGCTCATCGTGCAGACACGGCCGTCTTGTCTGCCGACGAAAATCAGCACGCGCAAAGCGTAATCGGTAAAGCGGGAGAGTTGCATGGAGTAACTCGATCAGTCGAACGAAACGCGGATAGTGACGAGCACCGGTCCCCCGGTCAATGCTTGACCTACGTCGGAGTGGAGGGTAGTCCTCGATGCGCCGGCTGCGGTTCCCGCGCGGCGACCGAAAGCGAATCGAAGCGCCCCCACACGAGCTTGCACGCGACCGCGAGAAACAGCGCTGCGCCGATCAGCATGAGCCACTGACCAAGCCGTTGTTGATCTTCGAGGAGGTAAAGATTGCATAGCCGTTCCGGCGAAATGAGGTAAAGCCAACCCAGTCGGAAGAGCGTCGCGATGCATTCGACCACAAATACGCCGCGGACGATAAACCCCATGCGCGGCCAGGAAAGCGCGAGCGGCACGCCGATCAAAAGCGGTGCCGACGCATATTTGGCCGCTGCGACCAGTGAATCGGTCACTGCCCCATCGAGCATGCGCGGCAACATCCAGAACATGCTCGTCATCGTCGCGAGCACCAGCCCGGTGATGCCGCGGCAGTTCCAGTCGTCGATCACCGCCGTCACGCGGTTCGGCAGCGACCGCGCGATAAGGAATCCCACGACGACGAGAAGCGGGATCTGTACCAGCATCTGCGTGGTCATGCGTTCTTCCAGCGCGTGCTTCACCGGCGGCGCGAGGAGCATGAGGAACAGCAACGCTGCACCGCACGCGGCGTCGACGGGTCGCAGACGCGAGGTCATGGGCCGAGCTTCTGCAGTACCGTTCGCGCGGCGAGGTCGGATTGTCCCGGATCGACGATTTCGATCAGGCGGCCCTGCGGATCGACGACATGGATCGCGGCATTGTGCGTGTAGCCGCCCAGCCCATCGGGAATCACGGTGATGCCAAATACCTGCTTGAGCGCGTCCAGCCCGCCCGAATCGACCGGCCGCGCGGCGACCCAGCCTGCGCCGCGGCTGTGCGCGCGCTGCAGATACGCCGCGAGCGCTCGCGGCGTATCGTGCGCCGGGTCGAAACTGATGCTGACGAGTTCGACCGCGCCTTTGCCGAGGGGCCCGGCGAGCTGGTCCTGCAGTTGCGCAAACTCGCTGCCGAGCGCCACGCAATACGTCGGGCAGCGCGTGTAGATGAAATCGACCAGCAGCCATTTGCCGCGCAGGTTGGCGAAGTCGCTGCGCGCGCCCGACTGAGTCTCGAACGCGACCGAAGGCACTTCGATCGGGTGTTGCCGGACCGCGATCCGTCGCGCAGCTTCGCTGGTAAAGGCCCGAAGGTGGTCGGTGGCGGCGTAAAGGACGCCGCCACCGGCCACGATCAGCGCGATGCTAAGGAACAGCGTGCGCAAAAGCCGCATGAGCGCGCGGCCTCCTCGTCAGCCCGGCAATGATGCGCACCGTGAACAGCAACATGGCGACAATCACCAGGATCGCGCCGATCGAACCGGCACGGTCGTAGGGGATCCATTCCGGCAGGTGGACCGCGAAGCGCCGCGGCTCGCTCACGTGGCCTCCGGCAAGGAACGCGAACGCAAACGTGAGACCGCCGACAACGTAGAGCGGAAAGCCGAACCGGCCGCTCGCCGGGCGGGTGCGCGTTCGATCCTCGATCAGGTAGAACATGAATGCGAGCACCATCGGCAGTACGCCGAGCAACAGGTAGAAGTGGAAATGCCCCGGCACCCACATCGTGTTGTGCATCACCCGGTTGACGCTGATCGTGCCGTCGATGATGGCCGGCACGATGCCCGCGGCCCACCCGAACATCGACAGCATGACGAGCTTTGCCGGCATGCTCCAGCGTATGCCGGAACCATAAACGTAGGTCAGCGCGCCATACGCCGTTACCACGAAGACCGGCAGGCCGCTGGTGTAGGAAATGATCTGGCCCATCACCAGCATCCAGCGCGGCATCGCGTAATCCATCATCAGATGATGCGGGTACACGATCATCACCATGATGGTCGTCGCTGCCCAACCCCACAGAAAGGGTCGCGACACCGTCCACGGACGGCCGCTGTAGCGCGGCAGCAGCTCGTAGACGGCGATCACCGCCATGTAGATCGTCGCGTTGATGAACACGTGGCCGAAGAAATACGTCAGGTTCTTGACGAGCAGCGCGTTCAGCACGACCGACGGAAAGTAGGCGTTGACCAGCGACATCGCCAGCACGATGGCGCCCCCCAGGATGCCGAGGCAGTTCGTGATGATCACCATGGTGCTCGCGACGACGGTCGCTGGATGCGCCCGGTCGATTGTGCCGCTGAACAGCCATTGCAGACCGAGTGCACGCCCGAGGTTGCCGTACACGCGAATCACCCCGAGCATCGCATCGAGGTAGAACAGCAGGAAGCCGACACCGATCAGCAGGTACCCGACCATGAACAGCGCCGCCGCGTTGACGCTCCACAGGTTCATCGAATGCACGGGCAGCGGATAGAGGAACGTCCATCCGCCGGCGTAGCCGCCGACGAAAATCGATGCAAGGATCGCCACCGCGCCGAGCATGAACAGCACGTAGTTCGCGGCGAACATCGACAGATGCAGCGGCACGTATTTGCGCAGAAAGAACCACATCACCGCGACCGAGGCGATCCCCGTTACGCCGACCATGCCCGCGCCGTGCGCAGTCATGATCCGGTAGAAGAGATCGGGCGCAATGTCGATCCACGTGCCCTGCGCCATGCGCATGCACAGTCCAAGCAGCATCATCAGGACGAACACCGCCAGGGCGGAAACGATGTAGAGAAGAATCACAGCGCGCTCGCCTCGCGTCAGTGCTTCCTTCCCTGCCTCCTGCTCGAGTTGCGCTGCACTCATGGTTGACCTCCCGTTGCGGCGGTGACTTCGAATTCGCTGTTCATGCCGTGATGCGCCAATCCGCAGTACTCGAGACAAAGCACACGATATCGGCCCGGCCGAGCGAACGTGTAAACCAGACGGTTGACCACGCCCGGCATCGCCTGCGCCTGCGTCACGATGCGCCCATCCGGGGCGTAGATCGCGAATCCATGATTGACGTCCGCGGTGGTGACATGAAATTCAACGGGAACCCCCGCGCTGAAGCGGTTCCTGCTCAATTCCCACGACCACTGGCGGCCGACAGCGTCGACGATCTGCGTGCCGTGCGATTGCGCATGCTGGTCGGCTATCGGGAACTGCTTGAGACTTGCCCAGGTGACGCCGATGCCCGTCAGTATCAGCGCCAGAAACCACCAGCGACGGATCGCGTAAGCCTTCTTCTGCACCGAGGATGCGTCGGCAGGCTTGCCGGACTTCGCGATCACGTAGATGAACGCGAGCGCAACGAGTCCCATGCCGGCCAGCGTGGTCAACCAGACTTCGTTCTGCACAGTCACGGGACCTCCTCTTTAACATGTGCGCGGAATGCATAATATGAGCCCCACCGAGGGCTGTCAATCACGCCCGGTCCGGCTGCGCTAAGCTCCGGGCGTATGAGCGATGCCGCCTCTGCGCCGCTGACCGGGGCCGCGGTTCTGACCAGCGGCATCTCGCTCGTGCTCGGCTCCGGCGGTGCGCGCGGTTATGCGCACATTGGCGTAATCGAGGAACTGCTCGTGCAGGGGTTCCATATCGAATCGATTGCCGGCAGCTCGATGGGCGCGCTCATCGGCGGCGTGCATGCGGCAGGCAAGCTCGACCAATACCGGAACTGGGTCGGCTCGATGCAGAAGTACGACGTGTGGCGCATGCTCGACTGGACGCTGACGGGCGGCGGATTCATCAAGGGTGACCGCATCATCGGCGCGCTGCGCGACCTGGTCGGCGAAACGAACATCGAGGACCTGCCGATTCCCTACACTGCGGTCGCGGTCGACATCGACACGCAGCGCGAAGTCTGGCTCTCGCGCGGCCCGCTGTTCGACGCCGTCCGGGCGTCGATCGCGACCCCGACCATCTTTCGCCCGTATCGCTACCTCGGCCGCACGCTGGTCGATGGCGGTCTGCTCAATCCGGTACCGGTATCGGCAACCTTGCGAGATTCTACGGACTGCACGATCGCGGTCGACGTCAACGCGCTGGCCGAAGAACTCGAAGCCGAAGCAACCGCCCCGGGTGCGGGGTCGCTGCTCGCCTCGGGCCGCGCGTCGCAGGCGACCCTCGAGGATGGCGACCCCGGCGTGGCCGGGCAGGCCTCTCCCGAAGTGCTGGACCCGCAAGGCGATGCCGCGCGCGTACGCGCCGCGGGCCGTTACTGGAAGAAGCTTGGGAAAGTACTCGATTCGCGTCCGGAAAAGCGCGGACATCGCGCGGAGGTGCACGAGCCCGGTCTCGTTGAACTGTTCGGCAGGTCCCTCGACACCGTGCAGGCCACCATCACGCGCCTCAAACTCGCCGCGCAGCCTCCGGACCTGCTGATCGCGATTCCGCGCAACGCCTGCGCGTTCTACGAGTTCCACCGTGCCGAGGAGCTGATCGAGATCGGTCGGCGGCGCACCCGCGAGGCGCTGAAACGATGGCACCCGCCGCCGCCGCGCCGGGCGGGCTGATCCGAAACGCCACTGCAGCGCCGACGCTACGCTCTTGCAAGCGCTGCCTTCACGTCCTGCGGCTTGAACGGTACCGAGCGCAATCGCGCTCCGGTCGCATCGAAGATCGCACTGCAGATTGCCGAGGGTACAACGGCGCAGGCGGGTTCGCCAGCACCCCAGGGAACCTCCGCAGGCCGATCGATCAAGTCGATGATCACATCGGGCACATCGGGGAACGTCAAGATAGGGTAGCTCGCCCAATCCAGGCTCGTCACGCGGGAGCGATCGAACTTCAGCTCTTCGATCAAGGTGCGGCTGACCGTCTGTATGACACCGCCCTCGATCTGATTGCGAACACCATCCGGATTGATGATCTGACCGCAATCATGGACAACCGCGGCGCGCTTGACGCTGGTTTTGCCGCTCTTGCGATCAATCTCGACATCGACAACGATGCCGACATAGGTGCGCGAGAGCTCGTAATGGACATAGCTCAGACCGCGCCCTCGCAAGACGTCGCCGCCGTGCCCGCGATCCCCGACCTTGTGCGCCTCCCATTTCGCCAACTGACCCAGTCTTCGCAAGAGTTCGGCACCGCGCGAATCGCTGATATGCTCGAGACGGAACTCCAATGGGTCGGCGCCGATCGTCGCAATGATTTCATCAAGGAAAGATTCATTGGCGAACGTGTTCTGCATGCGACCCGGCGAACGGATCCACGATGGGCGCAGCGGTGTGCTCGCCAAGCGGTGACATACCGTGTATCTGTTGGGAAAGTCGTAAGGAATCGCCGAGTTCTGGAAAATACTTCCCGTCTCCAGGTCCTCGCGATGCGGCAGATCGGCGAGCTCGGCAGTCAGAAGCCATACCGCGGCAGGTCCTCCAACGGGAATATAAAAATCGCCTTTCCACGCGACGAGCTTGTGGCTCGCATCGAGTCCGGCCTCGAGATCGACCAGCGTCGGCGGACCCTTGGGATCCCAGCCATGCTCGTCCCACCGCATCCATTGCACACGAACCGGACGCCCGACGGCGCGCGCCATCAGTGCAGCGTCGCCGGCGGCGTCCTCGTGGCCATTGCGCCCGTAGCATCCCGCGCCCTCGACGTAGATGCATCGAACGTCATCTTCCGGCATCGAGAGCATTTGCGCCAACTGCTTGCGCAATGCATGTGTCGCCTGCGACGCCGTCCAGCACGTGAGCTTTCCGTCCTTGAACTCGGCGACGGCTGCTGAAGGGCCGATCGAGCCGTGCGTCTGCATCGCGAAATTGTAGGTGGCCTTCATCCGCTGCGATGCGTTGTCGAGCGCCTCCGCAGTATTGCCAACGTTGCTCGTTGCGTCATCCGTCGCCACTTTGGTTGCGCGGACGTAGGACCAGAGTTCGTCCTCGGTTGGCAGACCGGCCCATGTCGTCCAGGTCGCTTTCAACTGCCGCGCCGCCTTGATTGCCGCCCATTCGGTCTCGGCAACGACCCCACAGAAATCGCCTTCGCGCACAACCTTTACGATGCCGGGTATGCCGCGGAGAGAGCTCTCATCGACGCTTAGCAGCTTGGCCTTCATCGCAGGCGGGTGGACCGGGCGACCATAGAGCATCCCGGGAACCTTGACGTCCTGCACGTAAGTGAACCGCCCGGTGACTTTGTCCGGGATGTCGATGCGCGCTATCGGCCTTCCCACGATCGTATAGTCGCCCGGCGCCTTGAGCCGCGCGTTCTTGTCAACGGTGAGCGAGAGCGTCTTTGCACCGACCAGGTCCCCATATTCGACCAGTTTGTCTTTACGCTTCGAACGGATCAC
>Ga0070713_100001395_pt1 | contig 15475 bp, 12 predicted proteins | sample LARL82metaG_FD_65465 | JGI IMG/M metagenome (GOLD analysis project Ga0070713, IMG submission 65465) | Corn, switchgrass and miscanthus rhizosphere microbial communities from Kellogg Biological Station, Michigan, USA - LAR L8-2 metaG | ecosystem: Host-associated > Plants > Roots > Rhizosphere ...
TCTTGAATCCGCGCTTCAGTGCCCGGTAGCTCATCTCGATCTGAAAGGCATATCCATTGGAGCGAACCTTATTCAGATCAATGGCTTCGAGAACAGATCTGCGAAAGCACTTGAAGCCGCCGGTCGCGTCCCAGACCTGCAGTCCCGTCACCCGTCGCGCATAGACGTTGGCGAAATAGCTGAGGATCAGCCGCGCGATCGGCCAATTGATGACGGAAACCTTTCCATCGCGGTATCGGGATCCCAGGACCAAGTCGGCCGATTGAATCGCTGCCAGAAACTCGGGCAGCTGCTGTGGGTCGTGGGAAAAATCGGCGTCCATCTCGAACACGAAGTCGTAGCCGCGCTCGAGTGCCCAGCGAAAGCCCGCGACGTAGGCCGTGCCCAGTCCCATCTTCCGCGGACGTCGGAGGATGTTGACCCGCCCAGTACGTGCGATGATGCCGTCGACGATGTCCGCTGTACCGTCAGGTGAACCGTCGTCGACGATCAGCATGTCGAGTCGCGGGTCCTGAGCCAAAACGTTCTCGATGAGCCGCGCGATGTTCTCGCGTTCGTTGTACGTCGGGACGATGACGAGGGCGCGCTCCCGAAGGAGCCCGCCCTCGCCATCGTTCGCCGTGTCCCCGCCGTCACTCATCCCTATTTGATTATCACCAGTTGATTGCCCGAGTCATCGATGACGAGCGCGATGTTCCCGAACTTGTTAAAGGTAATTCGGGTGAGCGTCGCGCCGGTGACCGTGAGTCGTCCCGGAACGAGGTTGGGGTTGAAACTATTGTCTTCGGCCGGCGCCGCATAGACCGTGCTCCCCTGCGCGACCCACAACTGCTTCTCGTCGGGCGGCTGTCCGACTCCGGTTACCGGCTGACCGAAGTCGACGACACCGTTCAGGCCACCAGTCGCCAACGGAACCATGAAGACCTTCGAGGTTCCGTCGGTCACGAACAACGTCTTGCCGTCGGGCGAGATCTCGAGGTCCGTCACGGTGGTCGATGGAGTAAACGTGCGTCGGATCGCGCCCGTTGCGGCGCTGATCTCGAGCACGTTCCCGAGCGCCGTGCCGGCGTACAGCAGTGTATCGCCGGGGCCCATCTTCATCGCGTTCACCGTGCCGGCGAGCACGGTCTGAGACACCACCGTGCGCGACGCGACATCAACAATCTCCATCTGGAAGCTGTTCTCGTCGACGAAGGCCCGCGTCCCGGCGGAATTCATGACCATGCGGACCGGAGGCGCGTTCAAGGCGACAGAGTCGGTTGCGAGGTGTGTCGTGGGGCTGACCAAGTAGAGATGTGGCGGCGCGCCAGTGACCGCGGCAGCGAGCACGGTGTTGGCGCTGTTTACGGCAACGTCCACAACCAGGCCGCCAAGCGTTAGTGCCCAGCTCACCGTTGCCGAAGTCAGGTCGACGGCGCTGATCGATCCCGACGTCGACACGGCGGCATACGCGTTGTTGCCCGCGGTCACGATGCGTGCGATCCGGCCCGTCATCGGAAGCGCGGCGACGAGCGTCGTCCCAGCGTGTCCCGTGACGCCGACGACTTGCGTGGCGCTAGCGGTGCCCGACGTCGCGGTGATCGTCGCCGATCCGGCACCAATCGCGGTGACCACTCCGCTGGTTGCGCCGACGGTCGCCACGGCGGCGTTGTCGCTCGTGAACGCGATCGCGGAATTCGAGATCAGATTGTTGTTCGCGTCGAGCGCCTGGGCCGTCAACGTGAAGGTCTGGCCGATCGACAGGGTCGGCGCGGTATTCGTGATGCGGACCTGCGCCGCCGCCCCTGCGGTTGCCGTCGCGGTGAACGTCACGGGCGCGATACCGGATGCAGTGGCGGTCAGCGTATTCGCGCCGGCCGTTGCCCCCAAACGCCAACTGCCAACGGTCGCAACGCCGTTCGCGTCGGTGTTGGCGGCTGCGCCGGTCACGCTGCCGCCGCCGCTCGCAACGGCAAAGGTCGTCAGCACGCCGGCCACCGGGTTGCCGAATTTGTCCGTGACTTTAACCGCGGGCGCGACGGCCACATTGGCTCCAGCCACGCCGGTCTGCGCATCGCCGGCAGTCTTGGCGATCGCGCTCGCAGCCTGCGCGGTGGCAACCGCATTGAACGTGATCGCCGGCAGTGCGCCAACCGTGGCCGTTACCGTCTGAAGCCCGACGGTCTGGCCCAGCGTCCACGTGGTCGACGCCTGGCCTGAGGCATCCGTGCGCACGCTGGCCGCGCCGACCGAGCCGCCACCGCTACCGACGGCAAACGTCACGACGGCGCTATCGATCGGATCGCCCGCCTTGTTCTTGACGGTCACCGCGACCGGAGCGGCGAGCTGGGTCGAGACCGGGCCGCGAAGCGTATCCGTGCTCGTCGGCGTGATCGTTGTCGGGACGACGTCCTTGGGCGGGACCTTCGGCTCCGATGAGCCGCAGGCGGCAAGTAGCGCGGAGGCGCCGAGCGTCGCCGCGAGTACGAGACACCGCGAGGAACGAGAACGAACAATGGGTGACATCACGAAGTGGGCTCCTGACCAGTGAATTTCACAAACGACCCGGACCACATCGTCACGCGGTCGTAGGCATCGGCGTCCTGTATTGACGATCGATGACGGCTCCAGCCACCCACACGATCAGCGCGAGCACGAGCGCGATCACCGTCAACCGCTTCCCTTTTTCATAGGCGACGTCGTCGAAGCGCAAATGGATGGCGCGCGCGCCAGCCGGAAGCGCCACTCCAATGAGATTGTAATTCATGCGACCAACCGGTGCCGGCTTCCCGTCGACCGTCGCCGTCCAGCCTGGAAAGTAGTTCTCCGAGACGACAAGGGCCTGACCCGCATCGGCCGCCTGATCGAGCGAGAGATCGATGGCGCCGGGCGCGTACGACGTCACGTGCGCGTGCGCCGTGGCGGCTGCGGGAAGGGTCTGCAATTGCACTGCCGGGACCGCGTGCGCTGCGGTGTCGGCGATGGCGACGCGCGACGGGTCGAATCGCGCGTCGAGCACCGTGGCCAACGCTTGGTCCTGCGGCGCTTTCACGACGGCCGCGGCGACCCAGGCGAACGGATTCTGGACGGGAAGCTTGTATGAGTAAACCATCGAGCCTGCCGCGTTTCGCACCGGGCCCGCGAGCTTGGTGAACGCGGGCAACTTCAACTGTTGGCTCGCCTGGGCCGCCGTTGCTTCGTCCGCGCCTGTGTACAAGTACTGAATGTTCTCGTGCCGCCAAAAAATGGGCGAGAGTTGAATGCGTCCGGAGTCAATGTCGACCAGCTGTTGATAGATGCCGAGCTCATTCCCATGATAACCGCTGTCGATGCGGAGGTTGTGCGGCATGAGCGCGTCGCCATTGAATGCGCGGTCGCGCGGCGACACGGCCGCGCTCCACGGCTGGGTGAGCACGCGCCCAGGCTCGCCCGTCTTCGCGATGTCCGCCTTGATCGCTTCGATCGCCGGATCGGTCGCGAAGAGCGTGGCGGCAGGCTCCGAAAAGATCCAATACAAGCGCTCGATGGTCCACAGATCGACCGCAGCCACCACGGCAAGCGTGATCGCGAGCTGACGCGCCTTGATGCGATCCTGGAGATAGGCCCAGATCAAGCCCGCGGCGACGGCGACGAAGAGAAATGAACGCCACACGCCGGCGATCGCCGCCGGCGCATTCGCCGTCGAGCGGCTCGCGAAGTAGTCGGTCACCTGTCCATGCATCTCGGTCGGAAACCCGCTCGCGACGGCATTGGCGACGGCGCCGGCAAGCGCGGTGTATCCGCCAACACTCATGAGGACGGCAAACGTTCCGCCGGCGATTACCCAGGCTACCGCGTAGCGCGGCGTCAGTCGGCGAGCGAACAAGCGCTCGGCGCCGATCGCGACGAGGACCGCCATCGAGAACGCAGCAACATAGATGATCGTGCTCGGCGCGCGGAAATACTTCGTGCCCGGCACGACGGCCAGCACGATGTGAAAGAACGGCGTGAAACCGCCGTACGCCCACAGCAGGGCGACGACGCCGGCGACGAGCCAGAAGCTGCGAAAGGATTTCTGTCTGGAGGGGGCGAGCTGGCCGAAGGCGGCACCAAACAACATCAGCACCACCACGCCGAAATAATCGCTGTGCAGGTGGATGTTGTTCCGTCCCCAGTAGTTCTCGAGGATGCCGGAGAACTGCGGCCAGTACATGTTGAGCGTTTCCTCAATGGGAAACGAGTAGCTCGTCGCCGTCGCATAGTCATGCCCGCCGGCGCGCGGCGACCACGGCGTATACTCGATGACCGGCCAATACTGGATCGCGCCGATCAATCCGCCGAGCACGACGGCGCCGAACGCGAAGCCGAGTCGGCGGACGGCGAGCCCTCGCGGCAGTCGTCCCACCCCCGGATGTTCGGCGAATGCGACGTACACGGCGAACGCTCCGCTCACCAGCAGCAGGTACTGGAGCAGCTGCGGATGCGGAGACAGCACGGCCAGTCCCACGACCACGGTCAGCGCACCCCACGCCCAGGCGCGTCCGTCGCGAATACCTCGCGTGAGCAGCAGCAGCGCGGCGGGGAGCATCGTGCTCACGAACAATTTGCCATCGTGTCCGGGGGACGCATAGCCCGCGATCGAACCGCCCAGCATATACGCGATTCCGCCGAGCAGCGCGGCGTAGAACCCGAATCGCCACGAGCGCAAGAACAGAAACGTGAACAGCCCGCAGAGGAAGAGATGGATGATGAATTCCCAGGTCATCGCCACATCGGTCGGCAATGCCATGCGGAGCAGGAACGTCGGATAGAAGATGTCGCCGTGCATGGCCGCGACGTACGGCAGTCCGCCTTCGATGAACGGATTCCACAGGGGGAATCCGTGTCCGCTCTTGAGGGACTGCGCGGCAAAATCGCGGAAGGCGTACCCGGCGATGAATTGATCGCTGCGCGGGTTGATCAGAAATTTGCCGACGAGCGCCGGATAGGCGAGCAGCATGGTGCACACCGCATACACCAACGATGCCCATGCGATCGCGTGTCGCGGTGCCGCCAACTCGGGAAGCGATTGTGGTGCCGCGGTGACGCTAGAGGTTCGTGCCATTGCGCAGTGTCGTAGCGGGTCGTCGACGCGCGCCGCGCGCCAAGTAGATGAATCCGGGGACGAGCTCCAACACGGTCAACCACAGCCGCGACGTGACCGTCACGACGACGGCTTGCGGCAGCGTCGCCAGCTTCAGCGCTCCGAGCGCCACCGCGAGCGCCGAGTCGCGTACTCCGATTCCTCCGGGAACAATGATAGCAAGATAACCGAGGATGTACGGCCACGCGTACGCGGTCACGTAATCGGCGAAGCTGCCTGGCGTGCTGCCGATCACTCCGCGGACGAACAGCTCGAACGCGGCACCGTACATCAGCCACGCGACGATGTTCCCGATCAGCGAGATCGTAATGGCGCGCGGCGGAATCGGGCCAAGATCGAGGGCGCGGCCCGTGACACGTCGCGCGACCGCGAGCAGGTACGGCATAGCCGTCGGCAAGAGCAACACGCCGCCGAACGCCATGACGAGCAAGGTGATGCCGATGGCCGTGTTTCCGTTCGACAACGTGTCGAACGATCGCCACCCGGCGATCAACGCGACGAGGAATCCCGTCGCGATGTTGACGATCGTGTTGAGCACCGCGGATCCCGCGGCGGCAACCGGGTTGACGCCCGCGCTCTCGGCCATCGAGCTCATGGCGCCGACAATCCACAACTGCTTTGCCGGCAGATATCGGCCGAGGTTGGATACGAACCAGATGCGGGCCGCCGCGGAAAACGACAGCGCACTTCCCCACGCGGCAAGGATTCGGCGCCACGTCTCGATGAGGAGGCCATATGTCGCGAGCACGACGACGCCGGAGGCGACGATGATCGCCCAGTTGGGCGCGACGATGAGCGGTGTGCCGCGAAATGCCCGCCATTGCGCGACGAGCGCTCTCGCAACGAACAGGAGGACGATCGCCGTGATGGCGATCTGCACCAGGAGCGCCCGCTTACCGCGGCGAGCCGGCGATGGCGGTGCGGTAGATTTCGGCGTAGCGTCGGGCAACCGACTCGGGGGCGAAAGTGGCCAGCGCATGCAGACGCGCCGCGGCGCCGAGGGACGCACCCCGGTCGTCGCGCGCGAGGAGCGAGACGAGTGCGGCGGCCAGCGCGCCGGCGTCGACGTCGTGGACGAGAACGCCGGTGCGATCATGCTGGACGATGTCGGGCAGACCGCCGGACTCGAACGCCACCACCGGAGTCTCGCACAACTGCGCCTCGACGGCCACGAGCCCAAGGCCCTCGCCGACGGAGGGAACGACGAGGGCGGCGGCGCGCCGATAGAAGTCGGCGAGCTGAGGTTGTGGCAGTGCCCCATGCCAGGTGACACGATCGGTGATCCCGAGCGCGCCGGCGAGCGCGACGAGCGCGTCGCGGTCTTCCCCGTCGCCGATCACGTCCAGGCCGATCGATGCATCCGGAATGCGGCTCATGGCGTGCAAGAGGACTTCAATGCCTTTTTGCTTATTGAGCCGGCCGACGAAGAGCAGGCGGCCGCGCCGTTCGACGCCGTTGGGCGAGAAGAGCTCCGTCGCGACCGGCATGGGCGCGACGATCGGCGCCGGGGCAGAGACGACGTCAGCCGCCTCGGACGCGAGCCAGCGCGACACGGCCGTGACGGCCGCGGAGTGCTGCATCACATGTCGAAACGCGGGGCGCGCCAAGGCCACCGTCCGCGCGAGACGCACGTCGCTCCCGTGCAGCGTCGTGACGAGCGGCTTGTGCGCCATTCGTCCGAGCCACGTTCCAACGAGTCCGTTCGGGAACCACCAGTGGGCGTGGATCACGTCGGGTTCGAACTCGCGTCGAGCCCGGACCGCCGACCGAAATTCAGCGCCGAGAAATCCGAGCAGCGCGACGCGAGCGCTCCACGACGCTTGTACCTGCGACGCCATCGTGCCGGTGTACGCGAGCGTTTCGTAGCGACGAGGCGCATACCGGAATCGCTCGACCGGAATGTTGTCGAAGGTCTCGTGGTCCGAGAGGCCTGGGCCTGCCGGCGCGACGACGCTCGTCTCTACCCCTTCGCCGCGAAGCGCCGCGGCGAGACGAAGCACGAACGACCCCGGCGCGTCGCCGACCTCACGCGGATACGAGTGCGTCAAGAACAAGACTTTCATTCGATCACCGATCGTGCATCCGGTCAGCGAGCCGCTCGTCGAGCTGCCGGCGGATATCGCGAAGTTGCGCGCGTTGACCGGCGATTTGCTCGCCGAGCAGCCCGGTCGAAAAGAAGATGCTGCCGAGGATCAGGCACGTGGTGATGACCGTCCACACCGACCGATACCCGATGTCGGCGAAGATCAACACCGCGAGCGCGACGAGGCCGGCGAGTGTGCCGATGGCGAACAGTCCCGCGCCGAGCATGCCGAACAGCAACAGCGGCTTCTGCCCGAAGCGCAGCTCGAACCAGACGGCGAGCATGTCGAGCACGCCGACGGGAATCCGCGACAGGCCGAACTTCGACTTCCCGGCGTGCCGCGGGTAGAGCGGGATGGGGATCTCCGTCACGGTGAATCCTTCCGCGGCGGCGATGACGATCATGTAGCGGTGCCAATCGGGGCGAATGGGCAGGACGTCCATGATCTCGCGCCGGTACGCTTTTACAGAATTCAAATCCTTGACCGGGACGTGAAAGAGCGTGCGGCTCAATCCGTTGTAGATCTTGGAGACGAACGCCTTTTCGTATTTCCCTTCCTTGAATCCCGTGACCATGTCCGCCTCGCCGGCGAGGATCGGCGCGGCCAGGCGCGGGATGTCCTCCGGTTTGAACTGCAGATCGGCCGGATAGAACACGAGAATACCGCCGCGCGCCGCGAGGTAGCCGGTGCGCAGCGCTTCGGCGATGCCGCGCCGCGCGCGGTGGCGCTCGATGCGGAGAAAGCGGTACTGCTGCGCGAGCTCCTGGAGCACGCGCCACGTGTGATCGCTGCTGCCGTCATCGATGACGACGACTTCGTAGTTGTCGGCGGCGGCGGCGAACGTCTCGGCGCACTGCTCCATGAAGAGGGGCAGATTCTCCGCCTCGTCCTTGGCCGGGACGAGGACGGACACGTCGATGTCGCGTGCGGGGGTTTGGGCGCGGGCAGAGAGAGGTGCGACGGGTGACGCCACGGTGGTCACTCCGGAATTGGAGGTCATACCCGCTTGCGCATGCGTGCCGACAACACTCCCAATTGGTCCCGGTACTTCGCCACTGTTCGGCGGGCGATCTGTACGCCGCTCTCCTTGAGGATGTTCACGATCGCCTGGTCCGTGAGCGGATGCTTCGGATCCTCGTCGGAGACGAGCTTCTCGATCTGCGCCTTGATGCCACGCGCCGAGACGTCTTCGCCTGCCGTCGTCGAGAGGCCCGACGAGAAGAAGAACTTGAGCGGGAGCACCCCGCGCGGCGTTTGGACGAACTTCTCGTTCGTCACGCGGCTCACGGTCGATTCGTGCATGCTGATCACTTCGGCCACTTCGCGCAGCGTGAGCGGCTTCAAGTGCTGCACCCCCTTCTCGAAGAAATCGCGCTGCCGGTCGACGATGTAGTTCATGACCTTGAGCATCGTCTGTCGGCGCTGCTCGATCGCCTGGATCATCCAGTTCGCCGAATTGAGCTTGCTCGAGATGAACTCCTTGTTCTCGCCCTCGAACTTCTTCTTGTCACGGGCGATCTCCTGATAGGCGCGGCTCAATTTGAGTCGCGGCAGGTTCGCATCGTTCAAGAAGACGTGGTACCGGCCATCGATCTTGTCGACGATCAGATCCGGGATGATGTAGTTGTCGCTCGCGCTCGAGTAGATCAGGCCGGGCTTGGGATCGAGCTTCTTGATCTCGTCGGCCGCCTTCTGCACGTCGGTCGGGCTGATGCCGAAGCGTTTGGAGATCTCGCTCCAGCGATGATTGATGAGCTCCTCGAAGCAATCGCGAACGAGACGATACGGCACCGATTGCTCGAGTCCCGCCTCCTTGAGCTGCAGCATGAGGCATTCGCGCAGATCGCGCGCGCCGACTCCCGGCGGATCGAGGCTCTGGATCGTGGCGAGCATCTCGCCGATTTCCACGTGCGTATAGAGCGGCAGATCGTCGGTGTCGCGATCGATTTCCTCCGCCGCCTTGACCACGGTGTCGTTCACCGCAATGAGGAGATCCTCGAGCGAGCAGGCGAGGTACCCGTCCTCGTTGATGTTGCCGATGAATTCGTCGGCGAGAAAGGCTTGCCGCGGTGTGAGCTCGAGCAATGAGATCTGATCGAGCAGATGGTCCGACAGATCGCGCGTGTCGACCGTAACCGGCTCGTAGTATTCGCGCTCTTCGTGCTCCTCGCGGCGTCCGCCCGCGTCGAAGCCGTCGAGGAGGATCTCCTCCCAATCGATCTCGTCGTTGTTCGCCTTCTCTTCCGCCTCGGGCTGCGGTTCCGGCTCGGTGGCCTCGTCCTCTGACTCCTCCTCGTCTTCCTCGGGCTCCACCATGTCGAGGAAGGGATTGTTCAGCAGTTCTTGCTTCAGATGCTGCTGGAGATCCAGAAGCGGCATGTAGAGCAGGTCCATCGCCTGGTAGAGGCGCGGATTGATCTTGAGCTCCTGCTTTAGCTGCGTGCTCTGGGAAAGACCAGCTTTCATGAGGGGCTCGTTTCTCCTTCGTCGGCCGCCGCGAATCGGCCGCGCAGGCGTGCCGTCAGGGTTGGGCCGAGGTAGATGTCTGCGACCGTGTCGTCGAACACCAATTCACGAACAGTGCCCGACACCTTCACTTGTCCATCGAACATGATGTATGCGCGATCGACGATATCCAACGTCTGCTCGACATTGTGATCACTGATCAACACTCCAATCCCGCGGTGGCGCAAGTTGGCAACGATCTGCTGGATGTCGTGGACAGCGATCGGATCGACCCCGGCGAAGGGCTCGTCCAACATCATGAATTTCGGCTCTGTGACCAGCGCCCGCGTGATCTCCAAACGGCGGCGCTCACCGCCCGAGAGCGAGAAGGCCTTGTTCTGTCGTAGGTGCTTGATGCTTAGTTCGTCCAGCAACGTCTCCAGACGGGCTCGACGCTCGCTCGCCGATAGGTCCAAGGTCTCCAGAATCGCCAGGATGTTGTCTTCTACCGAGAGCTTCCGGAAGATGGACGGCTCTTGAGAAAGGTAGCCGATCCCCTGCCGTGCCCGCTTGTACATCGGTGTCGAGGTAATATCGACTCCGTCGAGCATGATCGCGCCCGCTTGCGGTGGAATGAGTCCCACGATCATGTAAAACGTCGTCGTCTTGCCCGCGCCGTTCGGGCCCAACAGGCCAACAATCTCCCCCTGTTGCAATCGGAGGGCCACGTTGTTGACGACCGGTCGGCGGCGATAACTCTTGACGAGCCCCTTGGCCTCGAGCACGCTGCCGCGGACGAGTGATCGGCCCGGAAGGGCGGGCTCGGCCTGGACGCCATCGCCGGCGACGCCCGCGTGCTCTCCAGTCTGACGGAGCGCGACCATGAGATCGTCGCGTGTTCCGCCAATGTCGGCCCAAATGCGCTCGGCGAATCGCACGCTGCCGCCGGCTTGCACGCCGCCGGGAGGCAGGATGATGATGCCGTCGGCGGCGAGGCGTGGAAGCACCGAGTGTCGCAGATGTTCGCGCACCTCGTCGAGACTCAGACGGCCGGCCTCTCGCTCGGCGTCGCGCCCGGTCGCGCGCAGCGCGCCGAGATAGTCGTCGCGATAGATGATGACGGCTCGGTCGAACTCGGAGGACCCACGAAGGTCGGCCGCGCTGATGAGGGCGTGCAGCGCGAGTGCGGTCGAGCGGTCGCCGCGCGCGAGCTGCTCGACGAGCGCGCGGATGCGCGCCGGTTCGCTCGGTGTGGTCACGGCTTCTTCGGCGGCAGTGGAACCACGGACGGCGCGGTCGGCTTCGCCGGCGTCTTGCCCGGGGTCGTCGTTGCCTTCGTGTTTCGCGAAGTCGTATCGCGCGGCTCGATGTAGATGCCGCTCACGGAATCGATCGTCGTGACCGTCGCGACCTTTCCGGCCTTCTGCTGGTCGAAGTCGATCGTGATGATGCGCGCCGTGACGTGATTGATTGCCGGCCGACGCTCGTTCGTGTCGCTCGGAGCGAGATGATAGAGCGAGCTCGCATTTCCCAATGCCAGCAGCTGCTTGATGTTCGGCGTCTTCGAGGTGTCCTTGACGGGGAGCGTATCGAAGTGCGCGACGATCGTGTCGCCCTGCAGCCAGTCGAGCGTGTCGGGTTTCTCGGCCTGGAAGCGCACCGTGTCCGTCTTTCCCTCGGCCAGGGCCCGACGCAATGCGCGCACGAGCTGGATACGCTGGCCCGGCATCGAGACATCGAGCGAGTCGGCCAGCATGTTCTGTGACGGCGACACGACGCGCGCGCGGCTCTTGGCGCCCCACGCGTAGGCGTGATCGAGGAGATCGTCCTTCACGCGAAGATCGATCGTGTCGGATTTGAGCGTCATTGAATCGCTGACCGCGGTCGCATTCGCATTGGCCAGCACTCGCTGGAGTTTTCGGTTGCGCGAAAAGAGATCGATCACGTCACCCGTGAGCGTGAATGGGCGGGATTTGGTTCCCTTGAGATGCGGGTTCCGCATCAGGCGCATCGTCTCCTTGCCCTCGTCGATGAACGTGGAATCCGCGGTGGCAGTGATTTCCGGGCGCGTGATGACGACCTGCCCGCCGGCGTAGATCAAACTGTCGCCGTCCATCTTCACGTGGTCGGCGACGACGACGGTCGGCGGCGTCGGACGTCCGAGCGAATCCTTCTCGACGATGTGGATCGTCGGATGCGCGCTCGCGGTCATCACCTCGTGTGGGCGGAGGCGCGGCACCGGGCGCAGATACTCGGCGACGGGTCCGTCGAGCGTGGATCCGCTGGGCAGCGTTGCGTGCACGTTTCCCGCGGCGACCACCTTCTCGTCGTTCGGAAAGTATGTCAAGAAATCCGAGGTTACGTGAAATCGCGGTTCATCATAGATGGCATGGCCGACCATCTGATCATGATCCGCGTACTGCTCGGCACTGTCCCCGCGCATGGTGATCGCGCGCGACGGACACTTCATGAGCACGCCGCCGCCCAGGAACACGACCTGACCGAATCCCGGCAACGAGTCCACTCTGAGGCGCGTGGTGGGCTGCGGCACGAGCGTGCAAGGCGTTGGGCGCTGACCGACGAGCGTCGCGGGCAACGACACGGCGAAGCAGATCACGGCGAACGCATGCCGTGCAGACCACAGGCTCGTCATTTCTCCGGCAGCAAGAGAGAGAAGTTGCCGCCGCAATTGCGCAGGCACGTGAACTTCGTGAAAGTCTGATTCGACTTGAAGCCCATGCCCGTTTGCGTATCGGTCCCGCGGATGAGCGTATACGTCGTATCGCTCGAGATCTCGTGCGTCACTTGATTGAACATCACGTGCGGCGACTTGAGCGTGCGTCCGTCGACGAGCTTCACGAGTACGTCGCCGCGTCCGTCCAGCATTTGCGTTCGCGTGCTGTAGATGCCGCGATTGGCGTCCATCGTTCCCTGCGGCGCGCCGAGCTCCGTCGTGAAGTTCACGTGCGCCTTCCGGAGATCGAACCGCGTTTGGTCGTCGAGGACGTACGCGGTGTCGGCCGTCAAGTCGCCGCGTTGAATCCCGCGCGTCGAAACGAAGTAGTGGGCCTTGAACAGCACTTGATCCGCGCTGTCGGCCACGGTCGGACCGGCGGACACGGAGATAGGCTTCGCGTCGCGACACGCGGCAACGCCGGCGACGAGCGCGATGCCGGCGAGCACCGAGAACGATCGCCGCGTCATATGACTCGCGCCCGCATCAAGTCGTGCAAGTGCACGACGCCGCACAGCCGGTCGAGATCATCGACGACGGGCATGGCCATGATTCCGTGTTCCTCCATCCGATAGGCAACCGCGCTTGCGAGCTCTCCCGCGCGGGCGAGTTTGGGCTTCGTGGTCATGACGGTTCGAACCGCTATCGGAAACAGGTCACCGCCTCGTTCGACCATTCGGCTCAAATCTCCTGCGGTGAGTAGGCCTTCGACTCGGCGTTCGCCGTCGACGACGATCGCAATGCCGCGGCGCCCCGCGATCATGACGATCGCCTGGCGCATCGTATCACCATCCTGTAACACCGGCAGGTTTTGACGCAGCATGATCTCTTCGACGCGGATGACGAGCTTTCTGCCGAGCGCCCCGCCCGGGTGCAGCCGAGCAAAATCCTCGCGTTGAAACCCCTTTTCCTGCAGCAGCGCCACCGCCAGCGCGTCCCCGAGCGCGAGCGCGGCCGTCGTGCTCGACGTTGGCGCCAGGTCATGGGGGCACGCCTCTTCGCGCACTCCCGCGTCCAGGGACACGTCGCTGTTGCGCCCCAGGGCCGACGACGGGTCGCCCGTGATGGCGATGCTTCGTACACCGAACCCTTTCAAATGGGCCAACAACGCGAGCACCTCATCCGATTCGCCGCTCTTGGAGAGCAGGATTGCGACGTCCTCCCGTCCGACGATCCCCAAATCGCCGTGCACGCTGTCGACCGGATGAAGGAAGGTCGCGGGCGTGCCGGTCGACGTGAGGGTCGCGGCGATCTTTCGGCCGATCAGGCCGGATTTGCCGACCCCGGCCACGATCACTCGGCCGTGAGACTGCATGATGAGCGTGACGGCGCGCGCGAACTCGCCGCCCAGACGCTCCTCGAGTGCCAACAGCGCTTCGCGCTCCAGGCGGATCACGTTCCGACCGTGCTCGACGATCTGCGAGTCGCTCATGCGATGGCCTCGTCGCGTGGCCGCGATCGCGCGTCGACATACCGATGCCACGCCGTGTCCCACTCGCCGCGCGCCTTGAGGAAATCCTCGACGAACTCACGCACGGCACCGCGTCCTCCCGAGCGCGTGAGGTGATGGCGACACACCGCCTGAACTTCCGGCACCGCGTTGCCAACGGCGACCGGCAGCCCGACGATCCGCAGCAGCGGCATGTCGGGAAAGTCGTCGCCGACGAACGCGACTTCTTCGGCCCGCACGCCGCGGCGATCCATGATGCGCGAAAATCCCGCGAGTTTGTGGCCGTCCGGATCCTGCGCCACGTCGTCGACGCCAAGCTCCGCCGCGCGCAGTTTGACACTCTCGGAAACGCGTCCGGTGACGATGGCGACGGGAATGTGGACGAGGCGAAGCATGTAGATGCCGAGTCCGTCCTGAATCTCGTACCGCTTGAACTCGAGGCGGCGCCCGTCGACATCGCCCAGGTAGATGCCGCCATCGGTCATCACACCATCGACGTCGAATGCGACGAGCTTGATGGATCGCGCGAGCGCCGAGTCGATCACCGCGAGACCCGGTCCCAGATGTCGACCGCGCGCTTGATCAAATCGTCGAGCTGCTCGAGCGGAATCATGTTCGGCCCGTCGCTCGGCGCGTTGTCCGGGTCGGGGTGCGTCTCCATGAACAGCCCGTCGGCGCCCGCCGCGACAGCGGCCAGCGTGAGCGACGGGATGTATTCCCGCGCGCCGCCGCTTGCACCGCCGGCTCCCTCGCCCGGTCGCTGCACGCTGTGGGTCGCGTCGAAGATCACCGGCGCGTCGCACGCCTCTCGCATGCGCGCAAAGCTTCGCATGTCGACGACGAGATCCCCGTAGCCGAAGAAGCTTCCGCGCTCGGTGACCGCGACATCGGACACGACGTTCGTCTTGGCGCGCGCGTCGCGGACTTTCGTGACCGCGCCGCGCATGCCTTCGGGACGCATCCATTGCCCTTTCTTCACGTTCACCGCCTTGCCTGTTTCGCCGGCGGCGATCAGCAGGTCCGTCTGACGGCACAGAAAGGCCGGGATTTGCAGGACGTCGACGACGTCGGCGGCCGGCCCGCACTGCTCGGGCAGATGCACGTCGGTCAGGATGGGAAGACCGGTGGCGGCGCGCACGCGATCGAGCGCCGCGAGCCCGGCGTCGATCCCCGGGCCGCGATGCGCGCCGGCGTTCGAGCGATTGGCCTTGTCGAAGCTCGCCTTGTAGATGATGCCGCCCGGCACCGACTCAGCAAGGCGCGCGAGGTGCTCCGCCACGCGAAGGTTGAGCGCGTCGCTCTCGAGTACGCACGGGCCGGCGATGAGGAAAATCGCATTCCGCGGAAAATGAGAGGCCACGGTCAATCAGCGGCTTCCACGAGCGACGTACTTCCCTGCGACGATCTTCGATTGCGCTTGGCCTTCGCCGCCGCCGCGATGAATCCCGCGAACAATGGGTGCGGACGTGTGGGGCGCGACTGCAGCTCGGGATGGAATTGGCACCCGATGAACCACGGGTGGGTCGTGAGCTCGACGATCTCGACGAGTTGTCCGTCGGGGGAGAGACCGCTGAGCTTCATGCCGTGCTGCACGAACAGGTCGCGGTAGGTATTCGAGACTTCATATCGATGACGATGGCGCTCGCTGACTTCCGGCTGGC
>Ga0070713_100001396_pt1 | contig 15470 bp, 17 predicted proteins | sample LARL82metaG_FD_65465 | JGI IMG/M metagenome (GOLD analysis project Ga0070713, IMG submission 65465) | Corn, switchgrass and miscanthus rhizosphere microbial communities from Kellogg Biological Station, Michigan, USA - LAR L8-2 metaG | ecosystem: Host-associated > Plants > Roots > Rhizosphere ...
GGTCGCAAGCCAGGCGCTTGGATCACGCGTGCCGGTCCAATCGAATTCTTCCAGGTATCCCTTGCCCAGTCCGTGCGAGATCGTGGTGGGATGCAGATCGGCCTGGCGATCAGGCCGTGCGTAGAGAAACGCCGAGCCCTTGGGCGCGCAGAGCCACTTGTGACAGTTGCCGGCATACCAGTCCGCGCCCAGCGAACGCATGTCGAGGGGCACCTGCGCCGGCCCGTGGGCACCATCGACCAGCACCGGAATCCCGGCCGCATGGCATGTCTCGACGATGCGCCGCAGCGGCAGCTTCAGCGCACTGGCCGAGGTGATGTGGTCCACCACTGCGAGCCGCGTGCGTCCCGTCAGTGTTGCCGCGATGTTGGCGACGATCGCGTCCGCGTCGGGATGTGGGAACGGCACCGTGGCCTCCACTACGCGCGCGCCGGAACGCTCACACACGAAACGCACCGTGTTTCGTACCGCACCATAGCCATGGCTCAGCACCACGACCTCGTCGTCCGGTGAAAGTCGCAACGAGCGCAGCACGGCATTGCAACCTGTCGTGGCGTTATCGACGAACGCGATGTCCTTGCCATCGGCGTTGATGAACGCGCCAAGCCGGTCAGCGGCATGACGCAGCGCGCCCGGCAACACGGCGCGCATGAAGCGACCAGGTTGCGCCTCCAAGCGCTGCTGCCATTCGCGCTGCGCGGACAGCACCACGCGCGGTGCCGCGCCAAACGAGCCGTGGTTGACGCTGAGAAAATCCCAATCCAACGCCCACTCGTGACGCACCGCCTTGCCAAGCATCGGCATCGCGCTACTCGGCGGCGAGACGTGCGCGCTCGGCGATCAGTTGCCGGGTCAGTGGCAGCAGGGAACGCCCGTATTCGATCGCGTCCTCAAACGGATCGAAACCGCGGATCAGGAATGTGGTGACGCCGAGGTCGTAGTAGTCGCACAGCGCCTCGGCCACCTGATGCGGTGTGCCGACGAGGCTGGTGGTGTTGCCGCGTGCGCCGGTCAGCAGAGCGGCGCCGGTCCACAACCGTTTGTCGAGACGTTCGCCCTGTGCGGCCGCAGCGAGCAGCCGGCGCGAGCCCTCGTTGGCCGGGTCACGCGGACCGAGCCCGGCCTTCGCGCGCAATTCTGTGATCCGCTGCTTGATCTGCTCGGCGCGTGCCCAGGCTTCGTCCTCGGTCGGAGCCAGGATCGGCCGTAGCGACAGGCTGAAACGCACCTCGCGGCCATATTGGGCTGCCGCCGCGCGCACCCGCTCGGTCAGTTCGCGCACCTGTGCGTGCGTTTCACCCCATAGCGCATAGACATCGGCATGCTTGCCGGCGACTGTGATCGCCGCATCGGAGGCACCGCCGACATAGATCGGAATCCGCGGTTGCTGCACGCAGCGCATCGCGGTCGACGCGCCAGTGAAGCGATAGTATTTCCCCGCATGATCCACCGGGCCGGTCTCGGTCCAGATTCGCTTGAGGATGTGGACGTACTCATCTGTTCGCGCGTAGCGCTCGTCCTTTGGCAGCGTGTCGCCGTCGCGCAACTGATCGGCGTCATCGCCGCCGGAGATCACGTGGATCGCCGCACGCCCGCCGGTGACCTGATCCAGCGTGGCGAACTTCCGCGCCGCCAGGGTGGGCGCAACGAACCCCGGCCGATGCGCGATCAGGAAGCCGAGGCGTTCGGTATGCGCGGCGGCCGCGGCGGCAAGCAGAAACCCGTCGGGCCCGTCGGAGAAATATCCCACCAGGACCCGATCGAATGTCGCCACCTCCGCGGTCTGGGCGAAATCGCGAACATAGCCGCGATCGAATATCGCACCGCTGGGCGGATGTATCTCCGAGGCATGCCGATGATGGATCATGCCGATGAACTCTATCGTCATAATTGATACCTCCGGGGCCAGCCTCACTATACCCGCGAGGATCATCCAGTGACGAGACCAGCGACCTCGGCTAAGGTCGAAACGGGTTGAAACCACGATAAACGGAGGGGGTTATGTTGCGGTTCCGTTCCTTAGCAACCGCGGGTTGCTGCGCGCTTGCCTGGCTGCTGGCGCCGGTCAGTCCCGCCACGGCGCAGAACGAGGTGAAGAGCGTCACCCTGGACACGGTGAAGAAGCGTGGCCAGTTGATCTGCGGTGTCGACACCGGCATTCCGGGCTATGCCTTCCAGGACTCCAAGGGTGAATGGCAGGGCCTCGACATCGCCTATTGCCGCGCCCTCGCCGATGCGATCTTTGGCTCACCCGACAAGGTCAAGTATATTGGCACCACGTCGAAGGTCCGTTTCTCAGTCCTCCAGTCGGGCGAGATCGACGTGCTGATCCGTGATTCAGAACACACCTTTATCCGCAACACTCAGCTCGGCCTCGATGAACCGGCGGTCAACTTCTTCACCGCGCAGACCTTCATGGTGAAGAAGAGCCTCAATGTCGCGCACACCAAGGACCTGAACGGTGCCACGATCTGCCTGCTGACCGGCACCACGCTGGAGACCAACATCGCTGACTACAACCGCGCAAACAATATCAAGATCAACACGCTGCTGTTCGACAAGTCGGAAGAGGCATTCGCCGCCGCAGATGCCGGCCGCTGCGACGGCTACACCGACGATGGCGGCTCGGTCGCCGCGGCGCGCTCCACCATGAAGAAGCCCGACGACTGGATGTTCCTGCCGGAGACGATTGGCGGGCTGCAGCCGCTCGGTTCGTTCACCCGCCAGGGTGACGAGGCATGGACGCGCCTGGTGAAGTGGGTGCACTACGCCATGGTGGCAGGCGAGGTGTTCGGCGTCAGCAAATCCAACGTCGAGCAGATGAAGGCCGCGATCAAGGATCCAGATGCACGGCGCATGCTTGGTCTGGAGGGCGATTTCGGCAAGCTGCTTGGCGTCGATAACGACTGGGCCTATCGCATCCTCAAGGACATCGGCAACTACGGCGAGAATTACGATGCCACCTTTGGCGACAAGGGTGGCCTTGGCCTGCCGCGCGCACTCAACAACACCTACCAACACGGCGGGATGATGTACACGCCCTCCTGGAAGTGACGTGGTCAGGCGACCGTCCCCACGCGCTCGCGCGGCGCAATGGCTGCTGCTTGCGATCGTGGTGGCGGTCGCCTGGTATCTCGGCTCGCAGGCCGCCGCGAACATCGCGCGGCGGCACGCGACCTTCGGCTTTGTCTTCCTGTTCGAGAACACCAACTTCGACATCCCGTTTCGGCTGATCCCCTGGTCGGTCGGCGATACCTATGGCCGGGCACTGCTGGTCTGTGTGCTCAACACGCTGCTGGTAGCGGCCATGAGCATCGTGGCCGCGACGCTGCTCGGGCTTCTGGTCGGCGTCATGCGGCTATCGGCGAATTGGCTGGTGCGCAACATCGCACTCGGCTTCATCGAGCTGGTGCGCAACACGCCGCAGCTGGTGCAGATCATCTTTTGGTATGTGGCTGTGCTGCAGACGCTGCCGGGACCTCGCCAGAGCATTACCCTGCCGGCGGGCACTCTGCTGAACGTGCGCGGCATCTATTTGCCAAGCTTCGCGCCCGGTGGAGGCGCCGATGTGCTGTGGCCGCTGGCGCTCGCCGTTCTGCTGGCGACGCCGTTCGTCTGGCGCCTGCGCTGGCGCGGCCTGCCGCTGGGTAGCAGATCACTGCTGGTATCCCTGCTTTCTGTGCTGCTGTTCGCTGGCGGTATCGACCACATCGACTACCCCGCGTTGCGTGGCTTCAACATCGCCGGCGGGATCCAGGTGGTTCCAGAACTGGTCGCCCTCTGGGCGGGCCTCACGATCTACGCGGCCGCTTTCATCGCGGAGATCGTGCGTGCGGCGATCCTGTCGGTGCACAAGGGACAGCGCGAAGCAGCCCTCAGCCTGGGGCTGAAGCCGCGGCAGGTGCTGTCGAAGATCATCCTGCCGCAGGCATTGCGCGTCATGATACCGCCGATGACCAGCCAGTATCTCAACATTATCAAGTCCAGCTCGCTGGGAGCCGCGGTGGCATACCCCGAGCTGTTTCAGATCTTCGCCGGAACCGTGCTCCAGCAGACGGCGCGCGAGCTCGAGACAATGTTCCTGCTGATGGCAATCTTCCTGGCGATCAATCTCGCCACCTCGGCACTGATGAACTGGTACAACCACCGCGTCGCCTTGGTGGAACGATGAGTGCCACGGCAGAAGAACGCCTGTCGCTGCGGCGCAATTTCGCGCCTGGTACGCCGGGCGCTCTGGCGATCGAGTGGCTGCGGCGCAATCTGTTCGGCTCGGTGTTCAATACTCTGCTGACGCTGGCGGTGGTGGCGCTGGCCGCGCTGATCCTGCCGCCGCTGTTCCGATGGGGAATCGCGCAGGCCTCGCTGTCCGGCACGAGTCGGGCCGCCTGCACCGGCGATGGCGCCTGCTGGACGTTCATCCGCGTGCGTCTGCCGCTTTTCTTTTATGGCCGCTATCCGTCAAGCGAATATTGGCGTGTCGATCTCGTCGGCGTGTTGCTGGTCGCCTTCTGCGTTCCGGCTCTGCGCGACAACGTTCGGCATCGCTGGCTGTGGCTTCTGCTGCTGCTTGCGTTGTTTCCCGCCCTGGCATCGCTACTGCTCTGGGGCGGTGCGTTCGGCCTGGACTATGTCGACACGACGTTGTGGGGCGGGCTGATGCTCGACGTCATCATCTCGTTCGTCACCGTCGCGGGATCGCTTCCTCTCGGCATTCTGCTGGCCCTGGGTCGCCGCTCGCAGTTGCCGATCGTGCGCGTGCTGTCGGTCGGCTACATCGAACTTTGGCGCGGCGTGCCGCTGCTGACCGTGCTGTTCATGTCGGCGGTGCTGGTGCCGCTGTTCCTGCCACAGGGCGTTTCGGTCGACCGTCTGTTGCGTGCGATGGCAGCGCTGGTGCTGTTCAATGCCGCCTACATGGCCGAGGTTGTGCGTGGCGGCCTGCAGGGTGTCGATTCCCGGCAGGAGGAAGCGGCTTATTCGCTCGGCCTGCGCTGGTGGCACGTGCAGGGCTTCATCGTGCTGCCGCAGGCGCTGCGCATCGTCGTCCCCGGAATCATCAACACCGTCGTCGATCTTTTCAAGGATACCACGCTGGTGACGATCATCGGCCTGTTCGACCTGCTGGGGGCGGTCGAGCAGGCCCTGAAGGACCCAGCGTGGCTCGGTTTCGCCACGGAAGGCTACGTCTTCTCGGCGCTGGTCTTCTTCGTCTGCTGCTATGCCATGTCATCATACGGCCGGAGCATGGAGCGGCGGCTGGCACGTGGGCAGTGACTGCTGCTGAGTCCAGCGGTTACGGCAGCCGTCCGGTGCAAACGAAGTGCGGGTTCTCCCAACCCGGCTTGCCGTAGCGCAGTTCAGCGCCATCGAACGTGCGGACCGTCCCGCCCGCCGCCTCCAGAACCGCCTGTGGCGCACAGGTATCCCACTCCATCGTGCGGCCAAAGCGTGGATACAGATCGGCAACCCCTTCCGCCAGCCGGCAGAACTTCACGCTCGATCCGAAATTGATCACCTTCGATACGCGCTTGTCGCGCAGAAACTCGTCGAGTCGCGTGCTGCTGCCGTGATAGCGACTGGCCAGCACCGTCAGTCCTTCCTCCGGTGGGACCCGCGCGCTGACCTCGGTCTGCATCGAGCCGACGCGCTTCCATGCACCACGCCCCACAATGCCGCCGAACAATTCGCCCGCCGCCGGGATCCCCACCACACCTAACACGGGCCTGCCATCACGCACGAGGCCGATGTTCACGGCAAACTCGTCGTTGCCGGCTGCGAATTCGCGCGTGCCGTCGAGCGGATCGACCAGCCAGTATTCCGCCGTGGGCACGGTAATCCGGCCCGCTGCCACTTCCTCCTCGGCGATCACCGGAATGCCCGGCGCCGCATGACGCAAACCGGCAACGATGATCGCCTCTGCCCGGTGGTCGGCCTCAGTCACCGGGGAGCGGTCCTCCTTGCGAACCACATCGAAGCCGCGCTGGCGGATCGTAAGAATGGCGACGCCGGCATCCAGTGCCAGGGCGGCTGCCAGTGCGATCAGCGCGTCGTCATCCATAAACCGGTCATACCGGTCGTGCGCGGCGCTGGCAACGAATTCCACCCTACGCGATCGACGCCTCGGCTAGTCGTTCCGCGTCAGCCGCTGTATCACGAAGTCCGTGTCCATAACGTCGCCGAAGATCGCATAGAAGGCGACCAAGGAAGCGTTATGCTCCTCCATCGTCATCGCCGCATTTGCGTCGCTGACCATGACCGTCTTGAAGTTGGTCATCATGGCGTCGCGCGCCGACGACTCGCAGCAGACATTGGTTACGGTACCAGTGATAAGAACGGTATCGAAACTCCTCGCCCGCAGCCGGTATGGCAGATCGCACGTCCCTGGCATGAACGCGCTGAAGCGATACTTGCGGACGATCTCGTCCTCCGGCCGTACGTCGAGCTCCGGCCAAAGCGCCTGGCCCTTGGTGCCCTCGCTCATTGCAGCCACCCGCCGGTCACGGTACGCCGGGGTGAGCATGGCGTGCGCGTGGCTCCATTCATACGCACTGCGTTCATCGAACGTGTTCATGACCCAGAACACGCCGCCTCCCGCCGCACGCACCACCGAGGCGAGGCGGTTCACATTCGGCACGATGTCGCGCGCCATCGGGCACACCGCATGCCCGACCGCGTCATCCATGAAGGCATTCTGCAGATCGACCACGATGAGCGCGGTACTCTTCGGATTCAGATCGGCATGCGGATGCGCCACGCCGGACCGCGCAACCACACGCTGTGTGACGGCTTCAGGCGCATCGAACCAGTTCATCCGTGTCATGCGCCGGCCTCCACGCCAAGTGCTGCCAGCTCCTCGATGATGCGACGGCGGCGCGCATCGAGCTCCTCCACCGCCAACCGCTGCAAGCCGCGCAGGAATTCCGCCGAGGCCGAGAACCCCTGGTAATGGGTTGAAGCGGCGCCTTCGCTTGACAGCCGGATCGAGGAGTCACCCGGCAGCTTGATGAACAGCTCGCAGTCCGCCGGGTCGGCGCGTTCGGCGTGAGCGATCAGCTCCTTCATGCCGTTCAGCTCGCCAATCAGGTGATTGACCTTGTCGATATCCTGGATCTTCATGCCACTGCCTCAAAGCCCTGCGGCAGTTTCCAACGTCTCCGCCGGGTTTGGCTAGTAGGCCAGCGCGTGATCCACCACCGGCTCCCAACGGCCGTCATGCACGACCGACAGGAATGCGGCCGTCGCGCCGTGATGGTTGGTCGGGCTGAACGAGTAGGTCCCGCCGAATATGTCGTGGTAATCCTGGATGCTCTCCATTGCCTTCACCAGGCTGTCCACCGTCAGGTCGCGCCCCGACCGCTGCAGAGCCTCGATGACGATCTGCGCCGAGGTGTAGCCCATCTGACCGAGGTAGTTCGCGTCGACGCCGTATCGCGCCTTGTACTTCTGCATGAACGCCTTCACCGCCGGCCGCGGATCGTCAGGATAGGCGTAGAGGGAAGGCGCCATCGAGAAGAAGCCTTCGGCGACATTGCCCGGCGCCTCGGCGACAGCGGTGTCATAGGTGGCCACCTGACCCAGCAGATCGACGTCCCAGCCCAGCTTCTTGGTGGTCGAGATGATGAGCGTGGTGTCGCGCACGATGGTGCCAAGGACGATCACGTCGCACTTTGCCTCGCGCAGCTTGGTGACCGCTGCGCTGAAGTCGGTGTCGGTCGGCTTGTGTGCCGTGGTGGCGACGATCTTCATGCCCATCGCCTCGGCCTGGATGGTCGCGCCCGCGAGCACGTCCTTGCCGAAGTCGGTATCCTGATACATCGCGCAGATCGACTTCCTGCCGCGCTGTTCTATGAAATACTTCACACCCGCACGCATCTCGTCGACGTAGGATGAGTACTGGCTGAACTTGAGCTTGTGGAACGGCTCGTACATGGAACGCGCGGCGGACAGCGGCAGCAGCTTGGGCACGTTCTTCTCGATTGCCATCGGGAAGGTGGCGTTGTTCATCGGCGTGCCGCCGTCCTCGATGGTGAAGAACACGCCATCGTTGTTGATCAGCTTGTTGATCGCCTGCACCGCGCGCGGCACCTGGTACTGGCTGTCCTCGACGATGTAGCGGATCTTCCGGCCGTGGATTCCACCCTTTTCGTTCGCTTCATCGAACGCCAGGCGAACGGCGTTGGCGTTGTTCACGCCTTGTACCGCTGTCACGCCCGAGAGGTCAGTGATGGTGCCGACCAGGATTTCGGTGTCGGTGACGCCACGCTGGGTTTCGGCGAAGGCGGCGGCTGCGAGCAATATAAGTGACGCCGCAGTCAGCAGGCGCGTGGCAACACGTCCCATTGTTGTTCCCCCCGTGAGTGCCGGGGAGGCTAGCGCAGGAGCGACGCGGCCGCCAAGCGAAGGCCAGCAATCAGGCCCCTGGGACCACCAGGAACAGGTCGGTGTCGCCGGTATCCTCACCGTACGAGGTAAGCAGCGCGTGCGCCTGGCCGCGATGGTGCGTCTGGTGATTGAAGAAGTGCACCACGAGCGGGCCCTTCTGTCGCCGCATCTCCATCCCCGCCGAGCCGCTGAACCACACCAGATCATCGGCCAGCCAGGCATCGTCCACGCGATTGGCCCAGGCGATGATATCGGCATCCGCCGTCACGCGGCGCGACTGCAGCGTGGCGAAGTCGTCAACCATACTGGCGCTCTGCTTCTGGCCGACCTCTGGCTTCGGCCAGGCGTCGAAGCGCGACATCCACTGTGTGTCGCCCCACAGCAGGTGGGTGAAGGTGCCGTGGATCGACCGCCAGAATGCCCCACGATCGGCCTTTCGTTCGGCGTCGGTCAGCCGCGCGGCGGCGGCGTAGAGGCGGCGGTTCATTTCGGCGTTGTATTCCGCCATCAGGCGGACATAGGTGGGTGTGATCATGCGAGCGAGATCTCCGTGGCGCTTCGGTTAGGCGGCAAATTCCCGCCGAGCGTCAATCTTGATCGAGCGAGTCAACATGTCGCCAGCCGCGGCGCGAAGACACCGGCAGTTACGGAAAGTTACACTTGACCGAAGGTATTAAATTGAAATGTTTGACTGGCCAGCAGGCAAACGAAAGGCTTTACGCGGTCAAGCCAAAGGAGCACCGGTGGCGAGCATTTGAGCAGTCTCAGCCGGCGAGACATCGTCCAGTTGGCGGAACGCGAGTTCCGGCCCGTTGCTCGAACCGTCGCCAACCGACCCTGGGCATTGCGCCCGAAGCCCTCGATCCAATGGCCATGTTTCGCAATGCTCACCGAGCCCTTTACTGTACTGCCGCCATCGATATCTGTAGAGTGAACGGGTATCCGACGCGGTATAGATGGCGAAGTCCGGAGCTTTGTCGCAAGATGCCGCCAATGGCGGCTGCTCGGTACCAGGGCCGCCGGATCACTTCGCAGTGCCCGCGCGACGCACTCGCTGGCAAAGTTGTGCGTCGAAACAGGATCTCGCGGCGAGGCTAATGGATTCGGACCCGTGACAGACAGCGACCAGGCCTTGCCCACGGTTGGACCTGACGGTGGAATGACCCTGCGGTTCTGGGGCGCGCGGGGAAGCCTGCCCGCACCTGGGCCCTCGACGGCGCGCTATGGCGGCAACACCGTTTGTGTCGAACTGCGTTGTGGCCCGCATCTGCTGATACTCGATGCCGGCAGCGGATTGCGCGAATTCGGCGCCGCGCTGGCCGAGGACGACGTATCCGTGGACGCCGATATCCTGCTCAGCCACACACACCTGGACCATATCTGTGGGTTGCCGTTCTTCGCGGCGATGCACGACCCGAAGGCGCGCATTCGGTTCTGGGGCGGCCATCTGGCGCCGCCGGCCGGCATCGCCGAGGCGCTGCTGACCAGTTGGCGCGCTCCGCTCATGCCCGACATGGATGCGGAATTTCGCGCAGAGATCGCATTCCATGACTTCATTGCGGGACAGTTCCTGCAATTGCGTCCGGACCTTTGCGTCGGAACGACAACCCTGCGTCATCCGGGCAACGCCGTTGGCTACCGGGTCGAGTGGGCCGGAACGAGCGTGTGCTACATCACCGACACCGAGCACCCGCCGGATGGGCTTGATCAGAACCTCCTTCGGTTCGTCGCAGGGGCCGATGTCGTGATCCACGACGCCACCTACACCGATGCGGAATATCAGTCCCGCGTTGGCTGGGGGCATTCGACGTGGCAAGCGGCGGTAAGCCTCGCCGAGGCCGCCGCGATTGGGCGGCTGGTGTTGTGCCACCATGACCCGAGTCACAACGACTCAGCGATGGATGCGATCGCCAGTGCCGTTGCGGAGAGGCGCCCAGGCACACTCGTCGCCAGGGAAGGCATGCGGATCGTCGTCGGTGATATGGGGGCACAATCTCGGGGCGCATCGGCATTGCGTTCGCGTGTCGCAGACTGACCGAGTTTTTACCCGATCCCGCGACCGCCGGCGGGGAGTTTGGACGTCACAGGCAGCAGACTCTGGATTGCCCTTGCTGCAACGCGTGATTAACGGCGGTCATGATAACCCGACCGCTCGTGTCACGATGCTGAACAAGACGTCTGCGACCACACACTGATCGCACCACTCGGTTTCGCGAACATCCCAAACATGCCGGTCCGTTCCCAGCGCTGCCAAATATCGCGCAGGTCTGACTCACAGCGACGTGCGCTGGCACGTCACATTGCGGCCAAACTCATCGCCTTGTTCGTACCAGTCTGGCCGGTGCGGAGGTGAATCCTGTCATACGTGGCAAACTCGGGCACGCTGGCGCGCGCGGATCCATCCGCCGTCACAGCACGCACCGAGAGCAAGCTGGTACAGCTCGAGGCGTTGCGTGGCCTGGCAGCCTTCATCGTTGTTGCCTGGCATTTCCTCTGGGCGTTCGATCCCGCCCGTATCGGCATCGTCGACGGCTTCGATCCATCGTCCGCACTGCTAGGTAGTGTCAGCTTCGCGTCGATTGACGGGCCTGCGGCGGTGACGCTGTTCTTCGTACTGTCGGGTTTCGTGTTGCCGCTGGGCTTCTTCCGCTCCGGTCGCACCGAACTCGTGGTGCGTGCCACCGCCAAACGCTGGTTGCGTCTGGTCTGTCTCGTCATGCTCGCCGTGCTGCTGTCATGGCTGCTGTTCCGCTGTGGCCTCTACCGTCACCGCGAAGCGGCACAGATCAGCCAATCAGCCTGGCTGGACACATTCGGCGGCTCGCACCCGCAGCATACCTTCACGCCGTCGCTGTTCGGCGCCGTCCTGGAAGGCTCACTGTTCGCCTTCTTCCGTGAACCGGACATGTACGATCCGGTGCTGTGGACCATGCATCATGAATTTTTTGGCAGCTTCGTCACATTCTTTCTTGCAGTGACCCTTTGGCGTGCACGACCCGCCGCCGCGGCGTGGCTGCTGGCAACTGCCGCGATCGTGGTGCATTTCACCGATCCGTACCTGTTCGCATTCGTCGCCGGCACTGGCCTCGCATGGCTCATGTCTCGCTGCGAGGTGCATCTGTCGCCGGGCATGGCCCTGGCCTGCATCGCCACTGGCATCTTCCTGTTCGGCTATCTGGAACCACGCGGCACCTATGCCGCGTTCTCGGCGGTACACGATGCGGGCCCGGCCCGGTTCGATCGCATCGCCGTCCATACGGCAAGCGGTGTGATGATCATCATCGGCCTGCTGGGCAACGATCGCTTCGGCCGATCATTGGCAACGGCGCCGTTCCGACTGCTCGGCCGCCTGTCGTTCCCGGTTTACTTATTCCACTTCCCGTTGCTGTGCTCGCTGGCCAGCGGACTGTTCGTCCTGTTACGGCCATCCTTGTCGTTGCATCACACCCTGTTGCTGGTAGCCGCCGTATACGCACCGCTGGTGATCGGCGTCGGTTATCTGTTCGCCTGTGTGGATGAGGCCTGGCTTCGCTGGGTCAACCGGTTCGCCGCCCAACTGACCAGACCGGAACCGAGCTGATGATCACCCGCAGGCGTTGCCGCGCAAAGTGGCCGAAGTCACGGTCCCGTCGGTTACCGTAAATGTCGTTTCGCACTGCAGGTCGATGACCTGTGGCGGAAAGCCCGCGCCATACCAGCCCGTGAAGAACGGGCTGTATGACGGAAACGATGGAACGAGATCCACACGGCGCTCATCATAGGCAAAGTACTTCACACCGGTGGTCTCGTAGGTGCGCGAGGGCACACCCATCTGCTGCACGAGCACTGCTTCCGGTTGGCCCACCAAGCTGTTGACGTAGGCTTGCCGTGCCGCGAACTGATTGACACAGCCTGCCATCAGTCCTGTCAACGCGATCAGAAAGGCGCGGCGCATTCGGGCGCTCTCCGATTGTCCCGTGTGCCAGGATAGATCGGCCGTCGTCAGTTTGACAGGCTGCCCGCCGCGACCAGCACTGGATCGGCGCGGTAGAATCCCGGAAAGATCCGCCGCAGCGCATCGAGCTTTGGCAGGTCATTGACGACGATATATGCATTGCCTGGATGCCGCGTCAGGAAGTCCTGATGATAGGCTTCGGCCGGATAGAACGGACGATCCGGTTCGATCGTGGTGACGATGGCGGCGTCGAACGCGTGCGCCGCGTCAAGCTGGACAATATAGGCCTTGGCGATCTCCGCCTGTTGCGCACTGGTCGGGAAGATCGTTGAACGATATTGGCTGCCCCTGTCGGGACCCTGACGGTTGAGCTCTGTCGGATCGTGCGCCACCGAGAAGTAAATCTGCAGGATGCGTCCGTAGGTGATGCGCTGCGGGTCGAAGCTGAGGCGCACGGTTTCCGCATGACCGGTCCCGCCGGAGCTGACCGTCTCGTACAGCGCAGTGCGCTGTTCCCCACCGGCGTAGCCGGACACCGCACTGGTCACGCCGTTGACGTGCTGGAACACCCCCTGCACACCCCAGAAGCACCCGCCCGCCAGGACGGCCACCTCGGCCGTCGCACCCTCGGCCGGTTCATCCACGACGGGAGCGGGAATTGCATGCGCTTGCTCGGCATGTGCTCGCGCGATCGACACGAGGCCGATCAGCAACAGCGTGGCAATGCGCGCGAACATCCTGGTCATTGGTCGCCTATCTGCTGGTACACACACGGTGAAGCGCGAGCAGATGTTTGCGTGCTGCCAGCGCTGTATCGATCTCTATAGCACGATAGCGCTCGATGATCGTCTTGCCCGCCTGCGTAAGGGTCGCGCCGCCACCACCGCTACCTCCGGGCGCCGTCTCCACCACCGGCGTGCCCAGGCTGCGGTTGAGGTCCTCCACCAGTTCCCAAGTCCGCCGGTACGACATATGCAACGCACGCCCGGCTGCGGAGATCGAACCTGAGCGGGCGATTTCCTCCAATACCGCGACCTTTCCGGGGCCAATGCGCGCTCCGGAGGCAAAATCGAGTCGGATGCTCAGCCGATCGTTGAGACTGGGTGCTCGTTTCTCCATCTCCGGATACCCTAGGCGCGCCCGCTGCCGTTGGCGCAGCGTGACGCGCCGCCGGGTCGATGACAAGCAGGTCGGAGCGTTGCATTGGCGGCGGCTTGCCGCTGTCGGGCGGCGAACGCCAACATGTCGCGATCGGCCGCGCGTTGCTGGCGCAACCGAATCAGCTGCTGATGGACGAATCACTGGCCAGCCTGGATGCACCGCGCAAAGCTGGGATTATGCCGTATCTCACGCGTCTGAAGAATACGCTGAAGCTCCCCGATCGCGGCGCCCCACTGTCGCGCGTCACGTCGGATGCGATCGTGCGATGGGCCTGGCACCAGGCGCGCCGGTGCTGACGCTGATCAAGTCAACCTCGATAGAGGTCCTGCGAGGCTAGTGGCCGCCCTGCTTTGCAAGCTGTGCCGACAGCCGGCCATAGACGCGTCTTGCGTTGCCCTCATACAGCCTCGCCTTGTCACCGGGCGACAGCGGCAGCTCTTCGATGTAGCGCTTGGTGTCGTCGTAGTGATGCCCGGTCTCCGGATCGATCCCACGCACCGCGCCGATCATCTCCGAGGCGAACAGGATGTTGTCCAGCGGGATCACCTTGGCCAGCAGCTCCTGGCCCGGCAGGTGATAGACGCAGGTATCGAAGAACACATTGTTCAGCAGATGCTCGGTCAGCGGCGGCAGCTTCATGTCCTGTGCGATGCCTCGGAACCGCCCCCAGTGGTACGGCACCGCACCGCCGCCATGCGGGATGATGAACTTCAGCGTGGGGAAGTTTTTGAACAGGTCCGAGGTCAGGCACTGCATGAACGCTGCGGTGTCGCCGTTCAGGTAGTGCGACCCTGTGGTATGGAACGCCGGATTGCACGCCGCGCTGACGTGGATCATCGCCGGGACGTCGAGCTCCACCAGCTTCTCGTACAGCGGATACCAGTAGCGATCGCCGAGAGGCGGGTCCTGCCAGAACCCGCCTGACGGATCGGGATTGAGGTTGCAGCCGACGAAGCCGTATTGCAGCACGCAACGTTCCAGTTCGGCGATGCAGTTGCGCGGCGACACGCCAGCGGTCTGCGGCAGCATGCAGACACCAACGAAATTCCGCGGAAACTGCGTGCAGACGCGGTGGATCAGCTCGTTGCAGGCAGTCGCCCACGCCTCGGAGGTTGTCGCGTCGCCCAGGTGGTGTCCCATGCCGGCGGCACGCGGCGAGAAGATCGTGAGGTCGGTGCCGCGCTCCTGCTGCAACTTGAGCTGGCCGTTCACGATGCTGGCATGGATCTCATCGTCGCTGATCGCGGGGCGTGGCGGCGCGGCCCTGCCCTCCTTGTGAGCGGCGATCTGCTCGGTCCGCCAAGCCTCGTGCTGGCGCGGCGACGTGGTGTAATGGCCATGACAGTCAATAATCATGGTTCCTCCCGGGGGTCAGCCCACTGACTGTAGATGACCCGCGGGGCACTGCGAAGCCGGCCGGTTTTTTGCACGGCGCTGTCGGCAACGGGCAAACTCGAACGTCCTGTGGAACACGAGAGGACGAACCGCATGCTCTACACCATCCTCTGTTACAACGACGAGGACGTCGTCTGGTCCTGGAGCAAAGAGGAAGACGCCGCCGTCATGGCGCGGCTTGGCGTCGTGCAGGACCGGCTGACCAAGGCGGGCAAGCTGGGGCCGGCGCTGCGCCTGTTGCCCACCACCTCGGCCACGACGCTGCGGAAGACGCAGGACCCGCCGCTGGTGATCGACGGCCCGTTCGCCGAGACGAAGGAGCAGCTGCTGGGCTTCTACGTAATCGATGTCGCCAACCTGGACGCGGCGCTGGATGTCGCGCGTGAACTGGCCGCGGCCAACCCTGGCGGCGCCTATGAGATCCGCCCCGTCGCGTTGTACGTCGCCGACAGTCGAAGCGGATGACCGACGTCACATGGATCAATGGGGCGCTGACCGCGGCGCGTCCCCAGGCGATCGGCGCGCTGCTGCGCTACTTCCGCGATCTCGACGTCGCCGAGGAGGCGTTCCAGGAAGCGTGCCTGCGGGCGCTGCAGAA
>Ga0070713_100001397_pt1 | contig 15468 bp, 18 predicted proteins | sample LARL82metaG_FD_65465 | JGI IMG/M metagenome (GOLD analysis project Ga0070713, IMG submission 65465) | Corn, switchgrass and miscanthus rhizosphere microbial communities from Kellogg Biological Station, Michigan, USA - LAR L8-2 metaG | ecosystem: Host-associated > Plants > Roots > Rhizosphere ...
CGTTAGAGACTGTGACAGCGACAGCTGCGCCGTTAACGCGCCACCACTTCGACTTCGCCGTCGACGCCGTTGACGACGTTGAAGGCGCGCTCGAACACCTTGCCTTCGTTCTTGGCGATGGCGCGATATTCGCCTTCAGAGAGCACAATGCGCGGGAATGCACCGATCGATTCCTTGATCACGTCGCCGCCCGGCGTGATCACGGACCACGCGGTGTTCGCCAACGCTTCGCCACCGCGGTTGCTCACCAGCTTCAGCGTGATCACTGCGGCGCGATGGGTGATGATCACGTCGGTCAGCTTGCCGGCCTGGACGCGAATATCCGAACGCACCACGGAATTGGCATCGCCGTAGTTGGAAATGATGTAGTAGGTCCCTTCCGGCACCATCACGACGTCGCCTGCGGCGACGTTCGGCACCAAGGGGGCGCGCTCGCCTATTTCAAACTGGCTGCCCTTGTAGATCGAGAACGAAATCTGGTTTTGCGGAATCTTCGAGGCGCCGACCCGGCCTTCTATCCGCAAGCCCCCCGCCGGAAGGACGAAGGATTCCCTGACGGTTTCCGCCTTTAGCGTCACGGGCTTCACCGCGCTGACCAGTCCGAGCGCGACATGGATCACATAGTTGCCAGGCGCGAGCACGATGTTGGGCGTGGCGCCGCGATCTTCACGAATCAGTTTGAAATTGCCGGTATCGTCCGGCCGGTCTGAAAAAACCCGCCACACCAGGCCGCCGGTGATCGCAGGCTGGTCCTTGCCGAAACGCGCGGTCAGGGCCAGCACCGCCTGGTTTGGCGCGACCGCGGCGGCAGGCGGAGCGGACGGCGGTACGGCAGCGACGGGCGGCGGCGGCTGTGTCAGCGTGGGAGGCAGATTGGGAATCGATGCCGGGCCCGAGGGCGGAGCCAGATTCATCGCTGGTCCCGCAGGCGGCTCCGGGACCGATGCGGGCGGAATCGGCGGCGGGCGGTCGCTGAATAATTGGGCGGAAACGGAGGCAGGAATTGCATAAAAAAGCAGGCCGGCAAGCGCGAACGCCAAGCGCGGGCCGCCCCGCGCGGCTCCCCCGATACCCTGCCTGCCCGTGGTCATGACGCATGCTTTTCACCGAAAACGCGGCAAATTCAAGCCTTCAAATGCACGCCTGTGGGCAGAGGAACTGGCGACAAAGCCGGATGTTACCCTGCGGCAAGCCGCCTTACCGTCACTTTCCTCCTTGTCAATCGCGGCATAAACCATGCTTGTGGTGATTTCTGGCGGGACGCGGCCTCGGGCTATAGCCTCGCTTGCTCTTATGGAGATTACCTTACGTGCTCGATAATTTAAGGTGGGGTCCAAAGAACGGCTCCGAAGACCGCGACAAGGTAGGTTTGGGCAGCATCCGGCGGCCGGTCATCGGGCTCGCGCTCGGCGGCGGGGCAGCCCGCGGCTTCGCCCATATCGGGATCGTCAAGACATTGATCGCTCACGGCATCGTGCCCAATGTCGTGGTCGGCACCTCGATCGGCGCGGTGGTTGGCGGCGCCTATGCGGCCGGGCACCTCGATACGTTGGAAGAATGGGCGCGCGGCCTGCAGCCGCGCAGTGTGCTGGGTTACCTCGACATACGCCTCAACGGTTCGGGCCTGATCGGCGGCGAAAAGCTTGCCACGCAATTGGAAGCCGCGATCGGACCGACCCTGATCGAGGATCTGCCGCTGAAATTCGCGACCGTCGCGACCGAGGTCCGCACCGGCCACGAAATCTGGCTGACGCATGGACGCATGGTCGAGGCGATGCGCGCCTCCTACGCGCTGCCTGGAATTTTTGCGCCGGTGCTGGTCGGCGACCGCTGGCTCGTCGACGGCGCACTGGTCAATCCGGTGCCTGTGTCGGCGGCGCGCGCGCTCGGTGCCGAAATCGTGATCGCCGCCAATCTCTCAAGCGACATCTTCACGCATTCCACCACGATCTATTCCCACGGCGCATCGGCTGTGCCGCAGCCAATCCCGGTGGAACCGGCGCCTCCGAGGCGCGGTCTCGGCAAATTTTTCTCTCCGGAGCGCGCCGTCAAGCGCGAGTTCTTCGGCGGCGGCGGAAGGCCGGGCATCTCCTCGGTCATGGTGGATGCCTTCAACATCATGCAGGACCGCATCACCCGCGCGCGCCTGGCCGGCGATCCGCCCGACCTTTTGATCTCGCCGAGGGTCGGCCAGATCGGCTGGTTCGACTTCCACCGCGCCGATGACCTGATCGCGCACGGCGCGCGCGCCGCCGAGCGTGCCATCGTCTCCATCCAGGAAGCTATCCACGTCCTGGCGCCGCCGAGCGAGTAAGGCCGACCACACGGTCCTCTTCAATTGCGGGAAGATGCCGGAATGTTTTGAGCGCGGCTTGCAGCGCGCTCTCGCTCGACGCGCTCCGTTGCGTCACGTGCCATGGCGACCGCGCCCAGCACTTCGCTTTCCGCATGGTCTTTGACAATCGCAAACGTCATCTCGATATAAAGTTTGCGGCCGCTTTGGTGCTGAGCGCGGGTCAGCGTGGGCCGGCCCTGAAGTTTTAGAGTTCCCCCCGTCATTGCCGCTTCGAATCCGGTCCAGTGCGCGGCCCGCAAATGCTGTGGAATGATCAGATCGATGCTTTGGCCGAGCGCCTCCTCCGCAGGATAGCCGAACAATGCGGTAGAGGCGCGATTCCAGCGTATGATCGTCCCGGAGCGGTCTGTACAAATGACCGCGTCAGCGACCTGATTTAGAATGAGGTCAGCCAATTCGAACCGATCGTCCATGGGGCATCCCCTTCGGATCTGGAAATCGCGGCTTACGGTGACAGAAGTCGCAATCGGCCAGGGGAATGTCTGGTCTATTGACGATGGCCGACGTCATCGCGGAAGCGACCAGGGTTCCTTGGCTCATTTGGAAGACGCCGGCCGGGCGCGCAAGGACGTTCTCTTCACGCCCGAAAAGCGGAAGCCCTTCGTTTAAATTCCATCACTCGCAAAAGTGCCTGCCGCAGCGGAACGTCAATGCGGGACTCAAGGGACCAGTGGCGGCAACGCCTCAGGCCGTCTTGATGTAGTCGCGCAGCGCTTCCTGCTCGCTCTCATATTCCCGGACCCGCCATTTGACGATGTCGCCGATGGAAATCAGGCCGACCACACGGTCCTCTTCAAGCACCGGCAGATGCCGGAATTTTCCAAGCGTCATCATCTCCATGATGGCTGCGACGGTGTCGGACTGTTTGCAACTGACGACCTTGCGTGTCATCACCGCGCTCACGGGCTCGTCGAGCACGGCAGCCCCGCGTTCACCGAGCACGCGCACGATATCGCGCTCCGACAGGATGCCTTCGATGCGGCCGTTACTCATCACCAGCACGGCGCCGATCTTCCGTTCTCCGAGGATTTTGACGGCAGCGGAGAGCTTCGCGTCGGGCTCCACGCTCTGAACATTGTGACCCTTGGTATCGAGAATTGCACGTACCGTCATTGTCGTCTCCCTGAAGCCGAACGCGCCCTTTTCAGCCGGGCGCGGTCTTTATTCACATCGAGTCTCAAATAACAGTTTTGCGCCGATTTCGTTCTGGGGCGCATCCCACGGGTTACGGCCTAAACCCGCCCCCGGTTTTCGCCGTGCCGCCACGTTCACGAGATGATGGATGAAATCGTGCCGTCTCGCAAGCGAGGATCACCGGATTGGAATCGGACCGCTAGGGCTCCGATTCCGAAGTTCGCAAATATTCGCGGCGACCTCTAATGCGAACTTCGGAATCAAAGGAGCACTATCAAGATAATGTTTCCAGTGCGGTTTTTGAATTTGAAGCTCCTATGATGAGATTGCAGCAACACTGACAGGAACTTCAAATTCACCGCACTAGTGATCATGAGACGACGCATCTGCAGCATGAGACGCCGCGCGTGGAATCGGATCGAACAGCGAAAACAGCAGCAGGCCGGCGAGAAATCCGCCAATATGCGCCTGCCAGGCGACAGTGGCGCCGTCGGCGCCGATCGCGATCGATCCAAGGCCGAAAATGATATTGATGCCGAACCAGATTCCTAGAAAACCGAGCACGCGTCCGTCCCGCAAGGCGCGCGTGAGCGGCAGCGCCGGCACTTGGGCTGCGGCTTCCGCGCTACCGCGATTGAAAGACAAAAAACTGCCACGCACGAAGGCAAAGCGAATAGCGGCCGCCATGGTACCGGAAACCGAGGCTGAGGCGCCGATCATCGGCGCCACCGCATGTTCATGGGTAACAAGATGCGCCAGTGCGCCGGCGGCGGCCGTCACTGCCATGAAGACGAAGAAGCGGACCGCGCCGAAGCGTCGTGCCAGCGCGCTGCCGAACGGCAACAACCACAACACATTGAAGACAATATGGCTGAGATTGGCGTGCAACAGCGAATAGGTCACGAAAGTCCAGACCTTGGCGCCCTCGCCGCCGGGAAAGTCGATGGCCAGCAAGGTGGAATCGTAGCGCCGCGGTATGAAGCCGAAGACGTCGATGGTCCAGTTTTCGAGATCCGGCGGCAACAGCACGCGCAGGTGGATGACCGCTAGCAAGAGGACATAGGCGGTCAAGGCCGGCGGCAGCGTGAAAATCGGCTCGCGCGGGGGGACCGGCGGCAAATCCGGCGGGTTTTCGGGCGGGGATTCCAAGGGTTTAGGACCTCAAGGATGGGCTCACGCGAGCGATGGCGCCCAATTAGAGCGTTTTGACCCAAAGGGGAAGCCGCAGTTCGCGGCAAACGCGGCACCGTCCGGCATGGAGGCGGCAGTTCACTCGTAGCCTACCGACCGGCAGAAACCTCGCCCGCGCGGAAATAGACATCGGTCTTCATGCCCGGGGCGAGTTCTGCCGACCCGCCCAATTCGATCAAGACCCGAACCACCTCCACATTGGCCTGATCGCGCGATCCCGGCGGCTCAAGCCGCCCGGGTTCAACCAGCGGTGCGATCGAAGAGACCGTGCCTTCGAATTCGCGGCCGGGAAAGGCGGCGGCCCGCACGACAACCGCCTGCCTGACCTTGACTGACGCGATGTCGCGCTCGTCGAGCTCGGCGCGCACGCAGAGCGAAGAGAGGTCGGCGAGCTGCACCGGCGGCTGCGGCGAATTCGGCGACACCCCTTCGCCGAGGCGCACGTTGACCTCGAGCACGGTGCCGTCGATCGGCGCCCGCAGTATCATCTTGTCGAGCGCCGAACGTGCCGCGTCGTATTCCGATCGGGCGACGGTGAGCTGGCCCTCCAGCGCCGTCGGCAGAGGGCTGTCGTCCTCGATGGCACGAAGCTGCCCCTGCCGGGTTGAGAGTTCGTTTTGCGCGCGTATCAGGGCAAGTCGCGCAGCGACCAGGTCGGTGTTCGACCCGCCGGAGCCACGGAATTTCGTGGCAGCACGGTCAACCTGGGATCGCGCTTTTTCGAGCGCCCGTGCGGCATCGGCCACGGCGTCCTCGGCGTTGCGTCGCGTCTTCGCGCTGCCCGTCGCCGACTTCTCATCGCGCGCGCGCTCGCGCATGGAGACCTGGGCCTCCGCCGCGGCCAGCCGCGCCTTCAGCTCGTCGTCGGCAAGATGGATCAGTGCTTCGCCGGCAAACACCTTGTCGTTGACCTTCACCAGCACATTGTCGACGATGCCCGTCACGCCGGCTGCGACCTTGATCTGGCCGGAACAGGGTTCGACGCGGCCCGGGGCCACCGCCTGCCAACTCTTTTCCCTGACCTCACCGGCCGGTGTGCTCCAGAATGCCGGCGTGATGGCCGGCGTTCCCGAACGCATCAGGAAGATCCCGGCGAAGGCGCTCAGGACCACGACGGCAACCACCGCTGTCCGGCGCCTTGGTCCAGTCAGTCGTTTTCCCTGTCTGCCGGGATTCATTGGACTTTCGCCTCGCCCCTCTCCTCGCCCGTGATCCGTCCGTCCTCGATGTGAACGATCCGATCCGCAAATGGCAAGAGCCGCGGATCATGCGTCACAATCAACACCGCGCGCCCCTGCTCCCTGACAATTTCGGCGAGTATCTTCATGATCGCCCGGCCGTTCTCGCCATCGAGCGCAGCCGTGGGCTCGTCTGCCAGGATGACGGAAGGATTTCCGACAATCGCGCGGGCAATCGCCACGCGCTGCTGCTCGCCGCCGCTGAGTTCGCGCGGTAATGCTCTGGTCTTGTCGGCAAGACCGACCTTCCTCAATGCTTCGCGCGACCTGAGCTTTGCAGCCCTCGAAGGCTCGCCCCGCACATCGAGCGCCAGGCGAACGTTGTCGGCGGCCGACAATGTCGGGAACAGATGAAAAGACTGGAAAACGAAGCCCACATGCTCCCGCCGCAGAAGAGCCAGTTCTTCAGGCCCCGCTCCGTCGGTGGGATTTCCGCGGACGCGAACCGAACCCTCGTTCGGCGTCAATATGCATCCGAGAATGGATAGCAGCGTCGTCTTGCCGCTTCCCGAAGGGCCCATGAGCAGCGTGAGTTCGCCGCCCCGGAGCGCCAGGCTTACGCCCTTGAGCGCCGCCACCTTGGCCGCGCCGCTGCCGAGGTCCTTCACCACGTTCATCGCTTCGATCAATGGTTCGGTCATCGCGTAAATACCATCGCAGGGTCGATGCGGGTGACCTGAACGATCGCCGCTATCGATGAGCCAACGCACATCACCACCGTAAGCAGAAACAGGCCGACGAGCAGTGCAGGCGTGATGAGGATCGGCAATGCCGTCCCCTCGGTGAGCTGCACGATGCCATAGCCCGCGAGCGCGGCGATGGAAAATCCGATCACGGCACTGAGCAGCGCCTGGAAAACGATCACGTTGTAGATATAACGCCGCGAAGAGCCCAGCGCCCGCAAGGTGGCGAACTCGTTCAAGTGCTCTTTCGTGCTCGAATAGAGCGTCTGGGCGACGATCACGGTACCGACGATCACGCCGAGCAATGCGCCGGCGAAAAGCGCGGCGCCCGCGCCGGTGCCGAACAGCCAGAACTTGCGGCTGCGCTCGCGAAATTCGGCAGGCGTCAGGACTTCGACATCGGCAATATTGGAGGCGAGTTGCCGGCGAACCTGGTCGGGGTCGGCTTCGTGGGCCAGCCGAACCAGAAGATAAGAAGCCTTGCCCCTGGGCACCCCGGTATAGGCGCGCGCCCGTTCGACGTCGAGAAACACGAACGGCGTCGTGGTGAATGAGCGGATGCCGTTGGTGACCGCCGCCACGCGAACCGGCTGTTCGCGGATTTCGGCCGTTGAGCCGATCCCCGAGACGCCAAGGCGCTCGAAATAGGTCTTGTCGACCGCAACCGCTTTCGGTGTGGAAAGTGACTCGAGCTGACCCTCGACCAGATCCCACGGCTCCAGGCCGCCGGATCGCAGATCCGCACCGATCACGAAAACCGGTGTCATCTCTCCGCCAGCCATGCGCCAATCCGCAAATCCGATCACCACCGGAATGGCTTCCGCCACGCCGTTGACCGACAGCGCGCGATAGCGGTCGCGCAGGTTCAACAGCGACGGATCCTCGAAACACTTGGTCCCCCTGGGCATTACCCAGAGATCGGCGGACGCATGATCGATCATCGTCGTCACCATGCGTCCGAAGCCGAGATAAAGTCCCATCTGGATCGTGACCAGAACAATTGAAAAAACGATCCCGATCACGGTTGCGATGAAACGCAGCCGGTCATGAAAAAGGTTTCGAGATGCGACGGTGAAGGCCAGCGACATACTTTTCGGATTCGATTCCTTTCCGTCCAAACGTCAAGTCAGTCTTCACGCGCCAGGCACGCCACCTATCGTCGCATTCAGCCGCAAGACCGGCAGCGTGCGTCCCAGGGCGGCGGCAACGGTCCAGCTCGAGATCAAGGTCGCGCCGAAGACGACTGATGCCTTGACTATCGCAAACAGGCCGACGCCGAGCAGCGCATATTGCAGCCAGACGGCAAACACATAATGGATCAGATACATCCGATACGCATTGGCCGACAGGCTTTCAAAGGCCCGCCGGCGCCAATGAGCAAAACGCAGGCAGATCGCAAGCGAGCCCAGGCAGGCAGCCGCGCTGGCAATGACAAAGCCGAGCGCGGCCGGAAGTTTCAAGATCACGGGAGCGCTGCTCCAATCGGCCATCGTCACCGAGGTCGCCGCCGCCCACAGAACGAAGCCGGCAAAGGCCGCCGCAAGCCATGCCCTCCAGCGCCGCGCCAGAACGCCATCGCAGTCGAGCAGGCCGCGGTCGAGGCCGTAAGTTCCTACCGTTACACCGGCGAGGAAATAGACGAGATAGTGCAACGGCCGGCTGGGTTGAAATCCGATGGGCCCGACGTTCACCCAGGCGAAGGGCGAATAGGCCAGCACCAGCGGCACGTAGGCCAGTGCCGAACTCGCCGCAAGAACGATGAAGAACCGCACCGGATTGCCGCCGGCAAAATCCGCCAAGCAGACAACACGCTGATCCCATCCGGGAAAGAACCGATACGCCGCGACCGCGACAATATTGAATAGCAACAGCTCGCCCAGAAACCACTGCGGTCCGCATGGCCAGAAAGGCAGCGCAAGCAGGTGTTGCAAATAGGCTTCAACGTCGGGGTCGGCGGCGGTAGTGCGATAGGCGGCATAATAGGCGAGCGGCGCAAGAAAGATGACGGCCAGCACATATGGCAGGCCGATCCGAAGCATGCGGTCGGACAAAAATCTCCGGCTTCCCTTGCGCGCAAGGCTCGTCGGCACGAACAGGCCGGAAAGGAAGAACATCAGGGTCATCAGACTGACGTCCTGCCAGGCGCAGAACAGGTCGAAGCCGAACCATCGCTCGCTGTCAATGATCGGGAAGGCCAGCCAAAGATAGGGCGCCGCGTCGAACGGATAGGGGTTGGGCGGCAGCGAAGCGAGGTAGGGAAGGAGCGAATGGAACACCAGCACGATCAGAATGACAAAGGCCCGAAGATTGACCAGGGCGATGCTCGATCTGCTCATGTTCGTGCGGCCTCACGCCAACCCGCAAGATGCGCACGAGAGGGTGCCCCCCGTCCCGCGATACGATTCCTCTCAATGTTTGGTTCGCATTTCGCCTTTAAAGTGACGGTTCGGTGGCTCAGCTTGGCTGAAAGCGCTCCGCCGTAAGGCAGAAGCGGCAGGAAAACAAACGATTGCGGGCATAGGTTCCAGGCTGCGGAGCGACTTGTGGTCGCTGCGGTTTGTGTTGCAGTGCCGAGCTCGCGCCGTCGGGGATCGATTTCCCGCCTCGGATTTGATCCAGCGCAACGACCCCGAACCTTTCGCGGTGTTTGCTGTCGGTCGTCGCTCATTCCGTGGACCGTTCCCATGATCATCGAACTGTTGTCACGAGAGCACCGCAATATCGAGAAATTGCTTGCCGCCCTTGAGCGCGAGCTGGAGATCTTCGATCGCGGCGGGCGTCCCGACTACGAGGTCATTCGCGCGATCGTCAGCTATTTCGAAGTCTACCCCGAGGTGTACCATCATCCTCAAGAAGACCAGGTCTTTGCCAGGCTTAGAACTCGCGATCCCGCCGCCGCCACAAGGGTCGGCGATCTGGCGCGTGAGCACCAAAAGGGAGCCGATCGCTTGCGTCAGGTCTCGCACGCAGTCGACCGGATTCTCATGAATGGGGAAATCCTGCGGGAAACGGTGCATGCCATCATCCGGGATTTCATCGAATCCGAGCGACGTCATATGATGATGGAAGACCGGCACTTCTTTCCCGCCGCGCTCAAGGCGCTGGAGCCGGAAGACTGGAGGGAGATCGCTTCAACCTTGACCGCTCGCAAGGACCCGCTCTTCAGCGATATCGTCGAAGCGAGGTTTGACACATTAAGAGCGCATATCCTGCAGCTCGAGGAAGAGGCCGAAGCCGAACGAAAATAGTCGTGTTCTCGAGTCTGGGGCCGAAACCTACCCAACGGCAGCGAAGATCTCTTAAAAGCCAGTCCTAACGTTTGGGATTGGTTCCCCCGTTGCCGCCATCCTTTGATCCCTTGACGGCGTGGTTTCGCGCAGCCGGCATGTCGACAACGAGGGCATCGAACTCCGTTTCCAGCTGGGCATCGATGACCGGCCGATCCGGCAATTTTTCCGATGGCTCATACCACGGCTGTCGCTCGGCAATTCCCCTCTCAAGCGCGTGCGCAATCAATTTGCCGATCTCATCGCCTTGCAGTGGCACGAGCTTCTTGTCGGAATCATATTTGTAGAGCTGGGGGCAGAAGAACACCGCGTGAATTCGCGGGTCATATCCTTCGACATCGAGGTAATGCTCCGCGTGGAGGAGGCTATTGTATTTTTTGACGACCTTTCGATCCAGCGTCGATCGGGCGACGCGAAGTCTCTCCGGCGACGGACCGATGATGGTTCCGGCTTCGAGCAGGATAAGCCAGTCCTTGCTTCTGACATTGTCGGGATGAACCCGGACCAGGTGAGATGGCGCTTTTCTTCGAAAGAGGCCCATGGCGGTCCTGTTCGGCGTTGCCGTCGTTCAGCGAAAGTTAAAGTAACAATCCAGGTAACGAGGTCAATCGGTTCAGTGCCGGCTATTTTTGGCGTTCAAGCAGAACTGCGGCGATTGGGAAAATGAAACGGGAGGCTGGTAGCCCTCCCCTTGTTGCTTCGAGGGTGAGCAGCACAAACCCGCGCCTTTGGCCCAGGGTCAACCCACCCATCTGGAGAGTGGCCAAAAAACACCAGGAGTCAGAATTCCGCTCCGTGTCAAAATCCCGACCGCATTTAGGCCTCAGTATCCCGGTTCCATCAGTTTCCAAATTGGGCGGGGCGAAGCGTATGCGTTTGTTATTCAAGCATTCTGACGATTTCAGATCCAATTGCTTGCTGGTTCTGGACGAGGATACGGGCAAAGAGGTCGGAACCATTCGATTAGGTGGGGCCGGGGCGGATTCTTCCGGCGGCATCGACATATGGTTGTTCGATGGTAAGTATCAGACCCGCGTGAAACGTTACGATACCGCGGTTGGATTTGTGTTGGGCGTTGAATCGGTCCTCAATCACCTTGAGGACCTACAGTTTCAGTTTGCTTCGCAAGCGGCTTAGACGCTGTCTGAAAGAAGGGCCGCCTCAATTGGCGGCCTTTTCTCTCCCGTGCCAGGGTAAGCCCACGCATCAGACAATGAGAGATAAGGCGGAGGCAGCCAACGGCGAGTTCTTCCTGAACAAGCCGCACAGCTTGGCGGGCGGCGCGACAGGCGACATTCCTTGACCAAGAGCTTCACGCATCGGTCTGCGCCGGGCGCACACACGCAAAAGCCGCCAAGGTTTCCCTCGGCGGCCTGTGCCGTTGCGTTGCGTTTGCCTAGAGGTATGCCGCGCCGAGCGGTGCTCGAAGCGAAGCCCTGGCCTGCTAGCCACCGGGCGCACAGCCTTCATCAAATGAGGCTGTCGATGCGTTGCCGGCGTGTCGGGGCCAACGTTTCCCCGATGCGAGCCATGCTGTCACTGGCGCTGATGCTGATCAAGCCAGCACTGCTGTCCTAGCCGCCAAGTACCGCGGCTTAACGCAACAAATCAGCAAGCTTAATCGGCTGTACCGCGGGCCTTATCGCAACAAAGCCATCGCCGTTAAACCTAATCAGCAAGCTTAATCAGCGGGTTTTCTTGCGCCGCACGGTTGCCGCGCTATCGTCATCCCGCCGGTCACTGAAATTGGAGGTGATCCATGAGCGATAAAACAAGGAAGGACCTCGCATTCAAACAGCGAGAGCCGGGAAGGACTTTTCAGCGCGCCAGTAAACAAAAGGCAGCAACGGAATACGAGGTAGCGCAGGAAGCCTTCTGGAAAAATTATGAACGATTGAAGGCCGAGCGGCTGGCGAGGGAAGCTGCGAAGTCGAAAGAAAAATGATGGCGAAACCTTCCACACCGACCAAGGCTGAGCTGCATGAGATGCTGGCCGAGGCGGTCCGCAACACGCAACCCCAGCCGCCAGCCGAGCCGGTCCGTAACACGCAACCCGGCAAGACGCGATCCGCGCCGAAGCGCACAGCCAAGATCAAGAGCGTGCGCCGCAAGCCGCGGCCTCGATAAAGCCCGCCGGGCGGCACCTGAGCGAGAACGGCGCAGCGATTACCAACACGGTCGCTTTTTGAGCAGAAGCGGACATCAATTGGCAGGCAGGATCGGCCAGTCCGGTCGCGAATGAGACCCTAAGTGGATTTCTCCGCTGATGTGTATCTCGAGTTGTACAATTCTCGTGAGTCCGGTGGCTGGGCTCAGCTGCTTGCACGCGCGCCCTTCGGCTCGATCCACACCCAGCCAATGAAGCCGGCAAGTGCGGCACAACTCGCGGCCACCAGCAGTATAGCGCGCAACGCGTGCTCGAATGCGAGCGTCGCCTCCTCGTCAACGCCGGGCTGACCGGACATCACGGCGTTCAGGGCCTCGCTGGCTTGGGTAGGCGTCGTTCCCGGAAGATGAGATAAAAAGCTTGCAAAGAGCACCGTACCGAGCACGGCAACCGCAAGCAGGCCAGCTACCCGAGCGACCGCACTGTTGACGCCCGAAGCAACGCCCGTATGGGCTTTGCCGGCGGACCCCATTACAGTTGACGTCAGCGGCGCGACCGTAGTCGCCATCCCGACGCCCAGCAGAAACATCGCCGGAAACACACCGACCCAGTAAGGCCGGCTGAGATCGACAAAAGCAAGCATCGTCAATCCGCAGGCCGCGACGATGGGTCCGGCAGTGAGTAATAGTTGCGGCCCCAAACGGTCGGCGACGCTGCCGGCCCATGACGCTCCGAACCCCATTGTCAGCGCGAGAGGCAGCAACGCCGCGCCGGCCTGTGTCGCGGAGTAGCCTCCGAGGCGGATCAGACTGAACGGCACGTAGTAGAGCGCACCTCCAACGGCAAAGTAAAGGAACAGCGTCAGGGCATTCGATGCCGAAAAATTGCGAGATCGATAGAGCGACAGCGGCATCATCGCTCGTTGATGGAGACTTGCTTCGATCACGACGAACGACGCAAGGAGAGCGGTTCCCGCGCCTAAGGAAGCCAGCACTGCTTTGTTGTGAAATCCCGACGCTGGAATCGCGTTCAGACCCCACGTAATCGCAGCAAAACCAAGCGCGAACGAAGCGGCGCCGCTCCAGTCGATTTGACTCGCGCGGGGATCGCTGCTCTCGCAGCCGAAGCGAATCGCAAGTCCTGCCGCGGCAATGGCAAGCGGCACATTGAGGAGGAAGATCGCCCGCCACGAGACCTGATCGACCAACCAGCCGCCCAGCAATGGACCTGCCGCCATCATAAGTGCACCTGCGCCCGCCCAGATCCCGATTGCATGATTCCGCTCGTGCTCGTCGAAAGCCGCCCCCAGCATTGCCAGACTGGCCGGCATCAAAAGGGCAGCGCCCAAACCTTGCGCCGCGCGGCTGACGACAAGCACTGTGATGTTCGGCGAGAACGCGCAGGCGATGGACGCAGTGGTGAAAACCGCAACGCCCACAACAAAAGTCGCGCGTCGGCCATAAAGGTCGGCAGCCGAGCCGCCGATCAGTACGAAAGCACTGAGCAGCAGCAGGTAGGCCGTGACGATCCACTGTGTCGTTGCCGAATCTGCGTGTAGCGCCTGTTGGATCGCCGGCAACGCGATATTCACCACCGAGCTGTCGAGAAGAGCCATGCTGGATCCGATGATGGTCGCCACCAACGTCAGCCACTGGCGTCTCTGCGACGATGCCGTGTCGAACGCCGGTGTCGCCTCGATGATCCCGGCGTCGCAGGGCGGCGGTACGAACCCAACCATTGGATGCTCGAGAAGTACGGTTGTCGCCGGTCAGGGTGCGCCTCGTGCATATCGTTGGCAACAGTCTATGCTACCGTTAAGAGAAATGATGGCCGCCAGTAGGTGGGAGATTGAGATGGATGACAGAACCGTGCGGACTGCGCTGCAGCGCCATTGGGATGCTTCGGACGCCGGCGATTTCAAGGTCGAACATGAAATCTACTGCGAGGACGCCGTGCTTGTTTATCCACAATCGGGCGAGCGGATCCGTGGCCGACGCAACATTCAAGAGAGCCGATTCGTCCAGCCGAACAAGAAGCGTTTTACGGTCCGGCGAATTATCGGCAGCGGCGATCTCTGGGTCACTGAATTCGTACTTACCTATGACGGAATACCATCTTACGCTGTGAGCATTATGGAATTCCGCGAAGGACTGGTGGCTAACGAAACGCAATATTTCGCAGATCGGTTTGACCCTGCACCCTCGCGTGCGCATCTTGTTGAGTGAACAGGCGAAATCAGGTCGCTCCAGATCGACCACCCGGGAAGGATCAGCGTCGATGTCGATGAGACCATGTCTTCGACGACTGCTTCTGGCCCATCGCGTCATTTCACGGCGCCGCATCAATTAAGTCGCTTCCGCTGCAAAGCGGGCGTCCAGTTAAAATTGCTCAAGAGGCATCGCCGGATGCGTCCGATTCTTGATCCTGGCCTGCTCAGCCTCGGGCAGGACTACTCCGTTTTCCCCACCATCAGCCCGACGAGAAAAGGCTACGCTAGCCAGCGGCCGGGGGAGTTGGGGGGTGCCCTATGTCTAGTCTCGACGAAGAGTTCATTACCATGATCGGTGGACTTGCCGCCTTTGCTGCCTTCTGCGTTGCGGCCTTGCTGTGGTTGGGATGACATCATCGCCGGGTGTGCCGCTTCTGATCTTATCCACACGTTAACGATCCTTAACTTGCGATGTTGCCAGGTGGGCCTAGCTTGCCTTGTGTGGTGATGTCACCACGTTTGCCCCCAGCAGGCAGCCCCGCCCTGTTTCTCTCTCCGGGCGGGGCTTTTATTTGTCAGAGCCAACAAATCAGAACTGAGGCCGGTGCGTCCTCGCCGTTGACGGGCGGTCGCGCCAGCGTAGTTACTGTGGTATGCTTGGGGCAAAGCAGGAGTGGACGCTATGACGATCGAGAGTCCCAATGTCAAAGGCATCTGGACGACGATTGAAGTAGACGAAGAGGGCACTGAAACAGTCCTGGTAGTGGAAACCGATCTCGAACTGAATGCTGCTCATCCCGCTTTTGATCCTGCCAAGGTGGATGCCTTGATTGAAGCCGCAACGAGGAGTTTCGCCACGAGTGGCGGGACGTTCGATCGCATCCACTTAGTTCCAATCACGAAGCCCGCGCGGTGAAGAAGGTCCGCAAGGCCGCCATTTCGTGCCGTAAGCCACGGGATCGATGCCGTCTGTGAATGGCCCCTGGGCAACGAGGCTCGGAATTTTTGCGTAGGAAGAACCTCAGTGCCGGCTGGCCGTCTCCAGGAACTTGAGAATTGAGGCCGGTACCTCGTCGTACTCAACGTAGCGTCGGCGCAGCTCGTCGGCGATATCCAGAGTCACGTCTCGGCACCATCCTTCAGCAACATTGAAGGCGACGATGCGGACAGGATTTTCATACTGTCTTTCGAGCAAATTTCTGACCAGCGTCGGGCGGCTAGCTCCCGCTTCGTCGGTCTCGCGCCATGCCCTGCCGAGACGTC
>Ga0070713_100001398_pt1 | contig 15462 bp, 10 predicted proteins | sample LARL82metaG_FD_65465 | JGI IMG/M metagenome (GOLD analysis project Ga0070713, IMG submission 65465) | Corn, switchgrass and miscanthus rhizosphere microbial communities from Kellogg Biological Station, Michigan, USA - LAR L8-2 metaG | ecosystem: Host-associated > Plants > Roots > Rhizosphere ...
GAAGACGGCTCGGCACTCGCTGCGGTGCATGGCAAAGACGTCGACACCTTGGCCCAACGAAACAACTCGCTCGTCGCCGTCACCGGCCTGGCGACGGGAAGCGCCGCGATGAAGCGCGCACAGCTTGCGCCCGCAGCGAGCGGCATCCCGGCCAATTTCGTCATCAGCGACAAGGGCACGTTGACGTGGAGCGAAAAAAACGACCGACTGTTCTTTGCCATCAAGAGCCAGGACCCCAAGCGGCGCCCGACGACCGAAGATGACCTCGTCGCGCCGTCCGACGTGGACATCTTCCACGCGAACGACGATCGCATCCAGAGCGTCCAGCGGTCGCAGGCGAACGCCGAGCGGGGTCGCACGGATCGCGCGGTGCTCGACGTCGCGACAAACAAAGTGACGCGTTTGTCCGACTCGACACTTCGCACAGTTCTGGTGACGAAAGACGGGCGCTGGGCCGTCGGCGGCGACGATCGCAAGTATGTATCCGACTACGAGCAGGCGCGCGCCGACTATTATCGCATCGACGTCGCGACTGGCGAGCGGACGTTGATCGGCGCCAAGATCGGCCGGCCGTTCGGACTCGCTCCCGACTCAAAGTATTTCCTCTATTGGAAGGACAAGCAGGTCTGGTCGTACGACCTCGCCGCCAACAAGAGCGTCAACATCACGGCCAAGGCGCCGGTCTCGTTCGTGAACGCCGAAGACGATCACTTCGGCGAGAAGCCGGCGTACGGCGTCACCGGCTACACGAAGGACGGCAAGTCCGTCATCCTCGACCATCGGTATGACCTCTGGCTCGTCTCGCTCGATGGCAGCGACGCGCCGCGGAATTTGACGAACGGTGTCGGTGCTCAGCACGAGACGCGACTGCGCTACATCGCGCTCGACCCAGAGCCGGCGCCCGTCGGCCCGCCCGCCGGTGGCGGACGTGGTGGTCGCGGCGCCGCCGAAGTCACCGTCGACCTCTCGAAGCCGTTGCTGTTGTCCGCGTACGGTGAGTGGACCAAGAAGGCCGGCTACTACGAGCTCAAGGACGGCCAGACGCGCGAGATCGTGTACCAAGACAAGAGCTTTGGCCGTCCACAAAAGGCGACCAACGCCGACCGCTACCTCTTCACACGAGAAGACTGGAGCGAGTATCCCGATTTGCAGGTGTCGGATCGCTCATTCCAGAACGCGAAGAAAGTGAGCGACGCGAATCCGCAGCAGGCCGAGTATCGATGGGGACGCCGCATGCTGTTCGACTTCACCGACAAGGACGGACACAAGCTCCAAGGTACGCTGGCGATTCCCGACGGATATCAACAAGGCCAGCGTCTGCCGATGCTCGTCAATTTCTACGAGAAGAACTCGCAGAACTTGCACGTCTACCAAACTCCGCGATACGCCACGGCGCCGCAGTTCGCGGGCTACGTGAGCAGCGGGTACTTGGTGATGCAGCCCGACATCTATTTCCACACGCGGACGTCGCACAGCGACATGCTGAACTCCGTCGAGAACGCGGTGAAGAAGGTGATCGAGATGGGCTATGCCGACCCGGCGCACGTCGGACTGCAAGGACACAGCTACAGCGGCGGCGGATCGGCGTACATCGCCGGCCACTCGAAGATGTTCGCGGCGGTCGTCTCCGGTGCGGCGCCGATCGACCTCACGACGGAATTCAACACGCTCTTCCGCGGCAGCGGCCAAAACAACCAAGGGTACGACATCACGGGTCAGGGTCGATACGGCACCGATCCGTACACCGACCCCGAGCTCTACTACCAACAGTCGCCGATCTCCGGCGTCAAGACCATGAACACCGCGCTGCTGCAAATGCAGGGCGACAACGACCAGACGGTCGAGTACCTGCAAGGCGTCGAATGGTACAACGCGCTGCGCTTCAACAAGAAGAACGTGATCTTCCTGTCGTATCCCGGCGAGGATCACGGCCTGCGCAAGATCGAGAATCAGGTCGATTATGAAACGCGCATGGTCGAGTTCTTCGACCACTATCTCAAAGGCGCGCCGTCGCCGGCGTGGATGACGCAGGGCGAGCGCTTCGTCGACAAGGACAAACGTCCGCCGCTGCGCATCACGGTCGAGAAGAAGTCGACGCGTCCCGCTCCGGTGACGACGGACAGCGTACGGCCGAAGGCCGCGACGCCGTAGCGCCGTCAGTCCGACCTGAGTGCCACGACGGGATCCACGCGCGCGGCGCGTCGCGCGGGGATCCAGCTCGCGGCGATCGCCGCCGCGCCGAGAACGCCGACGATCGTCACGTAGGTGACTGGGTCCGACGGCGTGAGATCGAACAGCAGGCTGCGCAACACACGCGTCGAGACGAGCGCTCCGCCAAGTCCGACGATCGTGCCGATCGCCGCGAGCGCCACGCCTTCGCCGACCACCAGTCGCTGCACGCGGCCGCGATCCGCGCCGAGCGCGATGCGAATGCCGATCTCGCGCGTTCGCGCCGACACGGCAAGCGCCATGACGCCATAGATCCCGACCGCTGACAGCAACAGCGCAGTGAGCGCGAACAGACCGAGCAGCAACGCACTGAATCGAGCCCGCGCCATCGCCGCGATCGTGCGCGCAGTCATCGGCTGCATGTCGAACAGTGGATACTGCGGTGCGAGATCGTGGATCGCGGCTCGGAGCGACGGACCGAGCGCAGATGGATCTCCCGGGGTGCGAACGAACACGATCATGCGCGAACTTGGCGATTGAGCGTACGACAGGTACACGTCCGGCTTCGGCATCGAGTCGGGCCACTGCCGCACGTCGCCGACGATTCCGACCACCTCGGCGCCGTCGCTGAATCCACCCTGACCGATCCCCACGCGCTTGCCGAGCGCGTTTTCGCCGGGCCAGAACTTGCGCGCCGCCGTTTCGTTGACGAGCACGACCTTCGGCATGTCGGCTCGATCGGTCGTGGCGAAGAGTCGTCCACGCTTGAGCGGTACGTGCATCGTCGCGAACCAGTCAGGCGTCGTCCAAAACACGCCGACATTCGGCATGTGCGCGAAGTCGACCTTCGGGCGGTCCATGAGCTCGATCAACGTGCCGTTGCAGCCGCCGCTCAGCGGCGCACAGTCTCCGATCGCGGCCGACGTCACGCCGGGCAAAGCGCCTAGTCGATTGAGAAGCTCCGAATAGAATCCCGGCATCGAGTCGCGGGCCAGCGCGCCCGGCGGAACGGTCATGCGTACGGTGAGCACGTGGCGTCCATCGAAGCCTTGATCGACCGCCATCAGCTTGCCCAGGCTGCGAACCATCAACCCCGACGCGGTCAACAGTATGAGCGCGAGGGCGACTTCGGTCACGACGAGAAATCGTCTGCCGGTCCCGGCGTGGTCGCCGCGAATACGGTTGCCGTCGGACGCACCTTCCTTGAGCGCGTCGGAGAGCGACGCGCGCGTGGCGTGCAGCGCGGGCGCGAGCCCGAACAACAAACCGACGAGGACCACCGCGCCAAGCGTGAACGCGAGCGCCGTCCAATCGAGCCGAATCGAGGCGAAGCTGACGGTGCCGAGCGCGGCGCCTCGCTGCTGCAGTCGAAGCGTCGCTGGATTGACGCCGCTCAACGCGCGCGTGCCAACCCACGCGACGATCACGCTCGCCGCCCCGCCGACGACAGCGAGCAACATGCTCTCCGTGACGAGCAGTTGCACGAGTCGACGACGACCGGCGCCGATCGCCAGACGGACGGCGATCTCCCGGCGACGGGCGCTCGCGCGTCCGAGTAGCAAGCTGGCAACGTTGACGCAGGCGATCAGCAGCACGAACCCGACGGCGCCGAAGAGAATCAGCACCGAGCGCCTGATCGCCGGCGCGACGCGCGTGGCATCGAGCGGCAGCGCCTTGGCGCCCCACTTGGCGTTTCCGACGAAGCGATCGGGAAACGCCGTGTTCACACGCTGACCGAGCAGGCTCGTGGCGCTCGCTGCTTGCTCGACGGTCACGCCCGGTTTGCGTCGCGCGACGAGCGAGAACTCGTGCGATTGCGCTTGGCCCAGATCCTCCGACGAGCGCGTCGTGACCGGAAGAAAAATGTCCGCCTGTCCCGTGAGCCCCATGAAGTCGCTCGGCGCGACGCCGACGATGAGATACGGATCGCGATTGACGTCGATCGTCGTGCCGACGATCGCGGGGTCGCGATTGTAGCGCCGCTGCCAGAGCGCGGTCGAAATGATCGCTTGGCGCGGCGCACCTGGCGCCGCGTCCAGGCTCGGGTCGAAATCCCGACCGCGCGTGAGCGTCAAACCCAGCGTTCGCAAATACGTTGCGCCGACGAACTCGCCGCGAATCAGCTCGACGTCGCCGCTCGTGAGCGAGACCTGCATGCCGGCGTAGACCGCGAGACTCGAGAAGAGCGTCTGCGCGTCTCGAAACGCCGTGAACTTGGGATACGACCACACCATGCGATCGGTGCCTTTGCGCGGCCCGTTGTCCGGCGTCACGAGCGTCACCGACATCAGCTGGTCGGCGCGCGGAAACGGCAACGGTCGAAGCAGGAGCGCGTTCACCGCGCTGAAGATCGCCGTCGTCGCACCGATGCCGATGGCCAGCGTCGTCACCGCGACGGCGGTGAACGCGGGGCGGCGCACGAGCCCGCGCGCGGCGTAGCGAACATCCTGCGCGAGATTCTCGAGTCGTTCGCGGAATCGCATACGTTGCTCCCGGTGTTCGGCGGAGTGATGGAGTTGATTGCGAGCGTCGTCGAGCGTGGCGCCGAGGCGGCCCAACGCGTAGGCGCGTGCATCGGATGGAGACACGCCGCGCGCGATCAGGTCGTCGACGCGGCTGGTGATGAGCGATTCGAGCTCGTCGTCGATTTCGGCGCGGATCGCCGCTCGTGTCCGGAGTGGGAGACGAAGCACGCGCCGAACGCCCGGCCGGAGCAGAAAGCGAATCATCGACCGAGGCCGGCCGTCACGCCTTGCGCGTGGCGAGCACGGTCGTCAACGCGTCGAAGTGGTCGACCAACCGGTTCGACTCGGCGCGCAGGTGTGCGCGGCCCGACGAGGTGAGCTTGTAGTACCGGGCGCGCCGCCCGTTCTTCGTCACGCCCCATTCGGCGGCGATGAGCTTGCGCTCCTCCATGCGGTGGAGCGCCTGGAGCAACGCCGCGTCCTCGACGATCAAGCGGCCGGACGAGCGATTCTCCAACCAGCTCGTGATCTCGAACGCGTGCATCGGCGTCCACGACAAGGTCTTGAGTACGAGCACGTCGAGCGTGCCTTTCAACAAAGCCATCGGTCTCCCCCTAGTGTCTATGTGTAGACACTAGGTCGTCGAAAAGCGTTGCCTGGTCGGGAATTGCCGGAGTCGCGCCGGACTGTGCGGCAGGGCATATTTCGGGAACTGCCGCGCCCGAGCGCGCGGCCTGCTCGCTACCAGAGGAACTCATGGCCAAAATCACCGAGACCGCTTGGATTTGGCGCGACGGCGAATTCGTTCGTTGGCAGGATGCCACGGTCCACGTGCTCGCTCATTCGCTGCAGTTCGGCTCGTCTGTCTTCGAGGGAATCCGCTGCTACGGCACGCCGCGCGGTCCGGCAATTTTTCGTCTCGAGGACCATCTCGGCCGGCTTCTCGACTCGTGCAAGATCTACCGCATGGAGCCCAAGTACTCCCTCGACGAGCTCGTGGCGGCCTGCTGCGAGCTCGTCGAGCGTAACGGCCTCGATGCGTGTTATCTGCGCCCCATGGTGGTGCGCGGGTACGGCGCCAGCGGCATGGTGCCGTTCGATAGTCCCGTCGAGGTGTTCCTGCCCTGCTGGCCGTGGGGCGCGTACCTCGGCGACGGCGCGCTCGAGAATGGCGTCGACGCGTGCGTGGCGAGCTGGAACCGCATGGCGCCGAACACCATTCCGATGATGGCCAAGGTCGCGGGGAACTACTTGAGCGGACAGCTGATCAAGATGGAGGCGCTGCGCAACGGATTCGCCGAAGGCATCGGCCTCGCCCCCAACGGCATGATCAGCGAAGGGTCGGGTCAGAATCTGTTCGTCGTGCACAAAGGCACGATCTACACGCCGACGATCAATGGGACGCTCCTCCACGGGATCACGCGGCACAGCATTCTGGCGCTGGCCCGTGACATGGGCTTCCCGGTGCGCGAGCAGGAGCTCCCGCGCGAGATGTTGTATACGGCCGACGAGGTCTTCCTCACGGGGACCGCGTCGGAGGTGACGCCGGTGCGCAGCGTCGATCGGATCACCGTCGGGAGCGGCAAGCGAGGCCCGATCACGACGCAGATTCAGCAGCGCTTTCTCGACCTCGTCCGTGGGACAGGCGAGGATCCCTACGGGTGGCTCACGTACGTTCGTGCCGAGCGGGCGAGCAAACAGTCTGTATAGTCGGATTGGGCATGGAATCCGCATGACTCTGCCTTGGCGCCGCACGGTCGGGCGCCCTGGTACACAACGGGTGACGCAATGCCGAACACTGACTACACGCCGAACCTGAGCAGCCTCGAGCAAGACTATCAGATCCTGACCGAACTCCACGGATCGGGAGAGTCGAAGACGTACCTTGCCCGGCATCTCGGCCTGAATCGCGACGTGACGATCACCGTCGTGCACGCCGCCGACGCCGCCGGTGTCCAGATGCTGACGCAGTTCGCCGCCGATACGCGCATTCTCGCCAAGGCGCGACACCCAAACGTTATTCCCATCATCGAAGGCCGGATGTTGGCGAACGACACGTTCGCGGTGATCCGCGCCCGCGTGCGAGGCTCGACGCTCGACCAGCTCGTGAGTGAGCTCGGCCCGCTGCCGCTCCCGCGCGCCGCGCTGCAAGACATCTACGCGGCACTCGAGTGGGCACGGAAGGGCGGGATCTTTCATCGCCAGCTCTCGCCCGACGACGTCGTGTTTCAGCAGGGGAGCGGGAAGGTGCTCCTCGCGTTCAATCCGGCCAATCCGACGGTCGACGCGAGCTGGGATCGCTGCGCCGACGCGCGAACGATCGGCCGGCTCGCGTGGGAGATGCTGGCTGGTCATCGCAGCGAGGAGCCCGACGCAAAAACGCTCGCCGAGCTGCGCCCAGATCTGCCGCGGCGGATCATCGAGGAGACCGTGGCGCTGATGAATTGCCGCCGCGACGGGCCGGCGCCGAATATCCCCGCGTACATCATGCTGCTGGGAAGTCCGCCGAGCGTGTTGTCGTCGAACATGTCGGCGACGCGCATGCCCGTGCCGCAGAGCGTGGCCGAACCGTTCGCCAGGTTCACGCCGCTCGCGCTGCGTTCCACGACGGACGAGGCGGTCGTCGTCGTCAAGCGGGGCATGGGCTTCAACACACGGCTCGCCTTGGCGGCCGCGGTGTTGGCGGTGATCGTGATCGTCGTGTTGTTCATCGTGAATCGGAACAACACGGACGACTCGCTCAGTGCGTCGCGACAACAAGTATCGGATACGGGGTCGCAGGCCGCGGGCGAGCTGGCGCGGGCGTCGCGGGCCGACACGACGTCACTTGTCACCCGGCCGCCGCAAGTTGGGTCAGCGGTGGTGTTGAAGGGGGATTCGTCGTCCGCCATCGCCGCCTCGACCCGGGCCGCGAGCGACTCGCCGCTCGCGCCGCCGACGCAGCGTCGTCATGAGCCGGCGCGGACGCCCAAACCGCTGCTCTCCATTTCGGACTCTTCTGGGGCGAATGATTCGGTGGCGGGCGGGAACGCATGCGACTCGCCGACTCCCGCGGACCAGAAGAGTTGTCTCAGGAGCGCGATCCAACGCGATGACGGTGCGATGAACCGCATGTATCGCGACCTCATCTCGGCGCTCCGCGCACAGGCGGGGGTGACTGCGAGCGATCCGGATCCCGAGTCGGTGACGCAGGCTCGCGAGGCGCAGGCCAAGTGGGTCGGCGATCGCGACGTGGCGTGCAGCGGAGTCGGAGTTGGGCCGTTGTACGCAAGGACGCGCGCGGAGTGCTATGCGGACCAGGCGGGGCAGAGAATGCGGGAACTGCGGGAGATGCTGAGCGAGATACCAAAAGAGTAGGGACGGGAACGGGTGACCGACGTTTTCCGTTTTCCGTTCTCCGTTATCCGTTCGTTCTCCGTTTTCGTTGGCTTGGGCGTTCGTCAGGTTTGGACGATTCCTTTCCGAGGACCTTCTGCCGTAGCCCCCACGTCATCTTGCGGATTGCGCGGACTCGGGCCGAGTGGGTTCGCCAGTCTCGATCGGTGACGACGCCGTACGCGAGGCCCATCTCGAGTTGGGCCTCGAGCTCCGACGACGACTTGATGGCGATGTCGAGGAACCGCGCGAATTCCTTCGGCGTCGCGGCGCCGGAACCTTCGACGATCGTGAACGCGATCGACTGCGCCGACCGCATCATCTGGTCTCTCAGCGAGGCGTATCCCGTGCGGGGAAGGGTCCGCGTCAACTGCTGAATGTCAATCGCGAGTGCGTGGGCTTCTTTCCACGCACGGATTTTGTGGTAGTCTTGCATGCGTCGAGGCTATGCGTGGCCTCGTAGGACTCCATCATCATTCGATTGCGCGAAAGGGCGAACGGAAACGGAGAACGGAGACGGAGAACGGAGAACGGAGAACGGAGAACGGAGAACGGAGAACGGAAAACGGAGAACGGAAGACGGAGCGGCTTGACATCTCACCTCTCTTCTCTTACCGTATTCCTCACAACTGAAGCCTCGTGGTGATTTGCCGCCTATTGCCGCCACGTAAAACAAAGTGCTAAAACGCGACATGCCCGGCGGCTTTTTGTCCTCCGGGCATTCGTATTTCTGGTATCTGCATCAACACCCAGCACGCATGATCTCGATCTCCATGCCGATGCGAATGTCGATGGCGGCCGCTTCTCCCTCGGGAGGGACGGACGGGCGACGACGCATGGCTGCGTAGTCATCGAGCGACGTACACGCTCGACCACCCCGGTCCTCTCTCTCCAGAGGACCGGGGTTTTGTTTTTTCGGCGAAGGCGTCATCGGAGGAATACGGATGGACCTGCTCAGTCTCGAGCCAACTGTCATTGCACCGACCTCGCGCACGGCCGAGCGCCGCGAACGCGCTCGTGTGCCGCGGTACGAGCTCGTCGGACCGCCGGGCGCTCCCGTCGTCGTCGTGCTTGGCGGCATCTCGGCGACGCGGCACGTCACGAGCAACGACGACGATCTGTCGCCCGGCTGGTGGGACGACATCGTCGGCCGCGGTCGCGCAATCGACACGACGCGATGTCGCGTGCTCGGCGTCGATTTTCTCGACGGCGGATGGCGGAGCGATGGTCGTCCGCAGCGGATCGTCACGACGCACGATCAGGCGGCGGGAATTGCCGGCACACTCGACGAGCTCGAGATCGATCGCATTCATGCGTTCGTCGGCGCGTCGTACGGCGGCATGGTCGGGCTCGCGTTCGCCGAGCGATTTCCAGCGAGACTCGAGCGACTCGTCGCGATTAGTGCGCCGCACGAGCCGCATCCGATGAGCACCGCGCTCCGCGCGCTGCAGCGGCGCATCGTCGAGCTCGGGCTCGACACCGGGCGCGCCGCCGAAGCGCTCGCGATCGCGCGCGGGCTCGCGATCACGACGTATCGCAGCGCGCGCGAATTCGGCGAACGATTCGATTCCGCGCCGATCGAGTGCTCCGACAACGACGCGACCTTTCCCGTCGAGTCGTATCTGCGTCACCAGGGCGAGCGATTCGCCGCGCGCTGGCGCGCCGAGCGATTTCTCGCCCTGTCACTGTCCGGCGATCTGCATCGCGTCGACCCGTCGGCGATTCGCACGCCGACGACGATTGTCGCGGCCGAAGGCGATGCAATCGTACCCGCCGAACAGCTCGAGACGCTGGCCGCGCGCCTGGGCGGTCCGCGTCGCCTGGTCCACGTCCCCACAACGCGCGGCCACGACGCGTTTCTCACCGAGCCGACGGCGGTCGGTGAGATCGTTCGCGTGGCACTATCAACCAGAAAACTCTCATGAGCGCTTCCGACCGCAGCAGCCCGATCACTCGCGCCGTCCGCGCGGCCATCGCCACCGATCGCGAGCACGGCGCCGTCGTGCCGCCGATCCATCTGTCCTCGACGTTCGCGTTCGAGGGCTTTGGCAAGCCACGCACCTACGACTACACACGCAGCGGCAATCCCACGCGCACGCAGCTCGCCGACGCCCTGGCCCAGCTCGAGGGCGGAGCGCGCGGCGTGGTCACGAGCACCGGCATGTCCGCCGTGGCGCTCGTGCTGCATTTGCTGCGGCCTGGCGACGTTGTCGTCGCGGCGCACGATTGCTATGGCGGCACGCAACGGCTCCTTCGAGCGCTCTCCAGCAAGGGACATTTCACCCTCGTCTTCGCCGATCTCACCGCGCCCGGCGCCGAGGCGGAGCTGGTGCGCCATCGACCACGCCTCGTCTGGGTGGAGACGCCGAGCAATCCGCTTCTCCGCATCACCGACGTGCGACGCATTGCTGCGGCGGGACATGCGATCGGTGCGCTCGTCGTCGTCGACAACACCTTCCTCTCTCCGGCGCTCCAGCAACCGATCGCACTCGGTGCCGACATCGTCGTGCACTCGACGACGAAATATCTGAACGGCCACAGCGACGTCGTGGGCGGCGCAGTCATCGCACGCGAGCCCGCGCTCGGCGACGAGCTGGCGTGGTGGGCCAACTGCCTCGGCATCACTGGCGCGCCGTTCGACAGCTATCTCACGCTGCGCGGCGTGCGCACGCTGCACGCTCGCGTCACGCAGCACCTCGCGAACACCGACGCGGTGGTCGAAGCGCTGTGCGCGCACGACGCGGTGCTCCGCGTGAACTATCCCGGGCTCTCGTCGCATGAGGGACACGCGATCGCCGCCGGTCAGCAGCGCGGCTTCGGCGCGATGGTGAGCTTCGAGGTCTTGGGGGGCGTGGCGGGCGTCGAGCGGCTGACGTCGGAGCTCGAGTACTTCACGCTCGCCGAGTCGCTCGGCGGCGTCGAGAGCCTGATCGCGCATCCGGCGACGATGACCCACGCGTCGATGGACGCGGCAGCGCGCGCAAACGCGGGGATCAGCGACTCGCTGGTGCGACTGTCGGTCGGCATCGAGTCGGCAGACGATTTGGTTCGCGATCTCACGCGCGCGCTCGATCGCGTAGCCGCCGAGTTCGCGGAGTGTACGAGCGCCGAAGCGGTGGCCGTATGAGCGAGACGAATGTCATCCTGCTCGGCGCCGGCGCGATCGGGCGAGAGTTGTTGCGACAGCTTGCGACGAATCATCGCACATCGGTGTCGTCGATCCGCGTGTGTGGTCTCGTCGATCGATCCGGGTACGTGTTCGATCCCGCCGGATTGTCGTGGCGGCGCGTGATGGAGCTGCGCGCGCACAAAGGAGGCGGCCAGTCGTTGGCGACCGCCGACGGCGGCGTGCAATCGAGTCCCGAGGACGCAGTCGACGCGATCACGGCGAAGTCGGGCGGATTGCCACGCACGGGTCGCGTGCTGGTCGATGCGACCGCGGCGGAAACGCTCCCGCTGCTCGAGATGGCGCTGGCGCGCGCGTGCGATCTGGTGTTGGCGAACAAGCTTCCGCTCGCCGGCTCCCAGCAAATGCACGACCGGTTGCACGACGTCGCGCGCGTGCGTCGCCGCCGGATTCTGCATGAGGCGACGGTTGGCGCGGGACTGCCCGTCATCGACACGCTGCACAAGCTCGTCGATGCGGGCGACCGAGTGCTTGCGATCGACGGCTGTCCGTCGGGGACACTCGGCTTCCTCTTCGGCGAGTTGGGAAAGGGGCGGACCTTTTCGTCGGCACTTCAGGATGCCGTGGCCGCGGGCTACACGGAGCCGGATCCGCGCACCGACTTGTCGGGCATCGACGTCGCGCGAAAGGCGTTGATTTTGGCGCGTCTGCTTGGATTCCGCGGCGACCTCGAGGACGTCGAAGTGGAGTCGCTCGTCCCCGCCGCCTTGACGGCCGTGACGACGGACGCGTTTCTCGCTCGGTTGTCGGAGCTCGATGCCACGTGGGACGCGACGGTGCGCGACGCGCGTGCGCAGGGTTGCGTGCTTCGTTATCGGGCGCGCGTCACGCGACGATCGATTTCCATCGGGCTGGCGCGCGTCGCGGCCGGCGACCCGCTCAGCTCACTGAACGGAACGGACAACCAGTTCGCGTTCACGACGTCGCGCTACCGAACGCAGCCGCTCGTGATCACCGGTCCGGGGGCGGGGCCCGCGGTGACGGCGGCCGGCGTATACAACGATCTGCTCGCGCTCACATCGACGCAGGGCAGCCGGCGGAGTGCGCGGGCCAAGTCTGCCTGACGAATGAGAGCACGCGTTTCCGGATGATGCAGCACCGGGACGCTTCTTGCACGCTGCATCTCGGTCTTGAACCACGAGGGCCAGCGTGGAACCGCACCAGGGTGCGACGCATCTTCACTTTGCCGGCAGGCGCGCCGCGCGTGCCGGCGCGGTCGCGATCGGCGGCGATCTCATCGTCAACCGCATGGGCTTTGGCGCCATGCGGCTCACCGGTCCGGGCATCATGGGTCCACCGGCGGATCGCGCCGAGGCTGTTCGTGTTCTGCGGCGCGCGATCGATCTCGGGGTGAACTTCATCGACACCGCCGCGGCCTACGGTCCGCACGTCTCGGAAGAATTGATCGCCGAGGCGCTGCATCCGTATCCGGACGGGCTCGTGATCGCGACGAAAGGCGGGCTCGATCATCCGCAACCGGACCAGTGGACGCCGAACGGCCACCGCGAGCATCTGCGGCGCACGCTCGAGGGCAGCCTGCGTCGATTGCGCGTCGACCGAATCGACTTGTGGCAATTGCACTGCCTCGATCCGGACGTGTCCGACGATGCGCAGTTCGAGACGCTCGCCGAGTTCGTGCGCGAGGGAAAGGTGCGGCACGTCGGACTGGCGGACGTCGACATCGACGAGATTCATCGCGCGCGCCGATACGTGCACGTCGCGTCCGTGCAGAACCGATACAATGTGTTCGACCGTCGGTGGGACAGCGTGATCGACTACTGCGAGCGTCAGCGACTGGCCTTCATTCCCTGGTTTCCGCTCGGCGCCGGCGCGCTGCACAGCGTCGTGCACGAGGACCGCGCGCGCGAACGCATCGAGCAGGTGGCGCGACGGCACGAGGCGACGGTGCTGCAGGTCGCGCTGGCCTGGTTGCTGGATCGCTCGCCCGCGATGCTCGTGGCGCCCGGGACGTCCAAGGTCAAGCACCTGGAGGAGAACGTCGCGGCGTCGGAGCTCGAGCTCGACGACGAGGACTTGCGAACGCTGGCGAAGGTGATGGCGTGAGCGGTGCTCGCGGTTACCGTGAGCACCTCGAAGCCATAGGTTCCGCGTGGGTTTCCCGATTCAGTCCGGAACGCGGAGCGTTGTTCGCATGCGTATCGTTTTCGTCTGGTGTCTTGGGCTTGCGTCGATTGCCGGAGCGCAGCGGAGCGCCGCGCCGTTCGATGTACTGATCACAAACGGCCACATCGTCGACGGGACCGGCTCTCCCTGGTACGGGGGCGACGTTGGCATTCGCGACGGACGCATCGCGGCGATCGGGCATCTCGCCGGCGCCGCGGCCAAGCGACGCATCGATGCGAAGGGGATGGTCGTCGCTCCCGGATTCATCGACATGCTTGGCCAATCCGAGCTGACGATCCTCGTCAATCCGCATCTGCCGTCAAAGATCTTTCAGGGCATCACGACCGAGATCACGGGCGAAGGCGGATCCGTCGCGCCGCTGAATGAGAAGATCATCGCGGCGGATCGCGTCACGTACGAGCACTTCAAGATCACGCCCGACTGGCGCGACCTGAGTCACTACTTCGCACGTCTCGAGAAGCAGGGCATCGGCATCAACTTCGCGACGTATGTCGGCGCGACGACGGTTCGGCGCATGGTGCTGGGCGACAGCGACGTCGCTCCGACGCCGGCGCAGCTCGATCAGATGAAAGCGATCGTGCGACAGGCGATGCAGCAGGGCGCGCGCGGCGTGTCGACGTCGCTGCAATACGCGCCGGCACCGTACGCCAAGACCGACGAGCTGATCGCGCTCGCGAGCGAAGCGGCGAAATTCGGCGGCGTCTACGCCACGCACATGCGCTCGGAAGGCAACGACGTACTCGGCGCGCTCGACGAGGCGATTCGCATCGGCCGAGAAGCGCCGATCCCGGTGGAGATCTGGCACATCAAGGCGGCCGGAAAACCGAACTGGGGACGCATGCCGCAGATCGTCGCCAAGATCGATAGCGCGCGAGCGAGCGGCGTCGACATCACGGCGAATACGTACGCGTATCCGGCGTGGTTCAATTCGATGTCGGCGTTCGTTCCGCCATGGGCGCACGACGGCGGCGACAAGGCGCTCATCGCGCGACTCAAGGATCCCGCGATGCGTGCCCGCATGCGCAAAGACATGGAAGCAAACGACGGCACGTGGGACAACGAGTGGCAGGAGATCCCCGGTCCGGACGCGGTGCTCGTGAGCGTCGTGCAAAATCCCAAGCTGCTCCCGTTGCAAGGAAAGACGCTCGCGGACATCGCGAAGGCGCGCGGCACCGATCCGATCAACACGCTGTTCGATATTTTGGTCGAGGACGAGGCGTTCACCGAGTGCGCTGTGTTCGCGATGTCCGAGCCGGACATTCTGCTCGCACTCCAACAACCGTGGACGTCGGTCGACAACGATTCCCAAGGCACGGCCCCCGACGGGCTTCTCGGCCAGGAACATCCGCACCCGCGAGCGTACGGCACGTTCCCGCGCATTCTGCGCAAGTACGTGCGAGAGGATCACGCACTCACACTCGAGAACGCGATCCGGAAATTCTCGGCGCTCGCCGCGCAGAAGATGCGGCTCGCCGACCGCGGCGTGCTCAAGGAAGGCATGTGGGCCGACGTCGTGGTGTTCGACCCGAACGAGATTCGCGACGTGGCGACGTTCGAGAAGCCGAACCAATTGTCCGTCGGAATGCGGTACGTGCTCGTGAACGGCGTCCCCGTCATCGCCGACGGCAAGATGACGAACGCCCTCCCCGGCAAGGTGCTGCGGGGAGGGCGATGACGACTGGTTGCTGGTTGCTGGTTGCTGATGCCAGTCACCAGTCACCAGTCACCAGTCACCAGTCACCAGTCACCAGCCACCAACTCACGGCGTCTTGACGTCGACTCCGGCCTCCTTGAGCGCCTTGATCAGCGCGGGCAGTTGATCGCTCGACACCTTCTTCACGCGATCGCCCTGCTTCTGTAGCTCGGCGGGCAGCGCTTGCAACGTCTTCTTCTGCTCCGGATTCGGATTGAAGTTGACGTTCAGCATCTCGGTCGTCGTGCCGAGCTTCGCTTGGATGTTCTGCGGCGTCTGCGGCGCGACCGGGTTTTGTTCTTCGTCCGCACCGCTGGTCACTGGCGCGGTTGCTGGACCCGTCTGACGATCGCCAGCCGGAATGCCCGACTGCGCGACCGGACCACCGGCGCGACCACCGCCGGTTCCGCCGCCACCGCGTCCGCCGC
>Ga0070713_100001401_pt1 | contig 15459 bp, 15 predicted proteins | sample LARL82metaG_FD_65465 | JGI IMG/M metagenome (GOLD analysis project Ga0070713, IMG submission 65465) | Corn, switchgrass and miscanthus rhizosphere microbial communities from Kellogg Biological Station, Michigan, USA - LAR L8-2 metaG | ecosystem: Host-associated > Plants > Roots > Rhizosphere ...
GCCGTTGGGCAGAACAACGACGGCGATGGCGGGCAGCGCGCGTGCGTCCTCAATCAGCACATGATCGGCCGGCAGCATGATTTGCTCGGCTTGGAGCCCGAGTTGATTAGCTACTTCTTCGATGGTGTCGATGGAAGTGCCGTCCACATCGGTCTGACACGCTTCGCGCAGACGGCCGTAATTCACATCGATGCCGAAGCCGCCCAGCAGGCATTTCAGAGCCGCCGGCCCGCAATCCATGTTGGAAGTCTGGACAACTTCCGGGACGATGAGGCGGGCGCGCGATTCCATCGATCCTCTTGAGTTTAGCGCGTGCCATTCTAAAGGCCGAGCGCCGCCGATCCGATCTCTCTCAGGTGGAACAACTTCCTTGCCCGGACGGCTTTGTGATCGACTCGAACGATCCTTTGAAGCACGCGCATGAGCAGATCAATTTCTGGATGGTCGAGATGGAGGAAGCGGCATCGAAGCGCCTGCATCACCCTTTATATCTGGATGCTAAGGAACTTAAAAAGAAGTTTGGTTCAGGCCAGGTAGCCGATCTTCTTCAGGCCGCGGTGATTCGGGCGAAATTTCGGAATGGCCAGATGATCTACCGGATTCTAATGGCCCTGGCCGCGATACCGATTTCACTGGCACGAGCAGCTCAATGCGCTTCTGGACGCGTCCATCGGTCGAGCCCAGTGTACCTGGCCGCGAGAAGCGGTGTGCGAGCGCATCGAAGACGAATTTCACCGGCGGCCGTTGAATTCCGGGACTTGGCTGTTGCTACATGAGCTGCATGCAGGAATGGCGGGCGACAGCTCAATTGAAGGGCAGACTTTACGGCGCCGTCTGGCGGTGGTGTTGTGGCACGATCCGTATGAAGCGCTGGATCCGAAGAAGTGCTGGAGCGAAACGATCCGCCGCGATCTGCGAGCTATGCCCGAGGATCTTCGCAGACAGTGGAACGTGGTGTTCGCAGCCATCCCGGTGTCGGATAATACAGAGCCGCCGAACAAATGGAAGAAAGCGGCGGAGTCGCATGTCGCGGAGATCGGCGCCGGGCAGTTTGGAAAGCAGCTGCTGGATTGGCTCGCGCCATTTGGCGGGTCGGAACCAGTTCGGCTCAGCATGGTGGGCAGCCACATTTCGAAAGCACTGCTTTGGTACGCCAGGATACTGCGCGATCCCGAAGTGGATTCGGCGGCACTCGCGCTGCTGAACACCAAATGGCGCAATAAGGATTTTGTTTTCCGACCGTTGACCGTGCTGGCGGGAAATATTACTATGCTTCCGGCTGAGGAGGCATGGCCGATGCTGTTGCACATTCAGGGAGCGCTGGGAGCCAAAGCGAGCGCCCGCCTGGAGAAGATCGTGAAGCAAGTAGGCGCGCAACAGGGACTGAGCGAGGAGGAATTGCGGAGCTACGGCCTGTTGAAGCCGAAACCGAGGACCGAGCCGAGGACGTAAGAAAATTGCCGCGGGCCTTGGAGAAGAGGGATCGTTACCGCCCGCATGTCCCAAGTTGTACTGTTCGGAGTCTCGACGGAGCGCTGGTCCGGCTCCGTCACCGCGCTCATAAAAAAGGCCAACGGGGGCGTCGGCCGCATGCTTGCCCCACGGCTTTCAACTATCCAGGCCGAGCGGCTTCTTAGGAACCTGGTCGCGTTGCCGACGCCACCTGTGCTGGATGCCGGACACTTCAAAAATAACTACCAGGAGCAGGATCAGCGAGAGCGTCACGCTTCCGGCGACCCACAAGGGTGATCGGAATTGCCATTCCCGGCCGACACGCATCCACAGCAGGGCTAGAATCCCAAGGCTCAGACCGATTCGCAGGAGCCGTCTGAAGGACATGCTGTGGCCATTATCCTACGGCGCCGTGGGAAAAAAACAACGGCGACCAACTGGATAAGCGGCCGCCGTCCCCACCCCGGGTCCTCCCCTGGAAGCCCGGTTTTTTATGATTGTTGATCTTGCCGTTAGCTCTGTGAAGAAGCCGCGGTCATCACGCTGGAAACCTTGCTGAAGATGGTGCTGATGCTGCTGGCAACGTTGGGCATGATCGCGCCCGCGGCAACCGCAACAAAGCCGGCCATCAAAGCATACTCAATGAGGTCCTGGCCTCGAGTATCCTTCCAAATTCTCAGCTTCCAAACCAGATTGGTGATTTTTGTCATTTTCCTCGCCTCCATTTTTGAACGGAACGTTTGTCCCTGGTGCTAAATTATCATCCAAACACGGTACGAGGAATGAGAGGAACCCCTTAGATGACTCTTAAAACCCACTAGTGAATCGATGGCCTTTATTCTAGTCATGTCTAGCCTATGAGTTCTGGTCACTCGGCGGCTGGAGGCTTAAGAACTACGCAGTTCGCGGATCTGAGTCGCTATATACCACTGATTTCCGAAGACATCGCGCACTCCGCCGCTCCGCGCGCCATAAGGTTGGTCAGCCGGTTCGCTGATAGAAGTCGCACCGGCGTTCATAGCGCGCAGATACATCGCATCGACATCAGGAACATAGAGCTGGAACATGGACGGCATCGGCTGGTATGGACCCTGGGCCTCTCCCATTTCCAGCACTGCATCACCGATCCGAATCTTGGCATGATGAATCACCCCATCGGGCGAAGCGTACTTTTCGAGTTCCACGGCGCCGAAAGCACGCTTCAAGAAGCTGATTACGGGCTCGGCTCGCAGGGGATGCAGGTAGGGAGTGACGGTATAAAGGCCTTCGGGAATATACCGGTCTCCTTTAGCGGTGGCGATGTACCAGTTATTGCCGGATGCATCCTTTACGCTTCCGCTGCGCTCACCATAAGCTTGATCGGCTGGCGGCTGGATTGAAACTGCGCCGGCGGCGAGCGCGCGCCGATACACGGCATCCGTATCTTCCACGTAGACGTGGAATGCCATCGGCCGGGATTCGCCTCGCCAGGCAAGCCCCGGTCCGCCGCCGCCCAGCATGAGCATGGAATCGCCCAGGAGAATTTCGGCATGAATCCCGCCGGCGGAGCCAATCGCGCGGAACTTCTCTTCGGCGCCAAAGGTTTGCTTCAGGAAATCGATCAGTCCCTGGGCCTCTTGAGCGACCAGATAAGGAGTGATGGTATGGAACCCTTTCGGGATAGGACTCGTCGCGGTCTTTTTCGCGGCTCCTTCCTGCTCCATCGATTCAAAACGCCGGTGCATCTCTTCGGCCGACATTTCTTCCTTGCGCATCGCGATATCCCAGTTGTATCCGAACGGGTCGGCAACTAACCCGGAGCGGTCGCCATAGAACTGATCGCTGACCGGTCGCACTAGCCGGGCCCCGGCAGCGACCGCCTGGGCAGCCACGGCATCCGCATGATCCACGAAGAGATGGATACTGACTGGCGACCCACCCAAGGCCGCAGGTCCAGGAAAGCCGTATTCGGGAGCCTCCTCGCCTAGCATGATGGTGGAGTTCCCGATTGCGAGCTCGGCATGGGCGATCTGGCCATGGACGTCAAAGCGCATGATTTCTCTGGCACCAAAGGCCTGCTTGTAGAATTCGATAGCGGCCGCGGCGTTCTTGACGCGTAGGCGAGGGGCCGCAGTTTGACGGACAGCGGTTGACGTTGTTTGAGCTTGAGTTGCCATAGACGATTTCCTTTCTAATTCAGATTTGAGACGTGCTTTGAAATTCTCGCGAGGAAGGTCGGTAAGATCCCGCGCGATCGCGATCAGTGGCGCGAGAGTGGGGGGGCTAGCGGCCGCGTTCCCAGCCAGCAGGCTTTGTAGCGCATTATCCATTTGGTCAAGCAGAGAGCGCTTAGGCATGGCCACCCTCCATTTGCGCACGCAAGTTCTCAAGAGCGCGGAATTGCAGCTGTTTCACCGCGCCCTCGCTACGGGACAGCTGGTGCGCAATTTCTCGAATGCTCTTTTGATCGACGAAACGTTCGTAAATCACCCGTCGCTGGTCGTCGGGTAGTTCTTCGACCAGCCGAAAGAGGCGAGCACGATGTTCGATCTCCTCCAGATCAGGCTGAAGACTCGGTTCAGGAGGATCTCCAGCGCTGACGGCGATCTCGCGAGCGGAACGTTTGGATTGATCCGCTATTGCGTTGGCGGCAATCCGGATCAGCCACGCCGCGAAGGGCGCGCCTCGAAATTCATAGCTTCGCAAGTTGGCCAGCGCCTTCTGGAAAACGTCCGACGTTAGATCTTCCGCCACGGTTCGATCGGATACACGACGGGAGATGAACGCATAAACCTGTTCGAAATGAAGCTCATAGAGATCGCCGAACTTCACCGGATCTCGTTGCGCAGCTTCCACCCGCAGACGCTCGTCTGCCTGTTCCGCGGCTACTTTTGCTGCCGGACGTCGGGCGGCCACTGATCCTCTGACTATACAAACTGGCGAAGGGCTAAAAAGTCACGCGCTGGACTGCGGGTCCCGCCCATGGCCCATCGAACGGATAGAAACTTTCGATTGGCGGGTTGTGCGGGCTTCCCTTAAGATAATCCTGACGAGCCTTGCTGCCCGCACCTCCCTCGTTGTTTTAGCCGCACCGGTCATCGTTCACCGGCTTAGTTTTCCAAAACTATTATCCAGGAGGCAGTGTGTCTTTTAACAAATTTATTCCGCTGTTTTTCTTTTCAGCAATTCTATACGCGCAAGTGGCGCAGCCTGGTGGGGAGTCGGGCTTCAGCGGCGAGATCGAGTCCGCGACGACCATGTCCCTGAACACCCTGTATGTAGAGCTGTACGATACACGAAGCCACGTGGTGGTGGAGCGGTCCTCAGTTTCGAGCGACGGCAGGTTCCGCTTCTACCATGGAGACGCGGCGGCAGGCTATACGCTTCGTGTTGTGACCGCTCCGGGCGAAGATCCATTACTCGAAGAGTCTCCCCGGATGGGCATGGGCAACTCTTTAGTTCTGCGGCTGCCGGAGCAAAAGACCAGCCAGCCTGTCGCCGGCAAGGTTTCCCTGGAGGAGTTGCAGCATCCGGTTCCCAAGCAAGCCATTCGCGCGGCGAAGGAGGCAGAGCGATACTCCGAAGCTCACGAGACGGGGAAGGCCATCGCGAAGCTGGAACAGGCGGTTCGAATCGCACCGTATTATCGCGATGGTCACTCGAATCTTGGTGTCCAATACGCTCGTGCGGGCCGCCTTGCGGAGGCGCTGGCGCAATTTCACTTTGCGCTCGATATCGGTCCGCCCAATGCTCTGATCTATTCGAACCTGGCGCTGGCGTTGTTGACCTTGAAGCAATTTCGGGATGGGGAAGAGTTCGCGCGCAAGGCAGTGGAGTTGGAGCCGGGAAATGCAATCGCGCAGAGATTGTTGCGGTACGCGAGGGCGCATGCCGGCTCCCTTAAGGTCGCGACTCAGTAAGAAGTTTTTCCTCGGCGGTTAGGCTGGCTTGATCGCGGCCGATAGTAGCGACCGCTAACGTCCGGCCCTGGCTGCGGTAGATTACAGTTGCGTTGCGGCTTTCCAAATCGCCGTCCAATTCGATGGCGTCCCAAGCCGGCGCGTGCCCGACGTAGTTGATCGCGACATCGTAATGCTGGCTCCAGAAGAACGGCGCCTCCCGGAAGGGACCGCCGATTCCCAACATCGTCCGGGCAACGGCTTGGCCCTGACGTTCGGCCACGACCCAATGTTCGATTCGCACGGGCTGGCCCGGAATCGGGCCGGGGTATCGCGCCACATCTCCGGCAGCGTAGATGTCGGGCGCGCTAGTGCGCAGATTCTCGTCGACGACGATACCGTTATCCACCGTCAGGCCGGCCTTTTCCGCGAGCGTTGTGCGCGGCGTGACGCCGACGCCCAAGACCACCAACCCGGCTTCGATCGATTGCCCACTCGCGAGATCCACGCGATCGTTTCTAATGATCCGGGGCGAATCCCCTAAACGAAAATGAACGCCCTTGCTCTCGTGCAGACGGCGGACAAATTCACCGAGTTCTTGGCCCAGGACGCGCTCGAGTGGAATTTTTTCCTGCCCGACGACAATCACATCCAGCCCGCGATTGCGCAGCGATGCGGCGACTTCCAGGCCGATGAAGCTGGCGCCGATTACGACCGCCCGTTTTACGTCCGTGGCGCGAGCGATAATGGCTTTGCTGTCGGCCAAAGTTCTCAGCTTGAAGACGTGCGGCAGATCAACGCCTTCGATCGTGAGCGAGCGGGGCTCAGCGCCGGTGGCCAGCAAGAGCGCGCCGTATTTGAGAACGCGGCCGCTTCGCAGGGTGGCCGTTCGACTGGTGGTGTCGATGCGGTCCACCGGATCCTTAGCGAGTAATTCGACATGAATGGATTGGTAGTACTCGCGAGTTCGCAGAGGGATCCATTCTTCGGGAGCGTTACCGGCCAGATAGTCCTTGGAGAGGTTCGGACGGTCCACGGGGCCGGGCTCCTCGTCACCCACCAGCGTGATCGGCCCTTCATAGCCCTTGGCGCGCAACATATCAGTGCAGGCAGCGCCCGCTGCTCCGGCGCCAATGATGACAACTGAGGCGGGCGTGCGGGTGAGCTGCGGCCGAGAAGCAGGCTCGCACTTCATGCCGGCCTTGATTTTGTTGCCGTCGCGCTGAACGGTGTAGCACGAAACAGGCGAGAGAGCAGGAGCACCTATAGCCTCGCCGGTCCGCAAGTCGAAGCGTGCGTGATGCCAGGGACAACGGATGGTGTCACCGACCACAAGTCCCTCGGCCAGCGGCCCGCTGTAGTGAGTGCAGGTGGCGCCAATGGCAAACACTTGCTGGCCGCGTCGGACGAGGATGACTGCCTCGTTATCTACATGGCCTAAGAGCGGTGAATTCTCAGCGAGGCTCTCGATATCGACGCCGGTCCTCAGATCGGGACCAGGCAGTTGCGTGGTGTCCTGATTAGCCGCCATTGGTTGCGCCTTCGGTCAGCGTAGCACGTAGCTGCGCACCGCTCGCCTCAATCCTTCGGACACGGTGCCATAGACCAGGTGAGCGCCGAATTCGCCGGCTGCGATGCTCACCGGTGATTTGGTGACAGGTTCCGATAAGCCCAGCGCCGGAACCACGAGCACGTGCGCGCCCAGCCAGACCGCAGTGCCGAAAAGCGATCCATATCCGGTGCGAACCGCAGGAATGGTCTCGGCGGCGACTCCATAGATCGCTCCGACTGCAGTGCCGAAAAGATAGTGCACAAGCGGGCCGGCGGCCTTCTTCTCAGTACGCGTCAGCCGGCGATTGAGGACATTCTCCGACACCGCTTGGGCAGTCTTTTCGGTCGGATCTTCCTTCTGCTTTTTCCTGGGAGGACTGGCCTTCTGAGCCAGTGCGTGCATTGGCCCCATCAGAAATGAGGCGGCTAAACCTGCTACCGCGCCGGCGAGCAGACCTCGCCATGGCTTCGATTTCCGTTTAAGTCGCATATTCCACTAGCTCCTTCTTTTCCCGCTACAGCCGTTCCAGGCGGTGCTCCTAATCCAGGCGCGATACGGGCGACCTCGGACAAAAACTGCTTTGCGACCACGTGCATGTCGAACTCCTCGACGGCGCGCGGCCCCGCAGCGCCGAGCCAATGCCGCAGGTCGGGATCACGATCGAGCAGGATCAATGCATTCGCCAGCGCCTCGGAATTGTCGGGCTCGACCAGAACGCCGTTGCGGACTACTTCCGGCACAGCCGCGGCGCGTGTGGCGACAATCGGCTTACCGGCCGCCATCGCTTCCAGGAACACGATGCCGAAGCCTTCCTGGACGCTAGGCAGACAGAAGACGTCGGCACGGTTGTACTCAGCGGCAAGGTCGTCGATGCTGACGTCGCCAACCCAGGTGATGAAAGGCTGGATGCTTAGCTCCGTGGCGAGATTCAGCAGGCGGTCGCGCTCCGGACCATTTCCGACGAGACGCACTTCTAATTTGGGAATTCGGTCGCGGAGCAGCGCGACGGCGCGCAACAGAACATCCAGACGTTTGCGGGGGTAAAAGCGGCAGACAGATAAGACGGTGAATTTTCCCGGGTCGGGCGTGGCGGGGTTCAGGCGGAAGCGTTCGCGCCAGGATTCTAAATCAATCAGCTCGGGCACTACCACAGCGTCGGCGACCCCATATAGTTCTTCGAGACGCTGAGCGCAGTAGCGGCTAATTGTGATCACCAGATCGGCACGACGGGCGTGACTCGCTTCCAACTTGGCCTGGATCGCCAGGCTGGCCCGGGTTGCACCATGCTCGAAACGAACGGCATCGCCGAGCACGCCCTTAATGCAGGCGACATGCGGCAAGGCGCTCCAGCGGCGAGGGTTGCCGACGATCGCATAACCATCGGCGTCGATGCCAATAGTCGCATCGCCTTCAAACTGGCGCCAGCGCAATTTCTCATTGAAGATGACGCGCGTAGCCAGATAGATGGGCGTTGACATGCCGGGCGCGATAATGTCGATCTCGATGCCGAGTGCACGCAGGCCCTTCACTAAGGTCCAGGTTCCGACATAGCAACCACTGCCCTGCCGCACATTTTGAGGAATTGCTGTAATGAGATTTAACTGGCTCATGAAGTCTCGCGGCAGTCCAAGCAGAAAGCTGTCCGGTTATTTAATGCGTTGGTTCCCCGGGCTGTTCTCGGTGAACGATTTTACCGTTCCCGGAGCCGCCATGAAGCAGGGGAGACGGCAAAAACCCTGCAACCGCACCGGACACTTCCCGCTCAGACTATGGTTAAAGAACGACCCTCGCTTTCCTGTCGCCGTCCTCCTTCGGTCCGCGATTTCGGAAGAGGAAAACAGCAAAAACTCTTCCGGGTTGGGTGGACGTTCCCGTCGACCACTCGTCTATTAGAGGCTTAAATCAGCATCAAGTTTCCTGAAGTAGAGGAGCGTTACCCGGAATGGTAACCGTCACATTTATTCTTCGCCATAGTCACATACTGGGAGGTGTATTATGCTCGTAAAAATATCAGGCGTATTGGTCTGCGCCGTGCTGGTGGCAGGTCTTTCACAGCCGACCTTCGCACGCGGCAAGACCAACACAGCGAACACAGCCACGGTTACCGGATGCCTGACTCAGGGCGATGAGCCCAACGAGTACGCAGTAAAGGCGACCGAAGACGGCAAGACCTATGGCCTCAAGAGTTCGAACTCGAAGGTCGATCTGGCTCAGCACCTGAATCACAAAGTAACCGTGACGGGCACCGTCAGCCAAAAGGAAAAGACTAAAGTTTCCAAATCCGGCAAGCCTGAAGAAGATGCACACATGAAGGTGACCGATCTGAAGATGGTTAGCCCGAGCTGCCAGTAGCGGGTAGTAAACTGCGTTTCCATGATCGCGGCGGGCTCTGAGGGGCTCGTCGCGATCCTCCTCCATAGCCTCGTAATTTTCCCCGTTTTGAGTCCCTCCAAAATGCTAGAATAAAGGGTGCAGATCACAGCTTGTCCCTGGCCTTTCAGCCCAGTCTTTTCAAGGAGTTAAAGCTTGGCAAGTCCTGACGACCCGACTATCCCGCCGACGCCGCCCGGCCCTGGCTCCCAAATGCCCTTGGGGGGCGACGGAGCTAATAAGAATATCATCTCGATCAACATCGAAGACGAGATGCGGCGGTCGTATCTCGACTACTCCATGAGCGTGATTATCGGGCGGGCGCTGCCCGACGTCCGCGATGGTTTGAAGCCTGTTCATCGCCGAATTTTGTACGCCATGTCGGAGATGGGCCTGACGTTCAATCGAGCGTATCGCAAGTGCGCCGGCATCGTCGGCGAAGTGTTGGGCAACTTCCATCCGCACGGCGACCAATCGGTCTACGATGCTTTGGTCCGCATGGCGCAGGATTTTTCACTGCGCTATCCGCTGGTGGATGGACAAGGCAACTTTGGATCCGTGGACGGCGATCCGCCAGCGGCCTACCGGTACACCGAGGCACGGCTTTCTCGGCTCGATACAGCGCTGCTGGAAGATCTGGATAAAGAGACGGTCGACTTCCGGCCGAATTTCGACGAGCGCCGCGTGGAACCCGAGGTGCTGCCGACGCGGGTTCCGAATCTGCTGATCAACGGGTCATCCGGAATTGCGGTGGGCATGGCTACCAACATTCCGCCGCACAACCTGACCGAAATTATTAACGCCACCATCGCGCTGGTGCAGAAGCCCGACACGTCGCTGGCGGAAATTGCAACGATGGTTCAGGGTCCCGATTTCCCAACCGGCGGTTTCATCCTCGGCCGGCAGGGGATCGTCGATTACTTCGCGAAGGGCCGCGGGAGTCTGAAGCTCCGCGCCAAGGCCGCCACCGAGCCGATGGGCAAGGACCGGGAAGCGATCGTGGTCACCGAGATTCCCTATCAGGTCAACAAAGCTCGGCTCATCGAAGCCGCCGCCGGGTTGGTGAACGAGAAAAAGATCGAAGGCATCTCCGAAATTCGCGATGAAAGCGATCGCGACGGCATGCGCATCGTCTTTGAACTGAAGCGCGGCGAACAAGCCGAAGTGATTCTGAACAATCTCTACAAGCAAACACAGCTGCAGGTGAATTACGGCGTAATCATGCTGTCCATCGTGGGCGGACAGCCCCGAGAGCTGGGCCTGCTGGACGTCCTGAGGCGCTTCATCGATCACCGCATCGATGTAGTGCGGCGCCGCACCGACTACCTGCTGCGCAAAGCACGCGAGCGCGAGCATATATTGCTCGGCTTCAAGAAAGCGCTCGACAATCTGGATGCCGTGATCAAGCTGATCCGCGGGTCCAAGACTCCCAAAGAAGCGCGCGAAGGCTTGGTCGGGAGCTTCGAGTTCACCGAGAAACAGGCGCAGGCGATTATCGAGCTGCAACTCCAGCGCCTGACCGGCATGGAGATCCAGAAGATCGTCGATGAGCTGGCCGCGATTCAGATTGAGATCGCCGAATATCTGGAGATTCTGGCTTCCGATAAGAAACTGCGCGGCATGATCGTCCAGGAGCTGAAGGACGTGCAGAAGGAATTCGGCGACGAGCGCCGGACCCAGATCATCGAAGACACCGGCGATATTCATCTGGAGGATCTGATCCAGGTGGAAGATGTCGCTGTGACGGTGACCAGGGGCGGCTATCTGAAGCGCACGCCTGTGGACACCTATCGCCGGCAGTCGCGCGGCGGCAAGGGCCGCATTGGAATGGGGACGCGAACCGAGGATGTGGTCGAGAATCTGGTGGTCGCGTCGACGCACGCCTATCTACTGGTCTTTACCACTAAGGGCCGCGTTTACTGGCTGAAGATTTACGCAATTCCCGATGCGGGCACCACCGGCAAGGGCAAGCACGTTTCCGGCTTGATCAATCTGCAGGCCGACGAAGCGGTGAAGGCGTTTCTGCCGGTGAAGGATTTCGTTCCGGGGCAGTTCATCGTGATGGTGACCCAGCAGGGCGTGATCAAGAAATGCGAGCTGACCGAGTTCGACAATCCGATGTCGCGCGGGATCATCGCTCTTTCACTCGACGAGGGCGACGAGCTGCTGGCGGCGCGCTTGACCAACGGTGAAAACTACATCTTCCTGGGAACTCACGACGGCAAAGCGATCCGCTTCCATGAAAAGAACGTGCGAGCCATGGGTCGGCCGGCGCGTGGAGTGCGCGCCATGGATCTGGCCAAGGGCGACTTGATCATCGGCGCCGAGGTGGTGGAGCAGGAAGGGCTGATCCTGTCGATTTCCGAGCACGGCTACGGCAAGCGCACACCGCTGGTGGATTACAGGCTGACGGCCCGCGGCGGCAAGGGCGTGATCAACATGAAGGTGACGCCCAGGATCGGCAAAGTGGTCGCGATTCTGTCGGTGAAGGAAGATACCGACCTGATGATCATCACTAAGGACGGCAAGATCATCCGCATCGAGTCGGGCGAGATCCGGCAGGCGGGCAGGTCGACACAAGGCGTCCGGCTGGTTCGGATGGACGAAGGCGATCTGGTGGCCGCGGCGTCGGTGATCCCGGCGGAGGAAGAAGCGGGGGATGGGTCGAACGGGAGCGGGAACGGGCAGAACAATCTGCCGCTGCAGTAGCGAGATGTTTGTAGGTTTCCTCTCCGCTGAGAGGAAATGTGGTCCGCAGAGGTGAAAATCTGGACTGAGGTAGGCTGATACGATTCAAGGAAGATTCGCCATGCGACCTCTGAAAATAGACCAAGTTCAGTTCGGGGCAAAGGTTGGACGCCATATGCTTGAATTCGGGCGCGATCCCGGCAACGCCAACGATCGCAGATGGCTGATGAACCATATCGTTGACATTTACGCAAATGCGGACGAGTTCCGTGATGGTACGTTCTCAGGACAGGGCGTCGTGCTTCCTAGCGGCTCGAACGCGAGAGGGGCCGTTTGGTTTTACGCGAAAGGTATGGATGTGGTCGTCACGGACAAGTCCGACAATTTCGTAACGATTCTGAAGGATGGTTGGAAGAACAGCACAAGCTTTCGACTGGCAAAGATTCTTCTAAGTCGTCCGTAAAACATTGCTACTCGTCTCATGGAAGCGGGAACCGGCAAAACAATCTGCCGCTGCAGTAGCGTATCATCTTCAGGAGAGATCACGAAACTTCAAGAGATGACGAAACCGATCGTTTGGGTTGCAATCCTGATGTTCCTGCTTTCGGCTGTGCAGGCCTGGGCCGCGGAGCCGCTGGTGGGCCGATGGCTGCTGAAGAGCCAGGAAGTGGGTGGCCAGCAGACCGACGCCGATCCGCTCACGTTGCGGATTGTCCAACGCGGGAATTCTTTCGAATTCGGCTACTCGGTGCCGGTGAACAATATCCAGTTTGTCTCGATGAGCTTCACATCGAATCTCGACGGCAAGGAAGCCGACGTGAAGAATTCGCAAGGGAACAAAATTGGCACGGTCAAGATCAGCAAGGCGGGCGGGTCGCTTTATAAGGTTGTGCTGGAGGGACCCAATCGTCCGAGCGCGACCGGTACGATGGCGGTCTCGGCCGACGGCAAGACGCTCACCAGCGATTCGGAAGCGAACGTGCCCGGCAAAGGGCCAACGCGCACCCATCAAGTTTTCGCGCGCGAATGATCCCGTGAATTTCTTCCGCCAGTTTCTGCACCGGCCGCAGAGGCTATGGGTGCGGCAGCTCAATTTTCAATTACATTTGTGGGTGGGGATCATTCTCAGCCTGTACATGATCGTGATCGGCGTCACAGGTGCGATTCTCGTCTTTCGTGTCGAATTGGAGGCGCTGATAGGCCTGAAGCCGTGGCACAGCATCCAAATGACGGGAGCTCTCGCTGAATTGCCGGCGGTCATCCGCAATGTACAGGCGCAATATCCGGGGGCGCGGATCACGACGGTGTTCACACCCACCGAAGGTGAGCCTACTTTCGTTGCGCTGGTGCAAGACCTGAATCGCGATAGAACGGAAATCAGAGTCGCGGCCGATCCCGCGACGGGCAAGGTTCTAGGCGAATTTCCTAGAAACGATTCCTGGCTGCGCGTGGTTACTCGACTGCATGAGACGCTGCTGATCGGCCCAGGTGGACGGCGGTTGAATGGCTACGGCGCGGCGTTTCTACTGTTGTTGAATATCACGGGGATGGTGGTCTGGTGGCCGGGACTTCGTTCATGGACACGCGCTTTGCTCGTCGATTTTCGGCGGACCTGGCGGAGGGTGAACTTCGACCTGCATCGCGCGGTGGGTTTCTGGACGCTGGCGCTCACATCCTTCTGGGCGGTCTCCGGGATCTATTTCGGATGGCCGGCGCAGACATTCGCGTGGGTCCAGAAGATCTCGCCCATCGTGGCGGTGAGGCCGCCGGTAGTTACGGTGCAGCCGCAAAGCGACGTCATGCCGCCCGATCTACAGGCGCTGATTTCACGGGCAGCCGTTTTGGATCCAGGGACGACTCTGATGGGAATCGGATTTCCCACGGGTCGTAGAGCGCCGCTGCGCATCCTGATGCGGCGCCGGCCAGGGCCGGGGTACGAGTACGCGGACAATGTTTTCTTCGACCCTTACGATGGAAAATATCTGGCGACGTGGCGGTACGGGATCAACCAAACTTTGGGCGACTGGTTCATCTGGCTGCAGATCCCGCTGCACTTCGGAACTTACTGGGGGATGACGGTAAAAGTTATTTGGGCGTTGGCCGGGCTGGCGATCGCGCTACTGACGATCACGGGCGCGCTGATGTATTGGAACCGGGCACTGAGAAGAAAGTGGAAGCACCTGCGTTCTGGAAGCTCAGCCCGTCAGCGGGATTCACTCGCCGCGGTAGCGCCACCGGGCTTGACATAGTTTGCAACCTGCTCCATCGTGGCGAACCAAACGCCTGGCTTCGATTTGATGTAGGCGATTAATCGATCAAGCTGCACTATTCGCGACCGACGTCCGCCGACGTGCGGGTGCTGCGTGAGGATAAACATGGTGCGCTCTTCATAGGCGAGATCGAACTCGGCTTTGTAGATCTGGAAGACCGCGTCGGGAGAGGGCATTGACCCGTTGGCATTTTCGCCGTAGTAAACATAATCGTTATCGACTTCGCTGATGGGGAGCTCGATCACGCCGCTCGGCTGCCCGCGCGAAACGATCTCGTACGGTTCGTCCGCGGCTAGCAGACTGCTGTCGTACAAGAAGCCGGCCTTGCGAAGGAGATCGAACGTATAGGGACTGAATCCCGAGCCCGGTGCGCGCACTCCGGCGGGACGCTTGCCCGCGGCCTTGGTCAGATAGTCGATGGATTGGTTGAGCAGGCGCTCTTCCTTGGCGGCGTCGCCGATACCGGGCCAGAACTCGTGGATCCAGCCGTGGACGCCGATTTCATGACGGTGCCCGTTCAGGATGGCCGGCACGATTTCCGGGTGAAGCATCGCGCCCATGGCGGGGATGAAGAACGTCGCGGGCACCTGGTGGCGATCGAGGAGAGTGAGAATGCGGGGGATGGATGTGGTGGCGCCGTATTCGCCGACAGACAGGGGCACGGGCAGCGGATTCGCCCGCTGGAGGAGCTCATTGTCGACGTCGAACGATAGGCAGACGGCCACGCGCGCACCGTTGGGCCAGACTTTGGGCGTCAGCTTTTTACCCATCCGCGCAGTCCCGACGGATTGCTTAATCTGATCTTCGGTGGAGTCGACGGTGATGGGATTTACCGTGCTCGCCGCGCGCTGAGGCGCTCCGCAACCGGCCAGAAATCCGAGGAGCAGAAATGTGGGAGCGAGCTTAAGCGCCATCTTTCACGAAGACCTCCATCACCATGGCGGGTGCTGATCCGACATTGCGGAATCCATGCGGCGTGCCCTTCTCCATGTAATAAGCTTGTCCAGAAACGGCGTCGACGGGCTTGGCCGAGCCAATGGTGAGCTCGAGCTGGCCGCTAACAGGGATAAACAAGTGGTAGCGGACATCATTGTGAACGTGCACGCTGCGGACCGCGCCAACTTGTAGCTCGACGCGGGTGACCCGAACGTCCGAACGATCCATTAGCCGGGTTGGCTTCACACCGGGGTTCGGGCCTTCCCCTTTCGTCGGTGTTTGTGAGTTTGACGACCAGCTAAAAAGCAGGGCC
>Ga0070713_100001402_pt1 | contig 15459 bp, 16 predicted proteins | sample LARL82metaG_FD_65465 | JGI IMG/M metagenome (GOLD analysis project Ga0070713, IMG submission 65465) | Corn, switchgrass and miscanthus rhizosphere microbial communities from Kellogg Biological Station, Michigan, USA - LAR L8-2 metaG | ecosystem: Host-associated > Plants > Roots > Rhizosphere ...
CGGGAGCGCGCTTCGTCTGGATCATGACGCCCAGCAAGTCCCTTTGCCATTCCGACCTGATGCAGCCCAACTTAACAACGCGGAGACGCCATGCCCCAAGCCCGCGGATCGAGACGAGAACTCGCAGTAGTTGCCGCTAGGCGGAGGCTACCTTTCGCATCCACTTGGAACTGGATCTGGGCTTCTTTGCACGCGCTGTCGATCTGAAGCCTGAGCAGTGTGGGGCCCATCTTTGGCTGTTGGATCAATCGCTGAGTCCACCTCGGATGACGCGAGTCATTAGAGTGCGACCAGGTCAAACGCCAGGCAACGTATGGGTAGGATGGCGGTATGGCGAAGGCGTCGTCGGTTGGAGTTGGGCGGATAACTCCACGCGGTCCATAGATTACGGAGATCTAGCATTATCCACTGTCGCGGACGAGGCGGCCTTCCATGCCTTGCCCTCTGACAAGAAGCTCGAAATGAAGTACGAGGACTTCGTCATTTCGGTTCGCGGTTTCAGAGCTGTATGGGCATCGCCGATCCAGGCGCGCGATCATGCGCCCGTGGGAGTGCTGTCGCTCAACATCGACCGCGTGACGGGCATCCCATGGCCGGCATTGAAGTCGCTTGGTGAGCGCGCGGTGGAAACGATGGCGCGACGAAGCGAATACATGCTCGGCCTTCGTCCTTAGCTCTGCGAGTGCGCGTTAACGAGGTTGCCAGCGTCGGGCCAAATCTGGCATCTCAACTCTGCCTTCGGTTCAACCAACTGCGCGGAGCTGCCGGTCTCGACGGTTCTCTGAATCACATGCGAGCTGAGAAAGCGCAGCCACCGTCTGTCAACGCGCCTTCTGAGCGCGGACCGCGGTCCAGCCTGCGGCCGTACTCCACGCACCGCCTGGCGCTGAGGGGTAAGCGCCTTGAACCCCCCGGTCTCGGACCGTCGGTAGTTGTCGTTGGATCCGAGCCCAGGGTGTCTTCGTGCCTACGGCTCCGTACCGCGAAGCTTGTACCACTAGACGCCCGGCACAAGGCCTTCGTCACCGACTCGGGAGACCAGACGGGGCGTCCGGTTCTTACGGGGCACGCCGGCGTTGGGCATAGCCCGGAACGCCGTGCGAACTCGGTCGACCAACGGATCCACCGGTATCACCCGCACTATGCCTCCGTGGCTCACCGCCCGTCCGATGTCCTCGAAACGATCAGCTAGGTGCAGACTGCTGCTTTCCTCGTCGTAGATGACGAAAGAGGGAGTTCCCAGTACTCGTTGCCGAAGCTCCTTGCGTACGTCGCCCCACATGGGCTTCAAGCGTCGCAGCTTCAGGCGCCGCACCAGGGAGACGAACACAGCAAGCTCGATTGCTTCGGGGAGAGAAAGGCCCCCGGGGTCCGCCTCCGTGAGCAGTCCAGCGGCTGCCCAGTTGAAGTAGTTCTGGGGCATCTCGTCGAGACGCCTGCAGAGCTGACTGGGGGGCAGACGGGCCACGGTTTTGGGTCGCATTAGATCTAAAATAGGTCGAAATTTTAGATTCGTTCTGGTAAGCTATTCTATGATGTGGAGGCCTCTAGGATGGCAGCGATGATGAATTTGGACGCCGCCCTGGAAGCCGCGAGGACCGGGTCCAGAGGAGACCGCCTCATAGCTGCCACCACCGTGGGTGAGCTCCTCGAAGAGGGGTTGAGTGCCCCCGGAGCACTCCGGGAAGCATCGACGCAGGTCGCTGAGACTGCGCAGCGCTATGGGTACCGAGCGTTGTTGGGCGCCTCTCCCGTCGGGGATCGGCTAGCGGCTGCGGCAGTCGCCCTCGCGGCCGATGGGCTCTTTCTATACAGGGGTCCGGATGACGGTCCGGTCCTGATCGTCGATGGGGTACTTGTCACAGGCGTGCAACTTGCGGCTGCAGCCAGGCGTGTCCGCGAGGACGGCGTTTCACGGGCAGGAGGAGCCGTCCTCTTGGCTGTAAACGACATCGATCTCGCCCCCATCCTCGAAACAGTCATCGTCCTGGGCAGAGATCTCGATATCTAGGCGTTCCCGACTTCCTTCGCCGCTAGCGCCGCCGCCGCCGCCTCCTTGCCGGAGTCGCCGACTAGTGCCGCTCCTCGAGCCTCGATCGCAGCCTTGGTGGTCCCACAACGCTCAGCCACGACACGACCCGACATGGCACTCACAGACTCGGAGAACCGTCGGCATGTGGCAAGAAGGACCCCTACAACGGCACCGTGATGATCGGTGTCTTTGCGACGAGATCCGGCCGGCGAGAAATCTCGAGCGCGTACAACCACCGCATCAGGCCCGATGAGGGCAAGCTCGGCTTCGAGCGCCCGCTCCAGGGTTGCAAGTTGCAACGCGAAGTCGTCGTGGCGATCCGCGACGTGCGAGAAGACCTCCGTGGCGGACTCGGCTCCGGCGTCGTCCACCTCTACAAGAACGCCGAGGACACTGGGGCGGCCATGGTCGAGACTGCAATGGAGACCGAGGAACTTCACGGCAATCAAGGGTACACTTGCCTGCCGTGGCTGAGTTCGCTGGCCGCTACGACTTACTCGACGAACTCGGAACGGGCTCGAATGGGACCGTTCGTCGAGCCCTCGATCGCCATCTCAATCGGGAGGTGGCGATCAAGCTCTATGAGCACGGTGCCCAGCTCGGTGTCGCAACCAGAGAGGCTCAGATCCTTGTGGCGTTGGAAGGCCCCCATATTCTCCGGGTATTCAATGCGGACAAGTACCAGGATGTGCCTTATATCGCCACGGAGATCGCGGCGATGGGGTCTGCCGCGGACCACCTCACTGCGCGCGGGATTCGTCCGGAGCTCGCGGTCCGTTGGGTTCGCCACGCGCTCGTTGGCCTGAACGTCTGCCATGCTCGCGGCCTGATTCATGGCGATATCAAACCGGGCAACATCTTCTTGCAGAACGACGAGTTGGCACAGCTAGGAGACTTCGGCACCGCGGAAGTCATGGATACCACCGGCCATACCCCTTCTCGCGGAACATGGGCCATCCGCGCGCCTGAGTGCTTTTCCGCCGGCCGAATGACGATTGCCTCAGACATCTATTCGGCTGGCCTGGCACTGTACACGCTACTCTCGGGGAGCAATCCGTTTGACCTCGGCACGCATCCCGAGCTCCGTGATGCGATCGTCAACGGACGAAGGCCGCCACTTCGTGACCTCGCCCCTCATGTCCCTCGGTCGCTCGTCAACCGTGTAGACCGAGCGATGGAGGTCAAGCCGACGCAGAGATATGCCTCGGCAGCAGCCTTCCACTGGGATCTCGGACGGTTCAGTTACAAGGGACGCCTCTTCGGGCCCACCGCTCCCCATCCTGGTCACGATCGTTGCTGGTTCGGGGCCATGCCCAACGGTAAGGCAGGCGTTCAAGTCTGCGTCATCGCGAGCGACGGTGGTCACGACGTAGAGGTGCGCCGAACTGGGGGAGCTTCGACACGGATCCGTGAGAGGTGCGCACAAGGCCTGAGCGCCAAGCAGTTGCTGGTGCACCTGCGCCGAACGTTTGACACCCTCTGAGCACGCTTCCACGGTGACCTCGAGCATCCACCTCGCGACTACGACGAAGCGCTTCTCGACCGGAGGTTTCGCGGTACCTCGCCACTGTAAGGGCTTAGCCGGCGCCCTACGGTTGCCGAAAGGAACGCGACGCTCAATTGACGGGTCCGGGGTGCGCCGGCCAAGTACGGCTGCGCTAGGAAACCGGCCGATAACCCATATCAGCGTTCAGGGCCTTGCGAGAAGCCAGTCGCATGCCTAGCTGGACGACCAGTTGCGTAGCCAGCCCCGCGGGCACATGCAGCCGAACCAGGGCATCCGCGAGCGTCGTGACGCTGTCGGAATAGGGCAGCCGAGCTACAACAGAGAAGGGCTCGGTATGCCGGCGACCGGGCGTGGCGTACTGCACGAGAATGGCGTCCGTAGGGCGGTCCGTCCGATTGGTGGCCAGGCCCCAGTTGGCAACGCGGGCCGGCTCGCCGATCCGGAGGGTAGTGGTCATATCGCTATCCTACGACGACTTCAATGCCTGCGTCACTGTCGACGACATGAGCGTCTCTTCGAAGGCGCTTTGCGGGACGACTCAGCAATGAGTCGATCAATCGTCGCTCGCGTGGACTTGGGCAGTACGCCTTCGGCAGGGCATCTACTGCACGGTCCGACCTCGACACACTCGCCGGCAAGGGCACGCACCAAGTGTGCTCGCGCCCCTAGTGGATGATCAGCTCCGTACTAGTGAGGCCTCACAGTTCGAAGATTCACGCCTACCTCGCGTTGAGGCCTCTTTGAATTTGACGCACCTGAGCTGGCGGAAGATGAATGTGCGAGCCGTCCTCTAGGATGCGAAGCACAACTCTGATGTTGAGATGCTTCAAAGCATCAAGCAGTCGAACATATTCACCAGACGACTCGGGACGACCATCCAATAGCAGAATTCCCAATTGAGCCAGTGATTCGGCGAGTGGGTTGTCCTGGCCCCTGAGCCTGGGAGTGGCGCGGATGAGCAGGGCACTGGCTTGCGCACGTACGTCTGTTGGCCGGGTAAGTATCCCAGTGCCCGCCGTGCACAGTCCAACGACCAACCCACCGCCATCGAGCAACAGCTGGTCCACGTCGGGCGAGGTACTTCGACGCGCGAGCTCGTCGACGACAGGCGTGATGAACGGGAGTATACATTGGAGTCGATCGAGCCGCTGGTGTTGATCGTGTGTCACGAACTGGGCAGCGCGCTCACACCAGAGGCGTACAGTCGGACTATATCTACCACGCCATGGCTTCACAGTCGAGATGTCCGATTCAGTCGTAAGCGGAATAGCGGTGGCAGCAGCCTGCATTCCCAGACGGCCGATCGGTTCGAGAAGTCGTCTGACGGCGTCACTTGCCGCGGGATGTGCGGCCTGGCACCACCACGCTTCGAAGGCATCCCACAATACTCGCAACTCTTCGGCGGCGGACGTGTCCTCGCCGCTGTCAAGGGCCCGCACGACTGCGGCTTGGGCGTAGTCCAACAATGACACGAGAGGGGTGAGGTTATGGCCTGGCAGCTTCACGATCACATTCACCGCTTCTGCAACGACGTCCTGGGCGAACAGCCATGGCCCTCGCGCCTCGGCCAAGCGGGTTGCTTGAGCGAATAATCCGGATACGACCCATTCGGTATACGCGGACAAACGAACCGGGTCGCTCGATGAAGCGACGTGGCGGTGAAGCCGTTGCGCCACCGAGGCTGCCGCTTCGCGATGAATCGTGCGATCCCCGTCGCGAAGGGCGGCCTGCATGATCTCAATGATGCACCGGAGGGCACTACGAGATTGCGCCGAGACTCGTGTTTCAAGGCGATTGGGCACGGCGGTGTGAGCCAATCGCCCGGTCGTTCGTAATGCATCCGCATACCCGGCCACGATCCGTATGATCAGCAGCGCGCCTCCAACAGAGAGGACGACCCCGCCGGCTGCGACTGAAGCCACAACCCGAGCCTGCGAGTGCCTGGAGAGGCTTGCGAGGAACAAGACCGGAGGGAGAGACGGTGCCGGCGACCATGTGCTGCTGACCACCGCTCCCGCGGCCAGGAACGCCAACACAATCACCATCCCCACCAATAACACCCAAACGAGCGTGCGCTTTCGTGCCAGCTCGGCAATACCGGGTGAGTATCGAGCGGCGACTACTTGAAGATAGGCGATCGTCAGGGCATACGAAGTCCCGATCAACACCGCCTGGATGGAGGTGAGAGCCAAGAACAGGGACTGCACTAGCTGCGACCCTGATATAAGCTTCGGGAGTGACTTCGGCCGGAGTTGGCTCTTGCCTCAGGTGCGACTTCGTCGTGTGAGAGAAGCCATCGGCTGACGCACTGGTTGCTTGGCCTGGACATTACCAGAGGCGCGTGTGGAGCGCTTACTTACGACTAGCTTCTGCTTGGCCGTCATGGCCACCTTCCCAGAGCCTGTCCCCGATGTCGACCGCCGAGGCGCAGCGCCCTTTGAGTGTCGTCCATTTGAATGCGCGGCTCGTGGAGATGGCTCGCTTTCGTCGCCGTAGATTGGCCGCATCAGTGTGACTACTTCATGCGCAGCGTCGAGTACCTGCTTTGCGTATGAAGCATCTTTCTGTCGTCGCGCTAGCGTCACCAGCACATCAAAGACGTATCCGACGAATCGGCCGCCTTGTTCATTCACCTGTGCTGCTGTAGCAAGCGCCGTCACGATGGGTGTGCGCCGACTTTGCGGCATCCGCATCAGAGCCAGCGCTCGGATAAAACCGCCGCTCATGAAGCGACGCTGGCCACTGATGCGGTACGTCGGCACCAATCCGGTGTCGGCCCAATGACGAATCTGTCGCTCCGTAGCTCGTGTTAGAGTGCTGAGTTCTCCGACAGCAAGTGGGTATCTAGCTCCTACCAACCGTGGGTGTAAGGAGGGGTCACGGAGGAGTGCCCAGTCGGCGTCAGAGAAGTCGGCTGTCAAACCCTGCTCTATCGCCGACTGCACGTCGAACTGGTCCGCGACCAAGGCGTCAATGAGCGGCGAGGAGACTGGCACCCACTCCTCGAGTAGCCGCTGTTGAGCTGGCGAAGCTCCCTTGGGAGCATGTTCTGCTGCCATCTCGGCGATGGCAATCCGCACCTCACGAGGCAGGGATGGCCGATCGGCAAACCCGAGGCGGTCGTCGCCGTCCCAGATGTAGCCCTTCCCGTCCCGCCGAAGTCGTGGAAGCTTCATGCCCGCTGAACGGCCTTTCCCATGAGAAGTTACAGCAGCGGCGCCTTGGCCGTTACGAGGGAGAGGGCGCGCTGCTGAGGACACGTGGCCACTCTACTCCGTCCTGCCCGAAAGTCGGCCGGATTATCGCCGAATTAACATGGCCGTGTCAAGGGCCTTACACCAGAAGGTAACCGAACGCCTGTGCAGCCGCCTAAATGGGCTGCCACGGGTTCCAAGCCGTCGTCCTGATGGCGTAGTCCGTGACGATGGGGCCAAGCCGAATCGTGCTGTATGGCATTGCCTCCAGGATCCAGACGTCGGGCGCCGGGTTGACGAGATTCGATCGATCGCACACGAGCCTGAAGGCGCCATGGGCTTGCCATACGCCCCCCCGGGGGCGGAAGAGTTGCTGGACCCACTGCTGACGGGAGGCCGAAGCCACTAGGTCGATCGTCGTAAGCAGCATGCCCGTAACCTGGCCCCAAGCAGGCCGCATCGGAACCGGATAGAACCGACCGTCCCCATTCCAGCGATTCGCAATCTCCTGCGCTAGCTGGGCATCACAATAGTGGAACAGAGTCCGCTGACCGTTGGTCAATGCAGTCCCGCCTCACATCCTAGAGACGGCCGAGTGGCCGGTGAACTTGAGCGGCCCCGTGGTCACTGCCAGGACCGCGGCCGCAATGAGGGAGCAGGCGCAGAGTTCGATCGGGAACCCCACGTTATAGGCCACCACCCAGATCCCTCCTATCAGACTTAGGGGACACAGAAGTTCGGAAGTCGATTACACGATCTGCGCCCGCCAAGATGCTACTCACATGAACGCGTCGCTTGTCAAGCGGGTAGAAACCGATTGTTACTTGAAGCCCATAGGCTACGAAGTAACGAGCCCGGTCGGAACTCTTGGCGTAAGATAAGGAGGTTTTGGGCAGATCCACCCCGTGAGAGTTTTGGTGCTAGGATCCCGAGCCCTGAACTGTCGCAAGTGGTTTCGTCGGAGGCATGAAGGCAGCTGGGTATCCGCCAAATGCGGTCCCCTTGCCTGTCAGCTCCCGGAGGCCACATTACGTCCATTACCGCAGGCGGGCGTTGGGGCCCTCCAGGTCGGCGATGAGGATGGTCAGCTAGGATGTTCGCCTCCGGGACGTTGGTGACACAGAAGGAGCCCTGAACCCGGCAAGGTGAGGTTGCTCACACCAACCGAACTGGGAGGGCTCCACGGTGCATTGTCACCCCAACGCTCGGGCCACCCCATGGCGGCGGGCCGAGGTCTTCAAGGCGGTCGAGGCCGGCATGACGGTCACCGCCGCCTGCCTGGCGGTTCCGCATGTCGCGACGCTGGTACTACCACTGGCTGCCGCGGTGGTGGGCCGAGGGGCGGCGCGGCATGATGGACCGCAGCAGCCGGCCGCACCGCTCACCGCAGCGGGTCAGTTGCAGCCAGGAAGAGCATGCACCATGGCGCCGGGCTCGGCGTACTCGTAGCGCACCACCGGCTCCTTGGGTGCCGAGGGACGCTGCAGGCCGCACCGGCGCAGAACGCGGTGGACCGTCGAGCGCGGGATGCCCGTGAGCGCGGCGATGGTGTCGGCGCCGGCGCCGAGGAGCTGCCGCAGCAGGATGACGTGATCCACTTCGCACGGCCGACTTGGCGGTTCACCTGCCTTGTGGCGTGCGTGCGTCCTCGACCACGGGGACATTCGCTGCCTCGTTCAGCAGCGCTGGCTAAGGCAGCTAGGACCCCGACCCTTCGTCACGTCAGCGCAAGTGCCGCATCTCCTGCAATCGTGAAAGGAAGTGACCGGGCGCTCTGGGTGCATGCGCTCGCAGCATCCACCGGACTGATCGCCAGCACCCCGAGCCCGGCGCCGGCGACGTTGCTGATGAAGTAGTCGGCACCGGTATCCGGGAAGCTGAAGGAAACGGTGGCTGTGCCTCCCGTGATCGTCACCACCGTGGTTGCCCCGACCCTCTGGTACCGGAAGTCGACCCGGAAGGTCACCGCGGTGACCACTCCTGTCTCGGCAGGTGTGCTCGTCCGGGTCACGGTTCCGCTCGCCGAGCCCGTCAACGTCACGGTGCCGTCCGCGGAGCCGTCCGCGGGACAGAAGGGAGCTGCGGGCTCCGTGTAGGTGACCGAGCCACCAACGGAGGCAGTCGAGGTCGCGAACGTCGCCGAGTACTGGTCGCTGCCGATCGACGCCTCGGCGGTCCCACCTCCGGTGCCCCAACCGTTGAACGTGGCCGGGCAACCCGCGGGACATGGGAACGTTGGCAGGGTGCCAGCGGCCTGAAAAGTGATGGTCATGCCAGCCGTCGCCTCGGCGTGCCAGGTGACCTCGACGGCGTTCGACTGCGCTTGGACGCAGCACGGCGGATACTCGAGCACGGGGTCGGCATCGACGTACGCAATGAAGCTGTAGGTGCCATCAGACGCTTCACTCACTGTCCCCTGACAGGTCGCCCCCGTGGGGCAGCTAGCGACGTTCTCCCCCGTCGTCTCGTCAAAGAGGTCGATGTAGTCGCCCGTCCCCGTGACGCTGGAGCTCGCCGAGGCCGTCAGGGTCACGGGAGACCCAGCAGCGACATTGACCGCGCTGCTCGCGAGCGAGAGTGACCAGGTCGTCGCCTGTCCCCAGGTGACCGTGACCGTATTCGACGTGGCCTGCACGCAGCACGGCGGGTACTCGAAGCTCGGGTCACCATCAACGTACGCCACGAAGGTGTGCGAGCCGGCGCCGGTCCAGGTCACGGGGACTTGGCAGGTCTTCCCGGTGGAGCAGAAGTTCACCGTGGAGTTCGTGGTCTCGTCGTCGACGTCGATGTAGTACCCGCCGTTGCTGACGTTCTGATTGGCGGTGGCTGTGAGTGTGACCGTGGAATCCACCGCGACGTTGGCGGCGCTGGCCGTCAAGGTGAGCGACCAGCTCGCCGAGAAGGCTGCAGTGGAAGGCGATGGGAAGGCTGCGGCGCCGAAAAGCGCCGCAGCCACACCAACCGCCAGCCGGAGCCGGCTGATCATTGCCTCTTCCCCTCGCGGAGCGTTCCTAGCTCGCCACTGCTACGGCGTCGCCGGAGAGGGTGAAGTTGAGCGGCCCTGGGTTCGAGCAGTCCGCCAGTGCGGCTCCGGCTTCGACCTGGAAGAGGCCACCGCCAGCCCCCGCCTCCAACGGCTGGGTGAAGGAGCCCGAGCCCGTCCCTGGGAAGAAGTAGCTGACCATCACCGAGCCGCCGGTGACGGTGATCTCGGCCGTGAAGCCCACCCGCTCGTAGGTGTAGCTGAGGGTGAAGCTGACGCCGGTGACCGTCCCGGAGAAGGTCGGAGTGCTGGTCTTGTAGATGATCCCTGTGGCGCCACCCGAAAGGGTCACCGTCCCCTGCGCCGGATTGCTTGCCGAACCAACGAGTGGGCAGAAAGGCGCGGCAGGCTCGGTGTAGCTCGCCGTCCCGGTGACCGCGCCGCCTTCGATCGTGTACGTGGCGTCGTACGTGTCGCCGCCGATCGTTGTCTCGGTCTGGCCCCCGCCGGACCCGCTGCCCGTGAAGGACGTGGTGCAGCCGAGCGGGCATGGGAAGGTGCCCAGCTGGCCGGTCACCGAGAATTCGATGTCGCCACCGCCGGCTGCCGCCACGCGCCCGGTCGGCATGATGGTCATGGCAACACCGGCCATGAGAGCAAAGAGAACCCGCAACTTCACGACAACTCCTCCCGTTGATGCTTGCCGCCCGCCCTCTGAAGTTATGGGCGATTCCGGTCGTAACTCAGGCTAGGAAGCTGTCGCTGCGGACTCAACACCGAAGTCATCCAAGAACCGCAGGTTCGGCTGGATGGTTCGTCCAACCCGTTGTTTGACCATTGGTCAGGCCCTGACAACCTTCCTAAGAGCGGCGGAGCTCCTCGAAAGCCTCAAAGCCACATCGAAGGAAATTGGTTGAAACCGATGGCGAACTTGAGGCGTCTGATATGCACACAGGCCTTGAGGCCACCTTGCGGGAAGGCCGGGCCTGGGCGGAGGAAGGGCATGACACTGCTTACGGAGCAGGTGCTCACCGGATCAGTTGCCGGCGTGGCGCCGGCGGCGGACCCTGGCGGCTCCGGTGCCCACGGGTTGGTGGAGCGCGCCGTCGCGGCCGCCAGCCTGGAGCTGGACGACGCCGTCGCCGAGATGGTTGGCGAGGTCGTCGATCACGTCCCCGAGTATGGGGTTATCAGCCCTGAGGCTCGGAAGGATTTCGTGCTTGGCGTCCGCACGCTGACCCAGCTGGCCTTGCGCGTCCTCGGAGGGGGCACCCCGGTTTCCGACCTCGAGGTGGATGCTGCCCGCTGCATTGGCGAATCACGCTCCCAGCAGGGCTTGAGCCTGCAGAGCGTGGAGGACAGCGTTCGGACCTGCTTCCGGGTCGGCCTTCGACGCCTCTGCACGCAGCTTCGCCGCCAGGGGTCTGACCCGTGGCTCGGTGCCGCCTTCGAGGAGGTGACCGAAAACCTCCTCAGCCTTGAGCACCAGTTCGTCCGGGGCCTCCGGGCCGGGTTCAGGCACAGCGAGGAGCGCAAGGCGCGGGCACGGCTGAACCGCGAGCAGGCCCTCCTGAGCGCCCTGCTCCTGGGAACTTGCGACGACGAGCAGCAGCTGGTCCGCGGCCTCGAGGAGATGGGCTACCGCCTACGTGGCCAGCAGCTGGTCGTGCTTGTTGCTGCCGCCGACGTCGATGCGGCGACGCGGGCCGCCACCGCGTTCGTGGGCGCCTTCGACCGCGCCCGCCAGGTCGTGCTTCTGTCCGGGCAGCAGCCCGTCGTGGCCATGCTGGTGCCTGATGTCAACACGACAGAGGTCGCGCGGATTCGCCAGTGGCTTAGTGGCATGACAGACCCCGTGTCGGCCGTCGTTCTACCGCTGGCGAGTGGTGCCCGGCAGGTGGCTGAACAGGTCGCCGCCTACCAAGGCGCCGCGGCTGTTGCCTGCCAGCTCGGCCGAGTCGGCGTCGTCGACCCGTTGGAGCTCGCGCCGTACGAGGTGCTGACACAGGATGCGGCAGCGGCTCGTCGGTTCCTTGGCGCGACGCTGGGGCCGGTGCTGAAATGGAAGAGCAGCCGGCGAGAAGCGGTGCTGACGACGATGCAGGCGTTCCTCCGCCACGGGGCGATCAAGCGCGTAGCCCACGAGGTCGGCGTCTCACCGCAGACCGTCTACAACCATCTGCGCGCCGTGGAGGAAGCGACCGGTCTCTCCGTACTCAAGTACCAGGCACATTGGCATCTGGCCCTGCTCTTGCTGGACCTCTACGGTGAGGCGTGATCGCGGTCGCCGCCGTGTCGGCGGGCCTCCTTTCGGGCGCGCTGCTATACCTGTCGCATAAGCCAAATGAGCCTTCGAGCTCCTATGTCACTTGCGTGGGCTGTCCTGAAGAGGGAAACACTTCGGCGAGCGGAAGGTCGGGTTCGCGCATGATCTACCGTACACGCCAGCAGGGTGCGAGGAGAAAGGGCCGCTCGGACGCGCTCTCCACAATCCCTATGGTCCCGGTCCCACAAGCACGACTCCATCCGCGTAGCCAGGAGCTTTGACTGTCACCGCGATCGCCACGGGCACCGGTTGGTGGTCTGGCCCGACTACTCGGAAGCCGACTGGAATCTTGTACTGGAACGGGACGCCGGTAGCCGCCACTGGTTGGCCGGCTATCCAGACCGTCCCCTGGACGGACTGGCCTGTCTTCTGGTCGGTTGCGGTGACGACGTAGGTACGCAGCGCCACGGGTACTGGCGCCGTCGCCGGCTGAATCGCAACTCTCATCATCGGCTGGGGCAGCGCCTGGGTTGCGAACCGCAATGAAGCAGCGCGATCGGCGAAGCCAACCGAGTTGAGATTGATATCCGTCGACCTGTCCGTGGGCGAGACGCTCCAGGTCGCGGTTCCGGGCTTGTTGTACTCGTCGAAGAGGGTGATGGAGTCGCCCGACACATAGCCTGAGCCCTCGGTGATAACCACCCGGGCCGTCTTGTCGGCAAAGTTCAGCGTGTTCAAGTCGAACTCGCTGCCATGTGCCTCCCAGTCGTAGAGCGTTAAGTTCGGGAACCCCTGCTGAAGAGTGTCGTACAAGTCGGCCCGCAGGTGGCTCGTGCCGATAGGGTCGAGTTGGAAAAGCACGCCACCAGGATTGTCAGCCCAGGTCGATCCGTTGAGCGGCATCAAACTGAGGTCGACGTCAGCTACGACGGCAGGGTCTACGGTCATGACGTCGGTGGCCGACACATGGGCATGCCCCATCAAGCGGACGTGGTCACCTTCTCGGTAGGCCTTTCCCTCGGTCACCACCGCCTCGGCCGCCTTGTGGAAGAAGTTGACTGGCCCAAGATCGATCACGCTTCCTGGTGGCGACTCCCAGTCATACAGGCTGAGATTGGGATACCGCTGCCCGGGATCAGCGCGGGTGCGATCGTACAGGTCCAGCCGTAGCCGACTGGCCTGCCCAGGGTTGAGATCGAAGGTCACACCCGCCACGTTGTCGGCCCAGCGCGAGCCGTTGAGGGTAACGTAGTTGAGATCCACGTCAGGAGCAACTGCCGGATCCACCGTGACGATATCCGTACCCTGCGTTTGCGCGGCTACGCTGAGCCGGACGTGGTCGCCCTCCTGGTAGCTCGAGCCGGGGGTCACGATCGCCTCGGCAGTCTTGTGGGAGAAGTTGAGTCGCCCCAGATCGAGCACCGTGTTGGGCGTGAACTCCCAGTCGTAGAGGCTCAGATTTGGGTAACGCTGACTGGGATCGCTACGGGTGCGATCGTAGAGATCCAACCGTAGCCGCGCGGTTGGACCAGGGTTCCGTACAAAGTCGACGCCCCCGACGTTGTCCGCCCAGTGGCCGCCGTTCAGCGGGACGTAGTTCAGGTCGAGGTCGGCCGCGACGGCCGGATCCACGGTCATTATGTCGGTATCCTGCGGCTGCGGAAAGCCCGAGAACCGGACATGGTCGCCTTCCCGGTATCCAGGACCTCGTGTAACAGCAACCTCGGCTGCCTTATGCGAGAAGTCGAGATGGCCTAGGTCGAGAACCGCACCCTGGCCAACCTCCCAATCGTAGAGCGTGAGGTTGGGGTACAGTTGCGTCTGGTTGTTCTTGACGTCGTCGAAGAGATCGAGGCGCAACCGACTCGATACGCCTGGATTCAGCACGAACTGAACACCGCCAACGTCGTCGGCCCAATGCGGTTGGTTCGTAAGAGGGATGTAGTTCAAGTCGACGTCCGGCGCTACCGCAGGGTCGACCGTGACGATGTCGGTATCCTGGATCTGGGCGGCGCCGGTAAGGCGGACGTGGTCGCCTTCGTGGTACGCGCTCCCTTGAGTGACCTTAGCTCTCGCAGCCTTGTGTACGAAGAAGTAGGGCTGGAGGGCGATCAGCGCGCCCGGTGAACCGGCATCCCAGTCGTAGAGCGTCAAATTCGGCGCTGACTGCTGAACAGTGTCGTACAGGTCGAGGCGCAAGTGGGCCGCCCGGCTGTTAGCGAGATCGAAGCGGACGGCTTCAGCCGTATCGGCGAAGTCAAGGGTGTTGAGATCGAGCGAGTTCGGATCGGCTAGCGGATCATCCGTCACCGTATCGGTATCGACCGCCTGGTTAGCTCGTAGGAGCAAGACGTGGTCGCCCGGTTGATACGCTGAACCTCTCACGAGATCAACGCGCGCCGCTTTGTCCGCAGCATTGAGCTGATGAAGATTGACCTGAAGGCCCTGCGAGTTGTTATCGGTGAATGCCGCCATGGGGGCAGTGTCGCTGACTCGGTCGAAAAGCTCCACACAGAGGTGATAGCCGCTTGACGGAGCTGGACATGCGGGGGAATTGCAGGAGAGAGCGACCAGTGGGAGACAACCCAAGATGATTGGCAAGATCAGCAATGATGGCGACTTACCCGCTGGGCGGGAGGGGTGCCGAAGTGTGCCTGTAAGGCGGTTGCCGTTGGATTCATTGCCCATGTCGGTCCTCCCAGGGAGGATCGGAAGGCGCACCGTGACGACGATGCTCGCACGCTGCTAAGCGGGCATGCCAAGTAGGAGCGTCGCGGGAACCTCCCCTCGCCGCCTCCGCCTCTGTCCAATCGGCCCACCCCGAGTGTGCTCAGTATTCACGGGCTTGGGCCCGTGTCAATGAGGCGCCTTCTTTACAGCGTTCACTCTGAGGGGGCTATACCCGCGGTGCCGGCCCTGTTGGCCGGCGAGCGCCGGAAGAGCAGTCCGGAGAGTCGTCGATGCGCTCTTCTCCTGGGCCGCTGAGGTCCAGCCTGCCTCGGGCAGATCTACCTCTTCGCGGCAGGTGCGGCCTGGGGCAGCTTCTCGTGGATCGTCTTGGTGAACGTCCCGTTCGGATAGCCGGTGCCACTGCCTTTGCGCGCCTTCACGTCGTACGAGAACGTGTAGAGCATGGCCCCGCGCTTGCGCCCACCGGAAGGTTCCCACTGGCACAGGCGCACAACGTCGTCGAGGGGCGTGAAGTCGCCGGATTCGGGCGGTCCCATGCAGCTCATGCCGATGGCGACCTTCTCCGGGGCGCCGATCGCCTTGGCGTACGTGTTGAACGCCGATATCGTCGCGTCGTACCCCGGATACGGCGTGTAGTCCATGGTGGTGACGAAGTCGAGCTCGGCCGCAAACGCCTTGAGGAACTGCGGCTGAGAGGCCCACGGCGACCAGATGGGGGCGGTCATGAGCGGCTCGGTACGTAGTGCCTGGCGCAGCGCACCGCGGATCGCGCTGGTTACCTTCAGC
>Ga0070713_100001403_pt1:2500-15447 | contig 15447 bp, 10 predicted proteins | sample LARL82metaG_FD_65465 | JGI IMG/M metagenome (GOLD analysis project Ga0070713, IMG submission 65465) | Corn, switchgrass and miscanthus rhizosphere microbial communities from Kellogg Biological Station, Michigan, USA - LAR L8-2 metaG | ecosystem: Host-associated > Plants > Roots >...
TCAGACGTTGAACGACGAGGTCCCTACGCCGAGTGACCGCCGAAGCGGACACTCCCAGGGCCTTTGCGGAAAGTCGTCTCCACTCTTCAATTGTCAAGGTTCCAGGGCGCGAGAAGCCGTCGGGCTGCTCTGGTCTCCCTCCGGAGGTCCGGGAACTTCCGGCGGGCAACTCTCGCATTTTACAGATCCGAGGGTGCTCGGTCAACCGAGCCGCCCCGGGAGGCCGGGCGCCGGAAGCGCCGTGGCCCGGATCCTGCCGGCCGTCGCGCTCGCCTCGGGCGACCGCAGGTACCGACGGGGGGCGGAGTATAGCGAATGTCCGCCATGGGGAGGAGCCCGCGCCGGGGAGCGCTGGATCCGAGGGGCCGGGCCTCGAAGGCCCGGCCTCTCGGACACGAGCGAAGCGCTAGAAGGTGAGCAGCGCCGCGGTCGGCGTGCCCACGCCGGTGACGTCGTCGTAGCCCGGCGTCGTCTCCAGGCTGAGGGTCTGGTTGGCGGTGCGCAGGCGATAGCTGAGCCCGCCACCGGCGTCGACGCTGTTGTTGAAGTTGGTGCGCACCACGGCCACCGTCGAGGCCGGCGAGGTGACGTCGGTGAAGGCCCCGGCGTGCGCGTAGAAGACCGGGTTGGCGAACCCGTGCGGATGCCCGAGGGCCTGGTCGGAGAGGGCCATGATCCCGGCGAAGATCGGGCTGGCCAGGCTGGTGCCGCCGAGGCGGTACTCCGAGTACTTGACGGTGCCGTCGGGGAAGGTCTGGGTCTGGCCGACGATGTAGCCGGCATTGGGATCGGCGAGCGCGCCCACGTCGGGCACGGCGCGCCCGGTGCGGCCCTGCGCCTGGAAGACGCTCTGCTGCACCACGCCCTGCTGCCAGGAGGGCTCGGCGAAGAGCCGGCTGACGCCGCCGCCGGCGCCGTAGAGCCAGCTGCCGGGCGGGGTCGGCGACCAGGTGCCGCCGCTGGTGAAGCTGGAGGTGAAGGTGCCCCAGCCGGTCTCGAAGAGGTAGTCGTTCGAGGCGCCGACGGCCAGCGTGGTGCCGCCCACCGCGGTCACCCAGGGGCTGGAGGCGGGCCAGTCGGGCGTCTGGTAGCCGACCACCAGGGACTCGTCGCTGTTGTCACCCGACGAGAAGTAGACGCCGATGCCCTCGACGGCCGCCTGCACCAGGGTCTCCTCGGTGCCCTTGATGAAGCCGAAGGGCAGCAGCTCGGTGGGGAACCCGTAGGAGTTGCTGACGATCTGGGCCGCGTGGGTGTCGACCACGAAGTTGAGCGCGTTGTCGAGGTCCTGCTCGTTGTTCGGAGCGCCGGCGAAGACGACGTCCGCGGCGGGCGCCATGCCGTGCACGGACTCGACGTCGAGGGTCTCCTCGCCGTACCAGCCCTGCGGGTCGTGGCGCAGGTCGGCGCCGCCGTGGTGGAAGGTGCCGGGAACCACCACCTGGCTGAACTGGTGGCCCTGGAAGGTGGGCAGGCCGCGGTTGGTCGACCACTGGTTGGCGTCCTGGACGATGGTCGGCGAGGCGAAGGCGTCGACGATGGCCACCGTCTGCCCGCTGCCGTCCTGGCTGGCGCCGCTCAGTCCGTAGGCGCCCTTGACCTGCTGCGGCGTGTAGCCGCAGGGGGCGTAGGGCAGGGTGCCGGAGCCGTAGGGGTTGGGGAACCCGGTGGCCTGCTTCTCGCCCCAGTACACCGAGCAGGGCTGCCCGGTGACGAAGGCTGGTGAGGGTGCCGCGTCGGGTCCGCCGTCGTTGGCGACGTCGGGCCGCACCAGCGCGGCCGACTCGTCGAGGCCGATCACGGCGCTGACGTCGGGCGCGATGGACTCGGGCAGGCTCAGCGCCGACTCCGGCGAGCGCAGGGTCATGCCCTGGATGCCGTACATGCCGAAGCTGGTGCCGAAGGCGGCCGCCGCCTGGGCCACGGTGCCCTCGACCTCCACGAAGTGGTTGTTGCCGGGCACGTAGTCGACGCTGAAGCCCTGGCTCTGCAGCCAGCTGCGCACCGCGCCGAGCGTCGACTGCGACGGCGAGAAGCGGGCGTGGAACTGCGCCGGGGTCAGGTAGTGGCCGTACTGCGCGTTGCCCGGGGTGGACACCGCCTGGGCCAGAGCCTCCGCCTGGCTGTCGCTGTTCCAGCCCAGGTAGACGCGGAACCCGATGGTCTGGCTGGTGTCGGCCGCCTGCTTGAAGTTGGCCGAGGTCGCCCAGGAGGGGACGCTGCCCGACAGCGTCGCCCGGCTGGACGGTGCGGCGTGGGCGACGATGGCCGGCGCCAACAGGGTTGCGCCGCCCAGGGCGACGACCATCAACGAACGCGGTCGCTTCATTCGACCCTCCTTCTGCTTCCTGTGCTCTCTGCTGCTGCCCCAACCCTGTGTGCACGCAACGATACACAGGCGTTCCGGCGTTTGCTGGCGGGACGCCCTACAGCGCGCGGCGGCCGCTGAAGGCGCGCGCGACCGTGAGCTCGTCGGCGTACTGCAGGTCGGAGCCGGCGGGCAGGCCGTGGGCCAGGCGGGTGACGCTGACGCCCAGTGGAGCGAGGCGCTCGGCCAGGTAGTAGGCGGTGGCCTCGCCCTCGACGTCGGGATCGGTGGCCACCACCACCTCCTTCACCTCGCCGCCGCGCACGCGCTCGACCAGCTCGGCGACGCGGAGCTGCTCGGGGCCGACGCCGTCGATCGGCGAGATGGCGCCTTCGAGGACGTGGTAGAGACCGCTGAACTCGCCGCTGCGCTCGATGGCCAGGACGTCGAGCGCCTCCTCGACGACGCAGAGCTGGGTGGGGTCGCGGCGCGGGTTGCTGCAGACGCCGCAGAGCTCGCCCTCGGCGATGAAGAAGCAGCGGCTGCAGGGACGCACCTGCTCGCGCAGGTCGAGCAGCGCGGCGGAGAGGCGCTCGACCTGGTCGCGCGGCGCGCGCATGCAGTGGAAGGCGAGGCGCTGCGCCGTCTTGGGGCCGATGCCGGGCAGGCGGCCGAACTCGGCGGCGAGGCGCTCGACGCTGCCGGGGACCAGGCTCATGACGCCGGCGCTGCGGAGGCCGCGGAGGGGCTCAGAGGAGTCCCGGCGGCAGGCCGAGACCGGCGGTGAGCTGGCCCATCTGCTGGGCGGCCAGGTCGCGCGACTTGTCGAGGGCGTCGTTGGTGGCGGCCATGACCATATCGGCGAGCAGCTCGGCGCCTTCCTCGAGGACGTCGGGCTCGATGGCCACGGCCATCACCTTCTGCTGGCCGTTGACCGTCACCGACACCGCGCCGCCGCCGGCCGTGCCGGTCACCGTGGCCTCGTCGAGCTCCTGCTGCAGCTGGGCCATCTTGGCCTGCATCTGCTGGAGCTGCTTGAGCATCTTCTGGTTCTGCACGGCGTCCTCCGAGCGCGGGATGGGTTGCTGGTGAGTCTAGTCGTGGGCGTGATCGCGGAGGCGGCTGCCGGTGATGCGGCTGCCGGGGAAGGTGCCGAGCACGGCCTGGGTGGGGTCCTGGGGTGGGGATGCCTGCTCACCGCCGTTCGGGGTCGCCTCGTCGTCGGGCCCGGCGGTGGCGTCGCCGCCGGCGCCGGGCTGGGACTGCGCGACGTGGTCGGTCTCGACGGTGACAGGGCTGCCGGCGAAGTCGGCGACGGCTCGGGCCAGCTTCTCGCGGCGGGTGTCGAGCTGCTCGCGGTGGAAGCCGAAGGGCGTGCCGATGACCAGGCGGCCGGGCGCGGCGTCGATGGGCTTGCAGTCGCGCAGCACGCCGGCGAGCATCACGTCGCGGGACTTGACCAGGTCGATGAGGGACGGCCAGCGCGCTAGCCAGTCGGCCAGCTCGGCGGGGGGCGGGCCCATCGCGGTGCCGGCGGACGGCGGCGGGTCGACGTGGCGGACGGGAGCCACCGGGGGTTCCGGCGCGGCCGGCGCGGGCGCCGCGGGCTCCGGCGCGGTCTGTGCGGCCGGGCTCGGTGCGGACCGGCTGGCAGGGGGTGCGGGCGGGACGGCGAGCGCCGGGCCCGGACCCGGCGGCGGAGACGCAGGCGCCACGGCGGCGCGCTGCGGCGGCGCCGGAGGGGTGGCGGCACGCGGCGGCGGCGGTGCCGGAACAGGGGCCGCGGGCGGTGTCGCCGTCGCCGACGAGTGGGCCAGGCGCAGCACCGCGACCTCGACGGTCAGCCGGGCGTCGACCTGCTGGCGCAGGTTGGCCTCCGCCTCGGCGAAGCGGTCGAGCGCCTCCACCCAGTAGCCGGGCCGGGCCACGGTGGCCAGCTCACGGCAGAGCGCCTCGTCGTCGGCGCCCAGCTCGGCGCCCTCGGCGTAGCCGATGGCCACCAGCTCGGCGGCGCGGGCGAGACGGGCCGCCTCGCGCAGGAGCTGGCGCGAGTCGGCGCCCGCCTCGAAGGCGGCGTTGACCGCGCGCATGGCGCCCGCCGCGTCGCCGGAGGCGAGCGAGGTGAGCAGGTCGCGCACCACGGCGGGATCGGCGAGGCCGAGGGCGCGGCGCACGGTGGCCACCGTGACCGGCCGCTCGCCCGAGGCCAGCGCCTGGTCGAGCAGCGAGAGCGCGTCACGCACCGAGCCCTGGCCGGCGCGGGCGACCAGGTCGAGCGCGACCTCGTCGACCGCGGCGTCCTCTGCCGCGGCGATGCGGGCCAGGTGGCGGGCGATGGCGGCGCGGTCGACGCGCCGGAAGTCGAAGCGCTGCACCCGCGAGCGCACCGTCTCGGGCACCTTGTGCGGCTCGGTGGTGGCCAGCACGAAGAGGACGTGGGGCGGCGGCTCCTCGAGGGTCTTGAGGAAGGCGTTCCAGGCCTCGGTGGTGAGCATGTGCGCCTCGTCGATGATGTAGACCTTGCGGCGCAGCGAGGCGGGCAGGAACTTCACCTTGTCGCGCAGGTCGCGCATCTCGTCGATGCCGCGGTTGGAGGCGGCGTCGATCTCCAGCACGTCGACCGCGCCGCCGCCGAGGATCTCGACGCAGGCGGCGCACTCGTTGCAGGGCTCGCCGTCGCGCGGGTCGAGGCAGTTGACCGCGCGCGCCAGGATGCGGGCCGTCGAGGTCTTGCCGGTGCCGCGGATGCCCGCGAAGAGGTAGGCGTGGGCCAGCGAGCCGGCACGCACCTCGTTGAGCATCGTCTGGGCGATGTGCTCCTGGCCGATCAGGTCGGCGAAGCGGGCGGAGCGGTAGCGGCGATAGAGAGCGGTGCTCACCGGTCCTCGAACGGTAGGCGAAGGAGAGGTAGTCGCGCACCCCACGTCGAGGCGTCGCCCCCGGCGCTCACCCGGACGGCCGGCTCGGGCCAGGTTGGCTGCGGCACCCCCAGGAGACCGTTTACCGCTGCTTCCTTCCGGACCTGACGGGGTTCACGGGCCTGAGTTGCGCAGGACCCGGCCTTCAACGTCGACTCGCTCGGAGCAGACCCGGAGACGCAACCCCTCGGTGGGGAGTTCAGCCCCGCTGTAGCGGATTGCGGGTACAGGGCACCGCTAGAGCCCCGCCTAGCGCGACCAGGCGGGATTGTATCGCGCCCGGTGGCCGCCGACGTCGGAGCGGCGCCGCCTGCGGGGACCAAGTTCGGCCCGGATGTTCCACGCGCGCCCGGGCGGGCGTACGCTTGCCGCCTTCCGGCGGCCGTGGCGGCCGGTCATCTCGTCTTTGGGGGACATGGACGTGAGCGAGACAAGCACGGCCGGGGCGATCACGGGCACGGGGCCACTCGTCAGCGGCATCTTCGCCAACGACCCGTGCGTGACCCAGCAGGGCGGCACCTGGATGACCCAGGAGGCGGTGGTGGAGGCGGGCAACGGCGGCCCGGCGCTGCTCCTCTGGCAGGTATCCGGCTGGACCCAGTCGCCGGACGAGCCACTCAAGGCCCAGCCGGTGATCGCCGGCGAGTCCGACAGCACGCTGGGGACGGCCTGCTTCACCAACCTGAGCTCGGTGCACACCCCGCTGCTGCGCCGGCGGGCGCTGGTCAGCCCGCTGCCGCCCGGAGAGTCGTTCGTGCAGGTGGCCGCGGCCACGGGCGTCTGCACCGACGGCAACGACTCGGTGACCATGACGTTGCTCAACCTCGGCGCCATGTCGGCGCCGCCGCAGGTGCGCCTCTCGATCTGGAGCACCGCGGTGGGCACCAACGGCGAGTACACCAGCCAGCCCTTCGACGCGGCCGGCGGCCCGCTGCTCATCTCGGTGTCGGCGACGGCGTGGTCGCAGACGGACGACCAGCCGATCGGCGCGGTCCTCTACCTGGATGGCGAGCCGATCGCCTACCCCAAGCTCTTCGCCAACCAGTCCGGCGCCCACATGGGACTGGTGGGCAGCGACGTCGCCGTCTACAACGTCAGCCCGGGTGGGCACACCCTGGCGCTCATGGCGGAGTCGGGGACCGTCTGCGACATCTACGACACCTGGTCGCTGACGGTCATGGAGATGCAGGGCGCATCGACCGTGTGGCAGGCGTTCAGCAACACCCCCTGCCGCGAGCAGAGCGGCGGCCAGGTGATCGCCTCCTGCACGTACGAGGCCAATTGCGGCGTGCAGGTCATCTGCGTCTCGCTGTCGGGCTACAGCCTCTCGGCCAACCAGATGCTGCAGGCGCACGTGCTCGTCGACGGCGACCCGGTCGGCTCCCTGCAGATCTTCGCCAACCAGGCCAGCACCCACCTGCTGCTCTGCGGCGGCGACATCGCCCCCGGCAAGCTGCCCATCGGCGGGCACGAGATCGAGGTCATCGCCGACGACGGCATGGTCACCGACGCCAACGACAGCATCTCGCTGACCATCCTCGAGCTGTTCGACTGAGGGAGCAGGAGACGATGAGCATGGACACGCACACCGACACCCACACCGACACCACCGACGTTGCCGAGGCGGAGGTCGCCGGCACAGCCGTCGCCACCCGACCGTCCGCCTCGCCGCTGGTGGCGAGCATCTACTACAACCGGCCCTGCCGCAAGCAGGAGGGCGGCCAGCCGATCGTCGACGAGGCGGTCGTCGACCTCGGCAATGCCGGCCCGGTGGTGCTGTTTTGGCATTGCACGGGGTACACGCGTCGCAGCGAGGGTGATTACCTCATCGCCCAGCCCGTCATCAACCGCGACGTCAGCGATGCCGACCCGTCGCTGCGCGCCGAGATGCGCATCGACATGCCGTCGGCGCACCGGCCGCTGCTGCGGCGGCGCGCCTACACCAAGGACCTGCCGCAGGGACAGTCGTTCTTCGGGGTCCATGCCAACCAGGCCGCCGTCACCGACACCAACGACACCGTGCACATGGTGGCGCTGGACGTGAGCGACATCGGCGTGCCGCCGCTGATTCGCTTCTCGCGCTGGGGCGAGGCGCTCGACTACGGCCACTACTTCACCGAGCAGATCTTCGACAGCGAGGGCGGACCGCTGCTGGTGTCAGTGGCCACCACCGCGTACTCCCGCAAGGAAAACCAGATGCTGGGCGCCACTCTCTGGATCGACGGCCAGCCCAAGGCGGTCATCCAGGTCTTCGCCAACCCCCAGCTGCAGCACATGGGGCTGGTCGGCGGCGATCGCGTGATCCAGCTCCCCAAGGGACGCCACAGCATGCGCCTGGAGCCGATGCAGGGCACCACCATCGACGCCAACGACACCTGGTCGGTCCTGGTCATGGAGATGCGCGCGCCCTCGCGGGCCGTCATGCTCCTCGACAACGTCAAGGCGACGGCGCAGAAGGGCGGCGGCCAGGTCGCCTCGGCGGGCTACGAGTCGACCGGGGGCAGCCATCTCGTCTGCGTCTGGATGTCGGGCTACACCGCCACCGCAAACCAGGTGCTCGACGCGCAGCTCCTCGTCGACGACAACCCCGTGGGCAAGCTGCAGGTCTACGCCAACCACGCCCAGACCCACATGCTGCTCAACGGCGGCGACATCGCCGCGGGCGCGATCCCCCGCGGCGCGCACACCCTCAAGGTGGTGGCCGGCAAGAACACCATCACCGACGAGAACGATCGCGTGTCGCTGACCGTGATCGAGGCCTTCCGCTGATGGCCGTGCAGAGCGAGAAGACGGGCGGGGACGCCGGCGTGGCTGTGCAAAGCGCGGACGCGTCGCCACTCGTCACCAGCGTCTACGCCAACTATCCCTGCCTGCCCCGCACCGGCGGGGCCAAGATCGTGCCCGACGCCGTGGTCGACCTGGGCAAGGCCGGGCCGATCGTCCTGTTCTGGCAGTGCTCGGCATTCGTTGCCACTCCCGACCGGGGCATGAAGGCGGTGCCGCTGATCAACGAGCTGGCGGACTCGTCGCTGGAGACCGCTGTCTTCGTCAACCCCGCCTCGACGCACGTGCCGCTGCTGCGGCGCCGCGTCCCCTTCAACTCGATGCCCGAGGGGCAGTCGATGTTCAGCATCATCGCCAGCGGCGGCGTCCACACCGACCCCAACGACTCGGTGAACATGGCGGCGCTCGACATCAGCGACCTGCCGGCGCGGCCCAAGGTAAAGCTGTCAGCCTTCGGCCTGGCGGCGAACAGCGGCCTCTACACCGACCAGACCTTCGTCGCCGACGGCCATCCCCTGCTGGTCTCGGTGTCGGCGACGGCGTGGTCGAAGCAGGCGGGACAGCAGATCGGCGCGCAGCTGCTGATCGACAACCAGCCCAGCGCCAACTTCCAGGTCTTCGCCAACCTCACCGGCCAGCACATGAGCCTGGTCGGCGGTGACCGGGTGCGCAGCCTCCCCGCCGGCACGCACACGCTGCGCCTGCTCCCTCACGCCAGCGCCACCATCGACACCAACGACGTGTGGTCGCTGACGGTGATCGAGTTTCCGTCGCCCTACACGCTGACCCAGCTGCTCGCCAACGATCCCTGCAAGCAGCAGCCCGGCGGCGGCGTGGTCGCCTCCGCGCCGTACACCTCCAAGGGCGGAACGCAGCTGATCTGCGCCTGGGTCTCCGCCTCCGCCAGCCAGGCCAAGCGCATGATCACCGCCTCGGTGCAGGTCGACGGCAACCCCGTCGGTCACCTGCAGATCATGCCCGCCGTGGCCGGCTCGCACATGCTGCTCTGCGGCGGCGACATCGTGCCCGGCTCGATCCCCGCCGGGCAGCACACCATTGACGTGGTCGCCGGCGCCAACACGGTGACCGACGCCGAGGACCGCGTCTCACTGACGATCATCGAGGTCTTCCGCTGAGCTGACACGACCGTCCGCCTGGGCGTGGCTCCGTGCGGGGCTGCGCTCAGGTGCCGGGCGTGGCGTCGGCGGCGGCTGCGGCGCGGTCGGCCTGGACTTCGAGGTCGCCGCGCTCCTGCGCCACCTGCAGGGCTTCGCCGGCCGCGGCGGCGGCGTGCGCCGGCCAGATCAGCGAGAAGCGCGACCCCTTGCCCACCACCGACTCCACCTTCACCTCGGCGCCGTGCGCCTGCACCAGGCGCTGCACCAGGGCCAGGCCCATGCCGGTGCCGCCGAACTTGCGCGTCGCCGAGTTGTCGGCCTGGTAGAAGCGCTCGAAGATGCGCGGCAGCGCCTCGGGCGGGATGCCGATGCCGTCGTCGACGACGTCGATGCGCAGCCGGTCGGTCCGGCCGTTCTGGACAGCGTGGACATGAACGTGCCCGTCCCTGGGGGTGAACTTGACGGCGTTGTCGACCAGGGCGCGCACCACCTGCTGGAAGCGGTCGGGGTCGGCGTAGACCTCGGCGTCCTCGGGGATGTCGACGTCGAGGCTGACCGGCAGGCCGCCCTTGGTGCGCTCGCGCACCTGGCTGACCGCCTGCTCCACCGCGGTGCGCACCCGCGCCTGGGTGGGGTTGAGCCCCAGCGTGTCGGCCTCCAGAAGTGAGAAGTCGATGAGCGTCTCGACGATGTCGTAGAGGTTCTTGGCGGCGACCTGGATGTCGTGCACCGCCTCCATCTTGGGGCCGTCGTCCCACATCTCCCAGCACATCTCGAGGAGGTCGCTCATGCCCAGGATGGCGGTGAGCGGGGTGCGCAGCTCGTGCTGCACGGTGGCCAGGAAGTCGGACTTCATGGCGTCCAGCTCGCGCAGGCGGCGGACGGTCTCCTTCTCCTGCTCGTAGAGGCGCGTGTTCTCCAGGGCGATCGCGGCGTTGTTGGCCAGAACCGCGAGTGCCTGCTCGTCGCCCTCGACGGGCTTGGTGCCGGCGCGGCTGATCACCGCCAGGGCGCCGATCACTTCCTCCTGGTAGAACATCGGCACGGCCAGCATGCCGCCGGCGCGCCAGCCCGCGGGCGCCTGCTCGACGCGCACGGCGCGGCCCTCGAGCAGCGCGGCCTCGACGTTCCAGCCGTCGAGCGTGCGCACCTCGCCCTCGATGGCGTGGCTGGCGCGCGTGGCCAGGTGGCCGTCCTCGCGCACCAGCAGCATGGCGGCCGCGCCCCGCCCGGCGATGCGCGCGGCGGCGCTGACCACCGCGCTGTGCAGCGCGGGCACGCCCGCGGTGGTCGTGGTCAGCGCGCGCGACACGCCGCCGAGCCGTTCCACCGCGTCGTCGAGACGGGCGCGCTGCGCCTCGATCTGCGACACGTAGTCGGCGATGGCGGCGCGCATGGTGTTGACGCTGCCGGCCAGGCTGCCCAGCTCGTCCTGCGAGGTGACCGGGATGTCGGTGGTGTAGTCGCCGCCGGCGATGCGGGCCACGCCGCGCTCCAGGCGGTTGACCGGGCCGCGCACGGTGCGCTGCACGAAGACGATCACCGCCACGGCGGTGAGCAGGATGGCGAAGATGGCGATGAGCCCCAGGGTGACCTCGTCGGTGCGCTCCTCGCCGACGAACTGCGAGAGCGGCGCCTCGACGCCGACGTAGGCGGCGGGGACGCTCTGCCCCGGCGCGGTGACGGGCAGGAAGCTGCCGGCCACATCGGTGGTGCCGCCGTCACCGGTGGGCGCGCCGTAGGTGCCGTGGATGGTGGCCAGCCCCTGGGTGACGCCGAGGCGCAGGCTCTCCGGGCTCTGGTAGGTGACCGCCCGGTTGTCGAAGAGCCGGACGATGAGGTCCGGGTGGCTGACCGGGATGTAGGCGATGGGGTACTGCGTGATCGGCGCGAAGCCGCTGAGCTGCTGGGCCAGCGGGGCCACGTACATCACGCAGCCGACCAGCTTGCCGGCGGACTTGATGGGCACGGCCACGTCGTAGGCGGGCAGCGGGTTGCCGCTGCCGATCAGCTCCAGGCCCGCGGCGCTGGCTCCGCCCAGGCAGGACTTCACCGAGGCCAGCTGGGTGCTGGGCTGGGGCAGCCCCTGCCCCACCTGGCCCACCGCCGAGTAGACCAGGTTGCCGTCGGCGGTGAAGAGCACCAGGTAGCGGTTGCCGAAGTCGAAGAGCGGCGTATTGTTGACGCCGCTGACCAGGGCCGGGTCGCCGCTCGTGTGGTTGGCCAGCGCGTCGGACATGGCCTTCTGCAGGCCGGTGTTGGCCACCAGCTCGTCGGCGGCGGCGCTCGATTCCGAGGCGGTGCTGCGCAGCAGGAGCTGGTTGACCACCGCGGCGCGGTTGTCTGCGTTGCTCAGCGCCGCGCCGGTGGTCTGCTGGCTCCGGCTGACCAGCAGGTAGGAGCTCACCCCCAGGATCACCGCCAGGGAGAGCAGCAGTCCGCCCGCCAGCAGCTTGGCGGCGAAGGACAGACGTGGGCGGCGCGGCAAGGGCGTGGCCTCCTCGGCCGCGGCTCAGTCGGGTGTGGCGGAGCGCAGCCGCCGCACCACCAGGTACAGGACGGCCAGGCCCAGCACGTCGAGGATGCCGAAGAGCGGCCAGAGGATCGGCGCGTGGCCGAACTGCAGGCCGGACACGGGGCTCACCTGGGCCACCACCGGGACGGGGGCCACCTTGATGTCCAGGGGCACGGCCTGGCCGCCGCCGCTGCCGGACCCGCCGCCGGCGCCGCCGAACCCGCCGAAGCCCGCGCCGGTCAGCGTGCCGCTGGCGCTGCCGCCCGACGACGAGCGGCGCGAGCTGCTGCTGCTCGACGACTGGCTGGTGGGGTTTGGCGTGCAGTTGGCGGTGCAGGGAGCGGGCGTGCCCTGGCTGAGGCAGCTGAGCGGATTGGTCACGTCGCAGGTCGGGGAGGGCAGGGGCAGGCAGGAGGGGTCGAGCGGGCAGGAGCTGGACGAGGTGCTGCTCGAGCTCGTCGTCGTGCTGGTGTCGGTGGTGCCGGTGCCCGGGTCGGTGGGACTGCAGATGACCAGCAGGCAGAGCGACGTCGGCGTGGGCGTGGGCAGGGGCAGGCTGATCTGGGCGGCGGCGCTGACGGCGCCCACCCCGAGCAGGGCGGCAACGGCAACGCCTGCGGCGGCCACACGCGCACGTCCGGCGCGCAGGGCGAAGCGGCGCGCCCCCGGTCCAAGCATGTGGCCAATCATACGGAGCGAACGGGCGCATGACGCTGGTGGCTGTACACGACTTGGTGACAGCGCGGTCAACCGGTTCCGTTCCCGGCGGACCGTGGGGTCAGGCGGCGCGGCGGCGCAGGCTCACCTGGGGCTCCTCGCCGCGGGCCAGGCGGCCCAGGTTGGCGCGGTGCCGGTAGAAGACCAGCGCGGAGGCTCCGGCGGTGTAGGCGAAGCCCGAGGCCGGGCCGCCCAGCGCCCAGTGGACCCCCGAGCCCAGGGTGGCCGCGCCCGCCGCGCTGAGCGAGCCGACGCTGACGATCCGGGTGCCCAGCAGCGCGGGCAGGCCGCCGGCGACGGCGCAGGCGGCGCCGGCCGGCGACATCAGCAGCACCCCGCCGAAGGCGGTGGCCACGCTCTTGCCGCCGCGGAAGCGGGCCAGCGCCGGCCAGGAGTGGCCGACCACGGCGGCGAAGCCGGCCGCCGCCTGCCCGCCGGGGCTGGCGCCCAGGGCCCGGGCCACCAGCACGGCCGACGAGCCCTTGGCCACGTCGAGCACGAAGGTGGTGGCCGCGGCCGCGGGGCCGACGGTGCGCAGCACGTTGGTGGTGCCCATGCTGCCGCTGCCGAAGTTGCGCACGTCGATC
>Ga0070713_100001405_pt1 | contig 15426 bp, 20 predicted proteins | sample LARL82metaG_FD_65465 | JGI IMG/M metagenome (GOLD analysis project Ga0070713, IMG submission 65465) | Corn, switchgrass and miscanthus rhizosphere microbial communities from Kellogg Biological Station, Michigan, USA - LAR L8-2 metaG | ecosystem: Host-associated > Plants > Roots > Rhizosphere ...
CCACAAGCAGCAAGAGCATTACCGCCGGCTTCAGGCTTCATTGGTAGCCGCCGACCGCCTGGTCACGCATGGCCTCGCAAAAGGCGGTGCATAACTCGCTACCCGGTCGCACCCGGACGCAAAGTTCCATCAAGCCGCCCCGCCCCTGCCCCACGGCCGCCCAAGTCGCATGCGGCAATCAGTCCGCGAGTGGGAGCTTATGCGCAAAACCAATTTGCGCTTTGGAGGACTTGACCATGACGGCCATCAGACCCGATCGGCTTGGTGCGGACAGGGGCCCGGAAAAAACCGGTCCGGAAGCGTTTGCTCCGAATCGGAAATCACCGGAGAGGCTGAGCGAAGTCGACCAGGCAGCGGCGACGGCGTTCGAGGGAGAAATTCGGGAATTCGTGCGGCGTGACGTCGCGTTTCTGCGGCGCCATCAACGCGGTAGCGATACGGAGCAGGCACCCGAACCAATCGTCGACAATCTGAATGTGCTGATCCGGCGCGTGTCAGGCGCATCGATGGAAGAAATCGACCGCGTCATTCTCGAACTTCAAGGCGTACGCGAAATGCTCCGGAGCGAAGGCGAGCGGGTCGGCCGGGAAATCGCCGGCTATGCAAGCCTAAGCCATGCGGCCATGACGGCGATGAAAGTCATCGGCGACAGCCTCACGCAGTGGAAAAATGCACCGAACAGTTCCGGCGACCGCGCAGCGGAGTGACATCGACCGGATGAGAATGCCATCGCCGGGCAATCCGGCGATGGTTTTATTTTACGATGTGATTTGTCCGACCACAGTGCGGGTTGCCGGTTCTACCAACAGAACCTTGCCCTTTGCTTTCACGAAATAAAGCCGTGCGACGCCGTCGATGCTACGCACGCTTTCGGGCAGCGGGTGCATGCCGCTGAGCGCCTGGTCGGGCGACAGTTCGCTTGCCGGTTTGAGGCCGTCGGCATCAGCGACCGGCTGGCTTTTGTCGGCCGTCACCGCATCATAAATTTGCTTCCGCTGCTGATCACTGAGCGGCAGCGGGATGGCCATGGTTGGCACGTGATCGAGCGTGTCGTTCCGCTTGGAAAATTTTGCTGGGATCGTCTGTCCGAACGAACCGATCGGTCCTGATGGCGGTGGCTCCGTCGATGCATTGCCGCCAGGCGAGGATTGCGATCCTGCATTTGGATCGCTGCCCCCCGTGCCGGTCGTCGCGGCTGGCGCGTCGCCGGTCGACGGCTGCTTGGAAATCGGCGCCAGCAAAGCTGCGCGGGCTTCTTCCGGGGTGGGAATGTTGGAGACATCGCTGGATTGCGACGACGGTTGCGCCGCCACGCCGGTGTTGATCTGTCCGGTATTGGGGACAAGGCCCGGATTGGTGCCATCCTCGGCGTAGCTCAACAACGGAAGGGCAAGGGCTGCGGCAACGGCAGTCCCCAGAACGAGCGAATGCCTGGTTTTCATTGGCGACCTCCATCGGCTGTGCGGGAACAACAACCGAGGGGTGGCACAGGTTGCATGACTTCAGCAGCCGGAATTCGCCCGGCTAATACTCACGCACGCAAATACGCCGCCCGCGAGGGACGGACAGCAATTCCACGCGCACAAATGAACTTAGCTGGCGGCGGCGACTTTCGCCTTGGGGGCGGCCTTGCGCGGCAGCGGATAGTCGGCGCTGTCATAAAGCTGCCGGATGCCGTTGCCGTCGAAACGCTTTTCTTCCACTTCGAGGTAAGCGCCTAGCAGCAATTCCGGCGGCAATTCCTCAATGGCAAAACGGATCGCTTCCGCGGCCGTCGGAAAGCGCTTGTAGCCGATCGGCCGGCGCGATTTGCGGCTGCGGCTGGGAAATAATTCAGAAGGCGCACGGTAGTTGATCATCGACATAATCAGAAGCTCCTCGAGCACTAATATGGCCCTTAAGAGCGAGAAAATCCAGCACCTACCGGCACGCGCATAACAGCCCGGCAGGCTCAAGGTAAACGCGTGGTAGCAAAAAGTATGGCCCGGCGCGCTCTACGCCGGGCCATTGTCAGCCGATTGGGCCGCGTTATTCGGCCAATTCGTCGACGACTTCGCTGGTGGCCGGGTCAATCAAGACCACGCGGTCGTTTACCACCATATATTTATACGATCGGATCGCTGGGACCTCGACTGCGACGTCTTGCGGGACAGCATAGAGCTGCACGCTTTCAGGCACGCGGGTGCCGACACGGTATTCCACAGTCGGGCGTGCGGGGCTGACACGCTCGCGCACGATGGTTCGGTAGATCGTGCGCCGCTGCACCGGGGTCAGCTGCAGAGGTTCAGTGGTCACTACCGTCCGCGATTCCACCGGCTCGCGAGTGATGACTGTTGTTTGCGCGCTCGCGGCACCCGCGCTGGCCAGCAGCGCGGCCGCGATCGCGGCATGGCGAAAATATGTCATAAGTTCCTCCTGCTGATATCGGTCCAGAACAGCAAACGCGAGGTCTCGGGCAACGGTTCCGCGTTCCGATGCGAGTAGCCGTCTCAAAATTTCAGTCATTGTATGTGTGGCGGTTCGCCCATTAACTTCATTTTTGCCTGCAACACATCGATGCGCTGCTGTGCCTCCGCTTCGGTCAAATTCGGACTGAACGCCTCAGGCTCGTAAGCATCAAATGCAAGTTTGCGAAGCACCGCCGCTTGTTCGGTGCTCATCCGTGTTTCGGATTTCGATACTTTTGGCATGTCTCGATAATGACGTGCGTGCCGGTCCGGTTCCACCCTCATCCTGGCCCAGGACGTTTGCTTATTTTTGCGGCAACCGAATGTCACAGGTAAAATGGTGCAGATTTTACGTGCGCAGTGACTCTGCCTGCAGTACTTGAATGACAGACATTGATTCGATCGATGAGGCTCAAGAGATGATTCTCGAACCGCTGTTCGGGTTGTCGCTTGTGTTGAGTGTCTCTCTCGATTTGCAAACTCCTCCCGCCGAAACCGGCGCGTGGGTGGCAATGTCGACCCGCCAGAGGGACGCCAGATTGTTGCCGCTGGTACGGCAGGCGACCGAGTGCATTGTGCGCAGGGTTTTCGCCGATCCGCGCTACAGCGCCGACTTGCGACCCGGTGAGATCAATGACCTCATCGTTGACTCGATGGCCGGATGCGTCAAACCGGTGCGCGCCATGATCGATGCGCACGATCGCATGTATGGCAGCGGCTCAGGCGAAGCTTTCCTGCTGGGGCCCTATCTCGACGTATTGCCGGCAGCGGTCGTGGGCCAGGTCAAGCTGAAAGCGCATGGTCGTTGATGCCTAAGGCGTCTGCGCCGCCAGCACCGGCCGCAGCACGAGCGTGATCGGCAGCGTCACCAGCACCAGCGAAGCGACAACAACCAATGCAGTCGTCACACCGACGGCGTCACCGAGCAAACCGTAAATGGCGGGCGATATCGCGCCCGCGCCGATCGTGCCCGTATAGAAAATACTGAAGGCCCGCTGACGTTTTGCAGGCTCAACCAACTCGGGCACTGAGCCGTATAGCACCGACGACGTCCCGTTGAGCGCAACGCCCACGATCGGCAGCAATACGAGAGCGGCCTCAAGCGGCAACGGCAGCAGCGCGACGATGCCAAGCGCGGTCACGGTTTCTGTCAGCCACACCGTCGCGACGACGCCAATGCGGGCGCCAATGAATGCACAGACCAGCTTGCCGGCCGCGCCACCGGCAAACACCAATGTGAGGGCGAGGCCGACAGTCTGCAGGCTGGCGCCCTTTGCCGTGAGGACAAAGGGCAGAAATGTCAGGAACGCCATGCGCGTGGCGCTGTCGATGACACCAATCGAGAGCAGCAGTGGAAAGCCATAGGCGTGGGCAGCGCCGTGGCGGCGTGCCTGTCCATCGCTCTTGCGCGGCGCAGGTGACACCTCCTCCGAGAGGCGCGGTATCGCGACGAATATCGCGAGCGCTGCAACCGCACCGAGGCTACCGAGCAGCATCAGTGCATGGCGCCACGGCAGCACGACGAACAACAAGGCCGCCGCCGCCGGCAAAGTCATTTTCCCGATGTCGCCGGCGAAATTATACGTCCCCAGCGCCTTCAGTGAGCGCGTCCCGGCGAAGGCATGGGCGATCAGCGACGATGCCAGCGGATGCTGCGTGCTGGCGCCCAGGCCGCCGATGAACAGAGCCCCCACCAGAGTGATCACGCCGGTGCTCAAGCCCGCGAAAACGTAACCAAGACCCGCAAGCGCGGTGCCGAGCGCGAGCACTATTGCCGTTCCGAAACGCTCCGCCAGCAACCCGGCAGGGATTTGGAAGCCAGCCAACGTGCCGGAAAAAACGGTCTTCATCAGGCCGAGGGCGGCAAAGCCGAGCCCGAATTCGTTCTGCCAGATCGGCAACATGACGTAGATCAGGTCGGTATACCCGTCGTGCAGCGCATGCGCCCCGCAGGCGACGCCCAGCGCGCGGTTTTCATCTCTTTTTGTGCCGACAACCGCTGCGGTCATGACGTCCCCGGACGACGTTCGACGAACGTGGTGCTGATGAACGATATCACGGGTTCGCCATGCTGATTGACCCCCGTAGTGCAGAGACTGATGAGGCCAACACCTGGACGACTTTCCGAGACCCTCGCCGCGATGATTTCACTCGTATAGTCGATGGTGTCGTCGACGAAAACCGGTTTCAACCATTTCAACTCGCGGAAACCGAGTGCAGGTCCCGTGGCAGCGACCGGCTCGCCACGGGCGCGCGCCGCTTCCATCTGCCGGCGACGAGAATCGACCATCAGCCGCATCCAAACCACCGCGGTGTGCCAGCCGGACGCACAAAGCGCGCCGAAATGCGAGCGTTCCGCCGCGCTCTCGTCCAAATGAAAAGGCTGCGGATCGAATCGCGCGGCAAAGGCCTTGATCTCGTCCGCCTTGAAAGTGTGGCTGCCGACCGGCATGCGCTCGCCGAGCGCGATGTCCTCAAAATATTTCACGGGCGCGCGTCCTCCCCGCGCCGCGCGATCATCAATGGGCTTGTCAGGGTCGTCAGCACCGCGTCCTGCTCGTCAAGCATTTCGAACAGACATTTCACGAATCCGAAATCCGGACGGCTTTTGGGCGCGCGTGTTTCCAACACGGTCGCCCGCACGCGCACTTGCGTATTCGGTCGCAAGGGCTTGAGCCAGCGGACCTCGTCGACGCCGGGCGCGCCCATGGAATGCGTATGATTGACGAAGCCGTCGGCGATGACGCGCATCAGCAGGCAGCAGCTGTGCCACCCGGATGCGCCAAGTCCGCCCAACAGGGTTGCACTCGCCGCAGCCTCGTCGAGATGCATCGGTTGCGGGTCAAATTCGGCGGCAAAGGCGACAATTTCCTCGCGCGTCACCAGGCGCGGGCCCAAAATGGCGACCTCGCCCGGCTGGAAATCTTCCCAGTAACGCTTCGCGCTCATGCGGGGCGCATCATCCGCGAAAGCCGATGCGCACTCAATACTTGCCGAGGATGGCGAGGTATGCGGGTTCCGCGGACTTCAGTGCACTGCTTGAATCGGCCGACAGCGTAATGGTGACGATAAATTCGTTGCCGTCTTTGTCGCTGTCCGTCGTGACCGCCTGCAGCTCGTAGCCCTGCTCTTTCAAACTACGCGCCTCAAACTGGCGGCGAATGAAAGCAGCCTTGCCGCTGCCCCGTGGCAGGTCCTCGAGCCGGGTAATCTTGGCGTCCCTGGCGCGATCGCGCCAATCCTTGATGCTGTCAGGCAGAAAATCGGAAATCGGTTGTTTGTTGCGATTATAGCGGGCCATCGCATAGATCTTGGCTGGGGCCTTGTCGAACTCGACATTCTTCGGCAGCAGCATCTGGACCTTGAAATAGTCGGTCGCTTCCTTGTCCTCGACCCAGCCATCCGGAATGGTGATCGAAACGCGAAAGAAAGCGCATAGCTTGCCGTCGCATTGGTTCATGAACTTTTCGATCTCGGCTTTGGCCGGCATCGCAACCGACAGACCAAGAGCGGCAATCGCAACGAGGCGGCAGACGAAGGCACGCGTCATAAGGCCTCCTGAACGTCGACAGTCATAATGGATAGTCGCGCCGAACGGCGGCCCGGTTCAACGGCTCAGGTCGCAAACCTGAAATGCATTACATCGCCGTCGGCGACCACGTAGTCCTTGCCTTCGAGCCGCATTTTGCCGGCCTCTTTTGCGCCGGCCTCGCCGCTGTTCACGATGAAGTCGTTGTAGCCGATGGTTTCCGAACGGATAAAACCGCGCTCAAAATCCGAGTGAATCACGCCTGCCGCCTGCGGTGCCTTGGTGCCCTGGGTAATCGTCCAGGCGCGCGCCTCTTTCGGGCCGACGGTGAAATATGTCACCAGGTGCAGCAGCTCATATCCGGCACGCACCAGACGATCGAGCCCGGTTTCCTTGAGGCCGACTGCTTCGAGATAATCCGCCCGCTCTTCCGGAGGCAACGTCGCGATCTCGGATTCGATCTTGGCCGAAATCACCACCGCAACCGCACCCTCCGCTTTGGCGCGCTCCTGAACCTTGCGGGAGAACGCGTTGCCGGATGCGGCGGAAGCTTCTTCGACGTTGCACGCATAAAGGACCGGCGCCGAGGTCAACAGACCCAGCGAGTGGAACAGCCTTTCTTCTTCTGGTTTACGCTCGACCATGCGCGCGGGCTTACCCTCGCGCAGCAGGACAAGCGAGCGTTTGACCAGATCGAGCATTTCCTTGGCTTGCTTGGCATCTTCGCCAGTGCCCTTGGCCTTTTTCTCCAGGTTGTCGACGCGCTTTTCCAGGCTATCGAGATCGGCCAGCATCAGTTCGGTTTCAATGGTCTCGATGTCCGCAATCGGATCGATCTTGCCCTCGACATGAGTGACGTCGCTGTCCTCGAAACAACGCACCACATGCACGATGGCGTCCACTTCCCGGATCGTTGCGAGAAACTGGTTGCCCAGCCCCTCGCCTTTGGAGGCGCCGCGCACCAGACCGGCGATATCGACGAACGTGATCCGCGTCGGAATAATTTGTTCCGACTTTCCCAGCACTGCCAGTTTGTCCAGGCGCGGATCGGGCACAGCGATCTCGCCGACGTTCGGTTCGATCGTGCAAAACGGATAATTGGCCGCCTGTGCCGCAGCAGTCTGCGTCAGCGCATTGAAGAGCGTCGACTTGCCGACATTCGGCAAGCCGACGATGCCGCATTTGAATCCCATGGCTGTGTCGTCTCGTTGCTTATATTTTCACTCGGAGCCGGGCGGCTCGTCTTCCTCGCCAAATCCCTTGGCCTGCATGGCGAGGTGCACCCTGTTCTGAAACGTCGAATCCTTGGCTTCAACCAACAGTGCAGCGTTGTCAGCGACGATCTCGCAGAGCGCCTCCACCCACGGCCATTCGCTTTTTGCGAAATCCTGCAGCACATACTGCTCCATCAAGCTTTTGTCGCCGGGATGACCGACGCCGAACCTTACGCGGCGGTAGTCGTTCCCGATATGATCGGAAATCGAACGCAAGCCGTTATGGCCCGCGTTGCCGCCGCCGACTTTCAGCCGGATCTTGCCGGGGGGCAGTTCGACCTCGTCATGAAACACAACAACGCTGGCAGGCTCCAGCTTGTAGAAATTCGCAGCTTCCGCCACCGCCCGTCCTGACTCGTTCATGAAAGTACCGGGTAAAAGCAGCAGCACGCGCTCGCCAGCAATATTCCCTTCGACGGCAACGCCTTGAAAGCGTCGCCGCCACGGAGAAATATCGAAGCGGCGCGCGATCGCCTGTACCGCCATGAAACCGATATTGTGGCGGTTGCCGATATAGCGCGAGCCGGGATTACCGAGACCGACGAAAAGCAGCATGGCGTCAACGGCGCTGTCTTGGAGTTTGCGCATGATCTTTTCCGAAAACCGCTAGGCGATTTTCGGGTTCATGCGCGTTGCCGATTTCGCAAACACTGGCGAGGAGGCTTACGCGCCTCCTCACTTCTTGTCGGACTTTGCCGGCGCGGCAGCGGCAGCCGGTGCGGCACCGCCGGCAGCGGGAGCAGCGCCGGGCGTGGCACCCGGAGCAGCGCCTGGTGCTGCACCTTCAGCGGGAGCGGCAGCGGCGGCAGCGGCGGCAGCAGCAGCGGCAGCGGCGGCTTCGGCGGCAGCCTTCATTTCTTCCGCGTAACCGGATGGCGGCACGACGGTGACCAGCGTCATATCCGGACGCCCGATCACGCGAACATTCGCCGGCAGCGTCACGTCGGTGAGATGCTTCGAGTGATTGATGTCGAGGCTCGAAATATCGACATCGATCGATTCAGGAATCGACTCCGCCGGGCACATCACGTCGACGGTGTGCGTGACGATGTTGACCGCGCCGCCGCGTTTGACGCCCGGCGACTGGTCGGCATTGAGCACATGCACCGCGACTTTCACGCGGATGGTGGCGCCTTCGGCCACGCGCAGGAAATCCACATGCATCGGCAGATCCTTGATCGCGTCGAGCTGGAAGTCGCGCGGGATCACCCGGTGCTTGGTGCCATCCACATCGAGATTGTAGAGCGTGGTGAGGAAGCGCCCGGCATAAATGCGCTGGCGCAATTCGTCATGGTCGAGCGTGACCATCAGCGGGGGCTTGTTCTCTCCGTAGATCACGCCCGGCACTCGGCCGGAGCGACGTGCAGCCCGGGCGGCCCCCTTGCCGCCTTTCGGACGTGCCGTCGCTTTCAATTCCTGGACGGTCGCCATCTTGAATTCCTCATCTAAACCAATGGAAAAGGCGGCATTTTCGGCCGCCTGCGTGCGCGGCATGCCTCCAGGGGTGCCGGGGGCCGCGAACGGGGCGGGTTATAGCGGTGGGGGCCGGAAAGGGCAAGAAAGCCCATTTCGGGGTTTCCGCAGCCGTCGGCCGCTGACCTTGAACTAGCTTGAAGCCGAGCCGGCGCTTTTCTTCGCCGGTTTTTCGCCCTTGGCCTCGAGCGCGGCGATGCGCGCTTTCAGGGCTTCGTTTTCCTCACGCGCCAGCCGGGCCATCTCCTTGACCGCCTCAAATTCTTCGCGCTGGACCACATCGAGGTCGCGCAGGATGCGCTCAGCCTGGCTGCGGAAAAGGGTATCAAATTCGCGCCGCACGCCTTGTGCGACGCCGGCGGCGTCGTTCATCAAACGGGCCATCTCGTCAAAAATGCGATTGCTGGTCTGGGTCATGGTTCGTCTCCGGCGCCGTCAACAGTCCTCAAATATAAGACCGCCTTGTCTTCGGTTCCAACAAGTCCGGACCGTGCATTAACAATGGCGGTGGGGTCATCCCGCCGCAAGGCCCGGCATGCTACCACAGCCCGGCGCCGCGTTCCGCGAATCGGACACGACAATGCCTGTGCTCGTCATCCCCTACCCGGCCATCGATCCGGTGCTGGTGCACCTCGGTCCTTTCGCGATCCGCTGGTACGCGCTCGCCTATATCTTCGGAATTCTGCTCGGCTGGGTTTACGCCCGCTACCTTGTGCAGTCGAAAACTCTGTGGGGCGGCAAAGCCCCGATGACCGTCACAGACTTCGACGACTTTGTGTTGTGGGTGACGATCGGCATTATCCTCGGCGGCCGCACGGGATATGTGCTGTTTTACAATCTGCCGCATTTTGTCTCACACCCGGCGGAGATTTTGCAGCTGTGGAACGGCGGCATGTCATTTCATGGCGGCTTTACCGGTTGCGTCGTCGCCGTCGTGCTGTTCGCCTACAAGCGCGGCATCCCGTTTCTTTCACTCGGTGACATCACGTGCGCGGTTGGACCGATCGGTCTGTTCCTCGGCCGCATTGCGAATTTTATCAATGGCGAGCTTTGGGGCCGCGCGGCCGACGTGCCTTGGGCCATGATATTTCCGGGTGGTGGTCCGCTGCCGCGACATCCGAGCCAACTTTACGAGGCGGTGTTGGAAGGTTTGGTATTGCTCGTGGTGCTCGCGTTGTTGATGCGTGCCGGCGCGCTTAAGCGGCCCGGCCTGATCATTGGCAGCTTTGCCGTCTGCTATGCAGCCGCCCGCACATTTTGCGAATTCTTTCGCGAGCCGGACGCGCAACTCGGCTTTCTGTGGGGCGGTGCCACGATGGGGCAATTGCTGTCGCTGCCACTGTTTCTTGCCGGCGTCGGATTCATTGTCTACGCACTGAAGCATCGTCCGCTCCGGAGCCGCTAGTGGACGGGCGCTCTCCGCTGGAAAGCGACATTCGACGCCGCATTGCAGTGGCGGGACCGATGCCGGTTGCCGAGTACATGGCGCTCTGCCTGTTCGATCGCGAGCACGGCTACTACACCACGCGCGACCCGTTCGGCGCCCGCGGCGATTTCATCACCGCGCCGGAAGTCAGCCAGATGTTCGGCGAACTGATCGGCCTCTGGATGTCGACGATCTGGAAACAAATGGGCGCGCCCGAAAATGTGCGGCTGATCGAGCTCGGCCCCGGCCGCGGCACCTTGATGAAGGACGCGCTCCGCGCGCTTCAAATCGTTCCGGATTTCCGCGCGGCAATTGTCGTCCACCTCGTCGAAGTCAGCCCGCTCCTGCAAGCGCAGCAGGAAGCAGCGCTGGAAGGGGCCGGCGTGCCGACATTCTGGCACAAGACGCTTTCCGAGGTGCCCAAAGGGCCAGCCATACTGGTTGCCAATGAATTCTTCGATGCCCTGCCGGTCAATCAAGCGATCAAGACGGATCGTGGGTGGCACGAGCGCCGGATCGAAATTGATGAGTCTGGCCAACTTGCCTTCACTGTCGCGCCGGAAACGATCCCGTTTTTCCAGTCATTGCTGCCGCCGGCGATTCGCGCCGCGCGCACAGGCGCAATCTTCGAATGGCGAAGCGACAATGAGGCAGTGGAGGTTGGCCGGCGCGTGGCCGATGGCAGAGGCGCCGCGCTCGTGGTCGACTATGGCCATATCGAAAGCGGCCTCGGCGAGACCTTGCAGGCCGTCGGCCAACACGCCTTCGCCGACCCGCTGACAAACTCCGGCAATCTCGACCTCACCGCGCACGTCGATTTCCAGGCACTGATACGGGCGGTCGAGGCCATGGGAGTTGTCAGCTTCGGACCCATCGACCAATCACAATTCCTGCGGCGGCTCGGAATCGAACAACGCGCGGCCTCGCTCAAGGCCAAGGCCGCGCATCCTGCCGATATCGACCAGGCGCTGGCCCGCCTGATCGGGCATGATCGCACCGCAATGGGCGAATTGTTCAAGGTGGTTGCCTTCGCGCATCCTTCCATCGGCGTGCCGCCCGGCTTCGAAGCCGGATGAGCTAGCCGCCGGCCTTCGCGCGCATTATCTATTGGCCGATCGAACGCTTTCACGGTGACCGATGCTGCAGGCTACTTCACTCGCCACGATTCCGCGTATACGGCACGCATTCTTCACGCGGTCCGGGGGCGTATCGCAGGGCGTCTATGCATCGCTGAACGGCGGCGTCGGTTCCAGCGATGCTCCCGACAAAGTCGCCGAAAATCGAGCGCGCATGGCGGCCGCACTCGGGGTCAGCGCAGATCGACTGCTGACGCCCTATCAGATTCATTCGCCCGACGTTGTGGTCGCGGACGAGCCGTGGACGCACGACCAGCGCCCGCGGGCCGATGCCGTCATCACCCGCCTGCCTCGTCTTGCAATCGGAGTTTCGACGGCAGATTGCGGACCGCTGCTATTCGCGGACAGCGAAGCCGGCGTAATCGGCGCCGCCCATGCGGGATGGCGCGGCGCGCTGACTGGCGTGATCGAAGCGACCGTTGCCGCCATGGAGCGCCTCGGTGCCGATCGCGGAAATATCGTTGCAGCGCTCGGGCCCACCATTCGGCAACAAAACTACGAAGTCGGACCCGAATTCGTTGAGCGTTTCCTTGCTGCCGATCGATCCAATGCGCGCTACTTCAAATCATCGGACCGCGCGGGCCATGCCATGTTCGACCTCACCGGTTACATTGCAGAGCGCGTTCAGCGCGCCGGCATCGAACAGTTTGAGGATCTTGGCTTGTGCACTTATGCGGAACCCGATCGTTTCTTCAGCTATCGGCGCACAACGCGCAGCGGTGAACCCGACTATGGGCGACACATAAACGCCATCGCGCTTGTCGACTGACGCTCCGCCACAACTGCAACACCGCTTGGCATGGCTGGACTCACGGCTATTCTTGCCGCTACCCTTCGGGCCGGCCGCAGGGACTTAAGATCAAAAACAAGGCCGCAGGGGTGTCTATGGAGTGGCGTGGGCGCTGTCGAGCGACAGGCGCGGCGTGGCTTATCAAAGGCTCTGGTGGCCTGTTGATGGCAACGTGTGCGCTGATGCTCGCCGGTTGCAACCCGGACAATCAGGCCGTGTCCGCCGCGCAACCGCGCGGTGCGACCGTTGCCTTTGAATCCGTCGACGGATTACCGCCCGGGCAATTCCGGGCCCTCGTGCAAGACCTCAACAATGAAGCACAGTCGCGCCGTCTTGCGGTGATCTCGCGCGAACAATCGTCCGCCTACCGGGTGCGCGGCTATCTCGCTGTCAAAGTGACGAAGCGTCAGACTACAATTACTTGGGTGTGGGACGTCTTCGATCAGGGTGAACAGCGCGCCCTGCGCATCAGCGGCGAGGAAACAGCGAAAGTCAGACACCGTGACGCGTGGGCGGCAGCGGACGATGCCATGCTGGCCCGGATCGCCCGTGCGAGCATGGAACAACTGGCCGCATTTCTGACGTCGCCTGAGGTCGCGCCCGGCACCGCACCATTGTCGACCGAGCCCCAGGTCGCCATGACCAATCCCGGGGAAGCCTCGCCCGAAGCGGCCGGCATATTCCGTATTTCCCACGCGCAGGCCGACCCGATTTCAACGGACGCGCCGGCTGCCTCTTCCGACGAGGGACCGGGCAACCCCGTGCCGCTTCCAAGCCGCCGCCCGGCCGAGACGACGTCGGCGCGGGACACCCTGACGATGGCCGCCAGAAGCCGCTAAAGGCTGATTCAGCGTGTTGGTGAAAGCTTCGGACAACCATTTGCATCCGTATTGCCGGCCAATGCCTGCCTTGTTATGACCACGCCGCCGTAGCGCGAGTGAGGACGAGGATTCCTGGATGGCGGGCAAAAATGGAGCGATCAAGCTCGTTGCCGGCAATTCCAATCCTGCGCTGGCCCAGCAGATTGCCGAATATCTCAAAACCCCGCTGACCAAAGCGGTCGTGCGGCGCTTCGCCGATATGGAGGTGTTCGTCGAAATTCAGGAAAATGTCCGCGGGGCGGATTGCTTCGTCATCCAGTCCACGTCGTTTCCCGCCAATGACCATCTGATGGAATTGCTGATCATCATGGATGCGCTGCGCCGCTCGTCCGCGCGCCGCATTACCGCGGTCATTCCCTACTACGGCTATGCACGGCAGGATCGTAAACCGGGGCCGCGCACGCCCATCTCCGCCAAGCTGGTCGCCAACCTGATTACGCGCGCAGGCGCCGACCGGGTCATGACGCTCGACCTCCATGCCGGGCAGATCCAGGGCTTTTTTGATATCCCGACCGACAATCTTTATGCCTCGCCGGTGATGGTGCGCGACATCAAGGAGCGCTTTCAGCTCGACAACGTCATGGTGGTATCGCCCGACGTTGGCGGTGTCGTGCGCGCGCGCGGATTGGCCAAACGTATCAACGCCCCGCTCGCGATTATCGACAAGCGGCGCGAACGCGCGGGTGAATCGGAAGTGATGAACGTTATTGGTGACGTCGCCGGCTACACTTGCGTGCTGGTGGACGACATCATCGACTCCGGCGGCACGCTGGTGAACGCCGCCGATGCCCTTCTCGAAAACAAGGCCAAGGCGGTCTACGCCTACATCAGCCACGGCGTTCTGTCGGGTGGCGCAGTCACCCGCATCGCAAAGTCGCGATTGAAGGAGCTGGTGATCACCGACTCTATCCAGCCGACCAAGGAAGCACTCGGCGCCGGCAATATCCGGATCCTGCCGATCGCGTCGTTGATCGGCGAGGCGATCGGACGCACAGCCACAGAAGAGTCAGTGTCGAGCCTGTTCGACTGACTCCCGGACCAAAGTTATCCACCACTGATTCAACTTGCCGCAGCATTGGCTGTGGAGAGTCGAATCGGCGCCGTTGCCTACGTCAGGCAAATCACGGCTCATTAGCCCTTGACGATGTCTTTGGCGGAAGGAATCGGGCGGGATATAGTCGAATCGCTCTGTGATTCGGTCTCCGCGTCAAGGCATCCCGTAACCCCTGCGTCGACTTGCGGCCACGGCCCAAAGTGGGCCTACCCCGCGCGTGCGGTGGCGTGCGTTTCCCTCGCTCCAATCGGCAAAGCGGAGACGTCATGTCCCTGGCCAGCTACTCGGAAGAATCTCGAATCAACCCACTCGATGTTGTGGAACGCCTGGCGACCGGCAATGACTGGTCGTTTGAACGCGCGAGCGATGACGAGATCACGATATTGGTCACCGGACGCTGGACCGACTACCAACTTTCCTACACCTGGATGGGCGACATAGAAGCGCTCCACTTGGCGTGCGCCTTCGACCTGAGGGTGCCCGAGCGCCGTCGCGCAGAGGTCCAGGTCCTGATTTCCATGATCAATGAGCGGTTATGGGTCGGCCATTTCGACCACTGGGTGAACGAGGGGATCGTGATGTTCCGGCACGCCCTGGTGCTGGCGGGAGGCACCGAGGCCTCCGGGAAGCAATGCGAAGCGCTGCTTGGCACCGCACTTGAGGCCTGTGAGCGCTATTTCTCCTCTTTTCAATTCGTGGTTTGGGCTGGCAAAGGCGCGCGCGAGGCACTCGACGCTGCCATGTTCGAAACTTCGGGCGAGGCATAAAGCAATAATCGGCGATATAATGTCGCCATGAAGCGACCCAAGGCCATCGACAAGTCACTCCGCAAGTTTCCCGGCCAGCTGGTCTTGCTGGGCGCCGGCAAGATGGGCTCGGCCATGCTCGAAGGCTGGCTCGCGCGCGGTCTCAAGCCGACGCAGATCACCGTGCTTGAGCCTCATCCGGGCAAATCGGTGAAGGCGCTCACGCGCCGTGGCATCAGGCTCAATCCAAAAAGCAAAGCTTCCGCTGCGACCGCCATCGTGATCGCGGTGAAACCGCAAAGCGCGCCGGAGGCCGTGCCGCCGCTCGCGCCCTATGTCGGCAAGACCTCGTTGGTGTTGTCGATCATGGCTGGCCGCACCATCGATTTTCTCGAGCGGTCGTTGCCGGGATCCGCGATCGTGCGCGCGATGCCCAACACGCCGGCTGCGATCGGCCGCGGCATTACCGTCGCCATAGGGAATGCCAAAATCTCGGCGAGCCAACGCAAGCTCGCCGGCGAATTGCTTGCTGCCATTGGCAAAGTTGAGTGGGCTCGCGAGGAGTCACTGATGGATGCGGTGACCGCACTTTCGGGGTCCGGCCCCGCTTACGTATTCCTGCTGGCCGAAGCCATGGCAAATGCCGGCATCGCGGCCGGATTGCCGCCAG
>Ga0070713_100001406_pt1 | contig 15420 bp, 9 predicted proteins | sample LARL82metaG_FD_65465 | JGI IMG/M metagenome (GOLD analysis project Ga0070713, IMG submission 65465) | Corn, switchgrass and miscanthus rhizosphere microbial communities from Kellogg Biological Station, Michigan, USA - LAR L8-2 metaG | ecosystem: Host-associated > Plants > Roots > Rhizosphere ...
GATCGCTGCCGGCGCCGGCAATTTGAGACGGCTGGCGTTCCTGTTGCTCGCGTCGACACCGTCGCGCGCTTGAATCATCCGTGAGGCTTGGAGTTTCTATCCGACGGACGCATGCTCGTCACTGACGCGCAGATCTACTCGCCTCGGAGCGCGCGCACCGGGTCGATCCGCGTCGCACGCCAGGCCGGAATGACACTGGCAACGGCCGCCACGAGAATCAGCGCAGCGGCTGTGCCGACGAACGTCGCCGGATCCATCATCGACACCCCGAAGAGTTGATTCGCGAGCGCTCGGCCGCTGGCAAGCGAGCCCACCAGTCCGAGCACGGCCCCGAGCGACCCAAGCCCGACGCCGTCGCGAACGATCAGCCAGAGAACGCCCGCCGGCGTAGCGCCAATCGCCATGCGCACGCCGATCTCCGCCGTCCGCTGCGTGACGCCGTACGCGACGACGCCGTAAATTCCGATCGCCGCAAGTGCGAGCCCGAGAACAGCAAACGCACCGAGAAGCGTCGTGGTGTACGTCAATCCGCCCGTCGCCGTCGACACGACGTCGTCGATCGTGCTCACCTGGGCGAGCGGAATATCCGCGTCCAGCGCACTGAGTGCCGCGCGCATCGGCGCGACCACTCCGCTCGGATCGCCGATCGAACGCACGACGATGTCCTTGAATGCCGAGTTGAACTCGGGCAATTGACGATACAAACCGATAATGTGCGGCTGCGGCGGCGCGCCGAGGCCGTCGTTCTTCACATCCCGAAACACGCCGACGATCGTGATTGCGCGCGGCGTCTGCACGGGGTTGATCGGTGCTCCCAACCGAACGCGCTGACCAAGGACGTTCCCCTTTGGAAAGAATCGTCGTGCGAACGTCTCGTTCACGAGGGCAACTGCCGGACGATCGGCCGCGTCGGCGCTCGTGAAATCGCGACCCTGTAGCAGCCGAATGCCGACCGCGCGCAAGAACCAGTCGTCGGTGACGCCGAGGAACGCTGTAGGCCGATCCTCGATCGGAAGGTCGCCCTGACCGTCAGTCGATACGGGCTGTACCCATCTGGATCCGACCGGCGGATATCCCGTTGCCACCGTCGCGTTGCGAACACCCGAAAGATCTCGCAGCGCCGTGCCCAAGCGATCGGAAAGCTGGGTGATCGCCGCTGGACCTTGGTATCGCGCTGGGGGCAAATACACGCGCGCCTTCAAGAGATGGTCGGCGGGGAAGCCGAGATCTTGATGCTGCAGGTGCAGCACGCTCTGGATGAGCAGCGCCGTCGCTGTCACCAGCATCAACGCCAGCGCTGTTTCAGCGATCACCAGGGCGGATCGCACCCGGCTCTGTGCCTGCGTCGCAGTCCCGACGCGTCCGCCGCCTCGCAGCGCGGCGGCAAGATCGATGCGCGACGTGGACCACGCCGGGCCTAGGCCGAAGCCGAGTCCAGTGATCAGCGAAACGATGAGAGCGAACGCGAGCACCCGTCCGTTGATCGCGAGATCACTCAACTGCGGCAGCGTTGCCGGATGCCAGCGTGAGACCGCCGCGCAGCCGCCGATGCTCAAGACGAAGCCGACGGCGGCGCCGAGCGCGGCCAACGCGAACGTCTCTACCAACAACTGTCGAACGAGTCGCGATCGACCCGCACCGAGTGCAGTTCGCAGAAGGAGCTCACGCTGCCGCGTGGCGTTCCGTGCGAACAGCAGGTTGGCCAGATTGGCGCACGCGATCATCAAGACGAACGCCACGGCGCCGGCCAGGATCACGAGAATCGGCCGGAGCGTGCCAATCCGCGAGTCGAGGAGCGGAACTGCTGTCAGCCCATATCGCGCATCCACCGGAAACGTCGCCGCCAGTCGCATCGCCAACCGCGACAGCTCGGCGCGCGCCTGCTCGATGGTCACTCCGGGGTGCAGTCGCGCAATCGCCGTGTACCCGCGATCGCGACGCGATTCCTCGGACCAGAGGTTTGGCCCCGGAGCGAACGGCGTCCAAATCCTGATGGGTACGCCGCGAGCCTCGAGCCATTCGGGAATCACGTCGGGCATGACGGCGACGATCGTGTACGGCTCGGCGTTGATCAGCACGGGCTTGCCGATCACCTCGCGCGACCCGCCGAATCGATCCTGCCAGAGACGCTGACTGATCGCCGCGACATAGTGATTGCCGAATCGATTCTCGTCATCGGTGAATAGCCGGCCAAATAGCGGCGTCACGCCGAGTGTCTCGAAGTATTCTTTCGGCACCAGCCCAACCATCATCTGCTCGGGCCGGCCAGAGGCATTCGCCACGGCGACGTTCTTCGCCCATTGATCGTACGCGGCCATGTGCTCGAAGCTCTGCGCCGCTCGCGCCACGTCGCGGACGTCGAGCGCCGACGGGCCGCCAACGTTCACTCCATCCTTCGTGGCGTAGATGCGGACGAGCTGGTTCGGCTGCTCGAACGGCAGGGCGCGCAGTACGACGGCGTCGACGACGCTGAACATCGTTGCGTTGATGCCAACGCCCAGCGCCAGGGTCAATGTCGCGACGATCGTGAACGTCGGACTCTTGCGAAGGATTCGCGCGGCGTAACGAAGATCCTGTATCAACTCTTCAATGACGGTCACGCCACGCACGTCGCGACACCCCTCCTTGACTTGCTCCAGTCCGCGCATGGCGCGCCGCGCCGCATACCTTGCTTCGCCCATCGACATGCCGAGCCGACGGTTCTCCGATGCGTGCCGCTCGAGGTGTCCGCGCAGCTCTTCATCGAGCTCCGCCTCGACTTCCGACCGATGGAAGATCGACCGCGATCGCAACCGGATCATCCGCACCCAGCGCTCGATACTCATACGTCTCTCATGCGTCGATGGTCCGGAGGCGCATCACCCGGCCAATGGCCGCCGACAGACGATCCCATTCGCCGGTCTCTTCCGCGAGCTGGCGGCGGCCAGCGCGAGTGAGCGAATAGAACTTCGCCCGGCGGTTGTTCGCGCTGGGCTTCCACTCGCCGGTAATCCACCCGTCTTGCTCGAGCTTGTGCAGCGCCTGATACAGGGAGGCTTCGCTCACCTGCAGGTCGTCGCCCGACAATGTCTTGAGGTGCATCCCAATGGCCCAGCCATGCATCGGCTGAAGGGCGAGCAGCTTGAGCAAGAGCAACGCGAGCGTGCCTTGCACGAGATCCCTTGGTCGACTCATGCTTCCCCCTGGTTACCTCTGGGAAGCTATCAGTCGCCATTCAGGCAGACAAGTGCGCAGCCACAGCGGAGGCGGCGGGATTTGGGCCGCGATCGATCGGGAACTCGAAGGAGATGAGTTCGATCAAATCGTGAAGGAGTCTTCAACGCCGCAGGCGTTGGGTGGCTTCGCCGGTACGTCAACGCGCCCAGAGGGACTCGAACCCCCAACCTTCTGATCCGAAGTCAGACGCTCTATCCGATTGAGCTATGGGCGCCGTGAGGCGAAACCAGCATACAATATAATCGAACGCACGACGCCGGCCACAACCGACTCCGCGAGATGCATGACGCGGCCGCCATGGATAACTTCCGGCCACTCCAGACTCGGGATGTTGCCATGTCTTTCGCTCGCGGATTATCGGTGGCGAGAATTGCGACCGTCGCCATTGTTGCGGCGGTAGGGTTGCCGCAACGCGTTCGGTCCCAGGCTTCCGCCGCCGACTCGTATCCCGCGCGCTGCGGAGCTGGTGGCGTCGCGGCCGATCGAGCGGGATACATTCCGCTCCCGCGCGGTGAGGTGTTCTGTCCACTCATCGCCGACCCCAAGGCGATCCGCTCGTTCGTGTCTTATCAGCGCGGCAACGAGAAGGATCTAGCGACGGATATCGGAGCCGTCGGCATCGCCGACCAATTTCCATTCTTTCGCGCCGGCGCCACCCGCCCCGGCAACGGCGTTCAGCTCGGCGTCGCGGGCGCGGTGTTCGCGCAATTCGATCTTGGCACGGCGTCCTACGACCTGCTCAACGCCGACTATATGATTGGGCTTCCGCTCACCTTTCGAGCGGGTTGGTTCTCCGGTCGTGCGCGCCTCTACCATCAGAGCTCGCACCTTGGCGACGAGTTCCTCTTGCGCACGAATCCGCCGAAGCGAGAGAACCTGTCGTTCGAGTCTTTAGAGTTGTTGGCCTCGGTCGACGTCTCGGCGCTTCGCCTCTACGGCGGCGGCGAGTCGTTCGTTCGACGCGATCCGGTAGATCTGCCGGGACGCCTGTGGCACGGCGGAGCGGAGTTGCGTCCCCGAGGCACGTTCAATTTCGGCAGCGTTGCCATCGGCCGAATCATCGTCGCGGCAGACACGAAGGTCGTGCGCGATACCACGACGCGCACGGGTGTAAGCGTTCGGGCGGGGTTCGAGTTCGGTCGGCCGCGCGAGGCTGAAGTCGGGAGCCGGCGCTGGAGCTTGCTGGCCGAATACTATGATGGGCCGTCGCCCTACGGTCAGTTTCACCGGGACAAGGTGCAGCTCACCGGGCTCGGATTCTATTTCACGCTGTAATGCTCCGACCGACGCCGCGAGGCGAGACGATATAAGAGTCCTCACATTGACCCCATGCGAACTCGCACGCCATTCTTATTCATCGCGATCCCTCTCGTAGCCGCTTGTCGGCCGGGCGCCGTCAGCGGGCCCACACCCGCCGGCCAGCCGGTTGCCTACTCGGTAGTCCCGAATCCGTCGACGATCGAGGTGTCGCGCGTCGACAGCTTTCTCGTCACGCCGCGCACCGGCGTCTTCGTGACCGCGGACGCGAGCCCCGAGGTCGAAGCGATCGGCACCTACACGGCGAACTTGATCGCGTCGCGAGCGGGTGCGACGGCGCAGCGACTCGCGTCCGCCGCCGCCATACCCGACTCCAGCATTAGCCTGACGATCGATCCATCGCGCGTGCAGCTCGGCGCCGAGGGATATGAGCTGACGGTGACGAGGACGCAGGTTCGAGTCGTCGCGGCGCAGCCCGCCGGGCTGTTCCACGGCGTGCAGACGTTTCGCCAGCTGCTTCCGGTCGCCGTCGAGCATCAAGCCGGCTACCAACGTCGCCTGATCGCGCCGGCGGCGCACGTCGTCGACGTCCCGCGATACGAGTGGCGCGGTGCGATGCTCGACGTCGCACGACACTTTCTTCCGGCCGAGGATGTGAAGCGGTTCGTCGACTTGCTCGCGCTGTACAAGCTCAATCGGCTGCATCTGCATCTCGCCGACGACCAAGGCTGGCGGATCGAGATCAAGTCGTGGCCGAACCTCACCGCGGTCAGCGGACGGACCGCGATCGGCAATGCTCCCGCCGGATTCTACACGCAACAGGATTACGCCGACATCGTCGCGTACGCGCGGTCGCGCTACATCACCGTCGTCCCGGAGATCGACATGCCGGGGCACATCAACGCCGCCCTTGTCGCGTATCCCGATCTCAAATGCGATCGCGTTCCGCCTGAGCCGTTCACCATCGTCGGCGGATCGAAGAATACGCTGTGCGTGACGCGCGACAGCGTGTACACATTCGTGGGCGACGTCGTGCGTGAGATCGCCGCCGCGGCGCCGACGCCGTACTTCCACATCGGCGGCGACGAAGTGTCGTCACTGACCAAGGACCAGTATCACGCGTTCATCGAGCGTGCCGAGAGTGTCGTGAACGCGGCGGGGCCGCGGATGATCGGTTGGGGCGAGATCGCACCGGCGAACATTCAACAGCGGACGATCGTGCAGCATTGGACGCGCGACTCGAGCGTGCTGCAGGCGCAGCGCGGCGGCATGATCATTCTTTCGCCAGGCCCGCACGCGTACCTCGACATGAAGTACGACAGCGCGACGACGATCGGTCTCAAGTGGGCGGGCATGATCAACCTGCACACGGCGTACGACTGGGATCCGGCGACGCTCATTCCCGGCGTCGGCGCGTCGTCGATCCTTGGAGTCGAAGGGCCGCTCTGGGCGGAGACGCTGCTCACGCGACAAGACTATGAATACCTCGCGTTCCCGCGACTCGCCGCGATCGCTGAGCTAGGATGGTCGTCCCCGCAACAGGTGGGCTGGGACAATTTTCGCGCGAGGATGGCGACGCAGGGGGCGCGACTCGCCGCGTTGGGCGTGAACTTCGCGCGCGTGCCGGGAGTCGATTGGCGATGGTGAGCGAAGGGCGGTCGCCAGACGGCGACCGCCCCTCGACGTTTCGATTACTTCTTTGCCGGCGGCGGAGTCTGCGGCGGTTTGGGTGACGGCTTCGGCGTGGGTGGCTCGTTGACGATCTCGGGGTCCGGACTCGTATAAGAAAGTCCTCCGGACGATACCGTCACGGTGTAGCAAAAGCTTCCATAGGACGTGTATGCGTCACTGATGTTGATGTTGTTCCCGCCGTTGGCCACGCTCGGCGTGAACTGCGTTCCTCCATTCGTGATCGTCGCGCCTGTGAACGTCCACGACGATCCGCCGGCACGGTGGAGAAGGATTCTTCCGGACGCGTTCAAGGTGACCGGATCCGGATTGAACGTGAACTGCGGGTTTGCGTTGGGATCGAACGTTACCGTCACTGTAATGTCGGGCATGTGCGTTCCTGGATGAGCGTGAGACTGCGAAGCCTGCGAAACTCGGACAACGCCGGCGTCTTACGACGCCGGGACTACGTGCTTCTCTTTCACGAGGGTCATCCAGTGCGGTCGCCGGTAGCCGCGTCGGAGTAGTTCTGTGACGATCGGACGAGCTTCGTCGAGCCGGTCGAGCCGCATGAGCGCCCACGCACGCAAGGCGAGATGGTCGGTGAACTGTCGGGCGCGCGCCAGAGAGTCGATGGTCACGTACGCCTGCGTCCACGCGCTCCGCGCCTCCGTGGCGCGTCCACTGCGCGAGAGCGCCTCGCCCAGGGTGAGGTATGCCTCGGTACTGGCAACGCGAAGGTTGAGGTCCGTCGGTTTCTTCTGCAGGGCGGGTTCGATGATCGACAGCGCTCGCCGCTCGTTCGCCTCCGCGTCCGCCGGCCGATTCAGCTCGAGCTCCGTGCTGCCGAGATAGGTCAACCATCGCGCGAGGCCGTATTGCCACAGCGCGTTGGCCGGGGACTTCGCGACCAACGAATCCATCGTGGCGCGGCTCGACGTGAGTCGCTGGAGCGCCTCACGGGCATCGCCGCGCTCCAGCGCGAGCACACCAAGCAAACCCTCGGAGTTCGCGAATAGTCGCCGTCGATCCGGATTCGCGGTGTCGAACGCGGCAAGTGCGGCATACGCCGTCCGCGAGTCGGTCAGTGGTCTCACGGCGTCGACCGGCTTTCCCTCGATGAGGAGCAATTCGCCGAGAAAGGCCTCGGCGAGCGCGACACGCTCGCGATACGTCTTGTTCGCCGAGTCACGCGCGGCGATCGACTGTTTGACGGCGAGCTCTGCGCGGTGGCTCTGCTCGGCGCCGGCGAGATCACCGAGCTTGCGCTGAATGACGGCGACTTTGTTGTACGCGTTGCCGAGATCGCTGCGCCACGGGAGGTTCGTCGTGTCACGACGGACGAGATCTTCGCTGATCGCGACTTGTCGGCGAAACGCCTCGAGCGCGCCCGGAAGATTCCCCATCGCTTCACGGGTCGAGCCGACGTTACCGGTGGCCTGGCCAAGCTCATTGCGATATATGAGGCTGTCCGGCAATCGTGCGACGAGCCGCTCGGTGATGTGCAGGTAGCTCGCGAAGTGCGCCATCGCAGAGTCGAGATCGTTATGGCGAAAGTGCATGTAGCCGACCCAGTAATGGCTCGCGCCGAGCCCGAGTTGCCATGCGCCGTTCATCGAATCGCGCTGCGCCAGTCCCTCGGCGAGTGCGAGTGATTGCTTGAATGCCGTCGTTGCCGCATCGAGCTTGCTCTGGCTTATTCGCACCTCACCGAGTTGCGACAGTGCCTGCGAGCGTCGGAACAGCTCTTCGTTGCTGAGGTCCTTCTCCGGTACGGCGGCGAAGTAGTCCATCGCCTTCTTGCTGACTTCATCGAGCATCTCGATGCGACCGACGGCAGCGAGGCGCGTCCGCAAGTCGCCCAGCATGAAGCCGACGAGCTCCTCCGCTTGACCCTGTCGTAGCTGCGCCGTATTCCGCGCGCCGGCGATGCGTCGAGCCTGTATGCTCACGGCAACGGAGAAGCCGACGAGCAAGAGCGCGGTCGTCGCGGCGAATGCAACGCTCAGTCGATGCCGTCGAACGAACTTGCGCGCGCGATACCGGCCGCTTGGCGGGCCGACGGAGACCGGCTGATTCGCAAAATGTCTCGTCAGGTCCGCCGCGAGCTCGTTCGCGCTATGGTATCGCAGCTCGCGATCGTGCTCGATCGCTTTGAGGACGATCCAGTCGAGGTCTTCGCGAAGCTCGTGGCTGAGCGTGGCCGGATCGACGCCTCGCGCGGCCGCGAGGCGCATCTGCTCGTCGAGTGGCAACGCGGCGATCCGCTGACTCGGCGCCCGAGCGTCGCCGTGCTGCGTGGCCATCATCATCGCGAACGACGACTTCGAGTCGAAGGGCAATACGCCGGCGAGCAGCTCGTACAGCGTCACGCCAAGCGAGTAGACGTCGGCGCGCGTGTCGACGTCGATGTCGCCGCGTGCTTGTTCGGGGCTCATGTACGCCGGAGTCCCGAGCGAGATGCCGGTCATGGTGAGTCGCGCTGCCTCGGCGACGCCCACCGTCTTCGCGATGCCGAAGTCGATCACCTTGCAGACCGGCGTCCCGTCGGCGTCGGAGACGATCACGTTGGACGGCTTGAGATCGCGATGGATGACGCCCTTCTGATGCGCGTGCTGTACGGCGCGGCAAATCTGGAGAAAGAGGACGATGCGGTCGGCCACGCCAAGCCGGTGCGCGTCGGCGTACTCGGTGAGCGGCACGCCGGAGACGCGCTCCATGACGAAGTACGGCAAGCCGTCGTCGGTGACGCCGGCGTCGAAGACGTTCGTGATGTTGGGGTGCTCCATCATCGCGAGCGTCTGTCGCTCGACTTCGAAGCGCGACACGAAGACGTCGGAGTCGACCCCGCTGCTCAGAACCTTCAGCGCGACTTCGCGGCGTACGGGCTCGGTCTGTTCAGCGAGATAGACGACACCCATGCCGCCGCGCCCGAGTAGGCGCACGATCCGGTACGGGCCAATACGCGCCGGATGGCCGGCAAGATCGCCGGAGAGGGCGGAGCTGCTTGGTGCTGTGGAGTCGACATCGCCGGGACGCATCGTCGCGTCCTCCTATGCTCGGGTGCCGCGGGCGGGCAGAGCCCTGTCTTGGGGGAGCTCTGGGAACGACCAGCGACCTAGTTATGGAGCCTCGCGGCCTCCGGCGCAATAGCCCGAGCCAAACGCCGGCGCCGAGCTGGTGTGGCCCATCAACGATGTTATAACTAGGAATCGGTGGTCACGCTCACCGCGTGCGCTCGCGACTTCCAAGGCGCGTCCGAAGAAACCGCCCGGTGTGCGACGCCTTGCATGCCGCCACCTGCTCAGGTGTCCCGGTGACGACCACCTCGCCGCCCGCGTGCCCGCCCTCCGGACCCAGGTCGATCACGTGATCCGCCGTCTTGATGACGTCCAGGTGATGCTCGATCAAGAGCACGGTATGCCCGGTGTCGACGAGGCGATTCAAGGACTCTAACAGCCGCTCGACGTCGGCGAGATGCAGGCCGGTGGTCGGCTCGTCCAAGATGTACACCGTGTGCTTGGCACGCTGGAGTTTGCTGAGCTCGGTCGCAATCTTGATGCGCTGCGCCTCTCCGCCGGAGAGCGTCGTCGCCGACTGGCCAAGCGTGAGGTAGCCGAGCCCCAAGTCGCGAAGCACCTCGATCTTCTTCCCGACCGCGGGTTCCTTGGCAAAGAAGTCGACGCCCTCCTCGACCGACATGTTGAGCACGTCGTCGATCGTCTTGCCGCGCAGCGTCACTTCGAGCGTTTCCGCGTTGAAGCGCGCGCCCTTGCAAGCGCCGCACGTGACCTCGACGTCCGGCATGAAGTAGAGCTGCGTCGTGATCGAGCCTTCGCCTTGGCATTCCTCGCAGCGGCCGCCCTTGACGTTGAAGCTGAACCGACCCGCCTTGTATCCGCGCTCGACGGACAGCGGCGCCTGCGTGAACAAATCGCGGATGGTGTCGTAGAAGCCGATGTACGTCGCGGGATTCGAGCGGCTGTTCCGTCCGATCGGCGACTGATCGATGTTGACGACCTTGTGCACGTGCTCCATGCCGTCGACCGCGTCGTGCTCGCCGGGGAGCGTGCGTGTGTCGACGAGTCGCTTCCACAACGCCTTGTACAGAATGTCGTTGATCAGCGTACTCTTGCCGGAGCCCGATGCGCCGGTGACGGCGACGAGCGTCCCCATCGGAAATACCACGTCGATCGACTTGAGGTTGTTCTCCCGCGCTCCGCGCACGACGAGCTGCCTGCCGTTGCCGTTGCGGCGCCTCTTTGGTGTGGCGATCGATCGTTTCCCCGACAGGTACTGTCCCGTCGGTGACGCTTTGCACTTGAGAATATCCTCGATCGTGCCTTGAACGACGACCGTCCCACCATGCACGCCGGGACCCGGGCCCATCTCGACGATGTGATCCGCCGCGCGGATCGTGTCCTCGTCATGCTCGACGACGATCACGGTGTTGCCGATGTCGCGCAGGCTCTCGAGCGTGGCGATCATCTTCACGTTGTCTTTCGGGTGCAGCCCGATGCTCGGCTCGTCGAGCACGTAGAGCATGCCCATGAGACCGGAGCCGATCTGCGTCGACAACCGAATGCGCTGCGACTCGCCGCCGGAGAGCGTCGCCGAGCGGCGGTTGAAGCTCAGGTAATCGAGACCGATGCCGAGCAGCAGCGCGAGACGACCAACGATCTCGCGCACGACTTGTCGTCCGGCGTCGGCGCCGCGGCCCGTCGGTTTGATCCCGCGCAAGAACGCGTGCAGCTCGTCGAAGTGGAGTTGCCCGACGTCGAACAGTGTCTTGCCGCCGATTGTGAACAGCAGTCGTGACGCGCGCACTCGCGCCCCGTTGCAGTCGGGGCATGTGAGCTCCACCATCACCTTGTCGAGCCACGCCTCCATCCCGGAGCTCGCTTCGCCGCGCTGACGATACCGACGGTAGTGTCGCTCGATACGTCGCGCGATGCCGCCGAAGCCGACGTCCTTTCCCTCCCAATCGGGGCGCTTCACCTTCGCGCCGGGCGGGAAGAGGAGCGGGAACTTCGTCTCCGAGCCGTATAGAATCGTTTGGCGAACAGACTCGGGCAGCTTCTCCCACGGCGTGTCGAGCGAGAAGCCGAGCAACTGCGAGAGGCTGTACATCAGCCGGCCGTCCCAATTGTCGGGATCGTATCGGAGTGCCTCGCGCACGAAGCAGCCGCCGACGATGCTGCGCGTCGGATCGGGGATGAGCAGCTCGGGATGCGTCAGCTTGTGCACGCCGAGCCCGCCGCACGTCCGGCACGCACTCTCCGGATTGTTGAACATGAAGTACTCGGGCGCGATCTCGCCGTAGACGAGATGATGCTTCGTGTTGCACGAGCTCTTATAGAAGCGCTCGGTCTCCGCCTTGGACGCGCCCTTGATCACCTCCACCTGCATCAATCCGTCGCCAACCAACAGCGTCGCTGCCACGCCGGCTTTGATCGCTTTCTCGTTGCGTTGACGCACGACGAAGCGGTCGACGATCGCGTCCATCTGCCGTACCTTCGCTTCGTCGAGCTCGATCTGCGTCGAGATGTCGATCGGCTTGCCGTCGACGATCAGGCGCCGGATGCCTTTCTTCCGCAGCTCCGTGAATACGAAGTCGAGCTCCTCGCCGTAGACCTTGAACACCGGCGCGCGCAGCTCTACCTCCGTCCCCTCGGGCAGCGCGAGAATCGACTCGACGATCTGCATCGCCGACCGACTTGGTGTTGCCTCGCCGCAGCGCGGGCAGTGCGGGTCGCCGATCGTCGCGTAGAGCAGATTGAGGTAGCTCGCAATGTCGGTCATCGTGCCGACGGTCGAGCGCGGGTTGCTGGCGATCGTCTTCTGCTCGATCGAGATCACGGGCGAAAGGCCGAACACGAAATCGACGTCGGGCTTCGCGACCTGGGCGACGAAGCGCTTGGCGTAGCTCGACAGCGATTCCATGTACCGCCGCTGCCCCTCGGCGTAGATCGTATCGAAGGCGAGGCTCGACTTGCCGGATCCGGAGAGACCGGTGACGACGATCATCCGGTCGCGCGGAATCTCGAGCGACACGTTCTTGAGGTTGTGGACGCGCGCGCCCTGCACGGCGATCGTCGTGCGCGCGGCCTTCGCGCCGTTCTTGCGCGCGCTCATAGGTGGAAGAACGCCATCTCTTGCACTTCCACGTTGCTCCGCCGCGTGAGCTTCACCGGCACCGAGGCCTTGCCGAGGAGTCCGCGATCGGCGAGATACTCGCACGCCGTAGTCACATGGTGGACGCCGAAGTTGCGTCGGAAGTGATCCTCGATGTCCGTCGCCGAGCGTGTCTCGCCGACGTCGCGGAGGTGCTCGAGGATCAGTCCGTATAGCAGCGTGGTGCGCGCGGCAAGGTATTCGTCGATGGCGTCGAGGGCCGTCTCGACCTTCGTCAGCGTCTTCTTCTCATTCAATAAGTCGTGATAGATGAGCGTGAAGAACGGACGATTAAGCGTCATTGCCTGCGGGATCACCTCGCGGTCGGCGAGTTGTCCGGCGCCGATCACTTCGATGCGCGCCAGCGGAGTTGCCGCGTACAGAATCCACAGGGCGGAATAGTCGGCATCCTTCCGAGTGATGAACCATTTACGCGCCTTGTAGAGGGCGGGCAGGACCGCCGTGCCGGCGCCGAGCAGCTGGAGCTGCTGGTCGCGATCGCCCATGGCGTGGAGGCGCTCGCATAGCGCGACGATGGTCTCGTCGTGCGTGTAAAGCAGCCGGCCCTTGGCCAGCAGCGAATGCACGAACGAGTTCGCGACCGATCCTTCGACAGTCTGCCGAAACTCCGTGCGCGACATCAGAATGGCGTGCGTGTTGACGCCGTCGGCGTAGAGACTGATGCCGCGTTCCTCGAGCTTCCGCTCATCGGTGGTGACGATGGCGAGGTCGATGTCGGATTTGTCCCACACCGTGTCGTGCGACAGGCTGCCGCACAGGATCGCGGCGAGCACCGTGCGATCGGCCTTGATCTCGGCGACCAAGGTGTCGAGCGCCTTGGTGAAGGTTTGGTGGGCGGACTCGCGGCGCATTGTCCACAGATTACAGCGAGCGCGCGCGCGCCAGAACCCCCCGTCGGCCACTTCTTCCGTAACGGGGGCTCGCAACTACACGGCTATTGGGATTCTGGGAAGCTCGGTCGATCGATTGTCAGTAGTAGACCACCGCCGCCGACGCGCGACCCGGCGTCTGCCGCTTCGCTCCGCCTAGGACGAGGACGTGCCCCTTGCCTGTGGCGTCGACGAAGTTGATCGCCGTTTCGTTGTAGAGGTCGTAGCCGAGCAGCGTGCCAATGGTGTTTGTTCCCGTGGCGCCGTTCCAACTCCCCACGGTGCCATCGGCATTGATCTGCGTATATGTGTTCTCGCTCGAGCCGGCCGAGCCGGCGTAGACACCCGACGTCGTGAACAGGTAGCCGCCGGCGACGACGGAGTTGTGCTTGCTTCGTCCCTTGTTCATCGAGGTCAGCGGCGCCCACGCCGAGGCGAGGTCGCCCGTCCGAAGATTGACCCGCGCGAGGAACGTCGACGACATCTCGCCGCCCGACGTCGTCCCTTGCATCGGAGCGACGGCGCTAGCGTCGCCGCCGACCGCGTACAGATACGGGCCGAAGTTCATCAAACCCTCATAGGCCGCGCCGCCCGGGAGCGCCGCGATGGGCTGCCAGGAACCGAGGGTGCCGTCGACGTTCACGGGGGCTCGGAGCGCGGTCGCGGTGGGCGCGTTCTGTCCGTCGGCGCCGCCGGTCACGTACACGTAGCCGCGGAAGACCACGGCGCCCGCGGCATGCACAGCCGCCGGAAGCGGGGTCGTGGCTTGCCACGCGCCGTTCGAGCCGTCCAGCGCGACCTTCGAGTAGTACACCGTGTTGACGGTCGCGCCCGCGCCATCGACGCCGCCGATCGCGTACAGGTAGGCTTCAGTCGTCGTCGTGTCGAGTGCCGCGGTGTACGCCGACGCGGCGACTGTCGTGTGATACGCGCGAGCCGCGGGAAGCGGCGTCGTGGCCGGCGTCCATGTCGACAAAGCACCCGACTGCTGCGCTTGCGCGCGATAGACGGCTGTCGTGGCGACGTTGGTCTGATCCGCCGCGCCGCCGACGACGAACACATAGTTCGCCGGGTTGACGGCGGAGTTGCTCGGCGGGACGAACACTGCGCCGAGTCCTTGCAAAGGTTGCGGCAGCGCGGACGTTTGCGTCCAGTTGATCGCACTCGGGCTGAACGTCGCGCCACTGATCAGGCTGAACGAGATCGTGCTGCTCGTTCCCGTGGCCGTCTGTATGGTGACCTGCGACGTGTTCGACGTGCCCGTGGGCACGGTGGTGACGACGTAGTTGTTCGTCCAATCGTTCAGAGTATCGACGATCGTCGCTTGAATCGGCGTCCCGCCCGATCCGGCGAAGAACACCTTGCCGTGACGATAATCGCCGAACGCGTCGCCCTCGATGAGGACAGTCATTCCGATCAAGCCCGTCGGCTTCGTGACACCATTTACGCGCGACACCGCGGGCGACACGACCTGGAATGCGGCAGCGAGTGTGTCGGCGCCGCCATCGCGATTGACGACGCGAATGTCGTACGTCGTTCCACGCGCGAGACCTTCCGGCGCCGTCACGAACAACTGGCTGCCCTGTCGCTCGACCTTCGGCGACAGGAGGCCATTGAAGAACACGTGCGCGGAGTCGGTGAATGCGCTGCCCATCACACGAACGATCGTACCGGTCGTGCCGCGGGCCGGATTGATCGAGTCGGCGACCGGTGGGACAATATGTGGCGCAGCGGCCTTGTCTCCGCCTCCACAGGCGGTGATGGCGGCGACGGGAATGAGCATCGACAACAGGCGGCGCATGGCGTCCTCAGGCGTGGGTCTAATTTCTGGACTACGCGCCGGCGCGCACAGTCACTCGTCGACCCGACGTCACACGTTCCGTTGGTCGTAGATCACCAACGGAAGTCCGTGTCGAGGATGCTGGAATGTTCGAGCGTGCGACTACGCCGCGTCAGCCACCCCGTCGGCAGTCGTTCGCCGGCGTTGCGCCGCGACCAAGATCGCGATGCCAACCACGTTCGCCCCGACGATCACGCCCGAGATCTTGAGTGCAAACGTCGCCACGCTCTCGACCTTGATGATCGGAAACGCGGACAGCAAGACGTAGAGCACCGTCATGGCCAGCCCCGAGAACGACGCTGCGCGCAACCACAGCGGCGGTCGCGGCGTCACACCGCGCAGCCCGAACAACGGAATGGCGAACATCACGACATA
>Ga0070713_100001408_pt1 | contig 15419 bp, 11 predicted proteins | sample LARL82metaG_FD_65465 | JGI IMG/M metagenome (GOLD analysis project Ga0070713, IMG submission 65465) | Corn, switchgrass and miscanthus rhizosphere microbial communities from Kellogg Biological Station, Michigan, USA - LAR L8-2 metaG | ecosystem: Host-associated > Plants > Roots > Rhizosphere ...
GCTCGGCAAACAACACGGCGCCAAGATTCAGGTCACCAGGGGCAAGGCGCTTGCCAAGAATTTTCCGCTCGTGCACGCGGTCGGCGCCGGCTCGGCACGCGCGCCGCGCCTGATCGACATGACCTGGGGCAAGCCGAACAATCCCAAGATCACGCTGGTCGGCAAGGGCGTGTGCTTCGATACCGGCGGCCTCGACATCAAGCCCGATACCGGCATGCTCAATATGAAGAAGGATATGGGCGGCGCCGCGACTGCCCTGGCCCTCGCACATATGATCATGTCGCGTGGCCTGAAGATCAGACTTCGCGTCATCATCCCGGCGGTTGAGAATTCAATCTCCGGCACCAGCTTTCGTCCACGCGACATCTACAGCTCGCGCAAAGGCATCTCGGTTGAGATCGGCAACACCGATGCGGAAGGCCGCCTCATCCTCGCCGATGCCCTCACACTTGCGGACGAGGACAAACCGGCCCTGATCGCCGATTTTGCCACGCTCACCGGCGCCGCGCGTGTCGCGCTCGGTCCTGACATGCCGCCCTTCTTCACCGATGACGATAAACTCGCCAACGAACTTGGGCGCGCAAGCGCCGCCGAAAACGACCCGCTTTGGCGTATGCCGCTATGGCGGCCCTACGAGACCATGCTCGATTCAAAAGTCGCGGACCTCAACAACGTCGCGACCGGCGGCTACGCCGGCTCCATCACGGCGGCGCTGTTCATGCGCCGTTTTGTGACGGCAAAGTCCTGGGTGCATTTCGATATTTTCGCCTGGACGCCATCCGCCAAGCCCGGACGTCCGGAAGGCGCCGAGTGCCAGACGGCACGGGCGCTCTACGCCATGCTCGCTGCACGCTATTCCTAGTCATGGTTGCGCTCGATCCACGCATCAATCCATTTCGGCCCGAAGTCGCGGCGAAATATCTGCAAGGCCAGGTCGAAGCCGCACGCTTCGTCGAGGGTACCCATCACCAGCTGGTCGAGCCCGTCACCGCGCTGCGCCGCGCGCCGTCGCATCTGGCAGGACTCCAGACTGAAGTGCTGCTCGGCGAGCGTTTGATGATTTACGAAACCACCGATGAAGGCTGGGCCTGGGGCCAGATCGAAACGGACGGCTATGTCGGCTGGCTGTCGGCCAACGCCCTCGGTCCGGTCGGCGCGGCGCCGACTCACAAAGTTGCGGTGCCGCGCGCGCTGGTTTTCCCCACCGGTGACATCAAGATGCCGCCCTTGGCCGCATTGCCGATGGGCGCGCAGCTTTCGATTGCGCGGCAGGATGAGCGCTTCGCCGTCACCGCGTCCGGATGGCACATCCCCGAAACCTTTCTTGCGCCAGTCAAGGCGCGGCAGCCGGATTTTGTCGCAATTGCCGAGCAATTTCTCGGCACGCCATATCTCTGGGGCGGCAAGACCTCGCTCGGCCTGGATTGTTCGGGCCTGGTGCAGGTGTCACTGCAGGCCGCCGGCATCCCCTCCCCGCGCGACAGCGACATGCAGGAAATGGCGCTCGGAAAACTATCGTCACTGGCAAGTCTGCGCCGCGGCGACCTGATTTTCTGGAAGGGGCACGTCGCCATCGCGCGCGATTCCGAAAACCTCATTCACGCTAATGCGCATCACATGATGGTCGCCATCGAGCCGGCAGCCGAGGCCATTGCGCGCATCAAGGCCGCCGGAAGCGAAATCACCGCCGTCAAGCGCGTGTCCTAACCGAGCAATTGGGCCAAGCGGTTGCGATTGAGCGCCAGCCATTGCAATCCGATTACCAAGTGGCCGGCACGCATTGCATTGCGATCGAGCGCCGCAACGGCTTCGTCAATGGAAACGAGATAAACGAAAAGCTGCTCGCCGTCGGGTGCCACCAGGGGGCCCTCGTGTGCTTGGGTGCTGTCGACCGCGGCGAGAAAGATGGTGACTTCCTCATCGGTCACCCCGGGCGTGCTGAGATATGTGAACACTTCGACGATCTTTCCCGGCGCAACACCGATCTCCTCCTTGCACTCGCGGCTTGCCGCTTCGGCCAAAGTCTCGCCGGCCTCGACCCGCCCGGCCACGAACTCGACCAGGTCGCCGCGTCCGTTGGCGAGATGCGCCGGCAGGCGGAATTGACGGATCATAACAATTTTCTGGTGCACGACGTCGACCGGAATCACCAGCACGACCTTGCCGGCCATCAGCACGTCGCGTTCCTGCGTGACGGGACGATGGTCGCCGCTCGCCACCGTCATGCCGTAACGGTGATAGTCGCGATAGGCGCGCGCAAGGATTTTTGGCCGCGCCACGGAGACATCCGCCGGCAGGTCGCTCAGGTCGCGGCGGCCCGGCATGACGATCTACTGCGAGACCACGCCCTCGGGCGCGGTTTCCAGTTTGAAGGCGGCGGCAAACAGCGCGCGCGTGTAATCCGTCTTCGGCGCCTTGAACAATTCGGCCGCGGCGCCCTCCTCCACCATCTTGCCGTTGCGCAGCACCAGCAACCGGCTCGCCAGCGCGGCCACGACGCGCAGGTCGTGCGAAATGAACATGTACGTGAGGTCCCGACGCTTTTGCAGGTCGCGCAGCAGATCAACCATCTGCGACTGGATCAGCATATCCAGCGCGCTGGTCGGCTCGTCGAGCACGATGAACGTTGGCTCCAGCACCAGCGCGCGCGCGAGCGCAATGCGCTGGCGTTGGCCGCCCGAAAATTCGTGCGGATAACGATGACGCGTCTGCGTGTCGAGCCCGACATCGGTCAGCGCGGCGACGACACGCGCCTCGCGCTCCGCCTTGGTCAGCCGCGGATGATGCACCCACAGGCCTTCCTCGATGATATCCGACACCGACATGCGCGGTGACAGCGAACCGTACGGATCCTGGAAGACAATCTGCATGTCGTGACGATAGGGCCGCATTTCCTTGAACTTGAGGCCCTGGATCGAATGCCCCATGAAGACCACCGGCCCGGTGGACGATATCAAGCGCAGGATAGCGAGGCCGAACGTTGTCTTCCCCGAACCGGATTCGCCGACGACCCCGAGCGTCTCGCCCTTGCGCAATTCGATGCTGATGCCATCCACCGCCTTGATGTGCCCCACCACCTTGCGCAGCACGCCGCGTTTGATCGGAAACCAGACTTTCAAATCCCTGGTTTCGACAACGACGGGCGCGTCCGGCCGCGGCGGCGCCGGATCCGGTTTTGGTTCGGCCGCTAGAAGTGCGCGCGTGTAAGGATGCTCAGGCGCCGTGAATACGCGCTCTACTGCGCCCTGTTCGACAACCTTGCCGCGCTGCATCACGCAGACTCTGTCGGCGAGCTTGCGCACGATGCCGAGATCGTGGGTGATGAACAGCATCGACATGCCGAGACGGGTCTGGATGTCTTTCAGTAATTTCAAAATCTGCGCCTGTACTGTGACGTCGAGCGCGGTTGTCGGCTCATCGGCAATCAGAAGATCGGGCTCGTTGGCGAGGGCCATGGCGATCATCACGCGCTGACGCTGGCCGCCGGACAGCTGATGCGGATAGCTGCCGAGCCGAGCCGCGGGGTCAGGAATGCCGACCTGGTCGAGCAATTCGAGGATACGCGTGCGCGCTTTTGCCCCGGTAACACCCTGATGCAAAAGAAGTATTTCTCTTATCTGTTTTTCGATCGTATGCAGCGGATTCAGCGACGTCATCGGCTCCTGGAAAATGATCGTGATGTCGTTGCCTCGCACCTTGCGGATCTCGCGTTCCGCCATCGTCAGAAGTTCGCGACCTTTGAACATCACCGAACCGGACGGATGATGTGCCGCAGGGTACGGCAGCAGCTTCATGACCGACAGGGCGGTGACCGACTTGCCGGATCCCGACTCGCCGACCAGCGCCATCGTTTCGCCCTTTGCAATGTCGAACGACACCCGATCGACCGCCAGCACCTCACGCGCGCCTTGGCCGAAGGCGATGGAGAGATCGCGGACCGACAGAAGTTTTTCTGGCGCGCTCATCGGAATGTCTTTCTGGGGTCGAAGGCGCCGCGCACCGCTTCGCCGATGAAGATCAGCAGCGACAACATCAGCGCGATGCTGAAGAACCCGGTGAAGCCGAGCCAGGGGGCTTGCACATTCGCTTTGCCTTGCGACAACAACTCGCCGAGCGAAGGCGAGCCGGGCGGTAGCCCGAAGCCGAGAAAGTCCAGCGCTGTGAGAGTCATCACCGATGACGACAGAATGAATGGCAGGAATGTCATGGTCGCAACCATGGCGTTCGGCAACAGGTGGCGAAAGATGATCACGGCATTGGATACGCCCAGCGCGCGCGCAGCCTGGATGTATTCGAAGTTGCGGCCGCGCAGAAATTCCGCGCGCACCAGCCCGACCAGCGACACCCACGAGAACAGCAAGAGGATGCCGAGCAACACAAAAAAGCCGGGCACCAGCACCGATGAAATGATGAGCAGCAAATAGAGCGATGGAATCGAAGTCCAGATTTCGATGAAGCGCTGGAACAGAAGATCAGTCCAACCGCCAAAATAGCCCTGCACCGCGCCAGCCGCGACGCCGATCACCGACGAGACGATGGTCAGCGCCAGCCCGAACAGCACCGAAATGCGGAAGCCGTAGATGAGCCTCGCCACCACATCGCGGCCGCCGTCATCGGTCCCCAGCCAATTCGTCTCGACGTCGCTGCATTTGGCAAAGCCGTGCGTGGCTGCATACTCGCAGTCTTTCTGGCTGAGCAGCCAGGTCGGTTTTGACGGGAACGGCGACGGTGGCTTGCTGACCTGCGTGTTGTAATAGAAGCGCACCGGCGGCCACAACACGGTACCGCCTTCTTTCTGGATGAGCCCCATCAGATAATCGTCGCGATAGTCGGCGGCGGTGCCAAAGAGGTTGGGATCCTTCGTTTTCGAAAACGCCGTGTCGGGATAGGTGACGACCGCAGGGAAAAATGAACGGCCGTTGACGTGGATGTAAATCGGCTTGTCGTTGGCAATGAATTCGGCAAACAGCGAAATCACGAACAAAAACAGAAACAACCAGAGCGCCCAATAACCGCGCCGGTTGGATTTGAAGTTCTCCCAGCGTCGCTTGTTGATCGGCGAGAGACCGATGGCCCGTCCGGTCGGGGGCGCCGCGAGGCCCATCGGTGAAACGGCTGCGGTCTCCGGTGGCTTGATCCCGGCGCGCGCGTCCACGTCAGACCTCCCTCGTCTCGAAGTCGATGCGCGGATCAATCCACGTATACGTCAGGTCGGAGATCAGGTTCACGACCACGCCGATCAGCGAAAAGATATAAAGCGTGGCGAACACGACCGGGTAGTCGCGGTTGAGAACGCTTTCGAAGCCGAGCAGACCGAGACCGTCGAGTGAGAAAATGGTCTCGATCAGCAGCGAACCGGTGAAAAACGCGTGGACGAATGCGGACGGGAATCCCGCGATGACGATCAGCATGGCGTTGCGGAACACGTGCCCGTAAAGCACCTGATTGTTCGTGCAGCCCTTGGCGCGGGCGGTCAGCACGTATTGTTTGCGGATTTCCTCGAGAAACGAGTTCTTGGTCAGCAGCGTCATCGTAGCGAAGGCCGACAGCGCCATCGAAATAATAGGCAGCGTCAGGTGCCAGAAATAGTCGGCGATTTTCTGCCACCACGGCAGCTGCCACCAGTTTTCTGAAACCAGGCCGCGCAGGGGAAACCAGTCAAAGAACGAGCCGCCGGCAAACAGGATGATCAACAGAATGGCGAACAGGAATCCGGGGATGGCGTAGCCAATGATGATCACTGTCGACGTCCAGACATCGAAGCGGGACCCGTCTTCCATCGCCTTGCGGATACCGAGCGGTATCGAGATCAGATAAGTCAGCAGCGTCATCCAGATGCCGAGCGACATAGACACCGGCAGCTTTTCCTTGATCAACTGCAGGACGCTGACATCGCGGTAATAGCTCTTGCCGAAATCAAACCGCGCATAATTCCACAGCATCAGCGCGAAGCGTTCAGGCGCCGGCTTGTCGAAGCCGAATTGAACCTCCAGTTTTTTGATGAATTCGGGGTCAAGTCCTTGCGCGCCGCGATATTTGGACGTGGAGGCATCGACCTGCGAAGCGCCTTGCGCCAGGCCACGGCTGCCGAAGTCCCCACCCGGCGAGCCGGAAATACGAGAAGTGGCGCCGGTATCCGCACCGGTCAGTTTGGCAATCACCTGCTCGACGGGCCCGCCGGGCGCAAACTGCACCACGACAAAGGCGACCAGCATGATGCCGAACATCGTCGGCAGGATGAACAGCAGGCGGCGGATGATATAGGCGGTCATGAGACTTTCACTACGTCATTCCAGGGCGCCGCGAAAGCGGCGAACTCCCTCTCCCCGCCTGCGGGGGAGAGGTTAAAGAAAGGCAATACCCGTTACCCACTCAACCCTTCCGGTCCAATTTGGCCGCCTTGTCGCGATCGTACCACCAGGTGTCCGGAATGCCGCGAAAATAGCGCGGCTGGGCGGCGGGCCGGTTGAAGACGTCCCAATAGGCGATCCAATGCGACGCTTTGAACCAATGCGGAATCCAGTACCGGCCGGCGCGAATGACACGATCGAGAGCCCGGCAGGCCGTGACCATTTCTTCCCGCGAATTGGCGGCAATGATGGCGTCGATCAGCTTATCGATCGCCGGGTCGGCGATGCCGGCCAAATTTTGCGATCCCTTGGTTGCCGCTGCCTGCGAGGAGAGATACGTGCGCAGCGAGTCACCCGGCGTCGATGAAAAACTGAAACGCTCCACAGTGATGTCGAAATCGAATCCGTCGACGCGTGCCCGGTATTGCACCGGATCGACGATACGAAGGGTGGCGTCGATCCCGAGCGTGGACAGATTTTTGATGTATGGCAGATGGTGCGGCTGAAACGTCGGTTCATCGATCAGGAATTCAATCGTGATCGGCGTCCCGTTTGGCATCACGCGCTTGCCATTCTTGAGTGCGAAACCCGCCTCGTTGAGCAGTTGCGCGCCCTGGCGCAACCAGCGGCGGTCCTGCCCTGAACCGTCAGTCACCGGCGGCACATAAGGCTCGCCGAATACTTCTTCCGGCAACTCCTTGCGGAAAGGCTCGAGCAGCGCCACCTCGGCGGCACTCGGCTTGCCGCTCGCTTTCATGGGTGAATTCTCGAAGATGGACTGCGTACGGTCGTAAGAGCCGTACATGATATTCCGATTTGTCCATTCGAAGTCGAATGCATCGATCAATGCTTCGCGCAGCCGGCGATCCTTGAATTTTTCGCGCCGCATGTTCATGAACCACCCCTGCGCGCCGGAGGGTGTTGCATCCGGCAGCACCGTCCGCTTGACGCGGCCTTCCTTGAACGCCGGAAAGTCGTAGCGCGTTGCCCAGGTGCGCGAGGTGAACTCCTCGCGAAACAGGTAGTTCTTGGCCGTGAAGCCCTCGAAGCCGACTTCGCGATCGCGATAATATTCGTAGCGGATGGTGTCGAAATTATTCAGCCCGCGCGCGACCGGCAGGTCGGCGCCCCACCAGTTCTTGACCCGCTCGAATTCGATGAAGTGGCCGACTTCAAAACGGCCAACTTTGTAGGGCCCGCTGCCGAGCGGTATGTCGAGCGTCGATTCATCGAATGGCTTCTTCGAATAGTAGGCGCGCGAGAGAATCGGCAACCCGGCGACGAAGAGCGGAACGTCGCGCGCGCGCTTTTCGGCAAAGCGCACCACAACGGTTCGCTCGTCGATCGCTTCCGCGCCTAGGCAATCCCGCAGCAGTTGCGTGATGATCGGATGACCTTTGTCCTTCAGTGTCGTCACCGACCAGGCCACGTCATGGGCGGTCAGCGGCGTGCCGTCGTGGAATTTCGCCTCCGGCCGCAGCGTAAAACGGTAGGTCAGCCCGTTGTCGGAGATGCGAACACTGCGCGCGGCCAGCCCATACATGGCATCCGGCTCGTCCCCCGCGCGCACCATCAGCGGTACGAAGGTGTAGTCCATCCCAAATGCGCCCTCACCCTTGAGGATGTAGGCATTGAGCGAATTGAAGGTGAGGAATGAACCGTTGTAGCCGCGGCTGCTGACGATTTCAGAGTAGGCCCCGCCTTTGGGCGCGTTGACTTCGACGTATTTGAAATTGGCAAAATCGGCCGGATAACCGAGATCGCCGAAGGCCGACATCCCGTGCCGTTCGGCGTCTTGCGCCGAAGCCGGCACGATCAGGCGACGGCTCGCACCGGCCGCTGCCACGCTGGCGATTAAATTCAACGCGCGGCGGCGGCTGACTTTCATTTCACTATGACCGTTGCGGCACTTTGGCCGCTTTTTCCGCGTCCCACCACCACACGGTCGGAAACGCCGACGCTCCGTACTTCGGCATGGTCTCTGGATGGCCGAAGCGATCCCAGCGCGCCGTGCGCTGCTTGCCGTAGGTCCATTGCGGCACAACGTAAAAATTCCACAACAGCACCCGATCGAGCGCCTTGGTGGCGGCGACCAGCTCGTCACGATCCTTGGTGAAGATGACGCGCTCAATCATCGCATCGACCGCCGGATTTTTGATGCCGACCAGATTGCGCGAACCGGGCCGATCGGCGGCGGTTGAACTCCAGAAGTCGCGTTGCTCGTTACCAGGCGAGAGCGATTCACCCCATGACGCGACGATGATGTCAAAGTCCCATTGCCGCAGCCGGTTCTCGTACTGCGCGGAATCGACCACCCGCACATTCACCGTCATGCCAAGGCGCTCGAGCGAGGGCTTGTAGAACAGCACAAAACGCTCGGTTTGGGGATCGTCGACCAGGAATTCAACGGTGAACTGCACACCGGTCTTTGCGTCGACCAGTTTGGTGTCCTTGATCTCGTAACCGGCTTCATGGAACAGCGCGAGCGCCTGCCGGAAATTATCGCGAACCGTCTGCGGATTTCCGCCGACCGGATTAGTATAGGGCTTGGTGAACAGATCGGCCGGCACTTTGTCACGTACCGTTTCCAGGATCTCCAGTTCCTTGCCTTCCGGAAGCCCGGAGGATGCGAGCTCGGTCCCTTCGAAATAACTGGATATCCGTTTGTACTGGCCGAAGAATACCTGCTTGTTCATTTCCTCAAAATCGAATGCGAAGTTGAAAGCGCGGCGTACACGCGGATCCTTGAACTTGTCGCGGCGGACATTGAAGGCGAAGGCCTGCATGCTGCCGACATTGCGGACCGGGAATTCTTCCAGCACGACGCGCTTGTCGCGCACGGCCGGGAAATCGTAGGACGTTGCCCAATTTTTGGCGCTGTTCTCGGTCCGCCAATCCACCTGATCGCCCTTGAAAGCCTCCAAGGTCACCGTGGAATCGCGAAAATATTCGTAGCGGATCGTCTGGAAATTCCGGGTACCCAGGACGACGTTAAGAGCCTTACCCCAATAGTCATCGACTTTTTCGTAGACCAGAGAGCGGCCCGGCGCAAAATCCTTGAGCCGGTACGGCCCGCTGCCGAGCGGCGGCTCCAGCGTGGTCTGGGTGATGTCGCGCTTCTTGCCGTTCTGGTCGACGCCCTCCCACCAGTGCTTCGCCAGCACGGGCAATTGGCCGACGATCTGCGGTAGTTCGCGATTGCCCGGCCCATCGAAGACGAAGGTGATCTCGCGCGCGCCAGTCGTTTCCACTTTGGTGACGTGGCGATAGTAAGCGCCGTAAAACGGGCTGTTCTTTTTAAACACGTCGAATGAGTAAATGACGTCGTCCGCGGTTACCGGTTTGCCATCATGCCAACGCGCTTTTGCGTTCAAACGGTAAGTAACCGATGAATGATCGTCTGGATGACTGACCGCTTCCGCCAACAGGCCGTATTCGGTCGAGACTTCGTCCAACGCGGGCGTCATCAGCGTTTCAGTGAAAAGCTCGGTACCGGCAGCGACATTGCCCTTCACGCCCGCAACGACCGTGTTGAAGTTGTCGAATGTACCGAAAGCGACCTGGCGAACAGTACCGCCTTGCGGGGCCGACGGATTGACATAGGCAAAGTTCTTGAAACCTTCCGGGTATTTCAATTCGCCGAACAGCGACAGCCCGTGCTTCCAGGAGCGCGCCTGTGCGGATGTCTCATCGGCAAGCGATGCTGCGCCTATTGCTCCCACCGCGGGCGCAGCGAACGTAACGGCCGTAGCGCGTAAAATGGACCGGCGGCTGAATTTCATTCGGTTGCTCCAGCGCACAAAATATCGTCCAACGATGCAATCACGGGTGATTATGTCGGTTTTTCGGTACCTCGCCAGCCGGTTCGGCCAGCGAACACGCCTGCCGTCCGTCAAATTTCCGTGGCCAAACGCCGCAATGGCCTTTTAAACAAACGGCCGGGCGATTGGCCCGGCCGTCTCATGCACATTAATGATGTTTCATCTATTTCTTGGCTGGCTCCCCGCCGGCCGGCGCGCCTGCCGCCGCCTTCGGCAGTGGCACAGGATTGTCCGCCAGGGTGTGCAGGTAATCGATCACGTCGGCGCGCTGCTCGGCACGCGACAGGCCGGCGAAGGTCATGTTGGTCCCGGCGATATAGCCGCGCGGATTGGCGAGGAACTTGTTGAGCTCGTCGAAACTCCAGTTGCCGCCTTTTCCTTTCATTGCCGCGGAATAGTTGAAGCCGGCTTCAGATGCCCGCGCGCGGTTCACGACATTCCACAGATTGGGTCCGACGCGATTAGGGCCGCCCTTCTCAAAGGTGTGACAGGCCTGGCACTGCCTTGCGGTGGCCTGACCTTTTTCCACCGAGGCCTTGGCCAGCAGTGCTTCGATCGGTTGCTCCGGCTCTTTGGCGGCGCCCGCTTTCTCGCCTTCACCCTGCTCCTTGACCGCAATGTTGTAGCCCGGCTTGCTCGGCTTCTCCGGCGCGAAAATGGCGCCGGCCCCGATATTGAGCGCGAGCGTAATGAGGCAGGTGGCCAGAACGGCGCCAAGGATCTTGTTGAGTTCGAAGGAATTCATCGAAAATCGACTCCCGAAGCGGGACTTCATCGTGCGGGGCGGGTCACCGTCAGGGCCCTGGCGGCGGCGATCAGATACCGGTTTGCCTCGCCTCTGGCAACCCGTATAAGCGCCTGCGGCATTATCGACATCAGCCACGTGCAGCCGGTATTCCGGCAATCTCAATGCCCAACGCAATTATCCTCATTCCGGCCCGCCTTGCGTCGACCCGCTTGCCCGGCAAGCCGTTGGCCGATCTGCATGGCACCCCGATGATCGTCCAGGTGCTGCGGCGCGCCGAGGCGGCGCGAATCGGCGAGGCGGTGGTCGCCACCGATTCGGAAGCCGTTGCGGCGGCGGTGGAAAAGGCCGGCGGCCGCGCCGTCATGACACGCAGCGATCACGTTTCCGGCTCGGACCGCATCTACGAGGCTTTGGAGGCGCTTGACCCCGAGCACCGCATCGACGTCGTGGTCAACGTGCAGGGTGATCTGCCGACCATCAGCCCAGCCGATATCGGCGCAGCCCTCAAGCCCCTCGATGACCCGGCCGTCGATATCGCCACGCTCGCCGCCGTCATCACCGACCCCGCCGAACTCGGTAATCCAAACGTCGTCAAGGTTTCGGGGCCGCAGGTTTCGCGCGGCCGCCTGCACGCGCTCTCTTTCACTCGCCAGGCCGCGACAGGCCCCGGCCCGCACCACCACCATATCGGGCTCTATGCTTATCGGCGCGCGGCGCTGGAGCGCTTTGTTAATCTGCCGCCATCTGCCAACGAACAACGCGAGAAACTCGAGCAACTGCGCGCGCTCGACGCCGGAATGCGGATCGATGCGATGGTGGTGGACAGCGTGCCGCTCGGCGTCGATACGCCGGAGGATTTAGAAAAGGCCCGCCGGTTGACTCGCACCTAAAGGTCTGCGTACGGATCGCGTTAAAGGGAATGGGCCATGGCCAAGAAGAAGATCATCTTTCAGGGAGAACCGGGCGCAAATTCACATATTGCGTGCCGCGACGCCTATCCTGACCACGAACCGGTGCCCTGCCCGACCTTCGAAGATTGCTTCGCGGCGCTCGCAGCCGGCGATGTCGATCTGGGCATGATCCCCATCGAGAATTCGGTCGCCGGCCGGGTCGCCGACATTCATCATTTAATGCCGACGGCCGGCATGCACATCATCGCGGAATGGTTTCTTCCGATTCGAAATCAGCTCATGGCACCGAAAGGTGCGAGCCTGAAAACGATCAAGACCGTGCAGAGCCACGTGATGGCGCTCGGACAGTGTCGCAACGTCATTCGTGAGTTAAAGCTCAAGCCTGTGGTGGCGGCCGATACAGCCGGTTCGGCGCGTGAAGTCGCCGAAGCAAAGGACATTACGCGCGCTGCCATTGCATCCCGGCTGGCGTCGGAGATCTACGGTCTCGACATCCTGAAAGAGAATGTCGAAGACGAGTCCCATTCGACCACCCGCTTCGTCGTGCTCTCGCGTGAGAAAAAATGGGCACAACCCGGCAAGGGCAAGATCGTCACGACCTTCGTCTTCAGGGTGCGCAACGTGCCGGCCGCGCTTTACAAAGCGCTCGGTGGTTTCGCCACCAACGGCGTGAACATGACCAAGCTCGAAAGCTACATGGTCGGCGGCAATTTTTTCGCGACGCAGTTCTATGCCGACGTCGAAGGCCATCCTGACGACCGCGCACTGGTCTTTGCGCTCGAAGAGCTTGCCTTCTTCTCGAAGGAACTCACCGTGCTGGGCGTCTATCCCGCCCATCCGTTCCGTGAGACCTTCAAGGAAGAGAAAGACTAAGCCGCTCAGACGGCGACGCGGCCGAGAAAGCCTTCAATGCGGCGCTGAAGGCCGTTGGCGGCTGCCTCGACGGTTTCAGACGCTTCAAGGACCTTGCTGGCTGCATTACGTGTATCGCCGACGCCCCGCGTGACTTCGTCAAGCACGGTGACCATCCCCTTCGCGCCATGCGCCGCGCTCGCCACATTGTGCGAGATCTCGTCGGTGGCGCTGTCCTGCTGTTGCAGCGACAAAGCCACCGCCGACGTATAGCCATCGATCTCGCGCATCCGTTCTGTATTGCGCCGGATGGCATCGACCGCAACGCGCGTGGAGCTTTGCACGGCCTCGATCTGGCTGGCGATTTGCTCGGTCGCCTTGGCCGTCTGCACCGCCAGGGATTTGACCTCCGACGCAACCACGGCAAATCCGCGACCAGCCTCACCGGCGCGCGCCGCCTCAATCGTTGCATTGAGCGCGAGCAGGTTGGTTTGCCCGGCAATATTGCGGATCAGATTGACGACTTCGCCGATCTCCTGGACGGTGTCGGTCAGACGCGTCATCTGCTCGTTGGTCGTGTGTGCCTCTACGACCGAATGCGAGGCGACTTCCGCCGCCTGGCTGATCTGCCGGCCGATTTCACCTATCGAAGCGATCAGTTCTTCGGCGGCGCCCGCCGCCGCCGTCATGTTGGCGGAGGCTTCGTTTGATGTCTGGACGGCGCCGGCGGTGCGCTCGGACGTACTGCTCGACGAATTCGCCAGCGTCACTGCGATCGATTTCAGCGCCGCGGTGCTTTCATTCACTGTTTGCAATACCGCCGCCACACTTTCACGAAAAGCGCGGATTTCGGTTTCGATCTCGACGCGGCGGCGTTCCTGTTCCGACAGTGCCGCGCCTTTTCTTTCGGCGTTGATGCGCTCGGTAATGTCGTCATGTGTGCCGATCCAGTAGTCACCGCCTTTGACCGGCCGATTGACCACCGATATGGCGCGCCCATCCGGAGTTTCGATGATTCCGCCTGACGATCGTCCGTCCCTGACCGACTCAAGTATCTCCTGGCGATATTTCTCGATATCTGTGTCGAGACTGCCGGACGAGAAGCGGTTCCGGATGACGTCGACGAGGGTTGCTCCTGGCTTGATGATGTCCGGTGACAGTCCGTACATTTCGATATAACGGTCATTGCAGACCACAAGCCGTTCGGCTGAATCAAACATGACGAAGCCTTGCGTCATATTGTTGAGCGCAAGGGCGAGATACGCGCTTTTATCGTGCAATCTGCGGCCGGCGAAGGTGCTTGTCAGCGCAATTCCGAGAACCGCCATAGCTCCGCTTGCGATCCCAGCAGCCAACACTGCCGGCGAGATGGCGAGCGCGCCGATCGAGCGCGTTGGATCGAGTACAATCTCAACGGCGCCCATGGCGGTGAAATGGTGCGACACGATCGCCAGCGTCAGCAACACAGCTGCAATTGCCGCATCGCGCCTCGTGAATGACCGGACCGCCACTTTCATGGCCAACGCGCCGAAGATCATCCCTAATATGATCGAGGCAGCGACCAAGTCGATCCGCCACTCAATGCGGCCGGGAATTTCGACCGCAAACATGCCGGTATAGTGCATTGCTGCGATACCGCCGCCGATCAGCGCGCCCGACAATGGCGCTGCCCAGCGCGCCGGCACATAGACCGCAATGCTCAACGCGAAGCTCATGGTGGCGGCCGCGGCGGCAAGCGAGAGAACGGTCAGGGTCACCCCGTAAGCAACCGTGATCCCGGGCTCATAGGCCAGCATGGCCACGAAATGTGTTGCCCAGATGCCAAAGCCGCCGGCTACGCCGGCGGCAATGATCCAGATAACGCGGGTTCGACCATCGGTCGCGCGCGCACGATTGAATATGTTGACCGCGCTGAGGCTCGCGAAAAGACAAATGACCGCGGCGACTCCAACGAGTCGCCAATCATGCTGCACAGTGAGGCAATTGTAGACCTGGAACATGGGTGCAATGGCGGTGGTAAGACCGCGACAACCCTACGCAGGAGGTATTTATGTCTCGTTAACCGTATGGCCCCTGTGGAACACTAGTTTTTCGAATGTTCGCACTCGTAGCGCGCAACGAAACCCGGCGACAACCTGCGCAGGCGCTCAAGATCAATACGGCCGGAACGCGTCATGTAGCTCATCGCAAAGTCGGTCGGTTTGAGCCGCATATGCTCGTTGAAATGCTCATACCAATCGGCACTGCCGTTGGCGCCCGCAACCAGCTTTTCCAGGATCGGCCTGCGCCCGGCTTCATAGGCAGCAAGTGCCGCGTCAATATCATCACGATGCGTTGCCAGCGCTTTATCGAGAAAGATCGCGTCCTCCATAGCGAGCCGCGTACCTGACCCGATAGAAAAGTGTGCGGTGTGCAGCGCATCACCAATGAGAACCGTCCTCCCCACGCACCACCTTTCGTTGTGGACGATCGGAAATTGCCGCCAGATCGAGTTGTTCGAGATGAGCGCGTGGCCGCCCAAAGCCTGCGCAAACACACGCTCGCACAATGCGCGCGTGTCATTTTCGTCCATCCGCGCAAAACCCGCTCGCGCAAAAGTGTCCGCGTTCACTTCAACGATAAAAGTGCTTGCGCCGGGCGCATAGCGATAGTGATGCGCATTAAAAGAACCAAGTTCAGACTCAACAAAAGTCTGGGTCAAGGTTTCGAAGCGTTTTGTGGTGCCGAACCAGGCAAA
>Ga0070713_100001413_pt1 | contig 15387 bp, 14 predicted proteins | sample LARL82metaG_FD_65465 | JGI IMG/M metagenome (GOLD analysis project Ga0070713, IMG submission 65465) | Corn, switchgrass and miscanthus rhizosphere microbial communities from Kellogg Biological Station, Michigan, USA - LAR L8-2 metaG | ecosystem: Host-associated > Plants > Roots > Rhizosphere ...
CGCTGAGCCCGGCGGCCCGGACCGCGGCTGATCCCGGGGCGCCCCGTTCGAGGTGCCCGGGCCGGTGCGCCGCTGCCCGCCCACCGCTGACCGGCGGTGCGCTGCTGCCCGCCCACCGCTGCCGGGCCGGCGCGCTGGTGCTCCGCCCACCGCTGACCCGGTGGGCTGCGGGGGATAGCGTGGCCTCGTGACCCAGTGGGACCTCGAGGTGCTGGCTTCCGAGCTCCGGCGGCACAGCGGCGATCTCTCGCTCTACGCGGGTTTCCTGCTCACCACGCTGTCCTCGGCGCTGCCGGCCGAGCTGGTCGAGGTGGAGCGCAAGGGCGGCATGCTCGGCCGGCTGCGCGGCGCCGAGGCGCCGGTGGTCGCGGCCACCGTCCGGCTCGGCGACCAGGGCTTCAGCCTCCGCCGGGACAAGGTCGGCGCGCCCGCCATGGCCACGATCCGGCACGAGTCCGGCGGGATCTCGCTGCGCACCGAGACCGTCGACCTGGACGAGTGGTCGCGCCGGCTGGCCGCGGCGCTGGGGACGTACGCGGAGCGTCACGCGGGGGCGGCGGAGGCGCTGCGCCGGTTCACGCTGCCGGAGGCGCCATGAGCTTCACCAGCAACCTCACCGTGGCCGAGCATCACGCGATCCGCTCGGTCGGCTTCACCCCGGTCGGGCAGGTCCTCGGCAGCTGTGTCTACGCGATCGGCTGGACCGGCAACTGGAACTGCGGCATCGGCTACGGCTGGGGCGGGTCGGGCGGCGGCTGGACGGGCCGCTTGACCGGCGGCTCCGGTGGGTTCGCCGGCGGTGGCACCCCTGGCGGCGGCATCGCCGGCGGGACCGGCGGGTACGGCTGGGGCGGGATGGCCCGCACCGTCGAGGCCGCCGGCCTGCGCGACTCGCTCTACGCCGCGCGGGGCGCGGCCATGGAGCGGATGCAGACCGAGGCCGCCAGGGTAGGCGGCGACGGGGTCGTCGCGGTGCGGCTCACGGTTGCTCCGTTCGAGGGCGCCGGGCTGGAGTTCCGGGCGATCGGCACGGCCGTACGAGCCGACGGCGACGTCCACGCGAAGCGGCCGTTCACTTCCGACCTTTCCGGCCAGGAGTTCGGCCAGCTGATCTCCTCCGGCTGGGTGCCGGCCGCGCTGCTGCTCGGCATCGCGGTGATGGTCAGGCACGACGACTGGCGGTCCCAGCCGGGCAGCTGGACCTGGGGCAACCAGGAGGTCGTGGGCTACACCGACCTCACCGCCCAGGCCCGCGCCGGCGCCCGCGGCCGGCTCGCCGCCGACACCGCCCGGTACGGCGCAGGCGCCACCACCGTCGTGCGGGACATGAGCCTGCGGATCAGCCGCCGGTCGTGCGCCGCCGGCAACGACGCCCACGACCACGTCGCCGAGGCGATGGTGGTCGGCACCGCGATCGTCCCGTTCCGGCACCCGGGCGGGAACGCCCCGGCCCCGCCGCTGCCCGTGCTGCGCCTTTCTGGGAGGACACCGTGACCGATCCCGCCGTCGTCGGGCTGTCGCAGGACGCGATGACCCGGCTCGCCGAGCTGCAGCCGGGCCGGCCGGGCAGCATCTTCACGTCTGACCTGACGGTGAACGAGTTCCTGCTGCTGCGGCAGGCGGGCTTCCGGCCGCTCGGGCTCGTGCTGGGCACCTCCGTCTACCACGTCGGCCTGCAGGTCGGGCGTTGGAGCAAGAACCAGGAGATGGACGTGCTGTCCCAGGCGATGTACCACGCCCGGGAGCTGGCGATGACCCGGATGGAGGCCGAGGCCGACGTGCTCGGCGCGGACGGCATCGTCGCGGTCCGGCTCGCGGTCGAGCTGAAGGAGTGGGGCTCGGACATCGCCGAGTTCCTCGCCGTGGGCACCGCGGTGAAGGCCGAGGCGGACGGCAACTGGCGCAACAACCGAAACCAGCCGTTCACCTCCGACCTGTCCGGCCAGGACTTCTGGACGCTGCTGCAGACCGGGTACGCGCCACTCGGCATGGTGATGGGCACCTGCGTCTACCACGTCGCCCACCGCTCGCTGGGCAACGTGCTGTCCAACATCGGCCAGAACACCGAGCTCCCGCAGTTCACCCAGGCCCTGTACGACGCCCGCGAGCTGGCGATGGAGCGGATGCAGCGGGAGGCCGAGTCGCTCGCCGCCGAGGGCATCGTCGGGGTGCAGCTGTCCCAGCACAACCACGCCTGGGGCGGGCACACCACCGAGTTCTTCGCGGTGGGGACGGCGGTCCGGCCGATCCGCCCCGACCACGTCGTGCCGGCCCCGCAGCTCGTCCTCGGCCTGGAGCGCTGACCCGAGCGTCGTGGCGCTGCTCTTCGGCACGATGGCGGCCTACGCGATCGCCCGGCTCGACTTCCCCGGCAAGAAGGCGATCGTCGGCGCGGCCCTGCTGATCGCGATGTTCCCGCAGATCGCGCTCGTCACCCCCTGTTCAAGATCGAGACCTCGCTGGGCCTGTTCGACACCTGGCTCGGCCTGATCATCCCGTACATCACCTTCGCGCTGCCGTTGGCGATCTACACGCTCTCCGCGTTCTTCGGGCTCGCGGTAGGAGCCGCCGCGGGCGGCGTACGCGTCGAGCACGGCCCGGGTCTGGGCGATCATCGGCTGGGCCGGGCAGCGATCCGGGCCGGGCCGGCCGGGGACGGCGCCGAGCGTGCCGAGGTGGGCCAGGTCGTAGAGCGATGTGGCAGAGACGATCACCCTGGTCGACCGCGCCCTGGCCCGCCACAGCCCTGGCTGAGCTGCCTTTGCCCGCTCCTGACCCGGTCGGATAATCCGGTGGTGGTCACCGCTGGTACGTCGACAGCTCGATGAGGGAGTAGCCATGACGTCTTCGATGCCGGCCGCCGAGCGTGGGCAACGGTCGATGCGCGCGCCGGCCGTCTCGAGCGCGGATCGGCGCGCCGTGGGCAGGTCGGCTCGGAAGCGGGTGCCACGGCGGCGCCTCGGCGACTGGCATCCGGCCGCGCGCGGTCACGACGCCCTGGCCACTGTGCTGATGCAGAACGAGACCCGCGTCCCGGACCTCGTGCCGATCCGGATGTCGCGCATGTCCGCGTCACCCTGGACGTACTACCGCGGCGCGGCGGCGGTCATGGCCGCCGATCTGGCCGCCGCACCGCACAGCGGGATCGACGTCCAGCTCTGCGGCGATGCGCACGTGCTGAACTTCGGTCTGTGGGCCACTCCGGAGCGGCAGTTGTCCTTCGATCTGCGTGATTTCGACGAGACCCTGCGCGGACCCTTCGAATGGGATGTCAAGCGCTACCTCGCCAGCCTCGTCGTGCTGGCCCGGGACAACGGCCTGCCCGACCGCGCCGCGCGGGCCGCGGTGCATGCTGCGTTGCGCGCCTACCGGGCGCGGATCGCGTCGTACGCGACCGCGGACGAGTTGACGATCTGGTACGACGTGATCACGTCCGATCAGCTGCTCGACCTCTTCGAGCCCGAGGAGCGGGAGCGCGTCTCGGCCCGTGTGGCCAAACGCGCGCGACGGCGCACGAGTGCCGGTGCGGCGCGCAGGTTGACCCACGTCGTCGACGGGCACCTGCGAATCGTCGACGATCCGCCGATACGCGTGCGCCTTCCCGCCACCGTGGGCGGCGTCGACGCCACCGAGCTGGCCGCACAGACGCTGCAGGCCTATCACGACAGCCTGCCCTACGAGCGCCGCTACCTGCTCGACCGGTTCACGCTCGTGGACGTGGTGCGCCAGGTCGTCGGGGTCGGCAGCGTGGGCATGCAGGTGTATTTGGTGCTGCTGGGTGGGCGCAACGGAGCCGATCCGCTGTTCCTGCAGATCAAGCAGGCCGGGCCGTCGGTCTACGAGCGGTTCCTCGGCGCCAGTCCGCAGCCGAGTCACGGGCAGCGGGTGATCAGCGGTAAGCGGGTGATCCAGGCCGCCAGTGACGTCTTCCTGGGTTGGACCAGCGTGCAGGGCTTCGACTTCTATGTCCGCCAGTTCCGCGACATGAAGGTCGTTCCGGACAGCTCACGCATCGCGCCATACCTGGAGCCGTTCGCCGAGCAGTGCGCCCATGTGCTGGCCCGCGCACATGCGCGCACCGGGGACGCGATGGCGATCGCCAGCTATGTCGGTAGGGGCCGGCGCTTCGACGAGGGGATGGCCTCTTTCGCCGTCGCGTACGCGGATCAGACCGCGCATGATCATCGACAGCTCGTAGCGGCCATCGAGTCTGGCGATGTGGCCACGCAGCCGGGCTGACAGCCGGTCAGAGTCCGACCGCCTTGCCGACCAGGACGCCGATCACCATCGTCGCGGCGCCGAGCAGCACGTTGCGGCGCATCAGCCGAATGGCCGGCAGATCCGTCAACCGGGCCGCCAGCCACCCGGTCAGGCCGAGTGCGACCAGCACGATGAGGAACGTGATCGGCATCCTCTCGCCGAGCGGCACCAGATACATCGCGCTCAACGGCAGGAGCGCGCCGACCCCGTAGGAAAGGCCCGCGGTCGCAGCTGCCGGCAACGCGCCGCTTGCTGACTGGAGCCCGTCCAGCCGCAACTCGGCGTCGGTGTGGGCAACAACTGGATCACGATCGGTGAGCGCACGCGCGACCTGCCCAGCGAGCTGCGCATCCAGACCCTTCGCCTCGTAGATCCCGGCAAGCTCGGCGAGCTCACCCTCGGGGTCGGCCAGGATGCTGGCCCGCTCGGCGTCGATCAGGGCGCGGTTCATCTCCCACTCGGTGCGCACCTCGCTGTAGCGCGCCCCCGCCGCCGCCAGACCACCGGCCAGGATCACCGAGGTGCCGGTGAGCAGCAACGTCTGCGGGCTCGCACCGACACTCGCGAATCCCTCGGCAATCCCGGCCGCCGACACGATCCCGTCGTTGACCTCGAGGATCGATTCACGCGCGCGCCCCCGCCAGGCCTCGAACCGCGCAGCGCCGGGTCGCGACCACTTCACGGCTCATCCTAACGTGGACGCCGATCCCCGCTGCGGGTCCAGCCGGCAGGGCCGGGCCGCGCCTCCGGTCGACCTGGCGGAGCCGGCCGAGGACACGACCGGCATGCAGACCGCCGGGCCGGGTCGCTGTCCCGTCAGGCGGTCCGGCCGGCTTCCGCCTCGGACAGGTGGGCGACCAGCGCCGCCCGGAACTCCTCCGGGCGGTCGAGGTGCGGCCCGTGGCCCGAGCCTTCGAGGGCGACTTCCCGGTAGCGGCCGCCGTCGGCGGCGTACGCGTCGAGCACGGCGCGGGTCTGGGCGATCATCGGCTGGGCCGGGCAACGATCCGGTCCGGGCCAGCCGGGGACGGCGCCGAGCGTGCCGAGGTGGGCCAGGTCGTAGAGCGAGGTGTCGGAGACGATCACGTCGGCGGTGCCCCTCATCCACAGGACGGGCGGCTTGGGGTCGACAGTGGACAGACCGTCCAGCCGGAAATGGGTGGGGGCGAGCGTGTTGAGCACGCCGCGGTCGCCGGGGGCCGTCCCCGGCCAGGCGTCGACCGCCTTGGCCGTGCCGGGATAGAAGTCGTCGCCGGTGCGGGTGGACAGCATCGACTCGACGAACGCGTCCAGCGGCTCCGGCACGCACGGCGGCGCGACGTAGTGGGCCAGCAGCACGTTGCGCGGCGAGAGCGGCGAGTCGGTGCCGCGATCGCCGTCGGCCAGCCGCTGCACGAACTCCGGGTTGGCCGTGCCGCCGCCGGTGCCGGCGCCCTCGGCGTCGAGCGGCGTGCCGTCCGGCCCGCGGGTACCGCCGAACCCGTAGGGCGAGACCGGCGCGACCAGCGTGAGCGAGGCGACCCGCTCGGGCGCGTCGATGACCGACTGCATGACCACGCCGCCGCCCAGGCTCCAGCCGACAAGGTGCACCCGGCCGAGGCCGAGCGCGTCGAGCAGCGCGGCCAGGTCGTCGGACCAGTCCCGCACGCCGCGGGTCGCGTCCACCGGCACCGGGTCGGTGTCGCCGAACCCGCGCAGGTCCACGGCCAGCGGCCGGTACGGCGCCGGCAGTGCGAGCATCGTCGGCTGCCAGAACAGGCTGGAGGACACGTTGCCGTGCACGAACAGCACCGGCGGGCCGTCGGTCCGCTCGGTCTCCAGCACGTTCTGGGTCAGCCGCGCGGTCGGCACCCGGCGGCCCGCGATGCCGGCCATCAGCGCGGTCACCGGGCGCTCCAGCCGCCGTCCAGGACCAGCGAGCTGCCGTTGACGAACGACGCCGCCTCCGAGCAGAGGTAGGCGACCGCGGCGGCGACCTCCGCCGGCTCGATCAGCCGCTTGATCGCCGGCTCGGTGAGCATGATCTTCTCGACGACCTCCTCCTCGGCGATCCCGTGCCTGCGGGCCTGGTCGGCGATCTGGTTCTCGACCAGCGGCGTCCGCACGTACGCGGGGCAGACCGTGTTCGAGGTGACCCCGCGCGGACCGCCTTCCAGCGCCAGCGTCTTCGACAGCCCCTCGGTCGCGTGCTTGGCCGCCACGTACGCGCTCTTGTACGCCGAGGCCCTGATCCCGTGCACCGAGGAGATGTGCACGACCCGGCCCCAGCCCTTCGCGTACATGCCCGGCAGGACGGTGCGCAGGATGAGGAATGGCGCCTCGACCATGAGCGTGAGCATCCGGTGGAACTGCTCCGGCGGGAAGTCCTCGATCGGCGCGACGTGCTGGATTCCGGCGCAGTTCACGACGATGTCGGCGGCCAGGTCGAGCGCACCCACCGCGGCAGTGTCGGTGAGGTCGGCGATCACGGCGTCCCCGCCGAGGCGCGCCGCCGCGTCGGCCACCCGGTCGTCGCGGTCCAGCAGCACGACCCGGGCGCCGTCGCCGGCCAACCGCTGCGCGCACGCCGCCCCGATGCCTGACGCCGCCCCGGTGACCAGCGCCGTCCGTCCGTCCAACTCTGCCACGGGTGCTCCTTCGGACTGGTGTCGTCTGCTCGTGCATCGTATGAGCGTCCGGTTCGCGGCAGACCGCAGCCGGTCAACGATGGGTCCGAGGGGCGCCGGGGTCGGCGGCATGACAGGGTTGGGCCCGTGCAGGAGGTCGATCCGCGGCGCGCGCTGACGTTCGGGGCGCGGGCGGAGGAGTACGAGCGGTGGCGGCCGTCGTACCCGGTCGAGGCGGTGGCCTGGCTGGTGCCGCCCGGCGCGGTCCGGGTCGCCGACGTCGGCGCCGGCACCGGCAAGCTGACCGGCCGGCTGCTCGCGCTCGGCCTCGAGGTGGTCGCGGTCGAGCCTGACCCGGCCATGCTGGCGGTGCTGCGGCGCGAGCACCCGGCCGCGGTGCCCTACCTGGCCGGCGCCGGCGCGCTGCCGATCCCGGACGCGGGCGTCGACGCGGTGCTGGCCGGGCAGGCCTGGCACTGGTTCCCGCACGAGCAGGCGATCGCCGAGGCGCGCCGGGTGCTGCGCCCGGGCGGCTGGCTCGGCCTGGTCTGGAACGGGCCCGACCCGCGCGACGTCTGGGAGTACGACCTGGCCCGGCTCGACCCGGACACCGCCGGACGGGACTTCCTCGCCGACCCGGCCGACAACCCGTTCGAGGTCGACGGGCTGGCGCCGGACGAGCTGGAGTGGGCGACGTTCCCGTGGCTGCGGGAGACCGACGGGCCGCGGCTGGCCGGCCGGCTGCGGACCCACTCCGCGTTCGCGGTGTTGCCGGCGGGGGAGCGCGAGCGGCTGATCGACGCGATGGTCGCGGTGGTCACCGCCGAGCTGCGGCGGCGTGGCACGGCGACGCTGCCGCTGCGCCAGCGGGCGCACTGCGTCCGCTGGCGCCCGAGCTAGCAGCCGCTAGCCGAGCCGCCGGCCCTCTCTGGAGTACGGCTAGCCCAGGTCGGTGACCTTGCCGCCGTCCACCTCGAGGTGGCGGGTGGTCCGGACGACCTCGAGCATGTGCCGGTCGTGGGTGACCAACAGCAGCGTGCCCTGGTACGAGTCGAGCGCCTGCTCCAGCTGCTCGATCGCGGGCAGGTCGAGGTGGTTGGTCGGCTCGTCCAGCACGAGCAGGTTGACCCCGACGGCCTGCAGCAGCCCCAGCGCGGCCCGGGTGCGCTCGCCCGGCGAGAGCGTCCCCGCCCGGCGCAGCACGTGGTCGGCCCGCAGCCCGAACTTCGCAAGCAGCGTCCTTGCCTCCGCCGGCAGCAGCCCCGACACGGTCGCGAACGCGTCCAGCAGCGGCTCGTCGCCCAGGAACAGCGCCCTGGCCTGGTCGATCTCGCCGACCACGACGCCGGGCCCGAGCGACGCGGCGCCCTCGTCCGGGGTGATGCGGCCCAGCATCGCGGCGAGCAGCGTGGACTTGCCGGAGCCGTTCGCGCCGGTGATCGCGACCCGGTCGGCCCAGTCGATCTGCAGGTCGACCGGGCCGAGGGTGAACGGGCCGCGGCGGACCACCGCTCCGCGCAGCACCGCCACCACCGCGCCGGACCGCGGCGCCGCGGCCACCTGCATGCGCAGCTGCCACTCCCGGCGCGGCTCCTCGACCACGTCGAGCCGCTCGATCATCTTCTCGGTCTGCCTGGCCTTGGCCGCCTGCTTCTCGCTCGACTCCACCCGGTACGCGCGGATGCTGCGGTCCGGCTCGGACGCCAGGTTCCGGCGGACGTTGCGGACGCCCTTGTCGGCCCAGGCTCGCTGCGCCCGGGCGCGGGACTCCAGCGCCGCCTTCGACTCCGCGTAGTCCTCGTACTCGAGGCGGGCGTGCCGGCGCTGCGTCTCCCGCTCGGCCAGGTAGCCCGCGTACCCGCCGCCGTAGTGGTTGACCGTGTGCTGCGGCAGGTCAAGCTCCAGCACCCGGTCGACCGTGCGCTCCAGGAACCGGCGGTCGTGGCTGACCAGCACCGTGCCGGCCCGGCGGGCCAGCACGAAGTCCTCCAGCATGGCCAGCCCGGGCAGGTCGAGGTCGTTGGTCGGCTCGTCCAGCAGCAGCACGTCGTAGCGGGACAGCAGCAGGGAGGCGAGCCCGGCCCTGGCCGCCTGGCCGCCGGACAGCGCCGCCACCGGCCGGTCGAGCTCGACGGTGAGGCCGAGCTCGGCCGTGACCGCCGCGGCCCGCTCCTCCAGGTCGGCGGCGCCGAGGCCGAGCCAGCGCTCCAGCGCCACCGCGTACGCGTCGCCGGCGCCGCGCTCGCCCCGCTCCAGCGCCACCGAGGCGGCGTCCAGGGTGCGCTGCGCGGCCGCAACGCCGGTACGCCTGGCCAGCAGGTCGCGGACCGTCTCGCCGCCGGACCGGTCGCGCTCCTGCGGCAGGTAGCCGACCGTCGCCGTAGGCGGGCTCAGCGAGACCGTGCCGCGTTCGGGGGCGTCCAGCCCGGCCAGCATCCGCAGCAGCGTCGACTTGCCGGCTCCGTTCGGACCGACCAGGCCGATCACGTCGCCGGCCGCCACGACCAGGTCGAGCCCGGAGAACAGCTCGACGTTGCCATGGCCGGCGCCGAGCTGCCTGGCGGTCAACGTCGCGCTCACAGGGTCACGATGCTACCCGGTGCCCCTTTGGTCACCGATCGATTAAACGGCCGGCACTGGTACCACGGCTGTGCCAGCGTGGTCCATGGCCACAATCGCCGCGCCGGTGCCGGTGGAGCGCGAGTTCACGGTCCGGTCCCGCAGCCAGCTCCAGTTCGCCGCCCGCCGGTTCGTCCGCAACCCGCTCGCGATGGGCGGGCTGGTCGCCTTCGTCGTCATGATAGTCGCCGCCGTCGCCGTCCCGCCGCTGCTGCCGTTCGGCTACCAGGAGCAGAGCGCCGCGGTCTCGGCGCCACCGGGCACGGCCGGACATCTGTTCGGCACGGACACGATCGGCCGGGACGTGCTCGCGCTGACCCTGCGTGGCATCCAGTGGTCGATGCTGATGTGCGGGATCTTCGTCGTCGTGGCATGCGCGCTCGGCGTGCTGGTCGGTGCGCTGGCCGGCTACGCCGGCGGGGTTGTCGACGACCTGCTCATGCGGGGCGTGGACATCACGCTGACAATTCCGTTCCTGGCCGTGGTGCTGGTGCTGACGGCCGCGTTCCCCAGCGCGCGGTCGCCCGTCGGCGTGGCGCTGCTCATCGCGCTTTCCAGCTGGATGGCGCTCGCCCGGATCGTGCGGGCACAGTTCCTGTCGCTGCGTCAGCGGGAGTACGTCGAGGCGGCGCGAGCGCTCGGCGCCTCGGGCCGGCGCGTCGTGGTGCGGCACCTGTTGCCCAACTCGCTCGGCGAGATCATGGTCTGGCTGACGCTGGGCGCGACCGCGGCCATCGGCACCGAGGCGGCGCTGAGCTTCCTCGGGTACGGCGTGCAGGGTTCGGAAGTCTCGCTCGGCCGGCTCGTGGCCGAGGGGGCGGCGGCGGCGGAGAGCCGACCCTGGCTGTTCTACTTCCCGGGGGTCGCGCTGCTGCTCATCGTGCTGTCGGTGAGCATGATCGGGGACGGCATCCAGGACGCGTTCGACCCGGCCCAGACCCGCCGGCGCTGACCCGGCCGCCGACCGGGACCACCAGCCCGGGCGGCGTGGCCGGGCGGCCGGCAGGCGTCGTCACATCGAGCCGGCGGGATCCGTCAGGGACGATATGGTGGGAGCGCCGGATCGTCGAGGCGTTCCTGGCCGCGTCCCGGAACGGCGACATGACCGGCCTGCTCGCCGCGCTCGACCCGGACGTGGTTCTGCGCGCCGACGAGGCGATCGTACGGATGGGTGCTCCGGCGCTGGTGGCCGGCGCCGCCGAGGTGGCGGCGACGTTCTCCGGCCGGGCCCGCGCTGCCCGGTTGGCCACGATCGGCGGCGAGCCCGGGCTGGTGTGGTCGTCCGGCGGGCAGCCACGGGTCGTGTTCACCTTCGTCATCACCGGCGACCGCATCACCGAGATCGGCATGCTGTCCGACCCGGCCACGCTGGCCGAGCTGCCGATCGAGCCGTGAGTCTCAGGATGGGACAGGGCACGGCCGGCGGCGGCGCGTAGCGTCGCTCCATGGAGCGGTTCCAGATGGTCATCGGCGGCACGTCGGTGGACGCGCTGTCGGGGCGGACGTTCGAGTCGGAGAACCCGTACACGGGGCGGCCGTGGGCGGTTGTGCCGGACGGCGGCCCGGAGGACATCGATGTCGCGGTCGGCGCGGCCCGGGCGGCCCTGGACGGCGAGTGGGGCTCGATGACCGGCTTCGCGAGGGCCCGGCTGATGCACCGGCTGGCCGACCGCATCGACGCCGGCGCCGAGCGGCTGGCCACGCTCGAGGTGAACGACTCCGGCAAGCTGTTCCGGGAGATGATCGGCCAGCTGCGGAGCCTCGGCGGCTGGTACCGCTACTTCGCCGGGCTGGCCGACAAGCTGGAGGGCCGGCAGATCCCGGCGCCGAACCCGGACTTCCTCGTCTACACCAGGCGGGAGCCGGTCGGCGTCGTCGGCGCGATCACGCCGTGGAACTCGCCGCTGCTGCTGATGAGCTGGAAGCTGGCCCCGGCGCTGGCAGCCGGCTGCACGGTCGTGGTCAAGCCGTCCGAGCACTCGCCGACCTCGACGCTCGGCTTCGCCTCGCTGGTGACCGAGGCCGGGTTCCCGCCCGGCGTGGTCAACGTGGTCACCGGCCTGTCCCGGGAGACCGGCGCGGCGCTGGCCGCGCACCCCGCGGTCGACAAGATCGCGTTCACCGGCTCGACCGCGACCGGCCGGGCGGTGGCCAGGGCCGCGGCCGACAACCTCACCAAGGTCACGCTGGAGCTGGGCGGCAAGTCGCCGCAGGTGGTCTTCCCGGACGCCGACCTGGCCGCGGCGGCGAACGGGGTGGTCGCCGGCGTGTTCGCGGCGACCGGGCAGACCTGCATGGCCGGCTCCCGGCTGATCGTCCACGCCGACGTGCACGACGAGCTGGTCCGACTGGTCGCCGACCGGGCGGCCCGGATCCGGCTCGGCGACCCGACCGACCCGGAGACCGAGATGGGCCCGGTCGCCAACCGCCCGCAGTACGAGAAGGTCGTCGGCTACCTCGACACCGCCAGGGCCGAGGGGGCGACGGTCGCGTACGGCGGGGCGACCGAGGACGGGCTGTTCGTCCGGCCGACCGTGCTCACGGGCGTCACGCCGGCCTCGACGGTCTACCGCGAGGAGGTCTTCGGGCCGGTGCTGGCCGCGGTCGCGTTCCGGACCGAGGACGAGGCGGTCAAGCTCGCCAACGACACCCCGTACGGGCTGGCCGGGGCGGTGTGGACCAAGGACGTGCACCGCGCGCACCGGGTGGCCGGGCGGATCCGGGCCGGCACCGTCTGGATCAACGCGTACCGGGTGGTCGCGCCGAACGTGCCGTTCGGCGGCTTCGGCCACTCGGGGATCGGCCGGGAGAACGGGCTGCACGCGGTCGACGAGTACCTGGCCGAGAAGGCGGTCTGGGTGGAGCTCACCGGCGGCACAAGGGATCCGTTCGTGCTCGGCTGACCGCTGTTTGGTCTGCCTTGCTGAAGGACAGACCTTCAGGCCATACTCCCTGCGGGGCGGGCCCGGGCCCGCGGTCGAGGGGAGTGGGCGGTGCCGTTCAGCACGGAGGACCGGATCGCGCTCGTCGGAGCCGGCGCGATGGGAGCGCCGATCGTTAGGCACCTGGTCGACGCCGGCTTCCCGGTGACGGTGTGCGACCGGAATGCCGGCCACCGGGCGGAGGTCGAGCGGTTCGGCGCCACCAGCACGTCCACAGTGGACGATCTCGGATCCTGTCGGGTCGTGCTCGTCGTCGTGCCGACCGACGACGACGTCACGCTCGTCGCCGAACGGTACGGCGCGGTCGCCGCGGCCGGCTCGGTGCTCGTCGTGTGCAGCTCCGTGCGGGCGGCGACCTGCCTCGCCGTGGAGGAGACGCTGCGGCCGCGCGCCGTCAGGGTCGTCGACGCCGCGCTCACCGGTGGCATCCGCGGGGCCGAGGGCGGCGAGGTCAACCTGCTCGTCGGCGGCCGGCCCGAGGACGTGGCCGACCTGCTGCCGGTGTTCGCGCCGTGGACCGCGCACGTCGACCACATCGGCGGGCTCGGCGCCGGCCAGGTCGGGAAGACCGTGGCCAATCTCGTCCACTGGGGAGAGATCGTCGTGCTGGCCGAGGCGCTCTCGCTCGGCGCCGAGCTGGGCGTGCCGCCGTCCGTGCTCCGGCCGGCGCTGCAGAACGGCGGCACCGACAGCCGGACCCTGCGCGAGCTGCAGGAGATGCGGTTCACCTGGTACGAGAAGGACATCGACAACGCGGTGGCCATGTCCGCCACGGTTGGCCGGGACCTCGTCGTGTCGCGGTTCGTGCAGCGGCTCATGCGGGACATCGACGTGCCCGCCGTGGCGGCGCTGCTCGCCGGCCGCGGGACGATCGAGCTGACCGGGACCCGGCAGCCCCGCGTCGGCTAGTGTCGCGTCTCACTCCCGATGTGAGTCTTCAGAGACGCGACGACAGCCACGCTCGGGCCAAGACGTCGCCATGCTGGGCGGGAACGGATCCCCCGACGGCCACGCCTAGTGGCAAGCGGAGCCGACCTGAGGACGCTCGCTACGGCTCGCGACGGCCGACTTTGCCGATGAGCGGAGGTTCGAGCGGCGCCGCGCTGGCCGGGCCGTTCGGCGGTTAGCCCGCCGTCTTCATCGGGTTGGCCGTGCTTGCCGCCGCCGCTGCCGTGCTGGTCGCCCTGACCGACACCGAGCTGGCGCGAGCACACCGGTGAGGGGGCGACCCTACGGGCCGCCGACACCTACGTCGGTCCGCTGCGGCGACGCATGTGGTATCTGCGAAGCGACCGGACGTGTCCAGCGCGTGGCCGCGGCAGCTGTCCGCCGACTACTCCCGAACGCTGCCTGGACGCCACGGATCGTGCGTGTGCGCGAGCCACACCAGCTCGGGTGCCATATCGAGCACGAGTCGTTGGCCCTCCGTCCGCGGCTCGTCGAGCTCGCCGAACCACACCGCCGTGTCTCCGGCGAGGACCGTCGGACGGTCGCCCGCGTCTAGGACGATTATCTGCGATCCGCGGGTGTGCCCCGGCGCTGGGACGAGTCGCATACCTGGCAGCAGTTCGAGCTCACCGTCGACGGGGACGTACTGCACGCCGGATGCCTGGACCCAGTCGCGGATCGTGTAGTCGTCCATGGTCAGCGCGTCGTCGAGCTCACGACGCTGCACGTGGATCGGTGTGCCGGCGAACAGATGGTTGTTGCCGCAGTGGTCGAAATGCAGATGTGTGTTCACCACGATGTCGATGCTCGTGAGGTCGATGCCCCATTCGTCGGGCGGCCGGGGTCGCGGGTCGAGGTCGACGGTCAACGGGTGCAGTTCCCTGATGCCCGTGTCGACCAGCACCCGCGCGTCGGGGTGGTCGACGACATGCGCGAAAACCGGCATCCGTTCGCCCTCTACGCCGAGGTCCGCGACGAGCACGGGCGTGACGGTGATGCTCATGCCGATGCTCATGCCGTCTGGAAGGTGTCGAGGGTCGCCGGCAGGCCGAAGTGCGGAAAGATTGAGCGGTCGAAGTTGATGACGTCGGCGACCGCGCCGTCCCGGAGCCGCAGACCTTCGAGCGTGAGGGCGGTGTACTCGGACGCCCCCGGAAGTCGCACGTAGACGGCCACGGCGGGCTGACCGTTCGCGCGTGTCGTCACGCAACGGACGCTGCCGAACGCGTCGGAGCCGAAGCCGCCCTCGGCCCAGCACGTCACGACAGCCTTCTTCCCAGTCCAGATCCCCGGCTCCGGCGGCATCGAGAACCGGGCGTCCTCGTGCAGCAGCGCGGCCAGACCGTCGAGATCGACGCGTTCAGTGCAGTCGACGTACCGCGCGAGGAGGTCCTGCTCGACGGCAGTCGCGTCGGCGCGCCAGTCCCTGCGGTCGTCCGGCAACGCGTGCCGCAACCCCCCGCGAGCGCGCTGCAGGGCGGAGTTGACCGACGCCACCGTCGTCTCGAGCAGGGCCGCGGTGTCCCTCGCGGAACAGCCCAGGACGTCGCGCAGCACCAGCACGGCCCGAGGGAGCGGCGCGAGATGTTGGATCGCGGCGATGAACGCGAGCTCGACGGTCTCGCGGCTCAACGCGACGTCCTCCGGCCCCTCGCGATGATCGGGCAGCTGCGCGAGCAGGTCGTCCGGATAGGGCTGCAACCACGCGACCTCCCCGTCCGCCGTGGGACGCCGGGGTCGCTTGTCCAGCGCGTCCAGGCACGCGTTGGTCGCGATGCGGTACAGCCAGGCGCGGACCGACGCCCGCCCCGCGTAGGTCTCGCGGCGGCGCCACGCGCGCAGGAACGCCTCCTGCACCAGGTCCTCCGCGTCGTCGAACGATCCGAGCAGGCGGTAGCAGTGCACGTGCAGTTCGCGGCGGTGCGGCTCGACGCGGGCGCCGAAGCTGCGCTCGTCGAGTGTCGTCAGGTCGTCGGTGTCGATGCTCATGTCCTCTATGACGGCGGACCCCT
>Ga0070713_100001419_pt1 | contig 15362 bp, 15 predicted proteins | sample LARL82metaG_FD_65465 | JGI IMG/M metagenome (GOLD analysis project Ga0070713, IMG submission 65465) | Corn, switchgrass and miscanthus rhizosphere microbial communities from Kellogg Biological Station, Michigan, USA - LAR L8-2 metaG | ecosystem: Host-associated > Plants > Roots > Rhizosphere ...
TGTTGTTAATAAAAATAATAGCAAAGTGATAGCCCCGTGGGGGATGGATGAAGATGCCTTTAATGATATGAGCAAGATCAGTTTTGACGGAGTTTTGGAAAAAAATGGATATAATCCCGAAATAATTAGATGGGATGACGTGAAGTTGCAAAATAAACCAAGATCGACAAGCGGTTATTATGTTATGGCCGGTGCTGGTTATCTACTAAATAAACAAGGGACGCCATTATCTATAGATGTTGATTTTAATGAAATTATGTCTGATGCATTAGAGGGGTTAGAGTAGTGCCTTTTTTTGAGTCGGTTCCAGATGTTGAAGTAAAAAATCAAGAACAGGAAATGCTTAATAATGCATATGATCCTGAGCGTGATAGTGCACCAGGATTTTTTGAAGGTACACCAGAGGCTATTTCTAAAGGTTATCACACCGCCACTTTAAATTTGATTAATCTAGGCGCAACCGCGGCGCATAAAACTGGGTTTATTAATGACGAAAATATAAAGACCTTTGATGAAGCCTTCACTGATGTAAAAAAGCAACTATCTCCCGATCCTCAAGTTACAGGATTCCTGGGACAGATAGTGCATCCAATAACAACAATGCTATCTGAAGCAATTCCAACTACGCTGCTAGGAGGACCATTAGGAGGTGCGGCCATAACGGCTGGGGCCGAGGGTGTTGCCCATACAAAAGTATTAGAGTCTGAGGGTGTGGATCCCGAAACTGCGGCAAAAGTTGGAGCTGTAACAGGTATAGGCGCAGGCCTTGGCCTTTTATTGCCAGCTGCGATTCCCGGGAAAATAGCAACTAGAATAGCTTCTGGATTAGGCATAAACATAGCAGCGGGTGGGGCGCAAAGAGGCGTCACTGGTAAAACATTGCGTGATAATGGCTATTCTGAAATGGCAGACCAGTATAGAGTTCTAGATGGAACTTCAATGCTGGTAGATGGTGTTTTAGGTAGTGCATTCGGTACTCTTCATTCTGCGAAATCAACATTACCCAGCCTTAGAGATGCCGCCTTATCTGCAAATAATATCCATCAATTAGAGATAGATTCTGCTCCAGGTATACCGGCTGACATTGCAACTAGAAATTCCCATATTGCAGCTATGGAACAGAGCACGTTGCAATTACTTGATAATGAGCCAGTTAATATAGCAACAAAATTCGATGAGCCAAACTTTATTGCTAAAGAAATAAATCCCGAAATTAAAGAAGGGATGGATTCGGCTTTATTAGAGAATGGCATTCCAGAGCTGGAAGCGACAATAGAGAAAGCTAATACCAGAGGACAAAAAACACAATATCACGGCACATCTAATCCTATAGAAAAATTATATGAAGATACTTATTCATCAACAAACTATTATGGACAAGGATTTTATACAACTGATGCTATGGATATAGCAGAAGGATATTCAAAGAAAGGCAGTGGTAAAGAGCCTACTATATACAAATTTTCTAGAAGTGATGACGCCAACCTATTTGATATGGAAAAGCCTTTAACTCAAGAGCAATTACAAGAGCTAAATCTACCATCTGAATTTATAGAAGCTTATCATGATATGAAAGATAACGCCTCTGAAGATTCGCAGTTTAATTTGCGTCAAGTCTATGATGAAGCAAGAGCGTTTATGACATCAGAGATGGAAAGTGGAGATACTATTCAAGAAGTATATGATACGGCTCGAGCATCCTTAGAAAAACAGGGCTACACAGGATTGAGACATCTAGGAGGATTGCGTACTAATAAAGAACCACATAATGTGGAAATATATTGGGATGCACATAAACACAATATAGAAAAAATTGAAGGAAACTTAATAAGCGAACAAGTGCCTATTGAGGCTGCTCAGACTTCCAAAAGCTCTACTCTCCCTAAAGATGGCGATACATTACTAGGCAACCCTTTTGAATCAGAAGGTAAAACCAGGTTAAAACCAGAAGAAGACCCATTAATATTAAGCGCTCATAATATTATCGCTGAAAATCCAAATCTCTTTATAATTAATGAAGAGGGGGACGTGGTCAATGCGGCAGATGCATTAGCAATGGCGGATGAAAATATATACCGTACAGAGAAAGAAAAGGGCCTATTTGATGTAGCAGTAAACTGTTTCATAAGGAATGGATAATGAAAGATAAATGTATAAAGGCAGTTACTGAAGCAGCGGGACGAGCGCTTTCGGCAGTCGAACTGAAGGATATAGAAGATAGGATAGCTCGTAATAGAAGGCAATTGGCGCGAAATGATAGAGATGCGTATCTTACGATGACTCCTGATCAACAACTGCGTGAGGCTGCTAAGTTGGCCTCAGATGAATTTGTAGCTGACGCACTAAAGGATAAACAACGCGTTGCCCTTACTATAGAAAAACATAGCAAAATAGACACTTATCTACAGCAGCAAAAACAACTGCATGGCATGAATGATATAGAATCATTAAATAGGGTGCTGGCCGTATTTTCCGATGGCAAAAGTTTTAATAGTAAGAGCGCAATAACAGAATCTGTAGAAAGTCGTTCCCAAGCAATTTCTTCGGATTACATAAGACAATTACATGATGCTTTTGCAGCTCTCTCTCCCAAATACATAGGATTATTCCAAAATAAAGCATCAACGAATGCTCTTATACGAGGATTATTTGGTGAAGATATAAATGGGCTTGTAGATCCAAAGATGGCGGCAGAAATAAAAGGTGCCGTAGAAGCCTGGAATGAAGTGATAGAGTTAGCTAGAACGCATTTTAATAATGCTGGTGGCAAGATAGGAAAAATAGAAGATTGGCGTATGCCACAAAGTCATTCACAGCTAAAAATAGCTACGGCAGGCCAAGAAGGTTGGGTCAAAGATATGATGGGCTGGTATAATCACAAAAAATATATGAATGAAGATGGCAGTTATATGTCAGCCGAAAAGGTACAAAGTATATTAAGTGCATCGTGGAAAACTTTAGCCACAAATGGTGCAAATAAGATGGAACCTGGCAAAAGAAATGCAAGAATCTTGGCTAATGAATATTCAAAACGCAGAATTATACACTTTAAAGATGCGGACTCATACATAGCGTATCAACAAAAATATGGTAATACCGACACCTATACAGCAATGATGAAGCAAATTCAGAGCTTATCCGCTGATTTAGCAACTGTAGAAATATTTGGGCCAAATTCAGACCAGACTTTCAGATATTTTTTGGATAAAGCCTATAAAGAACAAAGTATTGCTGATCCTGTAAATGAAGGAAGTATAAAGGCTCAAATGGGAAAAGCACAAAGTCTATATGATTATATTACAGGAAAGACTCAACCGGTGGCTAACTGGAAAATAGCACAAGGCTTTGATACATTAAGGAATTGGAAAGTAGCAACACAACTTGGTACTTCTTATGTCGCAAGTACTGTGGATAATGCTACCATGCATCTAACCGCGCAAGTTAATGGCATGTCATCAATGCGCATGATGCGCAATCAATTATCAACCCTTAACTTAGCTAATAGATCGGAACTACAAATGGCAAGACGTGCGGGTCTCTCTTTACAAACTCTTATTGGAGAGATGAATAGATGGGGAGCAGAGAATTTGGGAGCATCTTTCTCTAATAAAATGGCTAATCTTACTATTAGAGCTTCCTTATTGAATGCGGCAACTGAGGCCAGAAGAAGAGCTTTTGGAGTAACTATGTTTGGTTCCATTGGTGAGGTAGCTAATAAATATAATGATATCACATTAATAGATGGGGCCGATAGAAGATTACTGGAATCCAAAGGAGTAAATGACAAAATATTCCAAGTGTGGAAAAGAGCGCAATTAGAAGATTGGGGTAACGGCAATAATACGATGTTAACTCCAGATGCAATTTATGCAATTCCAGATGATATATTGAAAGATATTGGAAACCCACAAGTTTTAAGAAGGGAGGCGGCTTTAAAGTTATTAAGTATGACCCATGAAGAAATAAATATGGCAGTAGTAGAACCAGGCGCACGTACACGAGAACTAACTAAAATGGGTACGCAGGCTGGAACATTAAAAGGTGAGATTATGAGATCATTCTTTTTGTTTAAGAGTTTTCCACTGGCAAATGTTATGAAACATTGGGAACGTGCCTTTGGTTATGAAGGAAAAGCTAGCAAAGCTTTCTATCTGACTGGATTTTTTGCGGGCACTACATTGTTTGGCGCGGCTGCGCAGCAAATAGGCAATATAATTACTGGTAAAGATCCACAAGACATGAGTAAAGGTAAATTTTGGGCAGGTGCTATTGTAAAAGGTGGGTCTGGAGGAATAATAGGAGATTTCTTATTTAACACTGATGCGTCTTATGGCAAAAGCCCTTTGTCCGCTCTTTCCGGTCCCATTGCTTCATTTGCAGAGGATCTTGCTGGACTAACGCAAGGAAATGTAGTGCAATTACTACAAGGCAAAAAGACCAATGCAGCAGGTGAAGGAATAAAATTTCTAAAAGGTAATATACCTCTCCAGAATCTTTGGTACACTAAGGCGGCCACCGATAGATTAATATTCAACCAGTTACAAGAAATGGTGTCGCCTGGTTATATGAATAGAGTGGAGCAAAGAGCTAGAAAAGAAACTGGACAGTCTTATTTTTATAAACCAAATGAAGCAATTCCACACAGAGCACCTGATTTAAATAAGGCATTTGGGCAATAATAACACTGTGCAGTGTAAAGATTGTTTACGGTGCTTTAATTTTCACATCTATGGCTTTTAACTGACATATTTCTGATTTAAAGAAGGCTCTAAGCCAGTAATAAAAATTAAAAAATAAAGTGCCCCATCTGATTTTGAAGGAGGAATTACATGACATACAAGAACCCAAAGGAGTTGAAAAAATTGCAGAAACAAATACGAAAAAAACGAAAAATACTCCGACAGAAGTTAGAGGAGCAGAAAAGCCAACAGATACATGAATTGCAGAAGAGTCAGCAGCAAACACCAACATCTCGGACTCAGATCGAGCAAATGTCACCGGAAAGTCATATGTTTCCGCGCCTATCAATATTGCACAGGATGTGGAGCAAAAACTAATTAAAGCTGTCAGGCTAAGTGATACTATATTATAGTATATAATATAGTATCATATTTTTTTTACAGTCTTATTTTTCTTTCGCTTAATAAGACCCTTGCTAACTAAACCAGTATGATAACCATTACTCTTTATCTTCATTTTCTGGGCTTTATTTTCTATTGTTAGCCTGTCTAATTCGGCATATGCAATAACTCTTCTGGTTGTAGCTCTAGTTGAATTTTTATATTTATCTACATAAATCTTGCCAACAGAAATAAATCTAGACTCTGAGTTCATGCGATAGCCATAAACCTTTAGAAAGACGCCTCTTTTATAATATTTCAGCACTTCTAGCATTTTAGGATTTTTGGGCACATAATAGAAAGCCGACCCTGAAACGGTAAAAAAGCTTTCTTTTACTTCGCCAAGTTTGCAGCTAAATTTTAACCATTTCTTTTTAATAATGTCACATCTCCTTATAAGTTATGCTCTTTCCTCCTCACGTTTCTTAAACGAGTTCTCAGTAAGAAATTCAATCAAGTTTTTAATGGCCTTTTGTTTTGCCGAATACATAATGCTCCTACCTTTTCTATGAGATTTTAGTAAATCTGCATTTTCCATATGAGTAAGGTGAAAAGAAAGTGTAGCAGGTGGAATTTCTAATATTTCTGCAATTGTACCCGCTGAAAGACCGTCTTTATTTTCTTGTATAAGTAGTTTGTAAATGTTCATTCTGGTGTCTTGAGCTAGGGCCTCTAGTATTTTAATGCTTTTCTTCTGATTCATTTTAGTTCTCCTAAAAAATTAAGAGCAACTACCTTGACTGAAAGAAAGGAACTTATTAGAATATCATAACATTATTTCCTCGAAGACCGCAGGTAGTTGCTCAGACGTTTGCGGACTATATGAAGGCCGGAGCTAGAAACTCCGGCTTTTTCATATTCAGGAGGCCATTCGTATCACGCCAAAATTATATTTGCAATATAATAGAAATATCGCTACTTGGCCTAACTTATTGATAGTTATGGGATTTATTGGTTATTGGTTTTTGGAAGCAGCAGCATCCACCTCAATAAACCGTCTTATTGCCGTCCAATTCTTTATGATATATTTTTCTGCCCACCGTGGAATATGGCCGCGGGCGATTATAAGAGCATCGGGTTCTAGATCTAGGATCTTGGCCAGCCTATAAAGTACTCCTTCTGCGTGAGTATCAGTGGAGTCTTCTTCAAGCGCATTAATATAACTTGCACTTACACCACAAAGCTCAGCAATCTCCTTTTGTGAAAACTTCTTTTCTTTGCGTTTCTTGTATAAAAATTCACCAATACTCATCTATTCTCCTTTATCATAATTACATATTGATCTGGCGCAGCATCATTAATATCCTGCAATAATTTCTTGCCTATATTTTGTGCTCCTAAATTGCTATAGGTCAAGTGTGTATCACTAGGGATAATAGGATTTCCAAATGGATTACAGGAAGCTATAAGTTTATACGTCCATTTGCGCCCCTCTTTTGTTGCCATAATTTTTGCAAGAAACTGCAATTCTTCCCTGCGCTCACGAGCTTCTTTTTTACGGGCGTTATTTACTTTTTCTGGGTCAGCTGCATTATACGGCTCCTCCATTAGAATTTCCGCTTCTGTTCTTGCTGCGTAATCGACCATATTTACCTAATGTTTAGTGGGCATGTTTAATATTTTGTGCTTTTCTATATCAGCCTCAATCTCGCTATCACTGCGACTTTTAGCGCGGGCGAATTGAAGTCCGTCTGTACGGTGTTTATCCAGAGAATCTGCAATTACATTCCAATTAGTATTTCCATGCAATATTGATAATTGGCGACATCTTGATACTGCTTTTTTAAGACTGTCATTGAATCTTTCTACAATTTCTACGCGTTGCATTTCTGACATAAGCTACTCCTATTTAGTAAAAACAGTGCGCGGCCTCATCAGCCTGTTTTGTGGCGCAACTTTAATGAATCCTTTCTTGGCCACTGCGAGTGCATCCCTTAAGAACATAAATTGCACTGGGTGACCACTGCGGTGAACCAACTGTGAGGCTGCGCCTTCGGCCTGCCCAATACTTTCTATTAATTCGTTGAATATTTTTATTTCCTTACTATGCACCCATACCTCCAAATAATTGACCCAATGCGCTTTGTCCCGCACCTACTTCAGTATTAGCTAATGTGTTCGCTGCAGAGGCCGCAACATCTGCTGTCTGTACGCCACGTTCAATTGCATCTTGCCGCTGTGCCTGTTGCTGTCTTTGCGCTTCTTGATCTATAAGTGCAGCCACTTCTTCTGGGCCACGCAGAATTTTTTCAGGATTGGCAAGTAGATCATTAAATTCGCGAATGAATGCATCCTGGTTAAGTAAGTACCTTGCATCTGGATAAATACCCACAAGGTTACCTATAAGCCCTGCAATACGCTCAAGACCGCCTGTAGATGAAGCTTTCTGCGCCAGACTAAGCATTGATATAAATTCAATATCAACTCCAACGCCACGCATACTCTCTGGTGCCTCGGGTATCATTCCCTTACGGGTCATTATACCAAATATGCGTTTTAATTTTGGTTTCAGACTTTCTGTTATTATGTTTTCTATTACGGGCCCAAGAACCTGCAATTTTTCCTGTACCTTCTGCGCTACTTCATAGGCGGTCATTTTTGCGTTAGGTGCCTGCTCTAACATTAAAAATAAATCATTAAATAGACCAACCTTGATACGTGTTTGTATCTGCTCAATTAATCCCGCAAGACCTCTTACATCGGGGTTTACATCATAGATTGAACGCATGCCACTTCCAGGACCTAAGTTAGATACATAGGTGACTTGACCTGGTAATATTGAAGATGGTTGATTCTTAAGGGTGATATCTGCAAGCAATGGTGGACGCATTTGCTTCTCAATTCCCTCTGACAGACGCACAGTCATTACCTGCAACTGAATATTATCAGGATTTATATCCATACCAGGCGAGCGACCATAAGCATCATTACTCTGGGTAGCCCATCTTGCAGCTGTAAAAGGTTGCTCCACAAATCCACGCTGTGAAAGAGGAGTGCGTGAACCTGTCGCGTAAACCCAATAGATTTCACGCCAAGTAAAATTACCGGGCAATTTAGGGCAACCTTCTATATCGAAATTAGGTTCAATCGAATGGGCTATAACTTTTTCAATTTCAAGAGCCGTGCCTTTTTGCCGCCATAAGGCCTGTATATCTTCTGGGCATTTTTCTAATGTGAAGAAATCTACAATTTGACTTATTGTCATCACAAACATGCGATTTAATACATCAACACGTAAAGTAGCGCCGCTAGCTAAGTAATATTCACCAACAGCGGGATTATAACAGCGGATAATATCTCTATCATCTTCATAAATAATGCATGGAGCCGTACCAAATACTACGAGATCTTCACACTCCTGAGCAAATGCATTATAAAAATTACTTCCTGCTAACACAGTTGAGGTACGCTCTTCTACTTCATCAAGCCATTTGCGCGCCTCTTCATCTATTTCCATATTCTTTACAGTCGGCACAACTTTGTACCATTTGCGAGAAACTGAGGCGAGACCTGACATCATGCCAGCTGCGCATACACGAACAGCAAAAGTAGCTGTAGGATCTTTAATCGCAGTATTAAGCGGGGCACCGCGTGTCATATTATTTGGAGAAGGTAGCCCACCTGTAGATTGCGTGAGCCAGATAGATCTGCGTGGCAATATATACTGTGCCAGAGTTGACCAGTTCTGATACCACCATGAATTACGCCATTGATACAACATAGAAAGACGTCCTTCCAGATGCCCACGCATAGCCTGCCATTGCTCTGCTTCTGCGGCCTTTACTTCAACATTTTTTACAGCCTGGGGTTGCAAAGATAGTAACGTTGGAGAAGATTTTTCATAAGCTGCTGTGCCGTATTTGAGGCTTCTTGCCATGTAGTTAATACAAATAAATGATATTTCATCAAAAGATCACTGAACTATTACATAGTTTTTGCAGTAGTTAAACAAAAACATTTCTATAGTTATGGAAATGTAATATATATTTTGTATTATAAAGTATATTCACCAAAAATACGGACCACTGTATGACTATCGCTACACAACAGTCTTTGCAGATATTTATTGGTAATGGTGTTACTAATAGTTTTGATTTTTCATTTGTAAGTGGCGGAGTTCCTGCCAATATTATTGTTTCTTACTCAGATGCGAATGGCTTGGTAATATTACCGCCTTCGCTGTATACTTTATTTCTAAACCCTCCTGCTACAGGAGCTATATGGGGAATAGGGGGAACGGTTACATATCCTCTCGCTGGCGTTATCGCCGATGGCACAATTCTCACCGTATCTAGAGTACTTCCACTTACTCAAACGACATCCATTGCTAATCAAGGACCTTTTGCTCCTAAAGTAACGGAGAGCGCGTTAGATACTTTGGAAATGCAGTTACAACAGTTAAATCAAAGAACTGGCATCTTTCGGGGCATCTGGATTACAAATGTAAATTATGAGTTTGGGGACTATGTCATAGATGGCGTACATGGCAATAATACTGGAAATTATTATGTCTGTATTGTCAGTAATTTATCTGGAACGTGGTCTACTGATTTGGCGGCGGGAGATTGGAATCTAGTAATTGATATTCAACAAATTAAAGCATATGTAGCGGCCGCGGCAGCTTCAGCGGCGGCAGCCTCAGCCTCGGCAACAGCAGCGGCAACTAGCGCAACTAGCGCGTCTAATAGTGCGGCGGCGGCGGCAATAGATGCAGATGACGCAGATATTGCCCGCATAGCAGCCGAAGCAGCAGAAGCAGCCGCAGCAATCAGTGCTGCGCAAGCGGCAAATTATGCTGCATCTTACAGTGGCACATCTACTACAAGTCTTGCAATAACAACAGGCGCAAAAGTTTTCACTACACAAGCAAATAAATTATGGGTAAATGGACAGTTTCTACAGATCGCATCCAATGCCAGTGCATTAAATTATATGCATGGTACTGTCACTTCTTATAGCGGCACTACACTGACGATGAATATCACGGATATTGGTGGTACAGGGACGCATACGGATTGGAATATATCCATAAGTGGAACTCAAGGAGCAATTGGGCCAGCAGGCCCCGGTGGAGATGTTTTTTCAAATACATCAACTTCTGTAGTTGATGAAATTGCTTTATTTGCAGATACCACGGGTAAATTAATCAAAAGAGCCACTACTACAGGAATATTAAAAGGAACTTCTGGTGTGGTTTCGGCAGCAACATCAGGAACTGATTATTCAGTTGGAACTTCAGGATTAGCGACTGGTATAGTAAAATCTACTACAGGAACAGGAGCTTTATCTATAGCCGTGCCCGGCACGGACTACCTTATTCCAGGAGGGGTTGGTACTATAAAGGCTTGGGTAAATTATTACCCAAGTGTTTCATCTATTCGCAATAGTTTTAATGTAAGTTCTGTTACAAATAGTGGCGGGGGGAAATATATAGTAAATTTTATTACTCCATTCAGTAGTGATACCTATGCTACAATAGGATTTGCTAGTTTTTTGACAGGAATACCTGGTGCTGTTGTATGTAGTCGTGATGCTTCTCAGGCGGATCAAACAATTTCTTCATCGCCTTTGGCTACTTGGTATAGTGTAACTAGTGTTTTTCAAAGTGTAGATTATGTTACTGCAATATTTGTACAATAATAGGAAATAGATTATGAAAGAATTTATTGCATTCAATAATTCAGATGGAAGCTGCGCGATAATGATACCGGCTACAGATCAGCTTACTATAGAACAAATTGCTCAAAAAGATGTACCTCCAGGAGCACTATATAGAATAATGACCTTTGATAAATTACCAAAAGATTCATATTTTTTCTCTGCTTGGACAATTAATTTTGATACAAATGTAATTGATGTAGATATGATAAAAGCTCGAGCTATACATTTAGCTAATATTAAAAATGCCAGACAACAAGCATTTTTAAAAATGGGCTTTCCAAGTCAACTAGATCCTGATTTAGAAAGGGCAATAATTCCATTAGACACTAGAAATAAATTAAATATCCTAAGAGATATACCTCAAAATTTGAAATTGGAAGATGCGAGAACCCCAGAAGAATTAAAAATAATGTGGCCTCAAGAAATTATTGAGAGCGCACCTTCATAAAATTAGGACATTTTGATGCATGAAATCTAATGTTGTTTATAATGATTAATATACGGATCACTTTGATATTTTTCAGTAGAGCCATCATTATATATTTTTTCCCATGAGTTATCTATGGTTTGCCTAGTTTGAGATTCCAATACACCATTTCTATGACTGTTATAGCCACCTCCAAGATTCTCACTAGTTATTACTGAATTACCAGACCTATCTCGCATACAGGTGCCATCTGGATGAAGCCCACAATCTGCATTAGCAGAAATTGGCAGAAGAAGAGCGGCGAATAAAACAAATTTTTTCATAATCTTTCCTCAAAGAATATAGGTTAATAACGCGACATACCAATGCGTTACAGAAAAATACATATACAGTTACTAACAGCTGGAATCAACTTTTAAAGTGTGCTAATATCCTTCCATATTTCTATAACTATAGAAATAACGCAAAACAAACGCCTGTTAATTAAGGATATTATCATGACGATAAATAATCGCTTGAATGGAAGTTTATTAGCACAGCCAGTTAGTTCTATTAATTTTGTTCCTAGTTTATCAGCAAAATTAACGGTGGGAGCAAGCAGCGCAAGTATAACTTTTACTCCTCTTACAGGAACTCTAAGCCAAACATTTAAAATTACAAACACAGGTACTAAAGGCGCTTACTTAGGGTGGGGAGTGGGATCTGCTACAGCAGTAGCCAGCACAAGCACGCCAGCGGCACAATGCGATTATGTAGCTGCAGGGGCAATTCTAACACAAAATTTTCAGTCTGCTACTGGCATAGTGGATACCATAGCCGCCATTCAAGATGGCGGCGCTACCACATTAGAAATATCAACAGGTTATGGTCAATAGGAGCAAATATGCCAGTTCACATGCGCATTTTAAGAGATTCCTCTTTTTTGGAAACACTACAAGAAATTATCAATAATCCTGATGCAATTCAAACGGCATATAAAGAATTACAGGCTGCAAATGCATTTACTGACGAACACGAAGCAAAAATCTTAGAGGCGCAAAGCTTTCTAACAAATTATGATACGCTCAAGGCGGATCTAACTAATTCAAAAAATAAATTTAAGTCTGAAAAAGAAACTTATCTCAAGACTGTGCAGGAAGCAAAAGACCAGCAACAACAGAACGAAAAAAATATCAAAGAACAACTTAATTCCATATCAGAATTTAAAAATCAGCTAGAAGCGCAAGTTAAAGAACTCCAGAGTTCACTAGTAGCTTTTGCTCAAGAAAAAGAAGCTTTTGCACAGGAAAAGAAAGCAGCTGAGAAATCCATCCAAGATAGAAATGCACAAATTGACAAGGTGCAGATAGCTTTAGATGGACAAATCTATAGAGCAAATCAACTGGATGCATCTTTAAAAGCAAAAGCACAAAAATTGCAGTCTATTATAGGTGAATAATTATGGTGTTTAAAAGTAGGCACCATGTTGATCCTGGGCCTACACTATCATCGCTGAATGGTCTTACTGGGGATGTTAACCTTACTTCACCAGATGATAGCATTTCGATTATTGTAAGTGGACAAGATATTCAATTAGAAACATTAGGAGCCCCCCCGTCTGGGATTGCTGGCGGCGATCTATCCGGATATTATCCAAACCCCAGCGTAATTAAACTTAATGGCACTCCTGTAGGCCCAACAAGCGCGGCGAATACATCTATATTGCTGGGCGACGGCACAAAGATTTACTCTGTCATAGTGAGTGGGGACGTAAAGATAGAAACGGGCGGCGTAACTGTAATTGGTGACGGCAAAGTTACGAATGCCATGTTATTTGGAGCCATTGACCCCGGAAAGTTAACTTTAGCTTCGGCTAATTTAATCGTTGGAAATGCATCCAATGTTGGTGCGGCTGTGTCTATGAGCGGGGATGCCGCGCTAAGCAATGTGGGAGCTTTAACATTAGCTACAGTGAATGGTAATATTGGGATTTTTGGAGATAGTACCCATGTATCTCAAGTAACTGTTAATGCAAAAGGTTTGATTACTGCAATTTCTAGCGTTCCAATTGCTTTAACTCCCGGCGTTATAGCCCTTACCTCAGCTCATATTCTTGTTGGCAATGTTTCTAACATTGCCGCTGATGTTGCCTTAAGTGGCGATGCCACTTTGACCAATAGTGGTGTATTAACAATAGCAAATAGTGCCATTACAAATGCCAAAATGGCAAATATGGCTAATCTTACCATAAAAGGAAATATAAGCGGTAGTGCGGCGGCTCCAAGTGATTTAGCGATATCAAGTTTAGCAGAGGCTACTTCTAATATTTTGACTATTACAAATGGTACAAATGCAATCATTGGAGCATCAAATTTAACTATTCAAGTTAAGCAATCAAGCACTTCACAAAGTGGCTATCTTTCATCAACTGACTGGACTACGTTTAATAGTAAACTTACAGCAACGTTGGCAAGCGCTAATATTTGGGTGGGAAACGCAAGTAATGTGGCGACGGCCACTTCCATGACCGGTGATGTCACTATTACGAACACTGGAGTTTCGGCCATAGGAAATGGGAAAGTAACAAATGCTATGTTGGCTGGCTCAATAACCGCCTCAAAACTCGTTGGAACTGATATTGCTACGGTTGGTACAATAACGTTAGGTACGTGGCATGGTTCTGTTATTGCCGAAATATACGGGGGTACAAATCAAAGCACATATACACTTGGAGATACACTTTACTCCTCAGCTGCTAATACTCTTTCAAAGCTTGCCGGAAACACAACGTCAACTAAGAAATTTTTACGACAAACAGGCACAGGTACAGTTTCGGCTGCGCCTGCCTGGGATACCGTTACTGGGGCCGATATTCCGGGAGCTGCCCTCACAAAAACTGATGATACTAACGTAACACTAACTTTGGGTGGCTCGCCAACTACTGCCTTATTAAATGCCGCTAGTTTAACATTGGGATGGTCTGGCACTCTTGCAACAACAAGAGGTGGCATAGGACTTGATTCCTCAGCGTGGGCCCAAGGAGATATTCCTTATATATCAGCTACCGGTACTTGGAACCATCTTGCAAAAGACAGTAATGCCACACGATATTTATCAAATACAGGAACTTCTAATAATCCCGCTTGGGCGCAAATAAATTTAGCTAATGGCGTTAGTGGATTACTCCCAATTGCCAATGGCGGCAATAATATCGCCAGCCAAACAACAAATGGCATTCTGTATAATGATGGAACTCATAATACAACAAGTGCAAATTTAACATATGCCAGTGGAAATCTAACCATTGCTGGAGCCGTGATTAGCACACCATCACAAATGGTTTATGTATCGAGTCTAAATGGCTCAGATTCCACAGGAAATGGCGGCGCAACGGCTCCTTATGCAACAATTGCTCATGCCCTTACTTCAATTACGACCGCCTCTGCAACAAATCCATTTTGTATTTTTACCGATGGCAGTCCATTTTCTGAAAGTGGGATGGTTCTAAAACCAAATGTAACAATAGATTTCAATCAATCTATTGTTACATTAAGTGGCAATATAACATTGGATGCTGCATTTTTAACAACAGCTTCCAATTCAGCCCTTAAAAATGTTATTTGGGCAATAGGAGCAAATTCATTTTTATTTACTCTAACTACAAAATCAGCAGTTCAAACGGTTTTTTTATGCGAAAACATGAGTTGTGTTGTAGGTCAGAGTTTTGTGATAACTGGTGTGTCCCATGCGGGAACATCTGATCATAATACTTTGCTTATAGTTAGAAATTGTTTTTGGGATGTTGGCGGTATATCCCCAATTTCTACAAGATCAATTACCACAACCAATTGCGATGTAAGAATCAATAATTGTTATTTCGATACGGGATCTATTACAAATAGCTCTAGTACCGCGAGTGGAAATAGTGGCTGTACTATAATGGGTGGTTATTTTAACACAAGTTTAACATTAAAAGCTTCTGGAAGCCGAACTCTTACTACTGCAATATCTGGTATGGCAACGATGCCAGCGACGTGGACTATTGATGGAGCTAACTCAATTGTCCAAATGTATGTACCTTATGATACAGCACCAACACTTATAAATAGTGCAACATTTAGCCCAACATCAAATTTTTCAGGGATTATATCAACCAGTAACACTACGGTTTCAAC
>Ga0070713_100001421_pt1 | contig 15346 bp, 12 predicted proteins | sample LARL82metaG_FD_65465 | JGI IMG/M metagenome (GOLD analysis project Ga0070713, IMG submission 65465) | Corn, switchgrass and miscanthus rhizosphere microbial communities from Kellogg Biological Station, Michigan, USA - LAR L8-2 metaG | ecosystem: Host-associated > Plants > Roots > Rhizosphere ...
GGTGGCATATCGCGTTCCGTGCGACTTGAGCAAACTAGAAAATTCACCGGAGCTCCCGAAGTCGATCTTCGATCCAGGTGATGAAATCTTCGGCGCGAAGGAGCGTGACGCGTTGATTGCCGAAGCACTCTCCCTTGGCGCGCAGCCGCCATTCTTGCTCGGCTCGGGCCATCTGCCGCCACCGTCGATCAAGTACGGACCGGAGTTCATGCGATACAATCGAGTCGAGGGCCTCTCGGTTGGCGCTCAACTGGAGCAGCAACTCGGCGCCGGTTACGTCGCGCGAGGTATTGGTCGCATCGGTGTCGCCGATTTCGAGCCAAACCTGGAGCTGACGGTCGAGCGGACGAATCTCGAGCGCACCTACGCGATTACCGGCTACAATCGACTCGTTGCCGCGAACGACTGGGGCAACCCGCTTTCGTTCGGTAGTTCCGTTTCGGCCTTCCTTTTCGGCCGCGACGAGGGATTCTACTATCGCGCGACTGGCGCCGAACTGACGCGAACGCGCGATCCGCGAAGCGACGGCGCGCGTATCGACTGGCGGCTCTTCTTCGAGAACGAGCGGGCAGCGAAGCAGAACACGAATTTCTCATTGGGTGCTGCGTTCGTCCCGAATATCGAAGCGGTCAACGAGCAGTACGTCGGCACCTCGCTGCGCTTGAATCACACAGCAGGGCTGGATCCACGCGGACTTCGACTGTTGTCGGACATCCGGCTCGAAGCGGCGACTGCCTTATCGAAGGACGATTCTGTCTGGAACCGCTATGCGCGTGGAGCCGCGGACTTTACGCTGTCGCATGGACTTCCCTCGCACCTTATCGGCGCGGTGACGCTCTCCGGCGGCACGTCAGTAGGGACGGTGCCCGTTCAGCGGCTCTGGTACTTGGGCGGAGCGCAAACGGTGCGCGGCCAACGGCCCGATACCGCGCACAGCGGCAACGCATACTGGCTGACGCGCAGCGAGCTCGCATATGATTTGGGAGGCTATCGGCCCTCCCTGTTCACCGACATTGGCTGGACAGGAGACCGCGATAGTCTCTACAAGAACAACCTGGGGCGGCCGATGAGTGGCGTGGGCCTGGGCTCATCGTTCATGGACGGCCTCATTCGCTTTGACGTTGCCCGCGGCCTCTATCCTGAAAAGCGCTGGCGCGTGGATATGTACGTCGAGGCGCGGTTCTAGAAGGCGCGCCTCGAGCTGGCCTCACTTCTGACCGTCGCCATCCAGTCGATCGGCACGAGCCAGAAGACGAAGTAATTCCTCCTCCGGGAAAGTGCTCCACAGGTCGGGAATCGGCGCCAGGCGCCGCCGGTCGGGGCCTGCTTGAAATGCCAGCCACCCCCCCTGCAGCGCGGCTGGCACCCGCACCCGGACTTCGCGCCGCTCCGGCGTGCCGCCGTTGCCGTCGTGCACTGCGGGATGTTCCCCACTCATTCGTTGTTCGACGGCCGACGGGTACACCTCCCAGACATCCCACGACTTCCCCATCCCGTCCTTGATTTTTCGATGCGTCATTGCGCGTGAGCAGATTCGGTTTTTGCTCACACCTATTGAAAGACTCGTTCCATTGGCGTGCAACGACTCACCCGAAGGTGAGCTGGGGCACCAATTACTCCGAGCGTAAGGCAATTGCCGGATCCGCACGGCTCGCTTGCAGCGCCGGCATCCAGGCGGCGACAGCGCCGGTGAGCGCGAGCAGCGCCGGCACGGCGACGAAGGTCACCGGATCCGCGGGCGCGACGTGATACAGGAGTACCGTGAGGCCACGAGTGGCGACAAGGGCACCCGCGACGCCGATCGCCAGCCCCGCGAACACGAGGTTGAGCCCTTGCCTAACGACGAGCCACCGGACGCTGGCGGCGGGGGCGCCGAGGGCAATGCGAATTCCCATTTCGCGAGTGCGGCGTCGCGCGACCTGGGCGAGCACGCCATAGACACCGATGACGGCGAGCAACATGCCGACGCCCGCGAACACCACGAGCATAGTCATCAAAAAACGCTGACTGGCGAGCGAGTGGACGCGGATATCGTCTACCGAGCGCATGTCGGAGATTGGCAAGTCAGGATTGATCTCGGCGACAACGCGCCGGATCGCCGGTGCGAGCGCGCCTGGCTCTCCGGACACGCGCGTGAGGAGCGACATTCCGGACGAGCCTTCCTGCGCGAACGGCGTATATGCCTCGATCAAAGGCTCGCTGGACAGCGCGCCCTGTCGCTCGCCTCCGACGACTCCGATGATCGTCGACCACTGCGATTTGTCATTTGGAATCTTGTCGAAAGTGATGCGCTGCCCGACGGGATCCTGCCCCTTGAAGTACTTCTGTGCAGTCTGCTCGTTGATGATGACGACGGGCGGCGCGCCCTCTCGATCACCGCTGGTGAAGAATCGACCGCGGCGTAGCGGGACGCGCATCACGCGGAAGTAGTCTGGAGTCACCGAGCGATGGGTGATCTCCGTGTAGTACTCGCCGGCGGGACGTCCTGCGATCACGAAGTCGCTGGTGTAGCCGGTGCCCTGGAGCGGCACATTGGTCGTGGCGGCGGCAGCAGTGACGCCAGGCAACCCACGTACGCGCTCCTCGAGCTGGTCCAAGAAGCGCCGCACCTGTGCCGCCGAGTCGTACTTTGCTCCGGAGAGTACAAGCTGCGTTGCCAGCACGCCACGCGAATCGAAGCCGGGATCGACCTGTGTCAGCTGACGAAAGCTGCGTACGAGGAGACCGGCGCCTAACGTGAGAACGACCGCAAGCGCCACTTCGCCGACGACGAGCAACTCCGTCCAGCGTCGCATTCGGCGCGACTCACCGCTGCGGCCGCCCTCTTTCAATGATTCGGCCGGACTTCTCCGTCCAGCCCAGAGCGCCGGCGCCGTGCCGAAAAGCAGCGCGCTCGCTGCAACAATCGCGAGCACATACGCGAGCACGGACCAATCGACATCGAAATGTGACACGCGTAGCATTCCCGGAGGCTGCAACTGTTCCAGCACGCGCGTTCCCACGATGCCGAGTGTCACGCCGGCGATACCGCCGAGCGCTGACAGGACGAAGCTCTCAGTGAGGGCCTGCTTTGCAAGACGATGGCGCCCGGCACCCAGCGTCAGTCGTAACGCCGCCTCCCTCTCTCGGCCAACGGCACGCACGAGCAGCAGATTACCGACATTCGCGCAGGCGATGAGGAGCAGTAGTCCCACGGCCGCGAGCAATACGAGGAGTGGCAGTCGGGTATCGCCGACGAGAAAGCGGTGTAACGGCGACAGGCCGGCACCCATGTACTTGTTGGTCTCCGGATACTGCTGCTTGAGTCGGCCGGCAACGGCCTGTAGCTGCGCATTCGCGCTCTCGAGCGTGGCGCCGGGCGCCAGCCGGGCAATAGCACGCACGAAATGAGCACGCCGATAGTCAATCTGAGTACGTTGCTCCGGCTTCCACGCCTGTGGAACCCAGACATCGACGTTCTCTACGGGGAAGGAGAACGACGGCGGCATGACACCGACGACTTCGAGCGGTCGACCGTCGATCCGCACGTTGCGGCCGAGGATGCGCGGATCGGCGCCGAATTGGCTGCGCCAGAATCGATCGGAGAGCACGACGACATGGGCATTGCCATCGGCAGACCACGTCTCGTTAGGTACGAGTACGCGGCCGAGCTGGGCGCGGACGCCGAGGACGTCGAAGAAGTTCCCGTCCACTCCGGAAGCGTTGAGAATGCGGGGCGCGCCCTCGCCGGTGAGGGTGGAGACACCAGTACCCTGAAAGAACATCGTGACGTTTTGGAAGGCGCGCACTTGATCCTTCCAATCCCAGACATTCGCCGGGGCGCACAGCTGCTCGTGCCAGCCTTTCTCCGGATTTTCCTCCCAGAGCATAACGAGCCGGCTCGGCTGACTGAACGGAAGGGGCTGCAGGACGACTGCATTGACCGCAGAGAAGATCGTGGTGTTGGCCCCGATACCCAGGGCTAGAGTGAGAATGGCCGCACCGGCGAGCACCGGCGCGCGCCGCAGGGTTCTCAGTCCATACCGTGTATCGGACGCGAGCTCTTCGAGCCAGCGGCCGCGGACATCGCGGTGCGCCTCCTTGGTCGGCTCGATGCCACCGAAATCGCGCAACGCACGGCGCCGTGCATCGGCCACGCTCATTCCGAGACGGATGTTCTTCTCCGTCTCCATTTCGACATGAAAGCGCAACTCTTCGTCGAGCTCGCGCTCGGCGGCGGTGCGACCAAAAAGGGCGCGCAAGCGCGCACGAAGACCTTTGATGTTTGTCATCCGGCTCCGCCTGAGTCAGGAGATCTGGAGAATGAGCTCGACGGCATCGACGTACCGTCGCCAGCTCGCAGCCTCATCGCCGACGGCGCGTCGCCCTGCTTTCGTTAGGCGGTAATACTTGGCGCGCCGGTTGTTTTCTGTTGTTCGCCACTCGCTCTCTATGCAGCCGCGTTGCTCGAGCCGCTGGAGGGCGGGATAGAGAGATCCCTGGTTGACGTCGAGCACGCCTCGCGAGAACTGTTGGATGCGCTGGCTGATACCCCAGCCGTGCATCGGTTCGAGCGTGAGTGTCTTGAGGACGAGAAGATCGAGTGTGCCGCGCAGGACGTCAGCGGCGGAGTTGGGAGGTAATGGCAAGTGGTCAGCACGCTTCTTTAGGATTTCGACAGAAGCTTGGCTGCGTGCTGTCGGAAGTCAAGAGGAGCGAGGCCGCTCGCCCTCTCGCGCCTACAACTGGCCTACATTCTCGCCCCAGCGATCGATCTCGGCGCGATAGCCAGCCTCTTCGTAGCGCGACGGGAGGAACCAGCGCGCGTAATCCGGGAGCCGCGCGCCCGTGAGGTGCGCTGCGAGGAGATCGGCGCCGGCGTGCGAACCCATGATACCGTAACCCGATAGGGCGCCGAGGACGAACGCACCCTCGATCGGAAGCGGGCCGACGAGCGGTCGGTTCTCGCGCGTCTTGCAATAGTAGCCGCCGTCGACGAAGCCGCCGCCAGTGCCGAAGTACGCGCTCATGGCCGGCAACATCCGCGACGAGCCGCGAATCGCGATCTCACCGTAGTGACGATCGAATTGCGGCGGCCAGGCGAAAGCGTGCGGCGCGATGTCGTATGTCCAGATGATGTAAAGCTCGTCTCCGTATGGTCCATCTACTGGGCGGACATGCACGCCACCAGGGAACGGCGCGAACAGGCGCCCGCTGTCGGGATCCGGTTCGAGCGCGGACCGCTCCGCGGCGGTCCAGGGGAGTGTCACCGGATCGTTCCAGATGAGAAACGGCATCGACCGCGCGACCACCCCTTGAGTGTCGCGCATGGTGAGCTTTGCGTGCAGCTCGAGAAAGACCGGTAGCTCGAGATCGAGCATTCGCGCTGCTTCGGGAAGAGCGGGACCGGCGGCGATAGCCACGCGATCCGTGCCGAATCGTGCTCCCGACGCGAGTCTGACGCCCGTGACTCGTCCGCCAGCTTGATCGATTGCCGTCACGCGATCGCGAACGAACGTGGCCCCAGCGCCGAGGGCGCGTTTCAGGAGCCACGCGCCTAACGCGAGCGCATTGAACCATCCGGCGCGGCGGACATGCAAGGCGGCGCGAACATCGCGGCCGAGTCCGGGGAAGACACGTCGCGCTGCGTCGGCCGAAAGCAGATCCGCGCCGATAACTGCGCCGACGTAGCCCTCAGCGGGGGCAGGGCGATAACCCGACGCCTCGCCGCCGTGCTCGCGAAGCTCGCCCATGCCGAAGCTTGAAACCTCGCGCGCTGTACCGCGCAGTCGCTCGACTCCCTCTTCGTCACCGGTTACGAAAACGTAGCCGCGCCGGTTCATGCGAAAGACATTCTCGCTTTCATCGGCCATCTCTTCGAGAAGATCGATGCTGCGCGTCATGTAGCGCAGCATCGTCGCGTCGGGGCCAGGCCACCAGTTGCGGTAGGCCTGCGTGCCCTTGTCACTCGTCAGAGTCAGTGGCTCGCGTTCGTCGATCAATACGACGCGACGCACGCCGCGACGTACCGCGAGGTGATACGCGGCAGCGGCGCCAGCCATGCCGGCGCCGATGACGACGATGTCAGCGTTGTCAGACATTCTTTCGGCGCGGCGTCAGGACGAGAGAAGCGAGAGGCGAGTCAATCTGCATTGTGCGAATACTTACCCGCCACTCGTCGCAGCGATCGGGCCCGGCGAAGTTGGGAGACTTCACGGCACACCACGCCGAGCTCGGCGGCGTCGATGCCACCGCTCCCACGCGAAGCCAATCGCCCAACCACTCGCGTAACCGATCACAGCTCCAACGAGTGCCGCCTTCACCACGACCCAGATGAATGCCCATAATCCATGCGCCGGGTCGAGCCGCCTAACGCCGCGAACGATGAGCAGCCAGTGATACGCGCCTTCGAGGAGGCCGGCGAAGATCGCCGCGCCAATCGCCACGCCGGCGGTGAAGTCCTCGCGCCTGCGGCGGTAATACGACTCGGGCTGGCGTGGTCGGGAATAAAAGGGCGGCACTATCGGTCGGCGTTCGCGGTGAATGCTCGAGGCTGGATCACAAAATGCAAGCGGTTGCCGGCGTCCGCAGCGGAGCAAGTGATGTCGGAGAGAGGAGAGGGCGAGTACTCGCTGACCGAGCCTGAGAGCGGGCCGGCTGGAAAGGGGAGCAGTCCACGAGTGAAGCGCGACTCGGAAACTGTCGGTGAGAGCGCTGGTGGATTCGTCGGTGCGACGGGTGGAATGGCGATCGGCGCGATCGGCGGCCCTGTCGGGTTGGTGCTCGGCGGCCTTGCCGGGGCTGTCGGCGGCTGGTGGGCGGGGCATGGGATTGCGAACGCCATCACGGCGGAGGACGACGAGTCCTTTCGTCGAGATTTCGAGCGTTTGCCCGACCGTCCAGCAGATCGCTCGTACGACGACGTGCGTCCCGCATATGTCGCCGGCCACTTGGCAGGTCGTAACCCCGATTACGCCGGCCAGACTTTCGAGCAGGTCGAGTCGGATCTGCGTTGTGGCTGGGGAACGGACATCGTTCGCCATTGCGGTGAATGGCCGACGGTTCGTCGTTATGCGCGCGCGGGTTTCGATCGAGCCCGCGGCACCGAGGCCTCAGAAGTCGACACCGACTAGGCGCACGGTCTCGTCCCAGAGTCGCTGCTGTGCCGCTGGGTCCAGCGCGGGCCCGGGGACGCGCACGGTGCGTCCGCCGGCGGTGAAACAGCACCCGTTCGCCGCCGGCAGCGTCGCCGCAGCAACGACGGTGCGTGCTGCGTCGTTAGGTGTCGAGAAGATCGCGCGCCAAAGCGGGCGGAGCCATCTTGATCGCCACCACCAGCGTTCGCGCATGAGGTCCGTCACCACGAGCCCGGGATACACACACGCGGCCGAGACGGTGCTCCCGCTCAACCGGCTAGCGAGCGAGAGCGTGAACATGATGTTGGCGAGCTTCGATTGAAGGTAGGCGCGCGTGCCGTTGTAGCGCCGCGTTTGCTGTAGATCGTCGAAGTCGACTCGGCCCCAGCGGGCGAGCTCCGATGACAGAGTGAGAACTCGCCCCACACCGCCAGCATCAAGCGCCGGCATGAGCAGTCGTGTCAACAGAAACGGCGCGAGATGATTGACTGCGAGTGTCTCCTCGATTCCGTCGACGCTCACGGTGCGGCGCAAGTGCTGGACACCGGCATTGTTCACGAGCAGAGCGATTCGCGGCCAGCGTTCGAGGATCTGCGCGGCGGCGGCGCGAATCGACGTGAACGACGCGAGATCGCACGTGATCGTCGAGCGCGCGGCATCGCGGCCCAGCGTAACTACAGTCGCGCCACGCCGCTCGAGCTCTTCGGTCGTCGCCTTACCGATACCGCGGCTCGCGCCCGTGACGACGCACACGTACGTTGACTCGCTGCGATCATTCATGGATTGAGGAGTCGCGAAACGCTGGGAGAATCTAAGTGACCGCTCTCATTCGGCTGCTCGCTATCCTGTTACTCGCCGGTACCGCGCTACTCGGCACCGGCGCGGCATTGCACCCAGTGCTCGCCGGCGACGCCGCGGCACAGCTCCAGACGATTGCCTCGACGCCCTATTGGCGTCTTCTGCATCTGGCGATGCTGGCCGGATCTGGCCTGGTGATCGCGGGCGTGTGGGTGCGGCTGCTGACAACCGGCACCGCCGCGGCGCCGCTCGTTGCGGCGCTGGCGATCGTTACCGTCGGGGTGGCTCTCAATGCGCTGAATATCGCTTTCATGGCCGGATCGGGAACGCACATGGCCGCGCTTTTCGCGACGGGCCGCACCGACATGCAGAGCGTATTCGAAGCAACGCATCCCATCGGCCTGATGTCCGCGCGTTTTGGCAACTTTGTCGTCGCGCTGGGCGCTCTAGCCCTGGGCTGGATCGAGCGGGGCGACATGACGCGGCCGCGATGGTTGGCATGGCTGGCATGGATCGCGGCAGCGGGAGGCTTTGTCGGCGTGTTCTTCTTCGATGAAGCGAGCCGGCTCGCGCTCGCGGCCGTAGCGCTCCTGTCGGGCTGGGAGGTAGCGACGGCGATCCTCGCCTTAATCCGCGCGGCGCCCGCTACCCGTTAGGCGTCGAGCCGCGCCTTGAACTGCTTGGCGGCGTAGATGCCGGCCGCCGTGCCGACCATGCTGAGCACGAACGCGGTGCCGGTACCGATAAGAGCTCCAGCGTACCAGCCGATCGTGCCACCGATGAACGCGCCGAGTGTAGGAAGCATCACTGGATGGACGCCTGACTCCTCGACGCGTTTCGCCTCACTGTCGAAATTGACGCCTGAGCACCCGCCCGGCGCGTTCGCTCGTCACCCTGCCATTGTCGTACGTGAGCACTCCATTCACCCAGACCTTCAGGATGCCGGTGGAGAGCGCGTGTGGGTCGGCAGGCGTCGCTCGATCGAGTACTGTGCTCGGATCGAATAGCACGAGGTCAGCGGCCATGCCTGGCGCGATCCGGCCACGGTCGGCGATGCCGACGTTCGTCGCGGCGAGCGACGTCATCTTGCGAATGGCTTCGGGCAGCGTGACGACGTGCCGCTCCCGCACGTAGCGGCCGAGTACGCGTGTGAAGCTGCCAAACCCGCGCGGGTGCTTTCCGTCGAGCTCTCCGTCGGTGCAGATGTTCGCCCACGGCCAGGCGATGATGCGGGCTATATCCTGTTCTTCCATCGACGCCGCAATGATCGTCTCCTCGGCCGGTTGCCCAGTCTTCGCCGCGTCTTCGGCCTCGTTGACGAGCCACATCAGGGTCGTGGCCGGGTCGGTGCCGCGCATCTGAGCCACCTCGGCGACCGTGTGGCCGGCGTACTCGGGATGCGGGTCATAACGCGTGAGGGTGATCTCGTTAGGTGGCGAGACCTCCTCGAGGGCGAACTGGGCGGCGGCACGATCCGAGAAGTTGCGCTCGGGGAACAGCACGGTAAGACCCGACTGCCAGTAGCGGTACGGATAGACGTCAGCCGTGAGATCGATGCCGGACGACCTCGCGCGATCGAGCACGGCGATGAGGCTGTCGCCGCGTCCCCACAGAGACTTCATCGCCAGCTTCGTGTGCGACACTTGAACCGGCAACCGCGCCTGTCGGCCGATATCGATGATCTCCTCGATCGCGCTCCAGAAATTTCGGTCCTCGCTGCGGATATGCGAGATATACCGGCCGCCTAACGACGCGGTTGTCCGGGCGAGCTCGATCAGCTCCTCGTGACTCGAGTAAATTCCGGGGTCGTACTCGAGCCCCGATGACAGCCCCAGGGCGCCGGCATGCATCTCCTGCGTGAGGAGCTCGCCCATCCGCGCGATCTCCTCTGCTGTCGCGTGGCGCTTGTAGTCGGTGCCCATCACGCGATCGCGAAGGGTGCCGTGGCCGACGTATGATGCGGTGTTGATCGGTGCGCGGGCGGTCTCCAGCTTTGTAAAAAAGTCGGCAAGCGGAAATGGCGAGTCCCCGTCCTGGCCGACGACAACAGTCGTGATGCCCTGATTCAGCGCGCCAATTGCGTCGTTGCCATCGAGTAACGAGCGATCGGCGTGACTGTGCGTGTCGATGAATCCCGGTGCGAGCGTCAATCCCTTTCCGTCGATCACCTGTTCATCGGAGCGCGGCGCCCCGGACCCGCGCGTGACCTCGAGGATGTGATCACCGGCGATGCGAACGGAGCCCAGGCGCGCTGGTCCCCCCGTGCCGTCGAGAACAGACACGTTCGTGATGAGCGTCGATGTCGCGGTCTCGATCGAGAGTCCGGCATGGTGACAGGCACCGAGCAGAGGCGTGGCGCCGAAGATGATCGTGGCAATGGTCTGTCGTCGCATCGCGAGGAGTTGTTGCTTGCCCAACGGTGGTCCAGCAGTAGGTTGACACGGCCGAATTCTGTCGCGTCGCCGCCCACCTCGAAAGGAGCTTTCATGAGGAATCAGTCAGGTGTACTCGCCGCCGCGGCGACGTGGACGCTGCTCGCGTGGGCACCGGCTATGGCGCAGCGGATGGCGACCGACGCGGACACGACCGTGCGCGCCCGAGTCGATCGGATCTTTGCGCAGTGGGACCGGACGGATTCACCGGGCTGTGCGCTTGGGGTCTATCATGACGGCGGCATCGAATACTCTCGCGGCTACGGGATGGCGAATCTGGAGCTCGGCATCGCCCTGTCCCCGCAATCCGTCTTCGATATCGGCTCGACGTCGAAGCAGTTCACGGCGATGAGCGTGATGCTACTCGCGAGGGACGGCAAGCTTTCGCTCGACGACGACATTCGGAAGTACATCCCAGAGCTGCCCGACTACGCCAAGACGATCACGATTCGGCACATCCTTACCCACACGAGCGGAATTCGCGACTATCTCACGCTGTGGGCGCTCGCCGGCGTTGATGATGCAGATCTCACGACGGATCAGGATGCGCTCGACCTGCTATCGCGTCAGCGCGAGCTGAATTTCGCGCCCGGCGAGCAGTGGCTGTACAGCAACTCGGGCTTTTTCCTGGCGTCGATCATTGTCAAGCGAGTGAGCGGCAAGACGCTCGCACAGTTCGCCGCGGAGCGCATTTTCGCGCCTTTGGGCATGACCCACACACGGTTCAACGACGACCACATGGCCGTGGTCCTGAACCGCGCGACGGGATACGCGCCGCGTGAAACCGGCGCCGGGTGGGCGACCGCGATGTCGAACTTCGAGCAGACTGGGGACGGCGCCGTCCAGACATCCATCGAAGACATGCAGCGTTGGGATGAGAACTTCTATACGGGTAAGGTAGGGGGCGCCGAGACGATCGCGGCAATGCAGAAGACGGCGACGCTGAACGATGGAAAGAAGCAGACCTACGCGCTCGGGTTGATGGTCGATAGCTACCGCGGACTCCACACGGTGAGCCATGGCGGTGCGTGGGCCGGCTACCGCGCGGAGCTGCTCCGCTTTCCGGAGCAGCATTTCTCGGTTGCGTGTCTGTGCAATCTCGCGCGCACGAATCCATCGCAACTCGCCCGTCGTGTCGCGGAGGTTTACCTCGGCGACAGGATGACACCAGCGGCGGATGCGAATATCGTCGCCGCCGGCCGTGGCACCGGTGCGGCGACGGCAGGAAGCTGGGCACCGACATCGTCCGAGCTTGCGGGCTACGCTGGCACGTACGAGAGCCCGGAGCTCGAAACGACGTATCGCTTGACGGTGGACAGCGGCAAGCTGATGCTGCATCGCCGGCGATCCGAGCCCGTCGCTCTGACCCCAACGGCGACGGACACATTTACGGCTGAGGGCATCAGCTATCGATTTGTCCGCGAGAAGGGACGCGTTGCGGGATTTCTCGTCGACGCGGGCCGGACGAAGAACCTGCGATTCAACGTGGCGAAGTAGCCCGTTCTAGTCGTCGGCGCGACAGGTGTCGTTACAGGCGACGACCCCGGCGCAACGTTCTTGAAAGTAGAGTGCCGGGTGATCGCCGCGGCCGAGGAGCTCGTGAAGCATCTCGTGCCTAACGATCGAAGAATCGGCAATCTTGTCGCCGGCGAGCAGAATCCAGTGTACGCCATTCCACCAGTAGCCATCGTACTGGACGCCGCCGTACATGAAGGACGTGCGGCCGGGCACGTCGAACCAGGTGAGTCGAGAGAAGTTGCCGTCGATACCCGCACACTCTTCGGTTTCACGCCACCAATCGGCATACGTGGTCAATGGAACCATACGCTCGGCGCCTGCCGGCAACTCGGGCGGCGTTGGGGCGAGAGTCAGCTCGCGACAGCCGGCCGGAAGCGCAACGAGGCTGGCGACGGTGAGGAGCTGGCGAGGTCTAAAGGTGCGGCGCGTCATAACACATGATGATGTGCCGCCATGATAATGCGTCGCGCGAAGAGTGACCAGCATCGAATCACCGCAGCGATGAGAGAATTTCTCATCGTCACGGAGGAATGCGGCTTCTTCTGGAAGTGAGCGCTGGGACTCTGGTGGAAATGGGATCAACGCTCCAGCTGGCAACGCCCGGGCGAAATGTCCGGGTGTAATACGTTAGGCGTAACGGTCGTCCAGCAGGTATGACAAGCAAGAGTCGGCGAGCCAACTGGATAGCGTACGTGCCGATCGCTCTCACGATCTGCACCAGCAACTTGACGGCGCAGTCGGATTCGGCGGTGGCTGCGCGCTTTCGGCGAGATTCGATCCGATACGTTCGCGATTCCATCTCGATCGACTCGCTGTCACGAATGGTTCCGGTCGACTCCCTGCGACGGCTGTATGAGGCGCTCTACCGCGCACCGGACCCGAGGCCAGTCGCGCAGGAAGTCGAATGCGAGGCCTTTCGGCAATTCCTCGCCTACGGGGCGGCGGCGCGGGTCGCGCAGAAGCGTGTCCGTGATGCCGTCGTGCTGCGTCTCGACGCCGACGCCGAAGACCGGCTGAGCTCCAGGATGGCGCATGCGACCATCGCCGAGGATGGGCCGGCGTGCGGCGCGGCGCGACCGCTCTCGATGGTGCCAGCGCGTCTGCGAAGAATGCCCACTCCGCCCCTCCGACTTCGATCGGCGCTCGATCGGGCGCACATTCGCGACTCGCTGCGCAGGGTCGGCGCCATTGAGTTCGAGGCAGAGATCAGTGGCTCGGCGAGCGCCGAGCTCGCGGGCAGTGCGAGCCTAACGTGGTGGACTCCGGAATTGCTCGGCATCAATCTTCTGGATTACCTCTATCCACCCGCGATCATCTCGCTCACATTCGTTAGGCGCGGAGCCGAATTCCTGCGCGTGGGCAGCTACCCAGTCGTCAAGAACGAAGATAGAGACGCCGCGGCGCCAGGCGTCGTCGGCGCCTATCTGCAGATGTCCGGTCATGACATCGGCACGCACCGCCTCGATCTCGTGTCCGGCGTGTTGCATGTGGACCGGGCGGACACGCTCGGTGCCGACGGACATTTCGATGTGGTGCTTTACGGCAACGCCCTGCGCTCGCGCACGTTCCGCCGAACGAAACAGGAGATTCAGGACACGCTCCACGTCACCGGCCGCTTTCGCGCGCGGTACCAGTATCAATGGGCCGACGCGAATCTGAACAGCCGATGGTGGCCAAATGGACATCCGGTCCCAAGGACCCCGGCGCCCGAGTATGGCGCGATATTCAGGCGTGCCGATCTCGATGAGCGGGTGTCGTGCGATTCATTGAGCCATCTCGCGAATGGAAATCCCTTTCTGCGCACTCAACCGAGTGATCCAGCGATGATACGTCGGCTACCGGGTACAGTGGCTCTGCAGTTTGAAGCCGACAGCCTCGGCCGCGTCCTTCCACTTTCATTGGTCGCGATGTCATCGAGCGACACGGTGCTCGAGTCGCTCGTCGTGATCGACAGCGCGCGACGGGCACCGGTCCGGAAAACGATGGTCGGTCATCGTTTGTACCGCTGCACGCAGCGCTTTCGCAGCCGCTGAACGTCAGCCCACTTGTGGGTTCGGAGAGCGCAGCATATTGTTCGCGCTACGGGCATGCGCCGCTGGCGCATGGCCGGACAATCGAAAGCGTGGTGATTTGCCGCCTATTGCCGCCACGTAAAACAATGTGCTAAAACGCGAGAGCCCGGGCGGCCATTTCAGCTGCCTGGGCTTCGTCGTTGATGCGACACTCGCGTCCGCCGGCCTGCGGACGGAAAGCTCACGTCGACGTCATCGATTCGCCGGGTGGCGGCGCGCGCGGATTCGCGAGCGCCCTCCAGCTCTTCTCCCTGGCGAAGCCGACGATGGCAGCGCGACGGTGAGCCGTGTGCGGAAACTGTAACGATCCTCCGAACCCGGTCACCTCAGACGAGGGAGCCGGGTTTGTTTCGTGTCTCGTCATCACGACCGTCGAGGATCACATGAGCATCGCACGCACCGAAGGACCTCTCGCCATCTATCACGAGCATCCAGACTGGTTCAAGCCGCTGTTCCGCGAGCTCGAACGCAGGGGCATTCCATACGAACGGCTCGACGCCGCGGCGCATTCCTACGACCCATCGGAGAGCGCGGACGACGTGCCGTACTCCCTGGTGTTCAATCGGGCCAGCCCGTCGGCGTATCTGCGCGGTCACGCGCAAAGCACATTCTACACGCTGCACTGGCTTCGACACCTGGAGCGGCTTGGCATTCCGACGGTGAATGGCAGCGCCGTTTATGCATTCGAGCTTTCGAAAGCGTCGCAGCTCGATCTGCTTCACTCGTTAGGCCTGCCCTATCCCCGTTCGCGGGCAATCAACAATCCGGCGCGCGCGGTGCAAGCGGCCCGCGATGCGGGGCTGCGCTATCCGGTGCTCGTGAAGGCGAACATTGGCGGCTCGGGGGCCGGTATCGTGCGCTACGACAGCGAGCAGGCCCTCGCCGACGCCGTGACTCGTGACGCCGTCGCTCTGGGCGTCGACGGCACGGCACTCGTGCAGGAAGCCGCGCCACTCCGTGATGGCCACATCACCCGTGTCGAGACACTCGATGGCGAATACCTGTACGCGATCAACGTCTTCCCGGCGCAGGGCTCCTTCGATCTCTGTCCGGCAGACGCGTGTCAGCGCACTGACGGCATCGAGCTTGTCCGTGGCGCGTGCGCGATCGATGCGCCCAAGACGGGGCTGCGCGTGGAAGGGACGACGCCGCCGCGAGAGATCATCGAACAGGTGGAGCTCATCTCGCGCGCATCGCAGCTGGACGTTGGCGGCATCGAGTTTCTGGTCGACGATCGCGACGGGCGGCACTACTTCTACGATGTCAACGCCCTCTCGAATTTCGTCGCCGATGCAACCAACGTGATCGGCTTCGACCCGTTCGTCAGGCTGGTGGACTATCTGGAGCGGAGGGCAGAAGCTGGGCAGAGGGCAGAGCGTAGAGGGCAGAGGGAACTCGCGGATGCCTTTCC
>Ga0070713_100001422_pt1 | contig 15343 bp, 13 predicted proteins | sample LARL82metaG_FD_65465 | JGI IMG/M metagenome (GOLD analysis project Ga0070713, IMG submission 65465) | Corn, switchgrass and miscanthus rhizosphere microbial communities from Kellogg Biological Station, Michigan, USA - LAR L8-2 metaG | ecosystem: Host-associated > Plants > Roots > Rhizosphere ...
TGAGCTGGGTCTCCTTGAAATTCGCCACCACATAGACGGCGTCGAGTGGAACCACCGCCATCAATTGTGTGCCGGCTTGCACGAACTGGCCGACCCGGAGCGAGCGGGCGCCGACGGTGCCGTCCACTGGAGCTGATATCTCCGTGTAGGACAGGTTTAGCGCGGCTTGCTGCGCGACCGCGCGGGCGCGATCGAACTGCGCCACGGCCTTGGCGCGGTCGGTGGAGAGAACGTCGACCTTCCGCTGCGCCGCGAGCAGTGCCGATTTGCCGTGCTGTAACTGCGCGATCTTTTCGCGTAACGCCGCGTCGGTCTGCTGCGCGTGCTGGATGGTGCCGGAGCCGGTCTTCATCAGGCCGTCGTAACGCTCTTGCTCTTCCTGCGCGAATTTCAAATTGGCTTCCGCGGCGGCGACATCGGCCGTGCCTTGGTCGATGATCGGCTGCTGCAGGGCTAACTGCGCATCAAGGTTGCGCACCGCGGCTGCGGCGGCGGCGACATCCGCGTTGGCCTGGTCGAGCGCCGCCCTGAAATCGCGATCGTCGATCCTGGCCAGCAATTGTCCGGCCTTCACCTTCTCGTTGTCGCCGACCAGCACTTGCGCGATGTAGCCGGACACTTTGGGCGAGATGATCGTGGAATCGGCTTTGACGTAAGCGTCGTCGGTGGTCTCCAGGTAGCGCCCGGTCGTGAGGTAGCCGTAGCCAAAATCCGCCGCCCCGGCGACACCAAGGCTCAGGGCCAGCGCGAGGCCTATCCGCTTGATCGTCTGCCGGGATGGGCGAAGCCAGATTTTATGTGTGATATCAGAGACATAAGAAGCGTTCGACATGGCATCCTCCGGATTCGGAAGCGTCCTCCCCGAGAGGCGGCCGGTTCGTGCCCGGCAAGATGCAATGTCGCGCGCGATGTGATAATCCGTTAAAAAATGGAAGCATTATCCAGTCACAGAGGATAATGGGAGGCGGCGATGGATCGGCTGACCAGCCTCACGGCATTCGTCCGGGTCGTCGACAGCGGCGGGTTTTCCGCCGCCGGCCGCCGCCTCAACATGTCGACGACGATGGTGAGCAATCACGTCCAGGCGCTGGAGGAGCGGTTAGGGGCGCGGCTGCTCCATCGCACCACGCGAAAGGTCAGTCTGACCGAGGTCGGCAAGGCTTATTATGATCGCGCCACGCAGATTCTCGCCGACATCGAGCAAGCCGACGATATCGCGGGCGCCCTGCAATCGACCCCGCGCGGCACGCTGCGCATCTATACCGCGACGCACATCGTCCCGTTTGTCGCGCCCGTCGTCGCCGAATTCCTGAGATCCTATCCCGACGTCAACATCGATCTGAACATGGGCGAGCGCATCATCGACATCATCGATGAAGGCTTCGACGTCGCGATCCGGCTTACGCCGCCGCCCGACTCGAGCCTGATCGTCCGCAGCCTCGCGACCTGGCGGCATGTGTTGTGCTGTTCGCCTGCCTATCTCGAAAAGCACGGACGCCTCGCACAATTGTCCGAACTGTCGGAGCACAATTGCGTTCGCCATGTGCTTTATCCGTTCGGGGACGAATGGCATTTCGTTGACCGCAAGGGCCTGCCCGCCACGGTGCGGGTCTCCGGCAACCTGATCACCAATAGCGGCGAAATGCTGCGCCGGGCTGTGCTGGACGGCATCGGCGTCTCGCTGGCGGCGGGGTTCATAGTCCAGGACGACCTCGAAGAGGGCCGGCTGGTCCGGCTATTGCCGGAATACCGGCCGGTGGAGCTTTCGATGAACGCGGTCTATCCGCATCGCCATCATCTGTCGGCCAAGGTCCGCACCTTCATCGACATGCTCGCCCACCATAGCGCCGAGCAGCAGAAGCTGATCAATCCGTATTCGTGACCGTCATTCGGGGGCGATGCGCCAGCATCGAACCCGGAATCTCGAGATTCCCCGATGCGCAATTGCGCATCTGAGGTCTGACGCTAACGCACCATCCCGGAATGACGGAGTACGGAATCGGACTCATGACATCCGCGATCTGGATCGGCCCAACACAATGCAATAACGTCAATCCATCCCGCCTGTCTAAACCAAACGAGCAGATGCTAACTCGCCCCGCGCCCTCCCGCATTTCGTTAGGCTTGTTCGCGATCACAGCCGTGATCCCGGTAGCTTTCGCGCCGGCCGCTGCCGGTGACTTCGGGCCGCCGCCGGGGGCGGAACTGTCGATTGCGAAATTGGCGCCGATCCAGGGTTTCGTCGACGGCGAAATCAAGGCGGGAAGGATCCCGGGCGCCATCGTCCTGATCCAGCGCCACGGCCAGCCGGTGTACTTACAAAGCTTCGGCAAGCGCAATGTCGAGACCGGCGCGCCGATGACGCCGGACACCATCTTCCCGATTCATTCGCTCACCAAGACCATCACCAGCTTTACGGCGATGATGCTGGTCGACCGCGGCAAGATCGCGCTCGACGATCCCGTCAGCAAATACATCCCGTCCTTTGCCGATATGAAGGTCGGCGTCGAGCGAAAGGACGAAGCCGGAAAGCCGGTGCTCGACCTGGTGCCGCCGCGCCGGCCGATCACGATCGAGGACCTGTTGCTGCATACTTCAGGGATCACTTACGGCTTCTATGGCGGCGGCCTGGTGAAAGCGGCCTATGACGGCATCTATCTCGGCGATTTCGACAATGCCGAATTTGCCGAACGGATCGCCAAGGTGCCGCTGGCCGAGCAGCCGCGCACGCTGTGGGATTATGGGCACTCTATCGACATTCTCGGTCGCGTCATCGAGGTCGCTTCCCGCAAGTCACTCTATCAGTTCGAGAAGGAAAACCTGCTCGACCCGCTCGGCATGGCCTCGACGAAATTCTTCCTGACCGATCCGGCGGAGCGCGCGCGCTACGCGCAGCCGCTCGCCAGGGACCGGCATGTCGAACGAAATTCGCTCGACGTCACGCGATGGGAATCCGGCGGCGGCGGCATGGTCTCGACCATCGCCGATTTCGCCCGTTTCGGCCAGATGCTGCTCAATGGCGGCAAACTCGACGGCAAGACCTATCTCAGCCCCGCGGCGTTCGCGACCATGACGACCGATCACATCGGCGGCGGATCGGGGGTCGCGCGCGACTATTTCTATTTTCCCGGCGACGGTTTTGGCTTCGGCTATGGTTTCGGGGTCCGCACCGACCCCGGCAACGCCGTACCGCCGCCGCCGGGTTCGCTCGGCGAGGTCAAATGGGACGGCGCCACCGGCGCCTATCTGGTGGTCGACCGGGCTGAAGACATGTTCTTTGTGGTGATGCAGGATTCGCCATCCGGGCGGATGCATGTCGTCACCACGATCAAAAAGATCATCTACGACGCGTTCGAGAAATGATGCTGCAAAGACCGAACGAAAGCGATCAGGCCGTCGCGGCGCCGTTGCGCATCACCGCGCTCGACCGCGCGCGGACATTCATTACGCTGTTGGTGGTGCTGCACCACTCGGTGGTCAACTACACCCATTTCGGCAGCGGCGATCGCATGCGCTGGCTCGGCTTCGACCTGGTCGTGCTGTTCAACGACAGCTTCTTCATGGCGTGCATGTTCTTCATTTCCGGCCTGTTCGTCCGCGACGGCCTGGCGCGAAGAGGGCCCACGAACTTCCTCGGTCATCGCGCCTTTCGGCTCGGGGTGCCGTTTCTGATCTCGATCTTCGTGCTGATGCCGATCGCGTATTATCCGACATTCCTGCGCTACCATTTGCCTGGTACCACCGACTTCAATTTCTTCCATTTCTGGTGGCACACGCTGACCATCGGGCCATGGCCATCCGGCCCGGCCTGGTTTCTGTGGGTGCTGTTGGCGCTGAATGCGATCGCCGCCGCGATCTGGTATCTGGCGCCGCGCGCGATCGAGCTGTTCGGCCGACCGATCTATGCCTTGCGCTACCGGCCGGGCGTCGCTTTTGCCGCCTTCCTGATCTTCTCGATCATGGTTTATCTGCCGATGCACCTGATGTTTGGCGATGCGAGCTGGCTCGAGCCCGGCGGATATCCGCTGCCGATCCAGACCAGCCGCATCCTGCTCTATGGCGGGTATTTCTTCCTCGGCGTCGGCGTTGGAGCTTCGAACTTGAGCGCGGGCTTGCTGGCGCAGAACGGCGAACTGGCCAGCCGCTGGAAGGCGTGGCTTTCGTTTGCGCTGTTGTTCTACGGCGCGATCCTGCTCTTGGTTTACGCGCACCACAACTGGATTGCGGATTTCAATTCGCCGCCGCTGTCATGGCGGACCGAATATGGTCTCGCCTTTGCGCTATTCAGCGCTGCGATGACGTTTACGGTGCCCGCGTTTTATCTGCGCTTCGCAAAATCCAGCTTGCGCCTGCTCGATGCGCTGCGGCCTTCCGCCTATGGCGTCTATCTCCTGCACTACATCTTCATCATCTGGCTGCAATACGCGGTTTACGATCCGCCGCTTCCGGCGTCCGCGAAATTTGCGATCGTGTTTATCGGCACGCTCTCGCTGAGCTGGGGGCTCACTTTGCTGTTACGGAAGATTCCGTCCGTGGCGCGGATGATCTGAGCGGCATTTCACAGGATCGGGCGCAACATGGGATTTCGGGCAAACTTCGAATTCAGGCGGTCGCCGCTGGTGCTGGCAGCCTGCGCGCTGTTCGCGACAATGCCGGCCGCGCTTGCGTTCTATCCCGAGCACATCATCAAGATCGTCGTGCCGTTTGCGCCCGGCGGCGGCACCGACGTGATCGCCCGCACGCTGGCGCAGGAGATGGCAAAGGACCTCGGCCAATCCGTTATCATCGAGAACAAGCCGGGGGCGGGGACCATCATCGGAACCCAGGCCGTCGCGACCAGCGAGCCCGACGGCTACACGCTCTTGATGGGCACCTTCGCCAACGCGGTCAATCCAAGCCTCTACGCAAAGCTCGCCTACGACCAGCATCGGGATCTCGCAGCCGTCGCGCTGGTCGCGCGCTCCTTCAACATCGTCGTGGTCAATCCGAAATCCGAGATCAAATCGATCGCGGACCTGATTGCGGCCGCCAAGGCCGAGCCCGACAAATTGTCCTATGGCACGTTCGGCACCGGCACGTCGGCGCATCTGGCGGGCGAATTGTTCAAGCACATGGCCAAGGTCAATCTGACCACGGTGCCCTACAAGGGCGCCGCGCCCGCGATCACCGATCTGATCGGCGGCCAGATCCAGGTGATGTTCACGACGGTGGCAAGCGCGGCCTCGCTGATCGAGGCCGGGCAGTTGCGCGCGCTGGCGGTGACGTCGGCGGAACGCTCGCCGGCATTTCCGGACCTGCCGACCGTCGCGGAGGCCGGCGTTCCCGATTACGATGCCGAGGCTTGGTACGGCCTGTTCGCGCCGGTGAAAACGCCGCCCGACATCATCGCGCGGCTCAATCGATCGGCAGCGTCCGCAGTCCAGTCCGAGGCCTTCAAGCGGCTGGTCAAGAACGAGGGCCTCGTCATGGTCGCGCAACCGCCAGAGGAACTTGATCGCTATCTTCGCGGCGAGGAAGCGCGCTGGCGCAAGGTCATCGAGGAGGCCGGCATCAAGGCCGAATAGACGTCACAATCTGCTGCGACGCGGCAGCATTTCATGCCGGAATAATCGCGCGCGGTGGGGGTTGCCCAGAGAACGTTACCGTAATCTGGGAGGTCGTCATGTCCAGTAAGATCCAGCGCGTCCTTGTGGCCGCTGCCAGTTTCGCTCTTGTTTGCATCGCCTTGCCGGCGTCGGCGCAGGAAATCGTCCGCATTCGCGGTACTATCGAACGTATCGACGGACCGGCTTACGTGATCAAGAGCCGTGACGGCGCCGAGTTGAAGCTGACGCTGACTGATAATCCGCTTTATGTCGCCATCGCGCCCTCAACGATGGCCGACATCAAGCCGGGCATGTTCGTCGGTTCCGCCGGAATGATGCAACCGGATGGCACGCAAAAGGCCATCGAAGTCCACATCTTCCCGGAATCGATGCGCGGCACTGGTGAAGGCCACTACGATTGGGATCTCAAGCCGCAAAGCAAGATGACCAACGGCAATGTCGACCAGAGCGTTTCCGGTGTCGATGGACCGGTCCTGTCGGTCAAGTACAAGGATGGCGAGAAGAAGCTGGTAGTGACCCCCGAGACGGTGGTTGTCACGTATGTCATCGGCAACAAGGACGAGGTGCAGCCAGGCACCAAGGTTTTTGTAGCTGCAAAAAAGCAGCCGGACGGGACCTTTCAGGCTCCGCGCATCACCTACGGCCGAAACGGCGCAGGACCAGCGTTCTGACCGAGCCCTTTCCGGCGCGGACCGCCGGTCGATCACTGCATCGCAGCGACGGCAAATTCGCCGTGGCATGCAACGATTCGCTCCCCAGATGGTTCCAGTAGTGGAACGCCGACCCACGAGGGCCGGCTTGAGGCCGGGAGCCGCCCATGTGGATGCTGTTGCTGGTGCCGTATATCGGCCTATTGTGGGTACCGTTCTATAATTTCACCGAGCCCTCGCTGTTCGGCTTTCCGTTCTTCTATTGGTACCAGCTTGCCTGGGTGCCGATTACTTCGCTGCTGATCTGGCTGGCCTATCGCAGCCGCACGCCTGACGAAGCCCGCTGAGAGGGGGGCAGCGTCATGGCCGATCAGATTGAGTGGGTTTCGCTTTCGATTTTCATCTTCTTCTTTTTGCTCGTCACCGTGATGGGCTTCTTCGCCGCGCGCTGGAAAGCCGGCCCGGTCAGCGCACATCTCGACGAATGGGGGCTGGGCGGCCGCCAGTTCGGCACCTGGATCACCTGGTTTCTGGTCGGCGGCGATTTCTATACCGCCTATACCGTGATCGCGGTGCCGGCGCTTGTCTATGCCGTCGGCGCCTACGGCTTCTTCGCGCTGCCTTACACCATCATCGTCTATCCCTTCGTGTTCGCGGTGATGCCGGTGTTGTGGAAGCAGGCGCATGCCAATGGCCATGTCACCGCGGCCGATGTGGTCCACGGCACCTATAATTCGCGCGCCCTTGAGCTCGCGGTTGCCATCACCGGCATGGTCGCGACCATGCCTTACATCGCGTTGCAACTGATCGGCATGGGCGTGGTGATCAAGGCGATGGGCTTGCCCGGCGAATTGCCGCTCGTCGCGGCCTTCATCATCCTGGCGCTCTACACCTATAGTTCCGGCCTGCGCGCGCCGGCGCTGATCGCATTCGTCAAGGACATCATGATCTACATCGTGGTGCTGGTCGCGGTCGTGGTGGTGCCGGCCAAGCTCGGCGGCTACGGCGCGGTCTTTGCCGCCGCGGACGCTGCGTTCACCGCCAAGGGGGGTGCCACCGGCCTGATCCTGAAGCCGGAGCAGATGCTGCCTTACGCGACGCTGGCTTTCGGTTCGGCGCTTGCGGCCTTCATGTATCCGCACACGCTGACCGGCATCTTTGCCTCGAAATCCGCTGACACCATTCGCAAAAACGCGATCCTGCTGCCGGCTTACACCTTGCTGCTCGGCCTGATCGCGCTGCTCGGCTACATGGCCTACGCCGCCAACATCAAGGTGGCCACGCCCAATGACGTGGTGCCGATGTTGTTCAAGGCGTTGTTCCCGTCATGGTTCGCAGGCTTCGCCTTCGCCGCCATCGCGATCGGCGCGCTGGTGCCGGCGGCGGTGATGAGCATCGGCGCTGCCAACCTATTCACCCGCAATGTCTGGAAATCCTACGTCAATCCTTCCATCAGCCATGCCGGCGAGGCCTCCGTGGCAAAAATCGCCTCGCTGGTCGTGAAAGGCGGCGCGCTCGCCTTCATCCTGTTCCTGCCGACGCAATATGCGATCGATCTGCAATTGCTCGGCGGCCTGTGGATCCTGCAAACTTTTCCGGCGCTGGTGTTCGGATTGTTCACCCGCTGGTTCCGCGCCGAAGGCCTGCTGCTCGGATGGGCCACCGGCATCCTCTGGGGCTCGTGGACGGCCTGGAGCAATGGCCTGAAGCCGCTCGCGACCATCGATCTCGGCGGCGCCAGCTACGTGTTCTATGTCGGGCTCGGCGCGCTGATCCTCAACATAGCGGTTGCCGCCGTCGTGACCGTGATTGTCGGGCTGATCTCGCCGCACCGAACCAGCGTCACGGCTCGATCCTGATATTGGCGGTTCTCGCCACCTCACCCCACCGGGCGAGGTCAGCGGCGAGGACCTTGGCGAATTCGTCGGAGGAAGTGCCGACAGATTCGATGCCGAGCGGTTTGAGCCGCGCGATGACGTCGGGCAGTCTCGCGATCCGCATCAGCTCGCCCTCGAGCTTCTTTACGATCGCGGGCGGCGTGTCCCTGGGCATGAAAATGCCGCTCCACAATACTGTGTCGACGTCGGCGCCGGCCTCCTTCATGGTCGGCACATCGGGCAGGTCTTCCATCCGCTTCGGTGCCGCGACCGCCAGCGCTCGCACCGTTCCGGCCTTGACCTGGCTGACGACGGGGCCGGCATCCGCAATCGTCGTGGTCACCTGCCCGGAGATCACCGCCAGCACCGACTCGTTGGTGCTCTTGTAGGGAATGACCTGCATCGGCGCGCCGGTCTTCTGCTTGAACAATTCGGTCACCAGCTGGAACGACGCGGATGAGCTCGCATAATTCATCTTGTCCGCGTTGGCCTTGGCATAGGTGACGAGTTCGGCCACCGACTTGATCGGCGAGGCGGCGTTGACGACCATCATCAGGGGAAACGACGCAAGCTCGGAAACCGGCACAAAATCCCTCACCGCGTCGTAGGGCAACTTGGCATAGACGGCGGGGTTGATCGATATGCCGCTCGCGCTCATCAGCAGCGTGTAGCCGTCCGGCGCCGATTTCGCGACATATTCGGTCGCAACGATCGCGCCGCCGCCCGGCTTGTTCTCGACGATGACGGGCTGGCCAAGATTCTCGGATAATTTTTGCCCGAAGATGCGCGCGATGATGTCGTTGCCGCCGCCGGCCGCGAAGCCTACGATGATGTGGATCGGGCGCGTCGGATATTTTGCCGGATCTTCCTGCGCCAAGGCGGGTGTGGCTGACAGCGCGAACAGTCCGAGGCAGGCGCCAAGCAGCAGATTTCGGCCAGTCCTTTTTCGGCCAGTCCTTGCCATCAAGCAGGTCTCCTCAGAGCCGCGTGACATGAACATGCAACACGGCCGCTTTGCCGTCGGTAAGCGCGGCCAGTGCGCGATCGATCGCGGCCGCCAACTCCTCCGGCTCGCGGACGCATTCGCCAAAAGCGCCGAACGCCTTTGCAATTTCCGAAAAATCCCGCCGCTCGCCCTGCCGGCACGACATCAGGCGCGACTGGAACTGGTCGGTCTCGGCGGCAATACCCTTGGGGTAGACCCGTTGCGTGGCGGATTTCACCGCCTGCCAGCCGCCATTGTCGAGCACGATTGTCAGGATCGGAATCTGATATTGCTGCGCCACCGCGTAGACGCTGTCGGGTGACGAGAAATGAAAGCCGCCGTCGCCGATCACCTGCACGATGAGGCGGTTGGGCCGCGCCAGCTTTAGCCCCAGCGCCATGCCGCCGGAAAAGCCGAGCCCGCCACCGGCGAGCCCGACATAGCTTTGCGGTTGGGTGCGCCGGATGTGTTCATGGAGGATCGGTCCGTTGCGGATGGCTTCATTGAGGACGATGTCGGCCTGCGATAGCTTTCCGCTCAGCGTTGCGAACACGAAGGCCGGATTGAGTGCGCCTGAAGCGCCTTTGTTGGCGCTGGCCGCCGCGCGGCGCTGTGCGGCGGCTTCGCGCGCGCCGCTCCAGCTTGCGATGCGCATCGCGACGCGCTTGCGATAGGAATCGCCGGCCCGCGCTTCGACGGCCTCGAGCACCTGCTGCAACACGATGGCGCAGTCGCCCTGCACACGCATGTCGGTCGGAAATCCCCACATCGGAAAATCCGATTTCAGGGGATCAATATCGATTTGTATCCATTTCATCGCGGTCGCGCGCTTGGCGGATTGCGGCACGAACGGCACATCGGAATTAAGCAACAGGCCGAGATCGGCACCTTCGAGCAGGGGCAGGGGATCGATACCGGCGTAGCAGGGCGAATCCTGGGGAATGTTGAGGTCGATCGAACTGAATTCGGCGATTCGGATGCCGCAGGCCCGCGCCAGTCTGTCCAGCGCCGCCACGGCCTGCGGCTTGCGGCCGAGATAGGCGGCGAACGCCACCGGATTTTCCGCCTCCATCAAGCTTTTCGCGATTGTTTCCGCGCGCGCGGGCTCGATGCCGCCGGCATGCACGCTGCCATAGCGCGCCGGCGGATAGGCCGGCATGTCGGCCTCGTCCCATTCCTCCGCCAGCGTCTCGCGCGGCAGCATCATGTAGACCGGGCCGGGCGGATCGCTATGCGCGAAGGCGCCGGCGCGGGCCAGCGCCTCCTTCACCACCACGCCGGAGGGGAGCGAATATTCCCATTTCACGTAAGGCCGGACGATGCTCGCGATATCGAAGGGGTCCTGAACGAAATGCACATAGCTGTCGCGCGAGCCTCTCAACTCGCCATGCAGTGTATGCGGCGCGCGTCCGGCAAACAGCATCACCGGCAACCGATAGCGAAACAGGTTCTGGATCGCCATGCAGGCGTTCGCCGTTCCCGCATCGACATGCACCAGCACGGCCTGCGCCCGCCCGGTCGCGAGCGCGTAGCCGCCCGCCATGTGGACGGCGACGACCTCGTGCGGACACAGGATCATCTCCGGATGCTCGCGGCCTTCCTTGTCCCAGCGCGCCATCTCCTCGATCAGCGACACATGATCGGTGCCGAGATTGGCGAAGATGTAGTCGACGCCGAGATCGACCAGGCCTTCGAGGAAATAGTGCGCGGTCGAGCGGCGCATACCCTAGCGCTTCTCGGCGACAAACTTGTTGCGCAAGGTGCCGATACCGGTGATCTCGATTTCGACGACGTCGCCGGCTTTCAGGTCGGGCGAGGCGCCGTCGGTGCCCATCCAGATCACGTCACCCGGCCACAGCGTGAAGTACTTCGTCAATTCGACGATGAAAGGCACGACGCCGAAGATCATCTCGTTGGTGTGGAAGCGGCCGGTCTGCTTGCCGTTGACCTTGATGATGGTCTCCATCTTGTCGAGATCGACAGCGCTTTCGATCCAGGGGCCCATCGGCTTGAAGGTATCGGCGTTCTTGGCGCGCCACAGCGAGCGGTCGGCCTTCTGCCAGGTCCGCTCGCTGACATCGTTGCCGATGGTGTAGCCGAACACGCAAGACGTCGCGTTGGCGTCGGTCAGATGCTTTGCCTTTTTGCCGATGACGACGACGAGTTCGCCCTCGTAGTGGATCTTCTCGGTTGCGGTCGCCGGGATCACCACATCCTCATCATGCGCGATCAGCGCATTCTGCGCGCGATAGCCGATCTCGGGCCGATCCGGGATGTTCGGGACTGTGCCGGCCTTGTCGGCGGCTTCCTTCAGATGCTTGAGATAGTTCAGCCCGACGCAATAAAACGTCCGCGGCACCAGCGGCAGTTCGATCTTGACGTCTTTGAGCGCATGGGCTTGCGGCGTGCGCTGCCATTCGCCGAACGGATCACCGTTGACGGCCATCACGCGGTCGCCTTCGACGATGCCCCAGGAGGTTTTTCCGCTCGCCGTGAATTTGAGCCAACGCATGCGCAGTCCTTTTCTTACTCCGCCGCGGCTTGCGGCCGGGTTTTCCAGGCGCCGGCGGCCGGGCGCCGCAGGCCGAGATTTTCGCGCAGCGTCTTGCCGGCATAGTCCTTGTGGAAGAGACCGCGGCGCTGCAATTCCGGCACGATATGCTTGACGAAATCGGCGTAGGAGCCGGGCACGTAAGTCGCCGCGATGACAAAACCGTCGCAGCCGCGGCCGACAAACATCTCTTCCAGCCGGTCGGCGATTTCCTTCGGACCGCCGACGATCGCATCCTGGGTCTGGCCGCGCCCGGAAAAGGTGATGAAGTCGCGTGTCGACGGGTTGGTCTTGCCGGACGTCCTCAACACACCGTCGCGAATGCCGAGCATGCCCTGCATGCCCTTAAGTTCTTCCGTGGTCAGCGGCTCGTCGATGCCCTTGGCGGCGAAATCGAAGTTCAGGCCCTCCGCAAGCAGCGACAGCGCGTCGATTTCGAGCGGCAGCTTGTTGATCAACGCCATCTTGTCTTCGGCCTCGGCTTTGGTCGCGCCAGGGACCGGCGTGATCAGATTGCACAGGAACATCTGGTCGGGATCGCGCCCGGCTTTGGCGGCCTCGCCCCGGATCGCGTCATAGCCCTGCTTGGCATTTGCAAGATTGCGCGCCGCGGTGAAGATCACCTCGCCCCAGCGGCCGGCAAAGCGCTGGCCGCGGCCGGACGCGCCGGCCTGAATAACGACGGGATGGCCCTGTTGCGAGCGCGGCACGGTGAACGGCCCGCGCGACCTGAAGAATTCGCCCCGGTGGTCGAGCCGCTTGACCTTGGTCGGGTCGGCGAAACGCCCGCTCTTCTTGTCGATGATCAGCGAGCCGTCTTCCCAGGAATCCCAGTGGCCGAGCACGACCTCCATGAACTCGTCGGCACGGTCGTAGCGCAGGTCATGCTCGAGATGCGCTTCCTTGCCCATGTTCTGCGCTTCGCCGTCGTTCACGGAGGTGACGACGTTCCAGGCGGCGCGGCCGCCGGTCATCAGGTCGAGGGTGGCGAAACGGCGTGCCACGTCGAACGGCTCGTAATAGGTGGTCGAACAGGTCGACGCGAGCCCGAGCTTTTCGGTGACCATGCCCATCGTGGTCAGCACGATGATCGGGTCCATCTTCACGCAACGGATGCCGTATTCGACGGTGTGGGCGTGATCGTTGCCGTAGCGATCCGGCATGGCCAGGCGATCGTCGAAAAACGCCATATGGAATTTGCCGGCCTCGAGAATCCGCGCGATCTCCTGGTAGTAATCCGCCGACATCGAATCGTCGCGCGACTCCGGATGGCGCCACGAGCTCGGCAAATTGGTGCAGTTCTGCGCCTGCAGGAAGCCGACCAATGCCATTTGCCGCGTCATGCTGCGCTCTCCCTGTTTCGGCTTTTCTTACGCAAGACCGAGTTTGGCCGCGAGTTTGTACTCGCCGGCCAGCGCGCGCAATCTTTCCCAGGTCGCGTCCTCGATCTCGATACCGTCTTTCCGGCGCTGCTGCTCGCGGAGATATTCGACCTCGCCGGGATAGAACACGCCGCTGGAGCCTTCGGAAGGCGGCGTCGATTTCAGGTAGCGCGCGAACTCGGCGACTTCCCGCTTGAAATCCTTCAGGGGACGGAATGCGGCGACATTGAAAACCGCCATGAAGCATCCGTCATTGTGACGTCCGGTCGGCTCGACGCCGAAGCCGAGGCCCGTGAGCAGCCCGCACAGCACCTCGACCATCGCAGCCAGGCCGCTTCCCTTGTAGCCCTCGGTGCCGCCGAGCGGCAGCAGCGCGCCGCCCTTGCGGTAGGCCCTGGGATCGGTGGTGTGCCGCCCCTCGGCATCGATGATCCATCCCTTGGGGATTTCTTCACCGCGCGCGATGGCAAGCTGGATCTTGCCGGCGGCGACCGCCGAGGTCGCCATGTCCAGGTAGAACGGCGCCTCGAGGTCGGAGGGCACCGCGATCGAGATCGGGTTGGTGCCGAGCCGCGGCTCGCGGCCGCCGAACGGCGCGACATGTTTCGGCGAACGGCCGGAATCCGCGGTGGCAAGCCCAATCATGCCCTCGCGCATCGCCATCATCGGGTAGGCGGCGAGCCGTCCGACATGGCTTTGCCGGAACACGGTGCAGGCCGCGACATTGGCGGTCTTGGCCTTCTCGATCGTCAGCGCCATCGCCTTGGCGTTGACGTAGAAGCCAAACCCCCAATGACCGTCGATTACGGTCGTGGTCGGCGTTTCCTGGACGATGGTCCATTTCGCGCCCGGCACGATGTGGCCGGCCTTGACCCGGTCGATATAGGTCGGGATCGCGATCACGCCGTGCGAGTCATGGCCGGCGAGGTTGGCGTTGACGCAGCCGACGGCGACCGCATGGGCCTCCTCGTCGGACGCACCGGCGGCCTTCAATAGGGCCGCGCCGATAGAGGTGAGACGGTCGGCCTTGACGATGGGCATGCGCTTCCTCGGTGAAACGCCCGCGCGCAACGCGGGTCTTGCTTCTTGTCGAGGTGTCATGGTCTCAAAGCAACTGCTTGAGAGCAAGTGGCAATCCGCCCAAATTGCCGATGGCCGCCGCGCTGTCCGCGCATGACGGAATTCCATCATGCGGCATTCATTGTTACCTGCGTCGCGAGATACGTGACCGGCGCAACTTGCAGGCGTCGGCGAGTTCGGCGCGGCTATTTTTCCTCCGCGACCTGCGTCGCCGTCGCGGGGCCTTCGCCCATGATCAGGAGCACCGCGTCCTCGTCCTTCGCGCCGTCCCAATGCACCTGCTTGCCATAATGCGTCACGAAGCTGCCGGCCGGCATCGACACCGTCCCGTGCTCGGGATCGAATTTCGGACCTGAGCCGACCCACCACGTGCCCTGCAGAACCACGATGTAGCGGTCGTTCGGATGGAAATGCGGCCGGCTGAAATGGTTGCCCTTGGTCCATTTGGTGTACACCATGTAGAAGCCCGGCTTGTTCGGATCGCCGACCACGACCGCGTTCTGTGCACCACGTGCATCTACCGGCCCCCACGGGATCTGGTCCGGCGTCTTGTAGACGACGGCCGCCGGATTGAGTTCGGCGGCTGAGCCGATGCTCAACATGGCGGCGAAACAGACCGGCAGCGCGAGATAGCGCCAGATCCGAACATTGGTCCTCATCTTGGTTCTCCCTTTTTGGTCGCGCGAAAGCGTGGCTGACCTCTTGTTGTAAGCGCATGCTAGCTGGTCCCGTTCTCGCCGGGCAAGACGCGGTTCGGTGATCGACCGGGCGATGCTCTATGAGCTGACAACGCAACTGCAGCATCGAATCCGGCTTGCATTTTGCCTCGGATTGTTGTGGTCCTCCTTCAACAAGAAATTGAGAGGATAATGCTATGCGTGGTCGTTCGAAGTCTGTTGTCCTGACGCTCCTGATCGGCGCCGCGGCCTTGTACTTTGCTAACCGGGCTTCGGCCGAGAACGACGGGTGGACCACTCTCCTCGACTCCACCAACAAGGGTGATTGGAGCGAGGTCGGAAAGGCCAATTGGGCCATGCAGGATGGCGCGCTCACCGCCGACAAGCTCGACGGCAAGGATATCGCCTATCTCGTCAGTAAGAACACCTATAAGGATTTCGAGATCAGAGCCGAGTTCTGGACCGACGAGGAGGCCAACTCCGGCGTCTTCATCCGCTGCGACCAGGCCGACAAGATCGATTCCAAGATCTGCTA